>Ga0209792_1000029_pt1 | contig 312425 bp, 277 predicted proteins | sample EBPBio142005_DNA_FD_185860 | JGI IMG/M metagenome (GOLD analysis project Ga0209792, IMG submission 185860) | Wastewater treatment Type I Accumulibacter community from EBPR Bioreactor in Madison, WI, USA - Reactor 1_6/14/2005_ DNA (SPAdes)... | ecosystem: Engineered > Bioreactor > EBPR >...
CGATGACCGCAGGCGCGACATTTGTACCTGCCGTCACCGAGCAGGTAGTGGCGTGCTCCGTTGCAGGAGGGGCAATGCTTCATGACCAAATCCTCGAAGATTTGGTCCGGTTTGGCTAGGAATTACCAAATGAAATACAGCACGCTGTCCGGCGAAGGTGGCTTCAGCACCGACATCTGGTCTTCCTTTTTCTGAGGGGACGTCGCTTGCGCTGCGGCATCTGCGGTGCGCTCCGCCGGGGCATCACAGCCGACGACCACGACCGCAATGGCAGCAACGAGCAGGGGGGAAAGGATGTTCATGCGCTTCGACTTCATGTCCGTGACTCCTTGGCAAGGCCTTCTGTTGAAGGATCGAACCCGTCAGTGGCGGATGGGCGTGTTTTCCGGTCGACCACCGCCTTCCCAACGTCCCGACTCGATCGCTTTGGGGCAGACGGCCTTGTACTGGGCGAAGGACAGCGTGTCGTCCTGGGTCCAATCCTTGCCGTACGGGTTCGGCGGACGACAATAAGGCATCAGCATGAAAGCGCCGGTGAAAGGCGGCATGGGCTTCCAGCATGGCATCGGATTCTTCCTGACATCCTGGCCCTGCGTGCAGAACACGAACGGATCGTCCATACGGTAGTAAAGCGGCTGGTAGTAGCCGCTGGTGGACTGCGCGCTAAGATCGAACAACACCAGCAGGCTCAGCGGAATGATGAACTTGAAGCTTCGTTTCATGGCTACGTTCCTCGTAGTGCATGGGCAATCATGATTTACCAAACCGTTCCGCGATCAACGTGCGATGTCCATCTGCACGGGCTTGTGTTCGACGTTCGGCATGAGGGATGCACGCTCCTGTGCCGTCAGCTCCCTTTGATGCGACTCCATACGTGGCGCTGGTTCGGCAAGTCGCTGTCGATGGCTCTCGAGTTGGTTCTGCCACGCCTGTCCGTACGGCGAGGCCCGCAGGTCCTGCAGGGCGATGCGCAGACCATCCGGGTCGTTGGCCCTCGCGCTGGAGAGCAGGCGATCCACCTCGTCTGCGGGAGAGCGCATCTCGGACTTGAGTGGCGGGTGGAACGGTCCGGCGAGCTCCATGCCGTCCACCCTCTTCTCGTTGCTGCCATCGCGCGCGCGCAGTGGCAGCGAAGGTGCCCCATGCCGGCAGGAGCGACGCCATGCGCACGCGCTCGTCACGCGCATCGGGCTCGCCTGCCGGGACCGCACCACGCAACGCATCGAACCCATCGCGCATCGCCCCGTGGGGGCCGCGTGCCGTGATAGTGATGGCGCCGCGCATTCCCTCCACATCGTCGCGATACTTGCCGATCATCGGCGCATATTCACGGGCCAGTGCTCGCGTCCGCAAATCTCCCAGCACTGAGCGGTCCGGGCGCTGCTCACCATCCACGTTCAGAAAACGGTGCATATCGTGCGAACCGAACCCCCTGATGCCGGCGACCAGGCTCGCACGCGGATCCAGAAGTCGCGCGCCGTTGTTGGCGTAGCCCGCGCCCGCCAGCATGCCGATCTCGTCGGGCTGCGCGTAGATGCGCACTTTTCCGTAATGCAGACTGGCGGAGCTGACAGTGTCCGCCGCCATCACATGGTTCACAACGCGATCGCCACCTTCCGGGATCCGTCGATCCAGGCTGACCGCACCATAGGCGTTGAACGTCTCGCCGCGCAGATCGTAGTAGTGGGCACTGACCTGCGCCAACGTACCGCCCAGCGAATGGCCGGTGACGGTGACTTCGGGCGCACGCTTTCCCGGCAACTGTCCTTGCTTCTCGGCGTAGTCGCGCGCCCATCTTGTGAGAGCGACTGCGTCGTCCGCCTGGAGATTGGCCCGAGTCAACACCATCGCGCCATCCGTCTTGATCAAATCGTCCCAGCGCTGCCTCTCGAACTCGGTGCCCCTGTGCGCGACGACGATGTCGCCGCTGCCGAGGTGCTGGTAGACCGTGCCCTGGTAGCCCGTTCTCGTATTGTCGACGAAGTGGAGAATCTTGTACCTCACACCCTCAAGCTCAATCTCCTTATTCACGAGATCGCGCATCTGGCCGTCGCGATCGTAGCTGTGCTCGACCAGGTTCGCGTACTGCTGGGATGCGAGCGTCATTTGGTCAACTCCTCGGTTTCCATGCTGATGCTGAAGAACTCAGCGCGGCTCCCTTCAGGAATGGCATCTACGTCGCTCTCACCGAGGTCAGGGAAGGCGTCAAAGTTTTCGACGCGGGGATAACGCGCTTTCCAGAAGTAGGTTCGCTTTCCCTCCCCCTGCTCAACCTGTTCGCGATCCAGGCTAGCGATGAATCGAGTTTCCTGCTCTTCGCCCGTTGCACGCAGCTGCACCTGCACCTGGATCAGTTCCCAGCGGCAGATGCCCCTACCGTGGTAGTGCTCATCGACCATTCCATCGATGTAGAAGACGCCGGTGTACTCGGCATCAGACACCCGCTCCAGCTGGAACGGGATGTCATTCGTGGGTATCGGCGAAAGGTGTACGCCAGGATTGGCGTTCGGCGGCGGCAGGCATTCCGGCGTCACGACATCATGCTGCGTCGCACTGACCGTCACCTTGAGCGGACCCGGCGCATCATGGATGTGCATGCGCAACCGGTACGCCTGCACCGGGTTGGGGTTCTCCTTGTATTGGGGTCGCTGTTTAGTGTCCACAGCATCACTGCACGCAGTTATGGAGAACAGAGCGATTCCAAGAAGTATCGGTGACCATGGGGACCTGCTTCCAGAAATGATATGTGCACTCATCTATCCGTCCAAAATTCCTTTGATCACTCACACACTAGCCACTGGGGTCCATTTCACCTCCTCCACCATCACCTGCCGAGAGGCTATTCACAAGTATCGGATTCGAGCAAATCGAAGAAATGAATTTTTAGGCATGTCCCTGAGCAAGCACTACCGTGCTCAGACTTGCGCACAAAGATGGAAGCAAGATCATGGCCTTCATTTCCAGAGCTTTACCGAGCGTTGCGAATTGATCGATTCCATGAATTCTTACTTCTGCAGAATCGGTTCTGCACAGTTCGAATAGATGATGCGGCACTCGTGGCCGCCATTCCCCTCCCGGCAACGCGGTAACACCAGACGAGTCGCCTCCTCTATCGTCGGCGCATCCTGATAGTGTCCGACCATCATCTGCAGCAACTCATTAGGCTCCGCAATCACGGCACAGGTGTTCCTGTACGAGAACACCGCCTTGCAGCCTCTCCCACCCATCGACTCGCACTTCCTTACAGCCGCCTTTTGAGCCGCTCGACGCGAAGATTCACCCGTCGATGTTCCTACCTTTGACGACAGACCATCTTCTGCCATCGCCCCCCATGTCTGTATCCAGCGCGCACGAGGAGGTGGCGGACGCGACGTCGCACCAGTGCCGGTAGGGAGGCACTGCGAACTTCCGGGCGTAACACCCTGTGGGCAAGCCATCTGGGCTTTGGCTGGTACGGCAGCGAGCGACCCCAGGAGCAAGAACAAGGAAAGAAGGCGCAGCAAGCGATCGCTCATTGACCCGATCATCCGTATGTCCTCACAAAACGACTGCAACATAAGATCAATGCGTCAGTTGATTAGCACGGGTTCCGAGCAGGCGGAATACACGACCGAGCACTCGCCACCGCCACGTGATCTTGAACATGCAGGAATTGCCAAGCTTGTCGCCTCACCGATGGTTGCCGCACTCTGGACTATCGCACCACCGCCAGTAGGCTTGCCGGACTCCGACGCCCATGCCACCACTGCGCACTGATTCTCGTATGCGATCGCCAATACACATTCCGGACCGCCGAGTCTCTTGCACTTGTCTATCGCTTCCCGGCGCGCCTCTCTCTTTGAGAAGCGACCTACAGATGTGCCGACCTCTCCCGTCTTGCTACTCATCGCAATAGCGCCCCAAGTAAGCTTCCATCTTGGCTGCGGAACGCGAGTCTGTGCTTGCTGTAAACCACCCGTCGGCAGGCACTGAGAGCTGCCAGGCGTGACGCCCTGCGGACAGGCCATCTGCGCCCACGCCGGTAAGACCATGATGGTGAACGCGAATATGCTGACAAGCAGTTGCGATACGGTACGCAGTTGGGAATGAGAGAAGCGGATCGTAGCCATGCCGATTTACCTTAGGCGACGCGGGGGCCGGAAGTGGGAGTACTTATCGGGCTATGCGTTTGCGTTGCTGCATTGACCATGGGGGCGGGTGCAGGCACATACCCACCGCCGGGACCAGTCGGCTGCATCGCCTGCCCCTGCCCAAACGCGTTGTACGCCATGAACTGACCAACCGTTCCCTGGAAGAACGCGGCGGCCATTGGCGGCACGGTTACCAGGAACAGCGTCATCAGCAGTCCCAGGCCGCCCTGCTGCATGGCCATGCTGCTGACGCCCTGGGGCGAGGCGCTGGCGGCGAGCATGGTCAGGTACTGGGCGGCGTACGACACCGCTACCGCACCCAGCAGCTTCGAGATCATAGAGACCGTGAAGCTCAGCACCGCCAAGGAGAACATCGTGCCGATGCCGTACCAGACCCACTTCTGAAACATGCCCTTGGTCTGCTCGAAGCCCAGGCACAGGATGAAGAACGGCCCCAGTCCGACGAACAGCGCCATGGCCATCTTGTACATCAGCAGGATCGCGCCCCCCATCAGCGAGGGCCCGGCCACCCCGACGCCGGTGAACCACATGGTTCGCGTCTTTGCGGCCTGCAGTGTTTCGTCGAAGCTGGTGTAGAGGGCATCGATGGCCACCATCGCGGCTTCCATCGCCTGCAGGTTGTCGTCGATGGAATCCTCGGGGCCCTCCTCCTCACCGGTCACCATCTGATTGATAGTGGTCGGCATGTCATCGGTGAGCAGGCGGTGGATGTCGCTGCTGCCCAGCGAGAACGTTGTGGCTACGGTGATGATAAGCACCCACTTCAGCGACTTCACCACCAGTTCCATCATGAACTGCCGGGACTGGCCGGTAACTATGCGATAACCCTGCAGCAATACCCATAGCGTCAGCAGGACGAACGCGATGCCGCCGATCCACTCGGCCATCGCGCCGAGCAGGTTGTCGCGGAAGATGTTGATCTCCTCGTCCACCCAGTCGAAGACGAGCCGAAAGAACGCCCAACGCTCGACAGCGCCGATCGCCGCCTCCATGCCGCGCAGCAGCAGGGCGAATCCGTTATCCAGTGAGGGCAGGTTTGCCATGTTCATTCCTTCGTGCCGCCGCGACCCATCCTGTGTCGCGGCGCTAGTTCGGACCCAGGATCAGTTGCGCCGCCTGGACTGTGCGATTTCGAGGGCCGCTTTCAGCGTGGCGATACCCACCGCCCCGCCGATGACACCCGTCAGTCCACCGCCGCCGCCTTCACCCTTGCCCTCCAGTGCCTGCTGGGCAAGCGTCTTGCTGGCCTCCTGCAGATAGCCGATGCGGGCCACGTAAGCATCCATGTACGTCTGTTGCTGCTGGCGGTCGATCTCCATCTGCGACATCAACAGCAGGATGCGGTTGGTATTGTCCTGGAGCTTGCCGACTTCATGGCTCTGTATGCTGCCACGCTGGCGCTTCAGCTCATCCAGGTAGCGCTGGCGCTGCGTGGTGACTTCGTACATCTTCAACGAGTAGTTGTACTTCGCCAGTTCAGTATTCACGATCTCGCGGCACAGTTGGTACTGCTGCTGCGCGATACCACTGCTGGCCTGTTTGCAGCGATTGTCGGCGTTCATGTTGACCCCGCTCTTGGTCGGCTGCGCGTGCTGCAGCTTCTCCTCGGGTTCTGGCGCCGCCTTGCTGTCTTCGTTGCTTCCATTGAACGACTCGAAGACCTGCTGCTGGTACAGCTCGCGCAGGTTGCCGTTGACGGTGCCATTGCCATTGCCGTTAGCACTGGTGGTGCCAAGACGGGTATTGACGTCCTGGAGCTTCGTATTGGCGGCGTTGTCGATGACCCGCCATTGCGCCTGCGCGTCTCCGAAGGCACCAAGACCCAGCACGAGCAGGGCCATGGCTGCGTGACGGGGCGTGATGGCGGGCGTTGTCAGCATGTACATGCGGGAGTCCTCTCTGCTTCAGCGCTGGAGACCGGGTTGGATGGCACGCGTTGCCTGCGGGCCGGTGGAACGGTCTTTGGGATTGGACGATGATGCGCCAGGGCCATCGCGCCGGCTGCGCGAGCCCCTGCGCTCTTCTTGGAAGCGCGGCAGCCATTGCTCGGGCAGCAGGTCGGCCTTGTCGATGCCGAGGTGCTGCGCCTCGTCGTCGACGATCCTGTGCATGATCTCTATGTTGTCGGTACTGGCGGAGATCACCGCCAGTGCGTCATCCATGCCGCGCAGGTTGAGCTGGCACACCGTCGAGGCGTGGCCCTGCTTGACCAGGAAGCAGCGCGACCGTTCGTCGAGGCTCTTGATCACCTGGAACTCGGCGTCGGTCAGCTTCAGGCCGTCGATGTAGTCCTCGCGTGCCGCGTTCGGATTCGGCAGCAGGATCAGCGTCGCCGTCTGTTCGATCAGCGCCGCCGAGATGTCGCTGGCCAGCGCATCCTCGGGGCTCTGCGTGGCGAAGATGCCCAGCCCGTTCTGCTTGCGGATGGTCTTCTGCTTGTTCTTGGCGAAATCCTTCAGCGCACCGCCGCCATCGAGAATCTTCCAGAACTCGTCCATCACGTAGACCAGCGGCCGGCCATCGATCAGTTCTTCCAGCCGATGCAGAAGGTAGTTGATCACCGGCACGCGGATCTCTGCGTTCTCGATGACATCGGTGTAGTCGAAACCGATGATGCTGGCACGGCTCAGATCGATGGTATCGACCGGGTTGTCGAACACCCAGCCCAATGCGTTGCCGGCCGTCCATTTGCGCAGGCGCGCATACAGGCCGTCATCGCCCATGTTGGGCAGGCTCTTCTGGAAGTTGGTCATCGACCGCAGATGAAGCGGCATGTCGAGCATGGCCTCGACGGCCCGGAAGACGTCCTCGTCTTCACGCGCGGTGTAGTGGGTCTTTCCCGCCAGCACTTTGACCAGGCCCGCGAGGAACTGCACATTGCCGTCGGTACGTTCGCACTGGAAGGGATTGAAGCCGGTGGGCTGTCCGTTCTCCAGCGCCAGGTAGTTGCCGCCGCAGGCACGCACGAAGATCTCCGCGCCACGATCCTTGTCGAAGAAGAAGATGGTGGGCACCGGATCGAACTTCTGCACCTGGCTGAGCAGGAAGTTGATCAGCGCCGTCTTGCCGGTGCCTGACTTGCCGATGACCATGGTGTTGGCGATCGCCTTCTCACCCAGCGAATTCTCGGCCGGATGCGTCGCATGGAAGTTGAAGTAGTACGGCTGCCCGTTGGTGGTCTGCAGCACGGTGACACTTTCTCCCCATGGATTGTTGTCGCGCTTACCGGTGGCGAAGTTGTGCAGCGGCGACAGGCCGAGGAAGTTCAGCGAGCTGACGTTGGCCAGGCGTGTGCGGTAACGCCAGTTGCCGGGCAGTTGGGAATAGAAGGACGAGCAGACGGCAAGATCCTCCTTCGTCGAGACGAAGCCCGCATTGGAGAGCTCAGCCCGCGCGACCGCCAGGTTGTGCGACAGACGCTGCTGGTCTTCCGCATACAGCGTCAGGATGAAGTGGTACTCACCCAGGACGAAGTTGCCGGACGCCACCTGGTCCATGGCGTTGTCCATCTCCATGATCTGGCTGACGGCCTTGTCGCCGGACGAGATCATCATGCCCTTGGTGCGGTCCAGGACCTTCAGGGCGTCCTGGCGCCCCATCGGACTGAACGAATGGGTGATGACGTACTCGAAATCCAGGTATTTCAGCCCGTTGAGGATCCCGGGCCACGTGCCGTCGGTGTATTCCTTGATGTTCAGAATCGCGCCGAAGTGGTTCTGTCCGTCTGGCGTGCTGACCACGAAGTCGCCGGTCTTCGACGAGAACATGTGGCGGCTCACCGCGAGATAGTCGTACAGAGGCGCGTTCAGCACCGGCACCGGCTCCGAGATGCGGTTGAGCAAGAAGCCGAAGAACTCCAGCGTCTCGGAAAAGACGCCACCGGCATCCGACTCGTACATGCCCAGCCGGACAGGCGCATAGTCCTTGAGCACCGCCTCGACGTTGCCCGCCAGTTCCAGCAGTTTGCCTGCCGCCTGCTCCTGCTCGGCCTGCAATCGCGGGACGTTGGTCGACTTCTCGACGAACTTCTTCCCCATCACGATCGGGCGATAGATCATCGTCAGATACAGCTCGTTCTGCATGATCTTCTGTGCGGACAGCGTTTCGAAATAGTGGTCCGACAACGCCTGGTTGAAGGTCTGTGCGTAACGCGCACCGGAGCGGATGCTCCCACGGCGCCGCAGGTCGTGCACCCAGAACGCGACGTTGACGAAGTCAGGTGCCCGCAGCGTCTGCAGCATGCGGTTGAACGTGTTGTGGCGATGCTCCAGCTCCCATTCCTCGCGCCCGACGAACGGCAAGCCATCCAGCCGCCAGGTCAGCAGGAAGTCGCCACCGGTTGTCTTGACCACGTGCGGCGACACGTGGGCGGACAGGGGGATGAACTCGGCGATGGACAGGTCGGGCGCGAGCATGAGGTCAATCCGGGAGCGAGTCGTCGAAGCGCTTGCGATACGCGTTGGGCGTGAACACCCACATGCCTTCGTGATGGCGCAGGTTCCGGACCTTGGTCCGGAACTGCCATCGCAGCCCGAGCAGCCGGAAGATCATCTCGTCGCGGCGCGCCATCTGCCGCATGACGAAGATGACCACCGGCAGCAGGGCCAGGAAGAACATGTTGAAGTAGAACGTGAGCAACAGGCAGGCGCCCGCGCCGATGGTGAAGGGCACGTAAGGCACGCCCATGAACATCGGCGGACGGGTGCACCCCCTGAAGAGCACGTTCTTATGCATGCTGGACCAGCATTTGGCCGATCAGCATCGCGGACGCGGTGGGGTCGTCCGGGATCAGCATTTTCGCGATCTGGGCCGCGGCACCGATCAGGAAGCCACCGATCAGCACAGGCGCGACATCGCCGACACGCTTGTGGTTGAACGCAATCTGATAGCCCGCGAAGATCACCGCAATGGTGACGATGGCGATCGATGCGACGTTAAGTAGGCTGTTGATATTGGTGAAGAACGTGGTCACGCTGGTCTTGGCACCTGAGCCATCCTGTGCGAATGCCAGTTCCGGAAACGCGAGTACAGCGACGGCAAGAGCTGCGACGGTCAGGGCAGTGAAGATCTGCTTTGCCTGGATCATGTGCGTGTGGTTCATGGTGTACCCCAAGTGGTGATGGTGACGATGGGTGGCACTTTCGCGTGCCGCTATGCCATCCGTGGCGGGTTCTGCTAGAAGACGAAAGCGTCATCCCTCCCGGATGTCTGCACGGCCGACGGCGCCTGCGGCACCGCGGCGGTGTTCTGGTAATAGGCTTGTACGGTGACGGGAGCCTCGTTCGACGCCTGGGCGATGACCGGCGCCGACGCCGCTATGGTTGGGGGCGGCATCGCACGTGCCTGCTCTGTCGTCGGCACCACGGCAGGCGAAGGTGCGCCGGGCGTCGCGTGACGGGGAACGGCGTGCGCGATTGCCGCAGCCTCGATACGGCGAGCGACGAGGGATGACGCCGTACTTGCCGCCGCTGCACGCGGGATCGCTCGCTGCGGCTTGGCAACGCTACGTCGGTCGATGACCGGGATCGCCCCCGCGGTATCGCTTCCCACCTGCCGCTGCCAGGAGGCGAACACCTTCTGGACGTAGCCGTGCCGGTAGCCGGTAGTGAAATTGCCCGAGTAGTAGCAGCTAAAGGCCTTGCCCCAGTCGCTGCCCGACCGCGAATAGCACTCGGCGAGGATGCGCGAGCCAGCCTGAAGGTTGGGACAGACATCGAAGGCTTTCTCGTAGCTGTCCAGCCCCTGCTTCGCCAAGTTGTAGCGGTTGACCTGTGCCAGCCCCAGCGAGAAGTTGTAGCCGCGATCCTCCAGCATGCGCGCGGTCGACAGCGCTTCTGGAAGATTGCGTGGCTGCCGTGCCAGACGTCCTCCCACCACGCCGATCGCATAGGGATTGAACGAGGACTCGACCTTCACGACGTGCTCCATCACCGTCGGCGGCACCGCCAGTCCCGTGCAGCCCATGAGTTCCATGCCCGGCAGCATCAGCAGATCCTCCCGCGATCAGACGATGCGTGATGGCCTTGCGACGGTTTCTTGAAGTTCATTCGCGTTTCTCCACGTCAGGACGCCAGGCACGGGCAGGGTCGAAGTCGATGCCGGTGATGTAACGCCGACCGGCATGGGCCTTGATATGCACCACGATGTCGATGGTCATCTTCAGCAGGCACTTGATCACCTCGAACTCAAGACCCGCTCCCTCCGAGGATGCCTTCACCATCAGCGCGAGCTGATCCCAGGTCTGCGCGGTGCTGCCCGCATGGCAACTGGTAATGGAGCCCGGGTGGCCCGACGCGCAGTTGCGGATGAAGTAGAACGATTCGTCGCCGCGCAGCTCGGCCAGGATGATCCGGTCCGGCTTCATGCGCAGGCAGGCTTCCATGCAGTTCTTCGCAGTGACGTTGCTAGCGCTTTGCCCGCCTTTCGAGTACAGCAGATGGACGACATTGGGCTGGCGGATGAACAGCTCACGCGCGTCCTCGATCGTCACCAGGCGCTCCTGGTCGGGGATGTGGTTGACCAGCGACTTCATGAAGGTGGTCTTGCCGCTGCCCGTCGCGCCGGCCACCACGATGTTCTTGTGGTATTGCACCGCCTTGCGGAAGAACTCGGCGTAGTTGCGGCTGCGGCGCAGCTCCAGCAATTCCTGATCGTGCTCGCCGAGCACCTGCTGCTGCTCGAGGATCTCGTCGAAGAAGCCGTCCTGTTCGTACTGCTCCAGCGACTTGCTGAATTTCGCCGGCAGACGGATCGTGATCGACACCTTGCCGGTATCGCAGGCCGGCGGTATCACGAACTGGGCACGCTGTCCGGTCGGGAATGTCAGCGAGACCATCGGATCGATGTCGGTGATGCGCTGGCCGGTGTTGCTTTCGTTGACGACGGAAGTGCAGAACTGGCGCGCGCGCTCGAAGGTCAGCGTCGGCACGTCTGCCTTGAGCCAGCCTTCCCGGGCCGTCTCAAGATACAGCTCACCCGGACGGTTGATGCAGATCTCGGTCACGTCCGAGGAATGCATGTGATCGCCGATGCCGAGCACCTGGTACTGGTAGTCCAGGAACTCGTTGGAGACGCGCGCGAGGGGCTCGTTCTGCGTGTCCATGTGAGGGGCTCAGCGCATCACCGCAGAGAAGTCGACGTCGCGGGCGACATAGACGTTGACGATGGTGCCCTGGTTGATGGTCACCGTTGGCGGCCGCGCCATGTTGCGATCCAGCGCCATGTTGGCCAGGCGCTCCATGGTCCTGGCGGTATTGCTCTCGTACGGGTTCTGGACGATGGCGCCGTTGACGATCGAAGTCTCTTGCGGGCCGTGCTTGGCGCCGGCGTACTTGAAGGCGTCGCTCAGCATGCTGATCAGCAGTGCGGACGAGATGCGCTGCGCCCAGTGCGCGGAGTAATGGCCTGGGTTGCCGGCAGCACCCAGCATGTCGGTGCCCGGGCTGCGCATGTTGACGTCCATGCCGGTCGGCGTGGTGATGCGGTCCCAGACGATGGCGGCGCGCTCGCCGATGATGGCGTCCGAGTTGTAGCTGCCCATGACCTTCGAACCACGCGGCAGCAGCAGTCGCTTGCCGTTGACCGAATAGACCGGCTCGGTCACCACGCAGGAGGTGTAGCCCGGCACGTCGGTGATGACGCGCGACTCCAGCACGCAACGGATGTAAGTGCCGCGCAACAGCAGGGTATTCGGGTTGTAGAGCGGCTTTGCGCTGGTCACGCCGTCGGGTGGCTCGCGCGGTGCGGCCGGCGCCTGCCCCTGCCCCATCAACGCGGCGTACTGGGCCATGCCGGCATCCTGCATGCCGGCGCCCGCGGCAGAGTCCGGATTTCCGCCCTCACCGAACGTGGTGGCCATGTCGAGCATGCGCCGGTCACGCAGCGAAGGCGCCTGCTGACCCGGCATGCCGGACGGCATGGCCATCATCGACGCCGTGGATGGCGTGTCGTCGACCATCGGCAGCGGCGGCAGGTCGGGTTCAACCGGTACGGGTGGCGCCTCCGGCGGAAGTTCCGGCAGATCGCGCGGTGCGGCGGGGATGACGACTTGCTCGCCCGGCGCCTTCGCAGGCACGTTGCCCTGCTTCGACGAGAGTCCGCCGCTGAAGATCCAGAACACCACCAGCAGCATCAGCGCGATGATGCCCGCCAGGAAGAACAGGGCCTTCCGGTTGAGCCGCTGCACATCAGCCGACCGCAGGTAGGGCGCATTGGCGTCCAGATCCGGATCGGCAGCCGGTGCCGCACGCTGGTACGGATTCTGCGGAGCGACCCGCTCGGGGCCTGCCTCGGGGTGATCATGGGGCGTCTGGTTCGTCATTCCGGACTCCTGCGCAGGCCCACCACGTTGTCGCCATGGCGGATGACCAAGTAGGGGTAGGTGCCGTGCACGACGATGGTGTCGTCCTGCACCGTCGAGTTGACGACGAACTCATCGCCACCCTCGCTGTCGCGCGCGAACACGACCGGGAAGTTGCCGCTCGGGAAGCGCGTGCGATCCCCCATGCGGATATAGGTGAAGCGGCGATCGTCGTAGACGGTCGTCGGCACAAGCCACGTCGGCCCACGCTTCCGCTGTGCATATTCATAACTGAAGTGGTAAGCGCGGCCCGGCTCGACCCCGGTGTTCAGTTCGGCATCGGGTTCCTGCGGCCTGGTGGCCTGGCCTGCGAAGCTGGTGTCGCCGGGATAGACGAACGTGATGCGGTACTGCACACCCGCCGCACGCGCCTGGTCGAGTACCCGCCAGTCGGTGGCGACGACCTTCAGCTCGAAGATGTACGAATGCGCGGCAGTACGTACCAGCAGATTGGTGTCGACATCGACGTTCTTCGGCTTCAGGTAAAAGACGTTGCCGCGACGGCTGATATCCCAGCCACCGCTGAAGCCGGTACTGAAGTCCAGAATCTCCTCATGTGGCGACAATTCGATCTGGGTGGTGATGCCCAGCCCGGTGCGGACCGGGTAGACCTTGTCAGCCGCATACGTGTACTGCTCTATCACCTGCGCGCTAGCAGGTAGCGTCGCGAAGAGCATGCCGACGGCGACCACATGCAGCAGGACGTCCTTCAACCTCATCGTTGGGGCACTCCGGTTCCAGTCTCGGTCTCCGACTGCTCCGCGGGCTGCGGCGCCGTCGATACATCGCTCTCGGTCGGCACGGTCGCCGGACCCGTCGCGGTCGCTCCAGCGGGATTGACACCCGTTACGGGCGTCGCCGCAGCAGGCGCGGTACCGCCGGCTACCGGCGGTGGCGTCGGGAACTCTCGCTCCGGCAGCGCAGCGGAAGCGAAGTCGTCATCCACGCGGTAGTTGGTCACGCGGAATCCCAGCGGATTCAGCAGCCGGTCCTCCTCGTTCAAGCGCAGGTCGGGGTTGTAGGTGAACTCCATCGTGGCGATCTTGCTGTCCAGCGGCTGGGAGCTGCCCCGCCCCTTTTCGTAGACGCTGCGCTGGAATCGCACGGTCGCTCCCGTCGGGCGACGACCTTCTCCCCCGCCTATCAGCACGATGCTCAGGATGCGCGTGCGGACCGCACGCGCGCCGCCGTAAAGACGGAAAGGCCGGGCCTGGTTGCTTTCCGCGTGCAGCGCGGTGTACGCAGGCGCCACGGCAGGCCCCGCCATCGACAGCGTCGTGCGCCAGTTGCGCTGGCCGACCAGGCCCGAGTCGTAGGACTCGCGCGCTAGCACGAACTGCGCGACGTTGCTCTTGTTGATCGCTTCCTCGGTGGTGACGTCGCGATCCTGGAAGTTGCCCGACAGCCGCGCCACGCTGGCGGTGCCGGTGTAGGGGTCGGCGATGACGAGGTAGGGCACTTTTTCCTTCAGCGGCAGGAACAGGAAATACCCGCCCGCCAGGATCAGCGACATCACGATGGCGCACCACGCGACCAGCCAAGCGCGTCGTTCGCTCTTGCGCGCGCGCTCGGCCAGCGTCAGCTCGAAGCTTACGCCCTGCGCCACGGCGCGATCGATGTCAGGGGAAGACGTCTTCTTCTTGAACATGCGCGGGCCGTCGCCTTCAGTCGCCCAATGCCGCAGCAGGCGCGACATCCGCCGACGGTGGCGATGCCTGGCTCACGATGATCCGCGGACGTTCGATCACGACCTGCACGCCCTGGTCCGCATACGCGGCCGACAGCGACGTGGCGGCATCTTCCAGACTGCTGGTGCGGATCTGCGCGACCTGCGCATGCAGCGTGTAGTCGTTCGGATGCAGGTACGTCAGTGTGAGCCGTGCGTCCTTGGCCCAGCGACCCAGCATGCTCCTGAGCGTGCCGTCCGCAGGCGAGGCCTGGTAAATGTAGGCCTGCTGAAGCGGGATGGCCTGCGGCGCTTCCGCGAAGCGATTCACCGGCCGCCAGCGCCCGTTGATATCCGCGGCCCTCGGTGTGGCGCATCCTGCGACTACCAGCGACACCATCACGACACCCAACATGATCATCTTGCGAAGAACGATGTTCCGGATCACAAAGCCACCTTTCTGAAATCGTCGGAAACACATACCCGATGCGCATTCCCGAATGGGTGCGTCACGGCACTGATGAATGTCTCCGAGTGGTGATGCGCGTCTGTATGCGCCGGCATCCACGAATGTCTCCCGCGACTATCGCCCGGTACAGGATTCGCCTGCGCATTGCCCTCTGTACTGGCATCCATGCGTTACTACTCCTTTGATCCTTTGACGCTCGTGTGATCCAAGACGCGTGACGCACATTGAATCCGCGCACATCACGACCGTCTCGCCAAACATAGCCACGCACTTTTTTTATCGTCAACCAGATTCAAAACGTAAACATATTTATGTCAATTACCATCGACATTAACAAACGCCATGAAACCTCATAAAACATGCCATGTTTTGCAATTTGATGAGATCTCGCTAGAACATTAAATCAGCATGTTGATAGGCAATTGGAATGCCGAAATGAGGTGCCTCGAATGTGAGATAGACCTTTACTGCGGTGAACAAGAATGGAGACAACAGGGCAGATACAGAAGAAACCGCAGCTGCGGAAAATTTCCTATGACTGCGCACGCACCACACATTCGCTTGAATGGAGAACATCTCTGGCATCATGCTGACGTCGCAGTGCGTATACGCACCACATGACTAGGGACGCCATGGAAACGTCGAAAATGGAAGAGTTCGTCGCCAACGCAGCGTTGCTGGCAGCGCATCTGACAGAGCAATGCAACAAGGCGGCGACACGGCAAGAGACGACCGCACGGGAACTTCAGGCGTCCGCCATCGTGGTCAGGAAGACCATCGAGGAAGGCAAGCGTGAAATGGCCGACCAGGCGCGCGGCGCTGTGCATGACGCACTCGCGCAGGAGATCCCCGCCGCCACGCAGAGCATCGGCGAAACAGCAGCACGACTTCGCCACGTGGCCGACCACCTGCAACGCGAACAGGCGCAACTGTCGCAGCACGCACGCTTCCTCGGCTGGAAATCGCTGGGCGTACTTTCGGTGGCCTGCCTGGCACTGGTCGCGGGCAGCGGCTACGCGGCGTGGCACAACGTGCAGCGCTCCGAGCGTGCCAACGTGGATGCGGAAGTGCTGGAGGCGTTGCAACACGTCACCATCACCTCCTGCGGCGGACGGCCCTGCATCAAACTGCAGGACGGGTTGCCGCGCTGGCAGAAGAACGACCAGTACGTGCTGATCGATACATCAGGGAAGCAGGAAGCAGCCGCAGGCGGCGGACGCTGACGCCATCACGGCATACATCACGGAACGACGACAGGGGGCCGCGTGGGCAGTACACGTATTCTGATCATCCTGGTGCTCGCCGCCCTCGCGGCGGTGGGCGCCCTCTACCTCTCCGGCTATCTGGCGCTGCTGTTCCTCGGCCTCGATGGCGGTCAGGTCGGCTTCGGTACCTACATCGACTACCTCAAGCACCTCGACCATCCACGCGTGCAGCCGTACGCGTTGCGAATAAAAGCGGCGGGCGGTGTCGGTGGCGGACTGATGCTGCTCGTCTGGGCCGCGCTATCGGTGATGGTCTACAGATTGCGTAGCTACGGGAACCTGCATGGCCGCGCGCGCTTCGCCGGCATGATCGACCTGGCGAACAAGGGTTTCCTGTCGAGCAAGGACAACGGCATCGTGGTCGGCCAGATGAACGGGAAACTGCTGCGCCTGTCAGGGCAGCAGTTCGTGATCCTCGCAGCCCCTACCCGCTCGGGCAAAGGCGTGGGTGTCGTGATTCCGAATCTGCTCGACTACCGCGAGTCGGCGGTGGTGCTGGACATCAAGCAGGAGAACTTCGACCTGACCTCCGGCTGGCGGCAATCGATCGGGCACGAGGTCTACCTGTTCAATCCGTTCGCCGAAGACCGCCGCAGCCATCGCTGGAATCCGATGACGTATGTGTCGCCAGATCCGGCGTTCCGCGTGTCGGACCTGCAGAGCATCGCCGCGATGCTGTATCCGGACGGCGACGACAAGGACAAGTTCTGGGTCAGCCAGGCACGCAACGCCTTCCTCGCGTTCACCCTGTACCTGTTCGAGCGGCGCGACCACGACCGCACCGCGGAAGCGCCCACCCTGGGTGCCGTGCTGCGCCTGGCATCCGGCGATGGCGGCGAACTCAAGCCTTACCTGCAGAAACTGGTGGAGGCGCCCTTCCTCAGCGGACAGGCGCGTACCGCGTTCGCGGGCCTGCTGTCGCAGGCGGACGTGACGTTCGCGTCCATCATCGGCTCGTTCCGCGAACCACTGAATCCCTGGTTGAATCCGGTGCTGGACGCGGCCACCAGCGCAGACGACTTTCGCCTCGACGACGTGCGCCGTCGCCGCATGACCATCTACGTCGGCATCCAGCCGAACAAGCTGGCGGAGAGCCGGCTGATCGTGAACCTGTTCTTCAGTCAGCTGATCAACGTCAACACCAAGGTGCTGCCGCAGAACGACCCCGCGCTCAAGCACCAATGCCTGCTGCTGATGGACGAGTTCACCGCCATCGGCCGCGTCGACATCATCGCCAAGGCCGTGGCCTACATGGCTGGCTACAACCTGCGCCTGCTGCCGATCATCCAGTCGATGGCGCAGTTGGACGCTGTGTACGGCAAGGAACTGTCGCGCACCATCATCACCAACCACGCGCTGCAGATCATCTACGCGCCGCGCGAGCAGCAGGACGCCAACGATTATTCCGAGATGCTGGGATATACCACCATCAAGCGACGCGCACGCACGCGCTCGCATGGCCAGGGACGCAACGTGTCGGACAACGAGGTGCTGGAGAAGCGCGCCCTGATGTTGCCGCAGGAACTCAAGGCGATGGGACCGGAAAAGGAGATCGTGCTGTACGAGGGCCTCGCCCACCCCATCCTGTGCCGCAAGGTTCGCTACTACAAGGACAGTTATTTCACCAAGCGGCTGATGCCGAAGGTCGAGGTCGTGCCGTTGTCGGTCGAGCCATCGCACACCCCGGGCGACGGTGTCCGCGTCCGCGTGAGTGGTGACGAGCGTACGCGGATCTCGCTATCGGCGGGATGACGCCTGCAGCCTCGAATCATCGCACCGGAGAGCACGTGAACGTCATGGACAACCAGAAGGCACGCAATGGGCTGGTCGCTGGATTCCGCCAGGACCCGCTGCATGCGTTGCAGCTGCTTCGCGACCTGACCCTCATCAACGAGCGCACCTTGCGCGAACTGGGCCCCTTGCCGCCCGGCGGCGTGCCGATGCAGACCAAGCGCAGGCCCGATCTCCCGTATCCAGCCGCATCCATTGCCATCCAGGACGATGAAATGAACCCACTTCAGCGAATCATGGTCACCTCCACGCTGGTGGCAAGCACATTGGCAGCCTGCGGCGAAGCCCGCCCACCCGAGCCATCTCCAGCCGCTGCGGTACCCGAGTCCGCAGCGACGGCATCCGCGCCAACAGCACCCAGTCCGGCACCCGCTCCGACATCGATTCCCTCAGCCTCCGAAGCTGCATCTGTGACGCCTCCCGCGCCCGTGGCTGACGATGCCAACATCGAGATCGAACGCGGCCCGCCCATTCCATCCGCCACGCTCAGAAAGCAGGTACTGGCGTTGCTGGACAGCCTGCAGACCCCGGACGACATGGAGCACGCGCACCTGGAGTCCATCTTCAGGGTCCACATGGTGAAGAATCCGAGGGTGCGCGAGGGCCATGAGTATCTCGGTGTCACGACCGAGGGATGGACGTATTACATAGAGACCGTCCGTCTGCATGCATTGAGCGACCCGCCGACGATCATGATCGCGCTCGAAAACGGAGTCGAACCATGGACCGACCAGAAGCCTACCTACTGCACGATGGATTTTGAGGAGCTTGCCAACGACATCGTCGCCTTGGGATACGAACGTGCGGCGACGCGCACTACCGTTGGCAACAAGCCTTCCTGGGGGTTTGGCCGAGACGTTCCGAAGCACCGTACGGGTTTCGGTGTAGGGGTCTACCTCTACTATCTGGATGAGGGCACTGAGGCGGAACGGGCGTGCGCGAGCTGGCTGCGAATCTCGGGAGGTCCGCGCAATGACTAGGTTGCCTCCACACTTGCAACGTCTGACCGATGGGCTTCCCTCTGACAAACGCCCATACATAGAAGAAGCCATCGCTACCGCACCTTATCTCCAGGAACGGATGACACAAGCCATCGAGGCCGGGCGACTCGAGCATATCCGCCTCACGCCACCAGGCGTGAATGAAGGCGGGCATTACGACAGCAGCGAGAAGGCCGTCTACGTCAGCATGGACACTTTCACGAGGCCGGACCTGCAGGATTACCGGGATCGAGTCGACGTCATCACCAGCACGCTGGGTCACGAAACAGGGCATGCGTTGAACGCTGCGGAGTCGAGAAAGACCCTGTACTTCGTCGCAGCCCAGATAACAGAAGAAATTCGAGCAGCCGGCCCCGGGGGCAGCGCCGATGTGACGCCCCTTTTTTCCCTGTACCAGCGCACTGCCCGGCGCGACGAAGCGATCGCTGAAATAGAGGGCTGGAATGCACTGGCCAGCCGCATCCAGTACACCAATGACGGCGAAATCTCCCGCGAAGAGATGCTGAGACGGGCAATTCCCACCACCGGATGCGTCTCGCGGGACAAAGCGTACGTCCCCCAGCTCGCCCGCGGCATCGTCCTGGACCAGGACATGCACATGTCCGACACCCGCCTGCCCAAGGCCGGGGCCATCAATGTCGAGCCGGTGGCGCAGTGCCATTTCGATCAATCCGCCAGGACGCTCGGAGCGCAGGGCAAGGCCGACTACCGCAACTATTACGGCGCCTACCTGATCGAACAGGTTGGCCAGGACACGGCACACTGGGTACGGCCGCCGACGATCAAACTCGACATGGCCCGGCTGGGGTTGGACCCGACGCAACTGGAAAGCACCGGCCTCAATCTTGGCGGACGGAATCTTGGCCTGATCGATACCAGCGATGGCCAACAGCCTCTCACCCTGCGTCATGCGGACGACGGCCAGAAGCAGATTCCCGACAGCATCGTCACCGTCCATGACCGTGATATGCAGGACGACGAACGGATTCCCCGGCTCGCGCGCTTCGGGAATGACACCCTCCTTCAGCGCGGGGAACCTGCTCCCATTCCCGCAACGCCGGCCGCGCCCCGCGACCCAGGCCATCCACAGCACGCCCTTTACGAAACCATGAAGCGGTATCTGCCCGACTACACCAGCGAAGCCCGCCTGTCGCAGTTCACCGAGGCCTGCCACACGGCGGGCATCACGTCGCGCAGCCTGGCGACGATCGATGTCGAAGGCACACAGGCGCGCTTTTCAACGAGGGAGGGCTGGCCGCGCATCGAACTCGACCTGGACCAGGCGCCTGTCGCACGGGATACCGGCCTGCTGCGTGGCGACATGCCTGCCAGGTCGCTGCCGGAGCGCGGCGCACCCGCGCAGGCCGCGCCGCCTCCGCAACTGCAGGGACCCGCGCACTGACGACGGGCCGCAGCGCGGCGGCGTACCCGAGGAACCACCCGGTTGACCGGATCGTGGCGGCGCCTTACAACAGGCGCCTCGCTTCCCCATGTCGCAGGATCCCGCATGCAATGTCCCAAGTGCCAAGGCACGATGGAACTCATCGTCGAACCCGAAGCCAGCGCCCATCGCTGCACCCGCTGCAAGGGTCTGTGGTTCGAGATGATGGCGCACGAGACGCTGAAGCGCCGTGCGGAGGAGATCGATACCGGCGATCCGGCGCAGGGCGAGGAATGCAACAAGGTGGACCGGATCAAGTGCCCCGTCTGCATCGGCAACTGGGACCTGATCCGCATGGTCGACCCACTGCAGCCGCATATCTGGTTCGAGAGCTGCAAGAACTGCTACGGCCGCTTCTACGACGCGGGCGAGTACCAGGATTTCGCCGAGATCGAATTCGCCGATCTCATCAAGGACTGGAACGCGCCGGAGCGCATCTGATCCGCGCGGGGTTAGGTCTAGACCCAGCCCTTCCATGTTGCCGCAGCCGCTTCGCACGGCATTTCCATCGCGGCCGCCTCGCGATGGCGGGGGCCGCCCTACGCTGCGGTACCGCCCCGCTCCTTGCACCCCCAGTTGAGGATGGGCGTGCCAGGCGGCAGGACGCGACGGAACATCGCCACCCGCGCAGCCTTCGGGTTCACCACGACCGGCGCGCGCGCCGCCTTCAGCAGTGGCAGGTCGGCGCTGCTGTCCGAGTACGCCACGGCGATTTCGCCATAACCGCGCTCACGCAGCATGCGCATCTTTTCTTCGTTGTGGCAGTGACGCGTCGCTACCACCGCACCCAGGCGCGGACCGACGGCGGTGCCGATGACCGGTACGTCTTCGTGGGCGACGAAGCTCAGGATCGCACGCGCCAGTTCCGGCGGCGCACCCGTGGCCACCACCACGTGGTCGCCACCGGCGCGGTGCTCGCGGAATACGTCAAGCGCCTGCGGCAGCAGGCGCTGCTGCACCTCGTCGCGATGCCTGGCCACGTACTGGTCGATCAGCGCATCGAAGCTGCGGCGCCCGTGCAGGCCGAACGTACCGATCCAGATGTAGCCGGAAATCCCGCGCCGGCGCGTCGGCAGGAAGGCCACCATCGGCCCCAGCACGACGGATGCGGCCAGTGCCACGGCCGTGCGCAGCGGATTTCGCTGGATCAGCCACTTGACCAGATGACCGCCGGAGTCCCCGTCGTACAACGTGTGGTCGAAATCGAAGACGACGACCGGGGCATCGGCGCGCGGCGTCGGATAGGAAACGTCCGTCATGCCGCAAAGAATAGCTGACGCAGCGCCTCGCCAGGCTCTTCGGCGCGCATGAAGGTCTCGCCGACCAGGAAGGCGTTGACGCCGGCATCGCGCATCATCGCCACGTCGGCCGGCGCCAGGATGCCGCTCTCGGTCACCAGCAGCCTGTCCTTCGGCACGGCATCCTTCATATCAAGCGTGGCCTGTAGCGACACCTCGAACGTGCGCAGGTTGCGGTTGTTGATGCCGACCAGCGGCACGGGCACCTGCAACGCGCGCTCCAGTTCGTCGATGTCGTGCACCTCGACCAGCACGTCCATGCCCAGTTCCATCGCCAGGCCGGACAGGTCGACCAGTTGCGCGTCGTCCAGCGCCGCCACGATCAACAGGATGCAATCCGCACCGAGCACGCGCGCCTCGTACACCTGGTAGGGGTCGACAGTGAAGTCCTTGCGCAGCACCGGCAGGGTGCAGGCCTCGCGCGCCTGCTGCAGGTAGTCGTCGGCGCCCTGGAAAAAATCCACGTCGGTCAGCACCGACAGGCAGGCCGCGCCGCCGAACTCATAGCTCACCGCGATGTCGGCCGGGCGGAAATCCGGACGGATCACGCCCTTCGACGGACTCGCCTTCTTGACCTCGGCGATCACCGCCGGGTCGCCCTGCGCGATCATCGCGTTGAGCGCGTCAGCGAAACCGCGTGTCGGCGATGCGTCGGCGATGCGCGCGCGCAGGTTCGCCAGCGGGACGCGCACGCTGCGCTCGGCGATCTCTTCCGCCTTGCGGGCGAGGATAGTGTTGAGGATGTCGCTCATGTAGATCCTGATTCGATTGCCGCGCCGAGGGAACGCAGCACGGCGCATTGTCGCATCCGTTTGCTGCGGGAGGGGCTTAAGCCCCGACAGGAAGCGGTTTCAGTATCGTCGGATACGCCTTCGGCGCATGGCGGTACCCGGTCGGGGCTGAAGCCCCTCCTACACGGTCTTCGCGCGGTCCCATCCATAAGCCCGTTCGACCTTGGCCACGCGCAGTTCAAAATGGTCGTACCAGTCGCGGCGGCCCTGCTCGCGCGCCGCCGTATGCTCGGCATGCTGCCGCCAGGCGCGGATCGCGTCCTCGCTGTCCCAGTAGGCGACGGTAATGCCGAACCCGTCGGTGTCGCGCGTGGACTCCACGCCCAGGAAGCCCGGCTGCTGCTTCGCCAGCTCCATCATGCGCTCGGCCATCGCGCCGTAACCGGCGTCATCGTGTGCGTTGCGCTGCGATGAGAAGATCACCGCGTAGTACGGCGGCGCGGGCAACGCCGCGAATCCATCGCCTGACACGTCATGCCTCCTGGCGCTTGTCGCCCAGCGCCTGCGTCGTCGCCGCGAACTGCTGCAACCGCTCCAGCGCCCTGCCGGTGGCGATGGCCTCGCGCGAGCGGGCGATGCCGTCCTCGATACTCTCGGCCACGCCTGCCACGTACAGCGCCGCACCGGCGTTCAGCACCACGATCTCGCGCGCCGGGCCGGGCCGGTTGTCCAGCACGCCGAGCAGCATCGCTTTCGATTCGGCCGCATCGGCGACGCGCAGATTGCGGCTGGCCGCCATCGCGATACCGAAGTCCTCGGGATGCAGTTCGTACTCGCGCACCTCGCCGTCGCGCAATTCGCCTACCAGCGTGCCTGCGCCCAGCGACAGTTCGTCCATGCCGTCGCGGCCCCATACCACCAGCGCGCGCTCCGCGCCTAGTTCCTGCAGCACGCGCGCCTGGATGCCGACCAGGTCGGGATGGAACACGCCCATCAGGATGCTCGGCGCACCGGCCGGATTGGTCAGCGGCCCGAGGATGTTGAAGATCGTGCGCACGCCCATCTCGCGCCGCACCGGCGCGACGACTTTCATCGCCGGATGGTGCACCGGCGCGAACATGAAGCCGATGCCGGCCTGCGCGATCGACTGCGCCACCTGTTCGGGTTGCAATTCGATGTTGACGCCGAGCGCTTCCAGCACGTCGGCGCTGCCCGATTTCGAGGACACGCTGCGGTTGCCGTGCTTGGCAATGCGCGCGCCAGCGGCCGCGGCGACGAACATCGAACAGGTCGAAATGTTGAAGGTATGCGAGCCATCACCACCAGTGCCGACGATGTCGACCAGGTGCGCGCGATCGGCGACGTCCACCGTTCGCGAGAACTCGCGCATGACGGTGGCCGCGCCAGCGATCTCACCGACGGTTTCCTTCTTCACGCGCAGGCCGGTGAGGATGGCGGCGGTCATCGTCGGCGAGACATCGCCGCGCATGATCTGGCGCATCAGGTCGACCATCTCGTCGTGGAAGATCTCACGATGCTCGATGGTGCGCTGCAGGGCTTCTTGTGGGGTCAGTGGCATGTTGGCTCTCGTGGGAGCGACGTGAGTCGCGACCTGGCTGGCGGGATGCGTCCGTTCGCGACTCACGTCGCTCCCACAACGCGGATCATCATCGTTCGAGGAAATTCTTCAACAGCGCGTGGCCATGCTCGGTCAGGATCGACTCGGGATGGAACTGCACGCCTTCCACCGGGAACTCGCGGTGACGCAGCCCCATGATCTCCTCGAAGCTGCCATCGTCGTTCTCGGTCCACGCGGTGACTTCCAGTGCGTCCGGCAGGCTGCTGCGCTCGACCACCAGCGAGTGGTAGCGCGTGGCCTCGTAGGCATCCGGCAGGCCGGCGAATACGCCCTTGCCCTCGTGGCGGATGCGCGAGGTCTTGCCATGCATGATGCGGCTCGCGCGGATGACGTTGCCGCCATAGGCCTGCCCCAGGCTCTGGTGGCCGAGGCAGACGCCGAGGATCGGCGTGTTCGCACCCAGCCGCTCGATGATCTCCAGCGAGACGCCGGCCTCGTTCGGCGTGCAGGGGCCAGGCGAGATGACGATGCGCTCGGGCGCGAGCTTCGCGATCTCTTCCACGGTCATCGCATCGTTGCGCACCACCTTCACCTCGGCACCCAGCGACTGCAGGTACTGCACGAGGTTGTAGGTGAAGCTGTCGTAGTTGTCGATCATCAACAGCATGGGTCAGTCCGCCAGCAGGAATACGGTGTAGATCTTGTCGTCGTAGGTCACGTAGCCGGATTGCAGCGACACGTCGACACCCGCGCGATCCAGGCGGCTGCCGGTCACGGTGATCCGGTCAAGCGAACCATTGCCCGTCCATTCGTAGCGCGCCGGCCAATCACCCTCACGGACGCCATATTCGAACTGGGGCGCCACGTCCGACACGCTGTAGACCGGTCCCAGCCGGGTACCGTACGCACGTGCGATCACCTCCGCTTTCTCACGGGACGACACGATGGTCTTCTCGCGGAGCGCCTTGCGCAGTTCCGGCTCGGTGCTCAGTTGCGTGGTCACGTCGGAAATCCTCAATGCTTGCGACGTCTCGACGGTCGAGAGGAAGCGCTCCAGCTCGGCCTGTTTCGAAAAGCGCGCCGTCAGTGATCGGCTCACCTGGGTACCCACGAAGATCTGCTCCTGCAGCTTCTGGTCATAGCGTTGCTTTGGGCCGATCTGCAACGAGGTCGCAACGATCTCGGCAGCCGGGACGTTGGCAGCCTTCAGCTTGGCGAGCGTGTCCGCCACATGGCCTTCGACGATACGGCGCGCGACGTCGGGATTCGGATCCGTGGCCTCGAACTGGATCGCAATCTTGAAGCGGTCCGGAATGGCACGCGCCTGCGCATCGCCGTACACCAGGATATGGCGCGTCGGTGGAAGCGCATTGACCTGGGCCGTCACGTGCGGCGATGCCATCAGTGAGAGGGCGAGCAGCAGGTTGCGCATATTCATGGAAACACTCCGGTTCGTGGACCTCACTGGCGAACGCGCCAACAACGGCTTCGGGGTTCCGCTCGTACTCATTGACCTGCTCCGTCCGCTTGAAGCCGTGCAAACACCTCTGCAAACGCCTCGATGGCCGACTCCGGTGTCGCCCACGATGTCATCAGCCGGATCACGGTGGTGCCGTCGCCGCGCCGTTCCCAGGTCTCGAACCCGACCTGCTCCCGCAGGTGCTCGACGATCGCGTCCGGCAGCACCGGGAACACCTGGTTGCTCGGTGAATCCACGGCCAGCGGCACGCCGGCCTGCTGCAGGATCTCCCGCAGCCGCTCGGCCATGACGTTCGCATGTGTCGCCAGCACGAAGTACAGGCCATCTTCGAACAATGCCTCGAACTGCGCGCCGACCACCATGCCCTTGGCCAGCATCGCGCCGCGCTGCTTGATGATGTGGCGGAAATCGGTGCGCAGCGCAGGATTCACGATGACCAACGCCTCGCCGAGCAGCGCTCCGTTCTTGGTGCCGCCGATGTAGAACGCATCGGCTTGCGCGGCGAGCAACGCCAGGTCGACATCATTGCCGGGCGCCGTCAACGCAGAGGCGAGGCGCGCGCCATCGATGTAGAGCAGGAGGCCGCGATCGCGACAGAAGTCGCTCAACGCCTGCAACTCGGCGGCGCTGTACAACGTGCCCCATTCGGTGGTGTTGGAGATATAGACCAGCCGCGGCGTCACCATATGCTCGCCGCTGTGGCCGTCGATGCAGGGCTGGATCAGTTCCGGGGTCAACTTGCCGTCGGGCGTGGCGACGGTCAGCACCTTGTGGCCGCTGGCCTCGATGGCGCCGGTCTCGTGCGTGGCGATGTGGCCGCTGGCCGGCGCGACCACCGCTTCGTGCGGGCGCAGGAAGGCGGCCAGCGCGACCAGGTTGGTCTGTGTGCCACCGGCGAGGAAATGCACGTCGGCATCGCGGCCAAGCCGGTCGCGGATCAGCGCTGCGGCACGCTCGCTGTGCGCATCCAGGCCGTAGCCGCGATTCACCTCCGCGCTCGCCATGGCCAACGCCTGAAGCAGGCGCGGATGCGCGCCCTCGCTGTAGTCGTTGCGCAGGCTGATCTTCGCATTGTCGGTGGCGACGTCCATCACAGACCCTTGGCGGCTTCGGCGACGGCACGGAACAGTGCGCGCCCCTTGTTCATCGTCTCGTCCCATTCCTTCTCGGGATCGGAGTCGTAGACGATGCCGGCGCCGGCCTGCACATGCAGGCGGCCGTCCTTGATGACGGCAGTGCGGATGGCGATGGCGGTATCCGCATCGCCGTGCCAGCCGATGTAGCCGATGCTGCCGGCATAGACATTCCGCTTGATCGGTTCCAGTTCGCGGATCACTTCCAGCGCGCGGATCTTCGGCGCACCGCTGACCGTGCCGGCCGGGAACGTCGCGCGCAGCACGTCGGCATAGCTCAGACCGGGCAGCAGCTTGCCGGTGACCTCGCTGACGATGTGCATGACGTGGCTGTAGCGCTCGATGACGAACTGCTCGCCCACCTGCACGGTGCCGGCCTCCGACACGCGGCCGGTGTCGTTGCGGCCGAGGTCGATCAGCATGAGGTGCTCGGCGCGCTCCTTGGGATCGGCCAGCAGCTCGGCTTCCAGCGCGACGTCTTCATCGTGCGTCTTCCCTCGCGGACGCGTGCCGGCGATCGGGCGCACGGTGACTTCGCCCTGCTCCAGCCGCACCAGGATCTCGGGCGACGACCCGACCACCTGCACGTCGCCGACGTCGAGGAAGTACATGTACGGCGACGGATTCAGCGCGCGCAGCGCGCGGTAGACGTCCACCGGGCGCGCATTGAACGGCACGCTCAGGCGCTGGCTCAGCACCACCTGGAAGATGTCGCCGGCGCGGATGTATTCCTTCGACTGCTCCACCGCGGCGATGAAGCCGTCATGGGTGAAGCCGGAGACGAAGTGGCTCTCGTCCAGCACGTCGCGGGTGATCGGCGTGGGGTACGAACCGGGCTGGCGAAGCTTGGTGGTCAACGCATCCAGCCGCGCCTGCGCCTGCGCCCAGGCATCCGGTTCGCGTGGGTCGGCATGGACAATCAGGTACAGCCGGCCCTTGAGGTTGTCGAACACCGCCACTTCTTCCGACAGCATCAGCAGGATGTCAGGCGTGCCGAGTTCGTCGGGCTTGTCGCCGGTCGCCAGCCGCGGCTCGATGTAGCCGATGCACTCGAAGCCGAACCAACCGACCAGGCCGCCGGTGAATCCCGGCAGGCCGTCGAGCTTCGGCACCGCGTAGGCAGCGCGCAGCGCTTCGACTTCGGCGAAGGGATCGGCGACGTCGCGCGTCTCGACCAGCTGGCCATGGTCGTGGATCTGCAGGGTGTGGCCGCGGAAGGTGGCCACGCGGCGCACCGGCAGGCCGATGATGGAATAGCGGCCGAAACGCTCGCCGCCTTCCACCGATTCGAACAGGTAGGTATGCGGCGCGTCGGCGAGTTTCAGGTAGACCGAGAGCGGCGTGTCCAGGTCGGACAGCACTTCACGGACGACGGGGATGCGGTTGAAACCTTCAGCAGCGTACTGCTGGAACTGGGCGTGCGAGATCAAGCGGGCTTTCCTTCCGGGACACGGTGGCGGTACGGGCGACGGCTACGGGCCACCATCGCCAGCCAAGGCGTGCGGAATCTTTGGAAAGCGGGAGCGCGGGATGGGACACGGGCCTACTTTACCCGAGGCATCGACCCGCCGGCCACTCGGGAGCGCATGAATTGTTTCCGTCATCCCCGCGGCTTTCAACAGACGCACGTCTGGTCAGCCGGGGACCCAGTGAATTGACGTCGCTGAAAGGCAAAGTCGCTGGGTTCCCGCCTACGCGGGAATGACGAGCTAGCGAGCGCTTTCAGCGCGTTCCTAACGTTGCAGACGCAACGGACAGCTCACCGGCAAGTGCATGCGAACGCGGCCCGCGACGCATTCGATGCGGAAACGCCGGGACTTCACCGGTTCGCCGTCCAGATTCAGCGTCATCGGCTGGTCGGCTTCCAGTTCGACCCAGGGCAGTCGCGCACGGGTGGCCACACGGTCCAGTGCGGCGTGCTTGCCGTCCTTGACCAGCGTGCCGACGGTGGCGGCGACCTCGCCGGACAGCTCGGGCACGATGGTCAGGTCCAGCAGACCGTCGTCCACCAGCGCATCCGGGCACAGCGCCTGCCCGCCACCGGCCTGGCGCCCGTTGCCGATGCCCAGCGCGATGAATTCGCCCTCCCACTCGAAGTCCGGACCGCGGACCCGGGCCGCCATCGGCTCGATGCGCCCGAGCCTGGCGATGCCGGTGATCAGGTAGGCCAGGCCGCCGAGCATCTTCTTCAACCCTTCATCGGTTTCCACCGTGACCTCGGTACCGAAGCCGCCACTGGCCAGGTTGGCGCACCAGTGTTCGCCATCGTCGGCGTCGATGCGCAGCAGATCCATCGGCGCCGCGGCGACATCGCGAACCAGCTGCAAGGCGGGTAGCGCGTCGTCCGGAATGCCGGCCGCCGTGGCGAAATCGTTGGCCGTTCCCATCGGCACCAGTCCCAGCGAAGGCAACGCCTCGGCCGGCTCGTCGCGATGCGCGAGCGTGGTGGCCACTTCGCTCAACGTACCGTCGCCCCCGCCGGCGATCACCGTGTCCACGCCATCGCGGATCGCGTCGGCGACGTAGCGTTCGGCATCGCCGTCTTCCCAGGTCACGCGCACGTCGAGCGTGATGCCGTCCTCGCGCATTGCGCGCACGGCCGCGCGCAGGTCGTCATCGCCCGCGGATTTGCCGTTGAGGATCAGGCGCCAGCGGGGTGCGGTCATGGGAGATTCCTTGGGAGAGGCGCGAGCATAGCGTTTCCCCCTGTAGGAGCGACGTGAGTCGCGACCGCACGCCATGGCTGAAAGGGATGCTGTCGACCCTAGGATCCTGGCGCTGATGATCTACGGTCGCGACTGACGTCGCTCCTACAACAGCCAGGACCACTGTCATCGTCCGGTCACAGACCGTCCGTAACGTGGAAGGTCATAGCAGGGACGACGGGCGGAGGCAGGATCAGCCTCCAATTCTTCCGGGGCGGTGGCGCAGGCCATCGCCCTTTTCCATGCGCATGGAGCGGCGCTTGCTCCGCTGCCGGCGACCTTGTGCGGCACGACGCCAGCCGAGCAAGCTCGGCGCTACAGAAACGATCAACCGCGCGCGTCGGCGACCGCGGCACGCATGCGGTCGATCACGTCCTTGTAGTCGGGCGCATTGAAGATCGCCGAGCCTGCGACGAAGGCGTCCGCGCCCGCCGCCGCGATCTCGCCGATGTTGTCGGCCTTCACGCCGCCGTCGATCTCCAGGCGGATGTCCTTGCCGGTCTTGTCGATCATCGCGCGCACGGCACGCAGCTTGTCCAGCGCCGACGGGATGAACGCCTGCCCGCCGAAACCCGGGTTCACCGACATCAGCAGCACCAGGTCGAGTTCCGGCAGCACCCAGTCCAGCACCTCGACCGGCGTGCCGGGGTTGAGCACCAGGCCGGCCTTGCAGCCCAGCGACTTGATCAGCTGGATCGTGCGGTGCACATGCTTCGAGGCTTCCGGATGGAAGCTGATGATGCTGGCGCCGGCCTCGGCGAAGTCGGGGATGATGCGATCCACCGGTTCCACCATCAGGTGCACGTCGATCGGCGCGGTGACGCCGTGCTTGCGCAGCGCGCTGCACACCAGCGGGCCGATGGTCAGGTTGGGCACGTAGTGGTTGTCCATCACGTCGAAGTGCACCCAGTCGGCGCCGGCCTTCAGCACGTTGTCGACTTCGTCGCCGAGGCGGGCGAAGTTCGCGGACAGGATGGACGGGGCGATGATGCAGTTCGACATGGAGGGGCTCACTTGCGCTTGCGCAGGGTCTTGATGCGGTCGTAGGCGGCGTTGATCTCGCCGGCCTTCTGTTCGGCCTGGCGGCGCAGGTCTTCCGCGGCGCCGGCCATCTTGTCGGGGTGGTACTGGGAAATCAGCCGGCGATAGGCCTGGTCGACCTCGGCATCGCTGGCATCGCTGGTCAGGCCGAACACGCGATAGGGGTTATCGCGGCTGAGCTTGAACCAGTCCTCGTCGAAGGCATGCCCGATGATCAGGCCCACCAGGCCGCCGAGCGGATGGCGCATCAGCAGCCAGCCGGCCACGAATCCCAGCAGTTTTCCGTACCAGCGCTTCATTCGGCCCGCCTTCTCCGGCAATCGCGGCATTTTACGGCACACGGCGGCCCCAAGCGCCGTACACTACGCGGCCCGGTCAGGTACCCGGCCCCGCAGCAGCGGGTAGACGGCCGCCCCGGGGCACGGGCGCACGGCCTGCCGCACGCCCCCACGACGCTGTACCGCCTCGCTGGTTTCCGGACTCCCCAAGGAGTGTTTGTGCCCACGACGTTGCTTCAATCCGATCTGCCCGGCCTCACCCTGCGCCATCGCGGCAAGGTCCGCGACGTGTTCGACCTGCCCCGCGACCGCCTGCCCGCCGATGCGCCCACCGGCGACTACCTGTTGATGGTCGCGACCGACCGCCTGAGCGCGTTCGACGTGGTGCTGCCCGACCCCATTCCCGGCAAGGGCGAGATGCTCTGCCAGATTTCCAACTTCTGGTTCGCCAAGACCGCGCACCTGATGCCGAACCACCTGACCGGCATCGACGTCGCCAGCGTGCTGCCGGCCGGCGTGGACGCATCGCTGTACGCCAAGCGTGCGGTGGTGACGAAGAAACTGAAGCCGGTGCCGGTGGAAGCCATCGCCCGCGGCTACCTGATCGGCAGCGGCTGGAAGGACTACCAGCGCACCGGCAAGGTCAGCGGCATCGAATTGCCCGACGGCCTGCGCCAGGCCGGGAAGCTGGCCGAACCGATCTTCACCCCCTCGACCAAGGCCGCTGTCGGCGACCACGACGAGAACATCGACTTCGACGCGATGGTGAAGACCGTCGGCGCGGAACTGGCCGAGCGCGTGCGCGACGCCACGCTGCGCATCTACCGCTTCGCCGCCGACTTCGCCGCCGAGCGCGGCATCCTGCTGGCCGACACCAAGTTCGAGTTCGGCACGGACGAAGACGGTCGCCTCTACATCATGGACGAGATGCTGACGCCGGATTCCTCGCGCTACTGGCCCGCCGACGAATACGAAGTCGGCACCAGCCCGCCGAGCTACGACAAGCAGTTCGTGCGCGACTACCTGGAAACGCTGGACTGGAACAAGACCGCGCCCGGCCCGTCGCTGCCGGCCGAGGTCATCGAGCGCACACGCGCCAAGTATGCGGAAGCGCTGCAGAAGCTGGCTGGCATCGTCGTCGACTGAGCTGACGGGTCTTGTGGGAGCGACGTCAGTCGCGATCGGGGCTGGCGGCACGTTCCATCGCGACTGACGTCGCTCCCGCGGTGGCGTCTCTCCGCCGGCCTGACGGCCGTCCCGGCAACGGCTGACGGGCTGGGGTATGCTCCATACCCTGCCGCATTGCCATCCTCGGGAGGGGTGAATGAACGCGACCACACAACGTCCGGTGGACCGCTGGTTCGCCAGCTATTCCGGCGACCACGTCAACGAGACCAACCAGCTGATCCACGTCTTCGCCGTGCCGGCGATCCTGTGGACCGTGGTGGCGCTGCTGTGGTGCATACCGGTGTTCGGCACGTGGGTGAAGTCCGGCATGTGGGCGGCGCTGGCGATGTTTGGCGCGTGGATGTACTACTACAAGCTGTCGCGCCCGCTGGGCTTCGGCATGCTGGCGATCTTCGTCGCGATGGCCTGGCTGACGCGCTGGCTGGAAGCGCTCCTCGGCCTGCAGAAACTGTTCTTCGTTGCGGTGGCGGTGTTCGTGATCGCGTGGATCGCGCAGTTCATCGGCCACAAGATCGAAGGCAAGAAGCCGAGCTTCCTCACCGACCTCACCTACCTGCTGATCGGCCCCGTGTGGGTGCTCAGCAAGTTCTACCGGAAGATGGGCTGGAAGTACTGAGCCGCCCGCGACCGACTCACCCCTGCCGCACCGCCCGTGCGTCCACGATGAAGGCGCGCGGCGCGTAGCCGAAATCACGCTGCGCAGGGGAGGCATCGAACACCAGGTCATCGCGCATGCGCGCGACCGCATCGTCGGTGAGTCCGCCCATCATGCCCGCCTTGCGGGCGAGCGCCAGCACCGACTTGAAGAGCGGTAGCGGCACCTCCCGCAGCCGCACCGGAGGCTGCAGCGCCAACAGCGTGCGCGCCACCATCTCGCGGTAGGCCAGGGTTTCGCCTCCCGGCAAGGCATACGCCTGCGCGAACGTCGCCGGCACATCGACCACGGCCAGTGCCGCCTCGGCCAGGTCGTCGACATGCACCGGTTGCCGCTTTCCTTCCGCACCACGCGGCAGCACGAAGAACCCCATGCGCCGCGCCATCGCTGCGATCCGCGCCAGGGTCTGGTCGCGGCCCGCGCCATAGACCAGCGTGGGCCGCAACAGGGTAGCCGCAGCACCATTCGCCGACGCCGCATCGAAGACCACGCGCTCGGCCGCCTGCAGGCGGGCCACGATGTCGCGCTCATGCGCATCCTGCGATGCCAGCTTCGTCTCAAGACTGGTGGATCCGAACGCGACCACGCGCGGCGTCGCGGCCAGCCCGCGCGCGTACCACTGCGCGAATCCGTCCAGCGGGCCTGTACTGAAGATCACGTCGACGGCCGGGGGCAGCCCCTCGATGCCGGCGAACTCGCCCTGCAGCCAGCGCACCGCCGACGATGACGGACGCGCCATGCGCGACACCGCGAAGACCTGCCATTCGGCAGGATCGAGCCGCGCCAGCAACGCGTCACCGATCTGTCCGCTGGCACCGAAGACGAGGGCCGTGCGCATGATGGGGTCAGGCGTCCGGCCTGGCGCCTTCGTCCACCGCATCGATCGGCTGCGGAGGTTCGCCGCCCGGCATCGGCGGACGCTCCGCCATGTGCAGCGACAGCGCGGCCTTGGCCATCAGGTGCGCACTGATGGGCGCGGTAATGAACAGGAACGCCGTGATCAGCAGCTCGCGCGGCTGGGGATCGGTGCCGCTCAGCGCGTGGTAACCGACCGAGGCGATCAGCATGCAGCCGACACCCAGCGTGCTGGCCTTGGTCGGCCCGTGCAGGCGCTTGAAGAACTCCGACAGCTTCAGCAGGCTGAAGGAACCGACGAGGATGAAGAAGCTGCCCACCGCCAGCAGCAGCACCAGCAGGATGGCGAAGACCCAGCTCATTCGACGATGTCCCGGCGCAGCACGTACTTGCTCAGCACCACCGTGCCGACGAAGCCCAGCATGGCGATGATCAGCGCGGCCTCGAAATAGACCGCAGTACCCAGGTACATGCCGAACAGCACCAGTTGCGCGATCGCGGACACGAACAGGGTGTCCAGCGCCAGGATGCGGTCGGGCACGCTGGGGCCGCGCACCAGCCGGACCAGCGCGAGCAGCATCGCCAGGCCGACCACGTGCATCGACGCGACGATGGCGTACATCACCAGGATCTGCGGGGTCATGGGAAGATCTCCATCAGCGGCGCCTCGTAGCGCGTCTTGATCTGGCGGATCACCTCGTCGGCATCGTCCAGGTTCAGCACGTGCACCAGCAGGTAGCGGCGGTCGTCCGACAGCGCCGACGACACCGTGCCGGGGGTCAGCGTGATGATGCTGGTCAGCGCGGCGATGCCGTGGATGTTGTCGATGTCCAGCGGTACCCAGATGAAGTCGGGGTGGATCTTCCGCTCCGGCCCGAGCACCTGCAGCGCCACGGTGACATTGGCCTGCACGATATCCAACGCCAGCACGCCCAGCATGCGGGGCACGCTGCGCAGGCGGCCGATGCGGGCGAACTCGCGGTCCAGCCGCGCCGCGAACGGCGGGATCAGCAGCGCCAGCAGCAGCGCCATCACGACATGTCCGGCGCTGACATCGTCGTTCAACAACAGCCAGAAGCAGAACACCGCCACGCTCAGCGGCAACGAAGGCAGCCAGCGCTTGCGCCATGTCGCCACCATGCTCAGGGCTCCCTCAGGATCGGCGCGGCGGCGCGCACGTGTTCGACGTAATCGCCGGGCGACTGCAGCTGTGCCGCGGTGGCGCGCGTGTAGTCCAGTACCGGCGCGGCGGCCAGCACCAGCGCCACGCCATAGGCGAGCAGCAGCACGATGGCCGAGGTCTCCAGTGGGCGCGACGGCGCCGACACCTGGTCCTGCTCGGGGACATAGGCTTCCAGCTTCCGCACGCCCGCATCGGGCCACGGCTCGACGCGCCAGAACAGTCGCGTACCCGCGCGGGCCAGTCCCACCAGCATCATGAAGCTCGTGCCGAGCACCAGCATCCAGATCCACAGCGTATGCGGCCCAACCGGCACCGCTTCCAGCAGCAGCAGCTTGCCGATGAAGCCGGACAGCGGCGGCAGGCCCGCCAGCGAGACCGCAGCGACCAGGAACAGCAGGCCGGGCACGGTCTTGTCCGGCAGCGCGGCGATCAGGTCCTTGCGGTCGCTCGCGCGGCCGCGACGCCGGCGGATCAGGTCGGCGAGCAGGAACAGCGCGGCACCGGCGAAGCTGCTGTGCACCAGGTAATACAAACCCGCGCCTACCGTGCCGGCGGTGTGCAGCGAGAACGCGACGAACAGCGTGGCCGCCGAACCCAGCACCAGATAGGCCGCCAGCGCACGCAGCCGGTTCGCCGCCAGCACGCCCAATGAGGCCAGCACCAGCGTCACCGCACCCAACGCCAGCAACGCCGGCCACGCGAAGCCGTCCAGCGGCCCCGACACGCCGAAGCTCAGCGTGCCCAGCCTCAGCACGGCATACAGGCCCACCTTGGTCATGATGGCGAAAAGTCCGGCGACCGCCGCGGGCGCGTGCGTGTAGGTCTCGGGCAACCAGAAGTACATCGGCAGCAATGCGGCTTTCGCGCAGAACACCACGAACAGCAGGCCGGCGGCCGCCTGTACCAGCGCCACGTCGCCCGGCGGCAACTGCGCGACGCGCACCGACAGTTCGGCCATGTTCAACGAGCCAAGCAGGCCGTACAGCAGGCCCAGCGCGATCAGGAACAGCGTCGATGCGGCGATGTTGAAAGTGACGTAGTGCAGGCCCGCGCGCATGCGTTCGCCGCGCCCGCCGCTGAGCATCAGGCCGTACGAGGAAATCAGCAGCACTTCGAAGAACACGAACAGGTTGAAAATGTCGCCGGTGAGGAACGCACCGTTGAGTCCCATCAGCTGGAACTGGAAAAACGCGTGGAAGTGCGGTGCGCGCCGGTCCCAGCCCGCGCACGCGTGCAGCAGGCAGGCGGCGGCGAGCAGCAGGCCGACCAGCAGCATCAGCGCCGACAGCCGGTCCACCATCAGCACGATGCCCAGCCGTGCCGGCCAGTCGCCGAGCAGGTAGACCGAAACCTCGCCGGACGCCGCCGACGCGACCAGCATGCAGACCACGGCCAGCATGGCGGCCACCGACGCCCAGGCGACGATGCGCTGCGGGACCATGCCGAAACGGCGGTGCTCGAAGAACAGCGCGATCGACGCGGCGAACAGCGGGATCAGGATCGGCAGCACGGGCAGGTGGTTCATGCGCGCGGCTCCGCTTCGTCCGTCCTGGCAGCGTCGCGCGCTTCCTCGTGCCGGCGCTGCTCGCTGGCCAGGAACTCGCGCTCGGCCTTGCGGCCGTCGACGTGGTCGCTGTCGTTGTCGCCACGGCTGCGGATCGACAGCACCACGGTCACCGCCGTCATCGCGAACGCGATCACGATGGCCGTCAGCACCAGCGCCTGCGGCAACGGATCGGTGTAGTTGGCCAGCGTGGGCGCCACGCCTTCGCGCAGCACGGCCGGCTTGCCGGGCGCCAGCCGCCCGCCCGCGAAGATCAGCAGGTTGGTGGCGTACGACAGCAACGTCAGCCCGAGGATGACGTCGAACGTGCGCGCCCGCAGCAGCAGGTACACCCCCGCCGCGGTCAGGATCGCGATCGCGCTCGCCATGGCCAGTTCCATTACGGCGTCTCCTCCATCAGCGCAGCTCCCCCGTGCGGGTCGAGCGTTCGCCCGGCTCCATCACGCCCAGGTGCGACACGCGCGTGCGCGAGGGCTTGATGGTGCCCATCATCGACAGGATCAGCATCGCGCCACCGAACACGACCAGGTAGACGCCGGTGTCGAAGCCGATGGCGCTGGCCAGCGGCACCGTGCCGATGATCGGCAGTTCCAGGTCCAGGTGGCCGCTGGTGAGGAACGGCACGCCGAAGCCCATCGACACCACGCCGCTCAGGCCGGCGACGAGCAGGCCCACGCCGATGCAGCGCACGTAGTCGAAGCCGAAACGCGATTCCACCGACGCCGCGCCCTGGATGACGTACTGCACCAGTAGCGGCACGGCCAGTACCAGACCCGCGATGAAGCCGCCGCCCGGCGCGTTGTGGCCGCGCAGGAACAGGAACACCGAGACGGTCAGCGTGAGCGGGAACATGATCTGCGCCAGGTCCGCCGGCACCGGCAGCGAGATCGGAGGGCCGGACATGACCTTCTCGGGCGCCATCCGCGCGCGGCGCAGCAACGCATGCACGATCAGTGCCGCGATGCCGAACACGGTGATCTCGCCGAAGGTGTCGAAGCCACGGAAGTCCACCAGGATCACGTTCACCACATTGCTGCCGTAAGCCTCCGGCAGCGAGCGCGCCAGCAGTTCGCCGCTGATGGTGTCGGCCGGGCGCGTCATCATCTGGTAGGCGAGCAAGCCGGCGCCCCCGCCCGCGACCAGCGCCACGGCGATGTCGCGCAGGCGGCGCTGCGGCGTGCGTTCCGGCGGCGAGCGTGGCGGCAGGTAGTGCAGGCCCAGCAGCAACAGGACCAGGCTGACCATTTCCACCATCAGCTGGGTCAGCGCCAGGTCGGGCGCGGACAGGAACACGAAGGTCAGGCTCACCACCAGTCCCGCGCCACCCAGCACGATGACGGCCAGCAGCCGCTGACGGTACAGGCGGATCGTCCAGACCGCGCACACCACCAGCACCAGCCAGAGCAGCCAGCCCAGCAGCGGCATCGGTTGCGGCGCGCGCCACTGCAATGGCGGGGCGTCGCCGGCGACGAAAGGCGCGGCGCCGGCGGCGAGCGCCGCCAGCACCAGGAACAGCAGGCTGCGCTGCAGGCTGCCATTGGCGATGCGGGTGGTGAAACGGCCGGCCAGCGCGTACAGCGCCTCCATGTTCCAGCGGAACAGGTGGCGCCCCAGCGAGCGGCGCACGATGGCGTGCAGGTCGAACAGCCGGCGCAGCCCGAAATACAGGAGCACGCCACCGGCGATGCCGGCCAGGCTCATCAGCAGCGGCGTGTTGATGCCGTGCCAGACGGACAGGCTGTACGCCGGCATGGCGTCTCCGAGGATCGCGCCGGCACCCGCATGCAGCACCGGCGCCACCGTCCACGCGGGGAACACGCCGACGGCCACGCACAGCACCACCAGCACTTCCACCGGGATCTTCATCCAGCGCGGCGGCTCATGCGGCACCACGTCGAGATCGCGCGGCCCCTGGCCGAAGAACGTCTCGTAGACGAAGCGCAGGCTGTAGGCCACGCCGAACATCCCGTACAGCAGCGCCGCCACCGTGATGGCGTTGCGCATGCCGCGGTGGCCGTCGATGTCCAGCGCCTCGGCGAAGAACATCTCCTTCGACAGGAAGCCGTTGAGCAGCGGGATACCGGCCATCGCCAGCGAGGCCACGATCGCCAGCGCACTGGTCATCGGTAGGTAGCGCCGCAGGTTGCCGAGCCGCCGCATGTCGCGGGTACCGGTCTCGTGGTCGATGATGCCCGCCGCCATGAACAGCGACGCCTTGAACGTGGCGTGGTTGAGGATGTGGAACACGCCGGCCACCACCGCCATCGGGGTGGAGATGCCGAACAGCAGCGTGATCAGGCCCAGGTGCGAGATGGTCGAATACGCCAGCAGGCCCTTCAGGTCGTGCTGGAAGATCGCGAACCAGGCACCCACCAGCAGCGTCATCGCGCCGACGCTGGTGACCACGTAGAAGAACAGGTCGGTGCCGGCCAGCGCCGGGTGCAACCGCGCCAGCAGGAACACGCCGGCCTTCACCATCGTCGCCGAGTGCAGGTAGGCCGAGACCGGGGTCGGCGCCGCCATCGCATGCGGCAGCCAGAAGTGCAGCGGGAACTGCGCGCTCTTGGTGAACACGCCCGCCAGCACCAGCGCCAGCGCCCACGGATACAGCGTGCTCGCGCGGATCAGGTCGCCCGACGCCAGCACCACGTCCAGGTCGTAGCTGCCGACGATGCGTCCGATCAGCAGCACGCCACCCAGCAGCGCCAGCCCGCCGGCACCCGTGATCGCCAGCGCCATGCGCGCGCCTTCGCGCGCGTCCTGCCGGTGCGACCAGAAGCCGATCAGCAGGAACGAGCTGATGCTGGTCAGTTCCCAGAACACCACCAGCAGCAACAGGTTGCCCGCCAGCACCACGCCCAGCATCGAACCCATGAACAGCAGCAGGCAGGCGAAGAAGCGCGGCGCGCTGTCCTTCTCGCTGAGGTAGTAGCGCGCGTACATCACCACCAGCGCACCGATCGCCAGCACCATGCCGGCGAACATCCACGCCAGCCCGTCCAGGCGCAGGGTGAACGACAATCCGATCTGCGGGATCCAGGCATGCTCGGCACGCACGTTCCAGCCCTGCAGCACGCTGGGCGTCATCCAGGCCAGAAGCACCAGCCCCAGCAGCGGTGCCAGGCCGGCCAGCCATGCGGTCGCCCCGCGCGGAAGACCGCGCGCCAGCGCCACCACCAGCGCGAGCACGAACGGCAGCGCCAGCAGGATTTCAAGAAAAGGGATCATCAACCGCCTTGCGTTGCAGGGAATGCGTCATTCGCGAGCAATCGCCCCGAGTTTAACAAACCCGTTCACACATGCCTGACCCACTGTTCAGGTCACGCGAGCAGGGCGATCTCCAGGATCACCCAGCCGACGAACGCGGCGAGCAGGATGCCGCCTTCCACGCGGCTGATGCGCAGGTCGCCGCGCAGCATCGGATACAGCACCAGCACGAAGGCGATGGCGGCAGGCAGTTCCAGCCGCACGAACGACTCCGGCAGCGCCAGCGGCCGGAACGCCGCCATGCCGCCCACCACCACCAGCAGGTTGAACAGGCTGGAACCGATCACGTGCCCGGCGACCATGTCGCCCTGGCCGCGGCGTGCGGCCATCGCAGCGGCGGCGACCTCGGGCAGCGCGGTGCCGATCGCCACCGGCAACAGGCCCGTCAGCAGCGGCGACAGGCCCCAATGCGCGCCGATCACCGGCGCACCCTGTACCACGAACCGCGCGCCGTAATAGAGCAGCGCTGTGGCCACGAGGAAGCGCAGCAGGTTCATCCACAAGACGGTGTGCGTGGCCGCGAACCCTTCGACCTCCACGCGGACCGTGGCGTCCTCGCGCGGTGCGCGCACCAGCAGGAATGCCAGCGCAGCCACGAAACCGATCAGCAGCGCCACGCCCTCGGTGCGGCTGATGACGCCATCCAGGCCGAACACGATCAGCGCCAGCGACGCCAGCGCAAGCAGCACCAGCAGCGGCGAGAGCACGCGCATCCGCACCACCAGCGGCGCGACCAGGGCGGCGACACCCAGCGTCAGTCCCAGGTTGACGATATTGCTGCCGACGGCATTGCCGAGCGCGAGATCCTGCGCCCCCACCCAGACCGCGCGGGCATTGACGGCGAGTTCCGGCAACGACGTGCCGAAGGCGATCAACAGCAGCCCCGCCACGAACGGAGAAGCGCCGACGCGCTGCGCGAGCCCGGATGCGCCCTTGACGATCGAATCGCCACCGAGCGCCAGCAACACCAGGCCCAGCACGAAATATCCCCAGGCTTCCGTCATCGCCGCCCCCTTGCCGTGTGGTGTGCCGCGATTCTATGCCCGCCCTCGACCGCAGGGCCAGTCGCCCCGCGGTCGCGGACGCGATGCCTCAGGAGCAGCCTTCCACGTAGTCGACCTGCGGCGACAGACCCACGCGCCAGGCGGTGACCTTGCCGTCGGCATCGGCCTCGAATACCAGCCGGGTCGGTGCCACGTCGCCCGCATCCATGGACAGGTACTGGCCGCCCTGCGTGTACTTGTGCGGTGTCGCCTTCAGCGCGCCGCCGTAGAGCTTCTGCAGTTCATCGACGCTCATGCCCACCTTGCCGCCACCGGGCGCGGTTTCCTTGTCGATGCCGACGTCGTAACGCACGAACTTGCCTTCTTCCATCATGAAAGCGAAGTCGGACGGACGGGTGATCCACTTCGGCCACAGGTAGTGGCACGTCGTGCCTTCCATCGGCGCACCATTGAGTTCGCCGCCCCACGCCGCACGCGCCTCGTCGACGGTGCTGCCCAGCTTCATGTCGCCATAGCCGAGGAAGCTCGCCTGGCTCACGGGTCCGGCGGGCGCGGCCGTGTCGTCGACGGCGGGCGCAGGAACGGCGGCTTCGGCCATCGGCGTGCTGGTCGCGGTCGTCTGCGGTTCGGCATCCGCCGGTGCGGGCGCTCCGTCGCGCTGGCAGGCGGACAACAGCGTGACGACCATCACGATCGGCAACATCGACTTCATTGGCTCTCTCCAGTGCACAAACCTGAATCCTAGCGTTTGCGCGTTAAGTCACCGCGATGAAGCGCTGTCATCCGCACTTCATCGCACGCCACTAGCCTGCGCGCGGCCACTCCTTTGCTGCGTCATGCGCCCTTCCAAGACCGACCTCGCCCGCCAGACCCTGCAGGCCCATACCGGCGCGCTCGGCATGCGTGAACGGCGCACGCTGATCCTGTGCGACGGGCGGCGCGACCTGGCGGAACTGGTCCATCTGCTGGGCGAGGATGCGCCGCTGCTGGTGCAGCGGCTGGTACGCGGCGGATATCTGGTCGATGCGGCGCGCCCGCAGTCGCCAACGCTTGCGGCGACGCGCCCGGGCATCCCTGTCGCTGTCTCTGCCGGACCGCGCCGCTCGCTGGTCGCGGCCAAGGTCTACCTGTCCGGCATGCTGGAACTGCAACGCGATGACGAGGCACGCCACCATCGCCAGCACCTGCAGGCGCGACTGGACGATGACGCGATGCTGGACGCGCTTGCCGACGCACTGCGCTTCCTCCAGGCGCGCATGGCCACGACGCTCGCCGCCCGCATCCGCGAACGCCTGCTGGAGGCGCTGCCGCAGGACGCGGCGCCTCGCTTGCAGCGCCTGCTGGACGCGCGTCTGGAAGCCGCCGAGCGCTGAGGCGACTCAGTCCGGGCGGACGAAGTGCTTGCGCAAGCCAGCCCAGCACGCCTGGTAGTCGCGCTGGCGATGCGGTGCCTCCGCGGCCTGCCGCGTCGGCCGGATCACCGCGCGCGTTTCGAACATGAAGGCCATCGTCCCGGTGATGACGTCAGGCCTGGACAGGTCCGCGCTCGATGCCTTCTCGAACGTCGCCGCATCCGGGCCATGACCCGTCATGGAGTTGTGCAGCGAGGCGCCGCCGGGTGCGAAGCCCTCCGCCTTGGCGTCGTACACGCCGTGGATCAGGCCCATGAACTCGCTGGCGATGTTGCGGTGGAACCATGGCGGTCGAAACGTGTCCTGCGCCACCAGCCAGCGCGGCGGGAAGATCACGAAATCCATGTTGCCCACGCCCGGCGTATCGCTGGGCGAGGTCAGCACCAGGAAGATCGATGGATCGGGATGGTCGAAGCTGATCGACCCGACAGTATTGAAGCGGCGCAGGTCGTAGCGGTACGGCGCGTAGTTGCCATGCCAGCCCACCACGTCCAGCGGCGAATGGCCGATGTCGGCGCGCCACAGGTGGCCCTGGAACTTGGCGATCAGTTCGAATTCGCCCTCGATGTCTTCGTACGCGGCCACCGGCGTTTCGAAATCGCGGGGATTGGCCAGGCCATTCGAACCGATCGGCCCCAGGTCCGGCAGCCGCAGCGCGGCGCCGAAATTCTCGCAGACGTAGCCGCGTGCTTCGCCCTCCGGCAGCTCGACCAGGAAACGCACGCCGCGCGGAATGACCGCGATCTGCTGCGGCTCGACCTCGATCACGCCGAATTCCGTGGCGATGCGCAGGCTGCCCTGCTGCGGCACGATCAGCAATTCGCCGTCGGCATCGTAGAAGTAGCGGCCCTGCATCGACCGGTTGGCCGCATACAGATGGATGCCGACGCCGTGCATCGCGTCGGGCGAGCCATTGCCGGCCATCGTGTACAGGCCATCGACGAAGTCGGTCGGTGTTTCCGGCATCGGCAGCGGCGACCAGCGCATCTGGTCCGGCGACACCGGTCCCGCGCTGAAGTCGCTGTGCAGCCGGTGCTGCGCGTAGGGCGCGAACGGCCCGTGCATCGCCGCCGGACGGATGCGATACAGCCAGCTGCGCCGGTTCTCCGCGCGCGGCGCGGTGAAGGCGGTGCCGCTCAGCTGCTCGGCGTACAGCCCATGCACCACGCGCTGCGGCGAGTTGCGCCCCTCCGGCAACGTACCGGGAATCGCCTCACTGGCGAAGTGGTTGCCGAAGCCGGTGTGGTATCTGTCGTGCATCTGGCTCATTCACTCATCTCGCTGCTTGAGCCCCTCTCCCTCAGGGAGAGGGGTTGGGGAGAGGGTCGGTCGCGACAGAAGGTTCCAGATCGCTTCGACCACGACATCCACCTGGTTCAGCACATCGTTGTTCCAGAATCTTGCAACCCGCCAACCTTGTGCTTCGAGATGGCGTGTCCTCCCCGCGTCCACAGGTTCGCCATGCTGCGAACCATCCAGTTCGATTACCACGCCAGCCTCCACACAGCAGAAGTCGACGATGTAGGGATGGAGCGCATGCTGCCGTCGGAACTTGTAGCCCTCCAGCCTGCCCGCACGGAGATGCTGCCACAACCTGCGCTCCGCATCCGTCATCTCCTTGCGCAATCGCCTTGCATTCGCCAATGTCCGCGTCGGTAGCGGTGGATTGACCATGCCGGACCTCCTGTCCGCCTGTGGTGGGACCGTCGTTGGTGCCGGATACGGATTCCGCCGCACCCTCACCCCAACCCCTCTCCCGGAGGGAGAGGGGCTCAAGGTGTCACAACACCCCACGCTTCATCTGGTCGCGCTCGATGCTCTCGAACAGCGCCTGGAAATTGCCTTCGCCGAAGCCTTCGTTGCCCTTGCGCTGGATGATTTCGAAGAAGATCGGGCCCAGCGCGTTCTGGGTGAAGATCTGCAGCAGCTTGCGCTGCTTCGTCTCCACGTCGGCGTCGATCAGGATCTTGTTGCGCGCCAGCCGCGCGACGTCTTCGCCATGGTTCGGAATGCGCTGGTCGATCACGTCGAAATACGTGTCCGGCGTATCGAGGAACGCCACGCCCGCCTCGCGCATCTTTTCAACGGTGGTGTAGATGTCGTCGGTGAAGCAGGCGATGTGCTGGATGCCCTCGCCCTTGTAGGCGTCGAGGTATTCGTTGATCTGGCTCTTCGGATCGCTCGACTCGTTGAGCGGGATGCGCACCATGCCGTCCGGCGCGGTCATCGCCTTCGACAGCAAGCCGGTCTTGGCGCCCTTGATGTCGAAGTAGCGGATCTCGCGGAAGTTGAACAGCCGCTCGTAGTAGTCCGCCCACTTGGCCATGTTGCCGTGGTAGAGGTTGTGGGTCAGGTGGTCGATGAAGGTCAGGCCGAAGCCCTTCGGCAGCAGCTCCACGCCCGGCAGGTACTCGTAGTCCGGATCATGGATCGTGCCCTGGTCGTCGTAGCGGTCGACGATGTAGAGCATGCAGTCGCCGATGCCCTTGATGACCGGCGCGGCGACGGCCTTGGTCAGCTCGTCGGCGGCGCCGAACGATTCCGCACCGTTCTTCAGTGCCTGCACACGCGCCCACTCGGCCAGCTTCTTCACCCGGATCGCGAAGCCGCAGGCGCTGGGGCCGTGCTCGGCGGCGAAGCGTGCGGCGAAGGAGTCCGGATCCTCGTTGATGAGGAAGGTGCAGTCGCCCTGGCGGTAGGTGCTGATGGCGCGCGTCTTGTGGCGCGCGACCTGCACGAAGCCGAGCTTGCGGAAATAGTCGTGCAGCTGGTGAGCCTGGCCCTGGGGCGCGGCGAACTCGACGAACTCGAACCCGTCGATGCCCATCGGATTGTCGAACGTGGTGGGCTGGATGCCAGAATTGGGTTGTGCAGTCATGGGGCGCCTCGCTAGGCTTGCCGGGATTTGACCCATTCTATAGTTTCAGCTGAAACCAACAACAAGTAGCAGCGCAGCATGAGCCAGCCAGACAGCCCCGCCATCCACGCCGATTTCGACCTCGACCGCCTGTTTTCCTACCGGTTGAGCGTGCTGTCCAACCGGATCAGCAGCGCGATTTCCCGCGAATACCACCGCCGGTTCGGCCTGGCCATCACCGAATGGCGGGTCATGGCGGTGCTGGGACGCTTCCCGGGCCTGTCGGCCGGCGAGGTCGCCAGCCGCACCGCGATGGACAAGGTGGCGGTCAGCCGGGCGGTGGCCCGCCTGCTGGAACGGGCGCTGATCCAGCGCGAGATCCACGGCGACGACCGTCGCCGCTCGGTGCTGGCGCTGACCGACGAGGGCTTCCGGGTCTACGACGAGGTCGCGCCGATGGTCATCGAGTACCACCAGCGCATGCTGGAGCCGCTGACCGATGAAGAGCGCGCGATGCTTGACCAGTTGATCGACAAGCTGGCCGGGGAAGGCGTCAAGCGCATCGAGGGTTGAGGCCTTCGCGGCCGGCAGATGAAAAACGGCGGCCGATGGCCGCCGTTTTTCATGGATCCCCTCCCCCGACTCAAGCACTCGAGGGCAGGCTCTTCGCGGGGATGACGCATCGGCAAAGGCGCGCCCGTGAGGCGCGTCACCTTCTACGAGAAACGGCGGCCGAAGCCGCCGTTTCCCTGGATCCCCGCCCCCGATTCATGCACTCGAGGGCAGGCTCTTCGCGGGGATGCATTGGCAAAGCCGTGCGCTATGCGCACGGGCCAATGCGTCACTTCACGCCGTGCATCAGGCGGTTGACCAGTGGTGCGATCAGGAACAGCAGCGCGCCCGAGCCGACCAGCGCCCAGAAGCCGAATGTGTAACCCGAATGCGCCGACTGCACGGTCATGCCGCCGGTACCGCTGACATGCCCGGCGAAGATGCCGGCCAGGTTGTTGCCGATCGCGATCGACAGGAACCAGCAACCCATCGCCATGCCGGCCAGGCGCGCCGGCGCCAGCTTGGTGGTCATCGACAGGCCGATCGGCGACAGGCACAGCTCGCCCACCGACTGGATGACGTAGACCATGAACAGTGTCCAGAACGGGATCTTGCCGTTGCCGTCGACCATGCTGTTCAACGCGATCATCAGCAGCAGGAACGCCAGGCCGTTGAAGATCAAGCCCAGGCCGAACTTGCGCGGGATCGACGGATTGTTCTTGCCCATCCGCACCCACATCCACGCCATGATCGGCGCCAGCGTGATGATGGCGATCGAGTTCACCGACTGGAACCACTCCAGCGGGAACACCCAGTCGCCGAAGTCGCGGTTGACGATCTGGTCGGCGAGGAAGGTGAACGAGCTGCCCGCCTGCTCGAAGAACATCCAGAACAGCACGTTGAACACGAAGATGATCAGCATCGCCACGACCATGTCGCGCGCGACCTTGCCGTTGCGGGCGCCTTCGACCAGCAGCATCACCGCCGGCACGACGAACAGCGCCATCAGGATCGCCTGCAGCGCGCTCGCGTCGATGGTCAGCAGGAAGTAGAACAGCGGGATGCCGACCACCAGGCCGAGCAGCGCGACCAGGCCGACGCGGCCCAGGCCCTCCTGTCCCGGTGCCGGCAGGCCGATGCCCTTGAGCTGGCCGCGACCCATCCAGAACCAGATCAGGCTGACGATCATGCCGATGCCGGCGGAAATGAACACCCACTGGTAATGCGGGTCTTCATTGGTGCCGAAGACCTTGCGCGCCAGCCAGCCGGTGATGACCGGGGCGATCATCGCGCCGATGTTGATGCCCATGTAGAAGATGGTGAAGCCGGCATCGCGGCGGGCATCGCCCTGGAAGTACAGCTTGCCGACCATCGTCGAAATGATCGGCTTGAACAGGCCGTTGCCGACGATGATCGTGGCCAGGCCCAGCTTGAACAGCGGCTCGGTCGGCGAGGCCAGCAGGAACAGGCCCAGCGCCATGAACACCGCGCCCAGCAGGATCGACCGCTGGAAACCGATCAGCTTGTCGGCCACGTAACCGCCGAAGATGGCGCCGGCGTAGACCAGCGCCAGGTAGGCGCCGTACATCTCGCTGGCCGGCTTCTGCCCCGAGGCGTCGCCACCGTGGAACTGGGACACGATGTACAGCACCATCGCCCAGCGGATGCCGTAGAACGCGAAGCGCTCCCAGAACTCCGACATGAAGAGCATCCACAGCGGACGCGGATGACCCAGGACCTGCTTGAACTCCGGTATCCGTTCCGGCGTTGGTGACTCGACGGCTCCGCTCATGCGGGCTCCCCCTAAAAAAGTAGTTCAGGATTTCGGTTTCCCCTGCAACCGCAGGAGACGGGCGAGGATTACCGACCGGCCCGGGCGCGTCAATCGGAGCCTGTGCACCGCCGCGGGGCCATCCTACCCTGTTCAGACGCGCAAGCCATTGCCGGGAAACGGTTTTCCCGGCAGTCCGGGCGCTCAGGCAGGTACGTAGTCGTAGCGCGCACCGATCCCCAGCGGGATGCCCAGGCCCCAGAACGCCAGCAGCAGCCCGGTCCACAGCACCGACAATGCGATCGAGTAGGGCAGCATGATCGACGCCAGCGTGCCGATGCCCGCCGACCGCACGTAGCGCTGGCAGAACACCACGATCAGCGGGAAGTACGGCATCAGCGGCGTGATGATCGTGGTCATCGAATCGCCGACGCGGTACGCGGCTTGCGTAAGGTCCGGCGACACGCCCAACTGCATCATCAACGGCACCATGATCGGCGCCAGCAGCGCCCACTTGGCCGAGGCCGAGCCGATGAACAGGTTGACGATGCCGGTCATCGCGATCAGGCCGATGATCGTCATCCACATCGGCAGGCCGAGCGACTTCAGCAGGTCCGCGCCTTCCACCGCCATCAGCGTGCCGAGTCCCGAACCGTTGAAGCCGGCCAGGAACTGCGCGATGAAGAACGCGATGACGATGTAGTACGCCATGCCGCCCATCGCCTTGGTCATCGCCGCGATGATGTCGCGATGCGTCTTCACCGTGCCGGCAACGTAGCCGTAGACCACGCCGGGGATCAGGAACAGGATGAAGATCAGCGCCACGATCGACTGCATCACCGGGGCCTGCGCGACCAGCAGCGCATTGCCGCCCGCCAGCACCGCAGGCGTGTCGGCCGGCGCGCGCCAGGGCGAGGTCGCCGGCAGCAGCGTCAGTGCGAACAGCCCCAGCGCGGCCAGCATCGCCAGCGTCGCCCACAGCAGGCCGCGGCGCTCGGCGGCGGTGAGCGGCTCCATCTTCGGCAGGTCCTTCGTGTCGCCATCCACCGCCGTCCGCGCCAGGCGCGGCTCGATGATGCGGTCGGTGACGAACCAGCCGATGGCGACGATCAGCGCGCTCGACACGGTGGTGAAGATCCAGTTGTTGAGCGGATTCACCACCAGCGCAGGGTCGAGGATGCGCCCGGCCTCCTGGGTGAAGCTGGCCAGCAGCGGATCGAGCGAGGACGGCACGAACAGCGTCGCCGAGAACCCGCCGGACACGCCGCAGAACGCCGCCGCGATGCCTGCCAGCGGATGCCGCCCCGCTGCGTAGAAGATCACGCCGCCCAGCGGGATCACCAGCACATAGCCGGCATCCACCGCGACATGGCTCAGCACCGCCACGGCCACCAGCGCCGGCGTCAGCAGCGACTTCGGCGTGACCGACAGCATCCGCCGCAACGCCGCGTTGATGTAGCCGGTGTGCTCGGCCACACCAAGGCCCAGCATCGCCGTGAGCACCACGCCGAGCGGCGCGAACGCCATGAAGACCTTGTACAGGTTCGCCATGAAGGCGGTCAGCGACTCGCCGGCCAGCAGGTTGACGATCCGGATAGGCTCGCCCGTGGTCGGATTGATCGCCTCGAATTCCACGCTCGACAGCAACCAGGACAGGACCCAGACCGACAGCATCAGCAGCAGGAACAGGGCGGCGGGATCGGGTAACCGGTTGCCGGTCCGTTCGACCAGGTCAAGCAGGCGGGTGGCGAGGCTGCGCGGGGCGTTCTCCGGACGGACGTCGGTCATCGTGCGGTCGTTTCCTGTCGTGGCGGTTCCCGCATGCTAACAGCGTGCGGCCGCCTGACGGCCCGACGACGACGATCGATCACGCCGGCGTCCATCGTCATCGCGATGCGACGGCGATGCGCGAACCTTCAGCGACCGGGGCCGATCGAGGTCCGTACGTCGAACAGTTCCGGGAAGAACGTCAGTTCCAGCGCCTGCCGCAGAAAGCCGACGCCGCTGGAACCGCCGGTGCCGCGCTTGAAGCCGATGATGCGCATCACCGTGCGCATGTGGCGGAAGCGCCACAGCTGGAACTGGCTTTCCAGGTCCACCAGGTCCTCGCACAGCGAGTACTCGCGCCAGTAGCGGTCGGTGTCTTCGTAGATCGCTTCGAACACCGGCAACAGCGCCGTATCCGCCGCATGCGTCTGCCGCCAGTCGCGTTGCACATGCTGCCCGGGGATCGCATGGCCCCAGCGCGCGAGGTACATCAGGAATTCGTCGTACAGGCTGGGCGCATCGAGCACCGCTTCCAGCCCGGCATGGCCTTCCGGATCGTGCTCGAACACCTTCAGCATCGCCGCGTTCTTGTTGCCCAGCAGGAACTCGATGGTGCGGTACTGCAGCGACTGGAAACCGGACGACGGCCCCAGCAGGTCGCGGAAGCCCATGTATTCGGACGGCGTCAGCGTTTCCAGTACCGACCACTGCTCGGTCAGCTGGCGCAGCACCTGCTTCGCGCGCGCCAGCACCTTGCGGCACTGCCAGACCTGGTCGCGTTGCAGGAACCCGATCGCGGCCCGCAGTTCGTGGATCATCAGCTTCATCCACAGCTCGGAGACTTGGTGCTGCACGATGAACAGCATCTCGTCGTGGTGCGGCGGATCCGACACCGGGTGCTGCGCCGACAGCAGGCGGTCCAGGTGCAGGTAGCCGCCATAGCTCAGGCGGCCCGACAGGTCGGTGTGGATGCCCGCTTCCAGCGGGCGCTCGTTCTTCTCTACGGCCATCCGTCGTTGCACCGGTGCGCCACCGGGCCGGCAGCGGGGGCGCCAGCGTAACCGATGGCGCCCCGATGTCCGCGCAAGGCGAACAAAATCCGGCACTTATGTCACGCCGATGAAATGCGTGTACCCCAGGCTTTGGTTACATTGCGTCAGCCGGGGGTGGCATCCGCCTCCGACGGGGGGCGGCATCCACACCACTGAGGGAGAGTCCGTTACATGGATATGCCACGGGGCCGCGTTGCGGCCGTGCTTGCGTCATTCGCCTTGCTGTTCGCCGCCTCGTCGGCGCAGGCACAGGTGGTCATCAGCCAGGTCTACGGCGGCGGCGGCAACAGCGGCGCCACGCTGAAGCAAGACTTCATCGAACTGCGCAACAACGGACCCACTGCGGTCGACCTGACCGGCTGGAGCGTGCAGTACACCTCGTCGACCGGCGCCACCTGGACCAACCGCACCGCCCTCAGCGGCAGCATCCCGGCCGGCGGCTTCTACCTGGTGCAGCAGGCGCAGGGCGCCGGCGGTACGCTGGACCTGCCGACGCCGGATGCGACCGGCACCATCGCGATGGCTGCAGGCGCGGGCAAGGTCGCGCTCAGCCGCAGCACCGCCGCACTGGCCGGCGCCTGCCCGCTCACCGATGCCAACGTGGTCGACTTCGTCGGCTTCGGCAGCGCGGCCAACTGTTTCGAAGGCAGCGCACCCACCGGCACGCTCGGCAACACCACCGCTGCGTTGCGGGGCGGCGACGGCAGCATCGACACCGACAATAACGGTGCCGACTTCGCGGTCGGTGCGCCGAACCCGCGCAACAGCGGCGCCGCGCCGCCGGAACCGCCGGATCCGCCGGTGGCCCTGACCATCGCGCAGATCCAGGGCAGCGGCCTGCTGTCGCCGTACAACGGCAAGCGCGTGGTGACCGAAGGCATCGTCACCGCCATCAAGTTCAACAACGGCTTCTTCCTGCAGGCCGCCAACGATGACGGCGACCCGGCCACGTCCGACGCCGTGTTCGTGTTCACCAGCAGCGCGCCGCCGGCCACCGCCGCCGTCGGCAACCGCGTGCGCGTGACCGGCACGGTCGAGGAATACACGCCGTCCGCCAACCCGCACCAACTGGCGATCACCGAGATCGTCACCCCGTCGGTCGAGATGCTGGAGACCGGCGTCTCCCTGCCTGCCGCGATCGAACTGACCGCTGCCGAGCTGGGTCCCGACGCCCTTCCCGGCACGCTGGAGCGGTTCGAAGGCATGCGTGTCAGCGTGGCGCAAGCGGTAGCCATCGCGCCGTCCGGCGGCAGCCTCAGCGAAGCCAATGCCACGTCCAGCAGCGACGGCGTGTTCCATGTGGTCCTGCCCGGCGTCGCGCGTCCGTTCCGCGAAGCCGGCATCGCCGTGATGGACGCCATCAGCCTGCCCGCCGGCAAGAATCCGCCGCGCTTCGACACCAACCAGGAACGCCTGATGGTGCGCAGCCGCGGCCAGGTCGGCGCGGTCCCGCTGTCGGTCGATACCGGCGCGGCTGTCGCCGGGCTGATCGGCGTGCTCGACTATTTCGCCGGCACGTGGGCGCTGCTGCCCGACACGGCCACACCGCCGACCGTTACCGGCGGTCGCCTGCCGGAAGCCGTGAACGACGCCAGCTACGACGAAGTCACCATCGGCAGCTTCAACCTGCTGCGCCTGTTCGACGAGGTCAACGACAGCAACGGCGCGGTGACGCTGACGCCGGCCGCGCTGGACAAACGCCTGTCCAAGGCGGCGCTGGCGATCTGCGACTACCTGAAGGCCCCGGACATCGTGGGCGCGGTGGAAGTGGAGAACCTGCGCGTGCTGCAGCTGCTGTCCGAGCGCATCGACGCCACCTGCGCCGCGCGCCCGGGCTACGTGCCGTACCTGCAGCCGGGCAACGACGTCGGCGGCATCAATGTCGGCTTCCTGGTGAGTTCTCGCCAGATCGCCGGCGGTGCGGCCCGCGTCGAAGTGCTGGACGTCGCGCAGTTCGGCAAGGAAACCACCATCATCAACCCGAACGGCACCACCAGCCTGCTCAACGACCGTCCACCGCTGCGCCTGCGCGCCCGCGTGCACCAGGACGCGGCCTCGAGCTATCCGCTGACGGTGATCGTCAACCACCTGCGTTCGCTCAACGACATCAACGACACCCTGCCGGGCAGCAGCGGCTGGGCGACCGGCGGCGAACGTGTCCGCGTCAAGCGCGGTGCGCAGGCGGTGTATCTGGCCGGCCTGGTGGAACAGATGCAGCAGGCGAACCCGGACGAGAAGATCGTGCTGGTCGGCGACTTCAACGCGTTCGAGTTCAACGACGGCTACGTCGACGTGCTCGGCATCATCAAGGGCGAGGCGGCGCCGGAAGACCAGGTGCTGACGTACATGGCCAGCCCGCTGACCACGCCGCTGGTGGACGGGTCACAGCTGATCGCCGACCCGGCGCAGCGCTACTCGTACACGTTCGAGGGCAATGCGCAGACGCTGGACCACGTGCTGGTCAACGAGTCGCTGGTGATGGACGCCGCGCTGCGCGTGGACCATCCGCGCATCAATGCGGACTTCGGCGTGGACAACTTCGGTGACGCCACGCTGGCGGTGCGATCGTCCGACCACGATCCGGTGCGCCTGAGCATCCGCGTGCCGTCGTTCGCCCGCGCCGACCTGTCGGCGACGGTGTCGGCCGACCGCGCCACCGCCAACGTCGGCGAGACCGTGCGCTACACGGCTACCGTGCGCAACGCCGGCCCCGGTGCGGCGTCGCCGGCCGCAGTCGCCTTCGTGTTCTCGGCCGGACTGTCGCCGTCGCTGGCCACGCTGCCCGCCGGCTGGAGCTGCGCCGCCGCGGAAGTCACCGGTGGTACCACGCGCGTCGCCTGCACCGTGCCGTCGCTGGCCGTGGGTGCCAACGCGACGTTCGTGCTCGACGCGGTCGTTCCCGCCAGTGCCTCCGGCACCACGCTGGGCCTGGGCGTGTCGGCCAACTCCACCGTGCTCGACCCGGCGAACGGCGACAACACCGCTGCCGCCAGCGTGGTCATCGCTGCCCTGCCGACCCGCAAGGCCGACCTGTCGGTGAAGCTGGCCGGCGGTGCGCTGCCGCTGCTGCGCAACACCATCGCCACCCTGCTGGTGCCGGTGCGCAACGCCGGTCCGGACACCGCCGAGCAGGTCAAGGTGGTGCTGTCGAGCAACGTGGATGCCCGCTACGCCGCGGTCGCCGCGCCGAGCGGCTGGTCGTGCACGCGCGTGCAGGACACGGCGGACGGCTCCAAGGCCGAATGCACGCGCCGTGGCGCCATGGCCAAGGGCGTGCAGACGCTGGCCTTCGCGATGATCGTGCCCGGCAAGCCGAAGCGCGGGACGTCCTTCGAGTTCGAAGCCACCGTGAGCAGCGACACGCCGGATCCGAACCAGGCCAACAACCACGACACGCTGGTCCAGCGCATCCGCTGAACTTTCGCGGGATCGTGGGGTCGACAGGGGCGCGGGCAACCGCGCCCCTTGTCGTTTGCGCAGCACGCGATGCGCATCACGTCCGGCCCACGCCATCCGCAGGCGGACTGACACCGAACGACAGCGGGCCAAGCTGCTGCTTCCGAACCGGTTTCCCGTGTCGCGCCGCTGCCATCCGCCGTCGTCTTGCTGCATTGCACGAAGGCTGCCGGGCGCTCCGTCCCTAAAATTACATTTGAAACCAATTCCGCCGGCCGACGAGAACACCGTCCAGATGACCACCGCCGCAAGTTTCACCATCGAATACCTGCAGTACCTCGGGCCTGACGGCACCCTGGTACGCGACGACCTCCCGGAAGCCGGGCGCGACGTCCAGCGCCTGCGCGAGCTGTTCAAGCAGATGCTGCTGGTGCGCACCTTCGACACCAAGGCCATCGCTCTGCAGCGCACCGGCAAGCTGGGCACCTACGCCAGTTGCCTGGGCCACGAGGCCACCCACGTCGGCATCGGCGCCTCGATGCGCACCGGCGACGTGTACGCCCCCAGCTACCGCGAGTACGGCGCCATGTTCATGCGCGGCGTGAAGCCGCGCGACGTGCTGATGTACTGGGGCGGCGACGAGCGCGGCAGCGACTACGACCGCGCCAGCGACGCCCGCAACGACTTCCCGTTCTGCGTGCCGATTTCCACCCAGTGCCTGCACGCGGCCGGCGCGGCGCTGTCGTTCAAGCTGCGCAAGCAGGACCACATCGCGGTGGCGACCTGCGGCGATGGCGGTTCGTCGAAGACCGACTTCTATGCCGCGCTGAATTCCGCCGGCGCCTACGAACTGCCGCTGGTGCTGGGCGTGATCAACAACGGCTGGGCCATCTCGGTGCCGCGCAGCGCGCAGACCGGCGCGCAGACGCTGGCGCAGAAGGGCCTGGCGGGCGGCCTCCACTGTCTGCAAGTCGACGGCAACGACCTGATCGCCGTGCTGGAAGGCATGCGCCGCGCCGCCGAGCGTGCCCGCAAGGGCCAGGGCGGCACGGTGATCGAATTCGTCACCTACCGCCTGTCCGACCACACCACCGCAGACGACGCGCGCCGCTACCGCGACGATGCCGAAGTGAAGGCCGGCTGGGAGCGCGAGCCGATGACGCGCCTGCGCACCTGGCTGACCGCACAGGGGGCATGGAGCGAAGCCGAGGAAGCCGCGTGGAAAGACGAATGCGGCGCACGCGTCGACGAAGAGGTCAACGCCTATCTCAACACGCCGGTACAACCGGTCGAAGCGATGTTCGATTACCTGTACGCCGATCCGCCGCCGGAACTGCTGCAGCAGCGCGCGGCGGCCATCGCTGCGGAGAACCGCCCGTGAGCACCGTGATGAAGCCTGACAACAAGACCGTGGGAGCGACGTCAGTCGCGAAACCGGATGCCGCCGCAACCCCGACCGCGATCACCCTGATCGAAGCCATCACCCAGGCACTGGCCTGGGAGATCGCGCACGACGACACCGTGCTGGTGCTGGGCGAGGACGTGGGCGTGAACGGCGGCGTGTTCCGCGCCACCGCCGGCCTGCAGCAGAAGTTCGGCCCGGAGCGTGTGCTGGACACGCCGCTGGACGAAACCACCATCGCCGGCCTGACCATCGGCCTGGCCGCGCAGGGCATGAAGCCGGTCGCCGAAGCGCAGTTCGACGGCTTCGTCTATCCGATGGTCGACCACATCATCTGCCACGCCGCCCGCCTGCGCACCCGCACGCGCGGCCGCCTGCACTGCCCGATGGTGCTGCGCGTGCCGTGGGGCGGCGGCATCCGCGCGCCGGAACATCACAGCGAAGCCAACGAGGCCATCTTCACCAACGTGCCGGGCCTGCGCGTGGTGATGCCGTCCTCGCCACAGCGCGCCTACGGCCTGCTGCTGGCCGCGATCCGCGATCCGGATCCGGTCATCTACATGGAACCCAAGCGCATCTACCGCCAGTACAAGGAAGTGGTCGCCGACGACGGCGAGGCACTGCCGCTGGACGTGTGCTTCGTGCTGCGCGACGGCACCGACGTGACCCTGGTGACCTGGGGCGCGCAGGTGAAGGAAGCACTGGAAGCCGCCGATGCGCTGGCCGGCCAGGGCATCAGTGCCGAAGTCATCGACGTCGCCACGCTGCGCCCGCTCGACTTCGACACCATCGCCGAATCCGTGGCCAAGACCGGCCGCTGCGTGATCGTGCACGAAGCGCCGCGTACCGCCGGCTTCGGCGCCGAGATCGCCGCGCGCCTGGCCGAGCATTCGATGTACGACCTGCTCGCGCCGGTCGAGCGCGTCACCGGCTACGACACGCACATCCCGCTGTTCCGCCTGGAAATGAAGTACCTGCCCAGCGTCGACAAGATCGTCGCCGCGGCGAAGCGGGCGATGGCGGCGGGCTGATCCGCCGCGCATCGATCAACGAAAGAATCTTCGAAGAGACATCCGAATGAGCGAGAGCAAGACCTTCCACCTTCCCGACCTGGGCGAAGGCCTCCCGGACGCCACCATCGTCGAGTGGTTCGTCAAGGAAGGCGACGTGATCCGGCTGGACGAACCGCTGGTGTCGATGGAAACGGCGAAGGCCATCGTCGAAGTACCCTCGCCCGTTTCCGGCAAGGTGACGAAGCTGGCGGGCGCGGCAGGCGACATCGTCATCACCGGCAGCATGCTGGCGGTGTTCGAACCCGACGCCAGCCTGCCGCAGCGCGCGGAAGGCCAGGACACCGGCCACCACCACGGCCCGCCGAAGCCTGCTGCATCCTCCACCCTTCCCCCGCCTGCGGGGGAAGGTGCCCGAGGGGCGGATGGGGGCGACGTGGCGCGCACCGAAGCAGATGCCACCGCTACAGAAGCCGACGCCGGCACCGTCGTCGGTGCCATGCAGTCCTCCAATGCCATCCACACCGAGCAGGCCGTCGCCGTCGGTGGCGTGAAGGCCATGCCGGCCGTGCGCGCGATGGCGAAGAAGCTGGGCGTGGACCTGTCGCGCGTGCGTGCGACCGGTGCCGATGGCGCGGTGACGATGCAGGACGTGAAGCAGGCGGCCGCGGATGGCTCGGCGAAGATCGGGGCCGTGGTTCCGGCGGCGCATGCGACTGAAAGCACGCCCCCATCCGCCCTCCGGGCACCTTCCCCCGCAAGCGGAGGAAGGGATTTTCAGGAGCGCACCGCGCTGTCCGCCAGTGGCAAGCCGATGCGCACGCAGCCACCGGGTGTGTCCGTCAGCGGCCAGCCGGAACAGCTGAAGGGCGTGCGCCGCAACATGGCGCGCGTGATGGCCGATGCGCATGCCAGGGTGGTGCCGACCACGCTGAGCGACGATGCCGACGTGCATGCGTGGATGCCCGGCAACGACATGACCGGCCGCCTCGTTCGCGCCATCGTGCGCGCCTGCAAGACGGTGCCGGCAATGAATGCCTGGTTCGACGGCGAGAAGCTGACCCGCACGCTGCATCCGCACGTGGACATCGGCATTGCGGTGGACACCGATGACGGCCTGTTCGTCCCCGCGCTGCGAAACGCCGACCTGCTGGAAGCCGGTGGCGTGCGCGACGGCATCAACCGCCTGCGTACGCAGGTGGAAGACCGCAGCATCCCGCCGTCGGAACTGACCGGCTACACGATCTCGCTGTCCAACTTCGGCATGTTCGCGGGCCGCTACGCCACGCCCGTGGTCGTGCCGCCGTGCGTCGCCATCGTCGCCGCCGGACGCGCACGCCACCAGGTCACGCCGGTGATGGGCGGTTTCGAATCGCACAAGGTCATCCCGCTGTCGGTGACGTTCGACCACCGCGCCTGCACCGGTGGCGAAGCCGCGCGCTTCCTCAAGGTGCTGATCGACGACCTCGCCCTGCCCGCGTGATGTTCCGCCGGCTCACCCCGATGCTGCGTACGCCGGATCTGCCCGGCACGCTCGCGTTCTACCGCGACGTGCTGGGTTTCGAACTGGCCTCGGGTGCGCCGGAACACGGCTGGCTGGCGCTGCGCCGCGACGGCGCCGACCTGATGCTGTCGGGCCTGAACGCTCACGAGGGCGACGCCGCAACGGGCTTCACCGGCTCGCTGTACCTGGAGGTCGCCGACGTCGATGCGCTGTGGGACGCCGTGCGCGACCATGCGCGCGTCTGCTACACGCCGGAAACCTTCGCCTACGGCATGCGCGAGTTCGCGGTGTACGACAACAACGGTTACCTGCTGCAGTTCGGCACGCCGGTCTGCGACGACGCCTGACCTCGAACGATGGCAGGATGACGCCCGTCGCCCTCCGCCAGGAATCCGCCATGGCCCACCGCAGCCGCCTCGCCGGTTTCATCATCGACAGCCAGGTCGACGACCTGCCCGCCGCGTCCGCGTTCTGGAGTGCTGCGCTCGGACTGGAAATCACGCACCCGGACGATGGCGATCTCGGCATCTACGACAAGTTCGAACCCGGTCCCGGCGGCCTGCATATCGAGGTGCAGAAAGTGAAGCACGAAGCCCGCGTGCACCTGGACATCGAAACCGACGACATCGAAGCGGAAGTCGCGCGTCTGGAAGCCCTCGGCGCGAAACGCGTGCGGCACGTGCGCAACCGCTGGTGGGTGATGGAAGCGCCGACCGGCCACCGCTTCTGCGTGGTGCCGATGGACGAGGACAGCGCGCGGGCCAAGCCGAACCGCTGGCCGTGACGCGCCTCAGCGCGTCGGAACGGCTTCGTCCTTCCAGAACGCCAGCAGGCGCGCCAAGCCTGGAGACGAGGCGGCCTCGTCTTCCAGCCAGGGCATCTCGCGCTTCCACTGCGACTGGCTGAGCTGCTGCACCAGCGTCTGCGGCGCGTTGGCGAAACCCATGTGCCAGCGCTGGAACAGGCGCTTGTCCACGCGCCCCTGCTCCAGGATCTCGAGGCGATGGTGCTGGCTGGCCCGCGCGATGCGCGCGTAGATCTGTTCGACGTCGGCGCGTGCGCCTTCTAGATACTGGAAGAAGCGCTGATCGCCGTAGAGCAGTGCGCCGGTCACTTCCGCCAGTTCGTTCGCCACGCGCGCGTCCAGGAGCAACTGGTCGAGATCGCCGGCCTCCATCGGACGCGTGGCCTGGCTCTGGTAGACCAGTACATGAAGAGGAGCCACGGGCGTTCCGGTCGATCGAAAGGGGCGCGCAGCATAGCGCAGCGGATCACATGAACGACGTGCGCCAGCGCCGCTATTCGCGTTCAGTCTCGCTGCGTTCGCGCACTGCCCTGAATTCTGAACCGTTCAGCCAGCGCGGCCATGCGCGGCTGTCTGCGATCTCCCGGCCAAGCGCGTACAGCAGCGCGACATCCTGCGCCTGCCCGCGCGCGTTCCATTGCGTCGTCCACGCATCGCAAGGCTGGTGGTAGCACCTGGCGAAGTAAGCGTCCCGCAGCGCTTTCCCGCTGGCCACGCCACCGTCTGCACGGTCCAGTCCTGCGCCCACGGTGATCGCCGGAACACCCGCGCGTGCAAAGGCGAAATGGTCGGCACGATAGAAGAAGCCCGCTTCGAGATTCGGATCGGGCGAATAGGTACGGCCGTGCGCCTCGGCCACGCGCTTCAGGTCTCCTTCCAGCGACACGCGGCCATTGCCCCACGAAGCGATGTCGCGAGTGGGGCCATCCGGACTGAGCATCTCGATGTTGAGCACCGCCGCCGTCCTCTCCAGCGGCGCCAGCGGATTCGCAGCGTAGTACGTCGCACCCTGCAGGCCTTTCTCTTCGGCGGTGAGCGCCATGAACAGCAGGGTGCGCTGCGGACGCGGGCCGGCGGCGAACACGCGCGCCAGTTCGATCACCGCCGCGACACCAGTGGCATTGTCGACGGCGCCGTGGCGGATCCCGTCGCCCGCCGCGTCGGGTTCGCCGACGCCGAACGCATCCCAGTGCGCGGAGTAGATGACGGTCTCGTCCGGGTGCTCCGTCCCTTCCAGGCGTCCGATGACATTGCGCGTCACCACCCGGTCGCGCTTCACGGCGAACGCGGCCGACAGGGTGGCATCGCCCAGCGGCACCGGCACGAAGGCGGCGGTCTGTGCGCGACGCTTTTCCGTTTCGAAATCCAGGCCGGCGCGCTCGAACAGCGATACCGCCAAGCCGCGCCGCACCCAGCCGCGCAGTCGCGTGTGGTAGGTATCGGCGTCCGCACGCGGAATGTCGAACACCGGCGACAGTCCCGATGCGCGCACGGTGGCCCAGCCATAGGCCGCCGGTGCGGTCTCGTGGACGATCAGCACGCCGGCCGCACCCTGCCGTGCGAGTTCTTCGTACTTGTAGGTCCAGCGCCCGTAGTAGGTCACCGCGCGGCCATCGAAAGCACCTGACGAGTCCGTTTCGAAATCCGGATCGTTGACCAGCACCACCGCGACCTTGCCCTTCAGGTCTGCGCCCTTGTAGTCGTCCCAGCCGCGTTCGGGCGCGGTGATGCCATAGCCGACGAACACCAGCGGCGCATCGACGATGTCGACACGATCGACCGGGCTCAGGCTCTGCAGGACCACGTCATCGCCGTTGACCAGCGGCTGGACGGTACCGCCCAGCGTCACCGACGACGTCACGGCACCGTCCACCTGCGCACGCACCAGCGGGACATCCTGCGTCCAGGTTCCCTGCTCGCCACCCGGCTGTACACCCGCCTTCTTCAGTTCATCGATCACGTACGCGATCGTCTTCTCCTCGCCCGGCGTGGCCGGCGCGCGACCCTCGAATTCATCGGATGCGAGCACGCGCACATGACGCGAGAGGTTGTCGGCGCTGACCCCGCCGCCGGGGATGTCGGTGGCGAACGCCGGCATCGCGCACAGGGATGCCAGTAGCAGCGGGAACGAGAATTTCATCGGATTCGCCTGACGTGAAGACATCGGAATTCTAAGTGATCGACGTGGGAGCGACGTCAATCGCGACGCCGATGTCCAGATGGCGTCATCGCGACTGACGTCGCTCCCACATGGGCGCCCACGGAATCTCGAGCCTCACGGCCGTCCGCGATCCAGCCACACGCCCAATCCCTGCGCATTCAATTCGATGTCCATCGCGAGTACGCGCAGCACCTCCTCGTCCGCCTGCGGCACCTGCAGCGCATGCGCGCGTTCCAGGTACAACGCGGACAGGCCCGCCGCGATGCAGCGGTGGCGATCCGCGCGTCCGTCGCAGGCGTCCGCGATCGCGACCATCGCATCGATCTGCTCGTAGAGCGCCTGCGCCAAACGAGGCGCGTCGTCGACGCGGCCGTAGTGGGTCAGGTACATGCCGTCCGGCGCGTACGCGACCATGCGCGCAATGCTCGCCTTCAGCGCGACCGGCTCGAACTGCACCGGCGTGCTGGTCGGCAGGATGAAGGCGCCATTCGGCCCGTCCAGTTCGCGATAGGACAGGCCGAAGGTGTCGCCGGTGAACCAGCAGCGGCTGCGCTCGTCCCAGATGCAATGGTGGTGGCGCGCATGTCCCGGCGTGTCGATGCAGAGCAGCGGGCGCCCCGCCAGCATGACGCTCTCGCCATCGCCGACGATGCGCACGCGCGATTTCGGCACCGGCTGGACGACCCCGTAGCTTCGCTGGATCTCTTCTTCGCCATAGACTGCGGTGGCACCTTCGACCAGCTTCGCCGGATAGATCAGGTGAGGCGCGGCGCGCGGGTGTGCGATCAGGGTGGCATTCGGCAGGTGCTGCATCAGCAGGCCGGCACCGCCGGCGTGATCCAGGTGCACATGGGTGACGATGAGGAAGTCGACGTCTTCCGGCGCCAGCCCCGCATGCTCCAGCGTGGCCAGCAGGTGCGGAACGGAATGATTGGTGCCGCAATCGATGAAGGCACCGCGCCCTTGTTCGACCACCAGGTAGGCGGCGTCGAAATGGTCGCGATGGAACGCGGCGTCGATGGTATGGATGCCGTGGAGGCTCATCCGCAGGCCTGCAGTGGAACGGATGCTCCGATTCTAGTCCGCGCGTCGCATCCGCACGACCCGCCTTTGGTGGAACGGTCCATCCGCATGCGGCGTCAGCCGCGCGACAACCACCAGCCACGCAGCGGCACCGCCAGCGTCAGCACGAACAGGAATGCGCCGTACGCCACCAGCGTGGCCAGCACCTGCTTCCAGATCGCGCCGGTGCCGACATCGGCGGCACCCAGGGCATAGCCCCACTGCATGCCGATGAAGCTCAGCACGAAGGCCACCGCCAGCACGGCGAGGTCGAAGCCCTTGCGGCGTGCGTTGCGTGGCTGGCGAGGGAACAGCCAGAACAGCGAGCCGAGCAGCAGGAACCACGGCAGGAACAGGATCACCGCCAGATAAGGCATGGCCTCAGGCCTCCGCCGCGCGCAGCGCCGCCAGCGCCGCCAGCACGTCCGCGGCCGACACCTGCAGCACGATCTCCGGCGTTTCCATCGCATCGGCCTGCTCGGCCTGCTTCAGCACGCCGATCAGCCTGCCGGCATCCTTCGGCGAGTCGAAGCCGTTGCTCTGCACCAGCACCTTGCCGTCCGCATCCGCCAGCTTGAAATAGAAACGGCCGTCGGTGTCGCGGTACTGCTTGAAGGCCGGCAGCGCCGCCTTCGCATTCGCGACCTTCGTTTCGTTGACCGTCTGCTGCGACAGGTCGCGCAGGCCCACGGCATGGCGCAGTTCGGCCAGCAGCGGCGCGGCATACCGTTCGCGCAGGCGGCGCGCACCGTCGCGCAGGATCGCTTCGATGTCGGCCGGCTTCGCCATCAGTGCTTCATACTTCTCGCGCAGCGGGGCGATTTCCGCATCGATGCGCTCGAACAGCTGCTGCTTCGCATCGCCCCAGCCGATGCCGTCGGCGAACTGTCGGGCGAACGCACGCGTTTCCTCCGGGCTGGCGAACGCCTGGTACAGCTGGAACAGTGCCGAACCCTCGGTATCCTTCGGTTCGCCCGGGCCGCGCGAGTCGGTCAGGATGGAGAACACCAGCTTCTTCAACTCCTCGCGCGGGGCGAACAGCGGAATGGTGTTGTTGTAGCTCTTGCTCATCTTGCGGCCGTCGAGGCCGGGCAGCGTCGCCACGTTGTCGTCGATCAGCGCTTCCGGCAGGGTGAAGTAGTCCTTGCCGTACACGTGGTTGAAGCGCTGGCCGAAGTCGCGCGCCATCTCGATGTGCTGGATCTGGTCGCGACCCACCGGCACCTGGTGCGCATTGAAGATCAGGATGTCGGCGGCCATCAGCACCGGATACATGAAGAGGCCCGCGCTGACGCCGGCATCCGGGTCTTCGCCCTCGGCGTTGTTCTTGTCCACCGCCGCCTTGTAGGCATGCGCGCGATTGAGGATGCCCTTGCCCGCCACACAGGTCAGGAACCACGTCAGCTCGGTGATCTCCGGCACGTCGCTCTGGCGGTAGAACCACACCTTGTCCGGGTCCAGGCCGCACGCCAGCCAGGTCGCCGCGATCTCCAGCGTGGAGCGTTGGGTGCGCGCCGGGTCCTGCGACTTGATCAGGCTGTGCAGGTCGGCCAGGAAGTAGAAACTCTCTGTGTCCGGCGCACGGCTGGCCGCCACGGCAGGGCGGACGGCGCCGACGTAGTTGCCCAGGTGCGGCGTGCCCGAGGTGGTGATACCGGTGAGGACGCGGATCGTCATGTGCGAAGCGGGGGAATGCGGGAAAGCGGGCAGTTTACCGGCTGGGGGCCGGACATGCGGATGGGGGCACTGCGACACGGCGTCGCAGGCGTCGGCCCGTCCACCCCTCAACCGGCGCCGGCATCGCCTTGCCGCCGCCGCAACCCCACTGCCTCCGGCCGGCCGTTCCCAGCATCGTCCCCACCTGGAGAACGGACATGCTGCATCGCTTCCTTGCATCCCTCGCCACGCTGGCCCTGCTGGCTTGCGCGCCCGCCCACGCCGGCCCGCTGGTCGATGTCAGCGTGGTCGACCGCGATACCGGTGAATGGCTGGCACGGCATCCGCACCGGGGCGACCTCTGGATCGCCGGCACGCCCGGGCACCGCTACAGCGTCCGCCTGACCAACACCACGGGCGAACGCGTGCTGGTGGTGCTGTCCGTCGACGGCGTCAATGCGATCACCGGCCAGACCGCGAACCCCTCGCAGGCCGGCTACGTGCTCGAACCCTGGCAGACCACCGATGTCACCGGCTGGCGCAAGTCGATGGACGACGTCGCGCAGTTCGTGTTCACCGACCTTGGCGACAGCTACGCCGCACGGACAGGCCGGCCGCGCAATGTCGGCGTGATCGGCGTTGCCGCCTTCCGCGAGGCACGTACGTACCGCTATCCGCCGTACGCACCGCCGCCGATCGCGCGCGGATCGATGGAGAAGCGGGTAGAGGCCGAAGCGGCCGCACCGGCGGGATCATCCCGCGGCACCGCCGCCAACGACGCCGCCAGGCAGCAGAGCATCGGCACCGGGCATGGCGGCCGCGAATGGGCGCCGACGTCGCGGACGGGCTTCAACCGCGCGACCCGCCAGCCGGAACAGATCAGCGAAGTGCGGTACGACGAATACCGTCGACTCGTCGCCCTCGGCGTAGTGCCGCGCCGCCCTGGACCGACCTGGCGCGATGAAACCCCGCGTGCGTTTCCCGGCGGATTCGTCGCCGATCCGCCGCGCTATCGCTGAGCACGCGCCAATCATCATGCACAAACAGGAACGGGCCGCACGAAGCGGCCCGTCCTTCCGGATGTCATGCGTTCGGAACGCGGTCAGTGCTTGAACGAACTGTCCGAACGCAGGGTGCGCTTGAAATCCTCGACTTCCGTGTGCGCGCGGTCGCGATCGTAGCCGTAGCGCTCCTGGAGCTTGCCGGTGAGGTACTCGGCATTGCCTTCCGCGACCTTGAAATCGTCATCGGTCAGGTCGCCCCATTTCGCCTGGATCTTGCCTTTCAGCTGCTTCCAGTTGCCGGCGATGATGTCCTGATTCATGGTGTTGCCTCGCTTGATTGAGCGGCTGGGGGCGCCGCACGGACAGCATCGCAAGGGGTCTGTTTCGATGCGATCAACCACGCGTCAACACGGCATTACGATGGCCGAAGCATTCAGTGGCATGAAGGCGCATTCGCAGCGCTGGATTCGCGGGCCTGAATACGCCTGTTCCAAAAGAAAACGGGCCGCGATGCGGCCCGTTCCAGATCACGCGAAGACCCGGCGCTCACTTGCCGGATGCGTCCTCGACCTTCTCGCCGACCTTCTGTACGTCCTTGCCAACGCCCTTGACGGTGTTGCAACCGGAAAGAACGGCGACGGACAGCAGGGCCAGTACGATCAATGCGGGAAAACGCTTCATGGCAGGACTCCTCGATAGTGGTGAAGGGGCGCGATGCCGGGCCGGCTGACCCGTCGTCGCGTTCAGCAAGTCTGATTCAACCATACTGGCTGGCAACTGACCATGCGGCTTGCGACCACAAGGCTTCCCGGACAGCAGAAGGGCCGGTTGCCCGGCCCTTCATTCCGCCCGCCTCCAGCCAGGAGGGAGCCGTCAGGCCGCGTGCATCAGCACTTGCCGTCCTTGCAGTCCTGCGCCTTGTCCTCGACCTTCTCACCGACCTTCTGCACGTCCTTGCCGGCACCGGCCACGGTGTTGCAGCCCGACAGGACCGCCATCGAGAACATCGCCGTCAGCAGCAGCATCATTGCACGCTTCATACATCTATCTCCTGGGTGATGGGGTGCCGCTGCACGTGCGTCCCACAGTGCAGCGGCGTGTGCGCCCACCTTCTGCGTCGCGCCGTATAGGCTGCGTGAAGCCCGCATAGCACCGTTCAGTCGCAGTTTTCCCTGCGGCGACGGCTCAGTCCCGCATCAGCGTGGACTTGCCGAACAGGCTTTCCACCAGGTCTACCGTCAGCTTCGCCGTCCGGTTGCGGCGGTCCAGCACCGGGTTCAATTCGACAATATCCAGCGATCCCATCAGGCGGGTGTCGGCGATCATTTCCATCACCAGCTGCGCCTCGCGGTAGTTGGGGCCGCCGGGCACCGTGGTGCCGACACCGGGCGCGATGCTGGGGTCGAGGAAGTCCACGTCGAAACTGACGTGCAGGTGGGTGTTGTCGTCGACGCCGTCCAGCGCCGCTTCGATCGTGCGCTTCATGCCGACCTCGTCGATGTAGCGCATGTCGTAGACATCCACCTTGTGGTCCTTGATCAGCTTTTTCTCTTCCGGATCCACGGAGCGGATGCCGATCTGCCGCACCATCGCAGGCGTGATGGCCGGGGAGTCGCCGCCGAGCCTGGTCAATGCCTCGGGTCCGATTCCGCACAGGCACGCCACCGGCATGCCATGGATGTTGCCCGAGGGCGTGACCTCGCTGGTGTTGAAATCCGAGTGCGCGTCCAGCCACAGCACGCGCAGCTGCTTGCCGGTCTGGCGGCAATGCCGCGCGACGGCGGTGATGGAACCCATCGCCAGGCAGTGATCGCCGCCCAGCATGACCGGCAGCCGCCCCTTCGCCAGTTCGGCCGCCGTGGCGTCCATTACCGCGCGGTTCCACGCCACCACTTCATCCAGGTGGCGATAGCCTGCAACCGGTCCAGTCCATGGATTGGACGGTCCCTGCACGTTGCCGGTATCGATCACCTCCACGCCACGCGCAGCCAGTGCTTCGCCCAGGCCGGCGATGCGAAGCGCATCCGGACCCATGCGTGCACCCCGGTGGCCAGCACCGATATCGGTGGGCACGCCGATCAGGGAGACAGGAGGAAAGGCTCGACTCATGGGTACGTCCTGCGAAAAAACAGGCGCACAGTCTATGCCGCCGGCGATGACGGGCCTGTGGCATCGCAGCACGTGCGCCCCCGCGGTGGCAGGAAACCGGTGTGTCATCCAACCAGCGCGATCGGAACGTCCCCCTGATTTCTCTGCAGGACTGCATGCACCTCATGACCACTCCCGGTCACGAACGGATCTGCAGTAAAAGGCCAGGCTTCCGTGTGGGCGCGCGGCGACGGGAAGCGCCATCGGAGTGCGCTACACCGCAATGCTCCGGGTGCTTGGCACGGTGAGCACGCCCTACCCCCCCGGTTGACGACCGCAAACCACTGTATATACTCACTATACACAGGCGCCAGAGAAAGCGCCATGCGACGGTTCGTCGGCGTGAGCGCCGCTGCCGCCGGGCAACGCGGCTTGATTCCGTCCTCCAAGGATTGCATGCGTACCGAACTGCTGCTGTCTCCCCATTCGATCACGCCCATGTACGTGCAGATCATGGAGCAGGTGGTCGCCAAGGTGATGGCGGGCGAATGGAAAGCCGGCGCTCCCCTTCCGTCCATCCGTGAACTGGCCGCAGGCAGCCAGGTCAGCGTGATTACGGTGAAACGGGCGTATCTGGAGCTGGAACGGGCCGGCGTGATCGTGACGCGGCAAGGCAAAGGCTCGTTCGTGGCCGAAACGCTGGACGCGACACAGGCCCTGGCTGCCCAGGAATTCCAGTCGCAGCTTGCAGGCCTGTTGGACACGGCCAGGAAACTCGGACTCGACCGGCAGCAGATCATCGACCGGGTGGAGCAAGCCCTGTCCAGCGAGCCGGGCACGTCGGCACCCACGAATCCCGATCGAAGGAAACCAGGATGACCCCTGCCATCGCGCTCGAAGGCGTGCGCAAGCAGTACGACGAGTTCGCCCTGCACGATATCGACCTCGAACTTCCCGAGGGCCAGGTCATGGGCCTGGTCGGCGTCAACGGCGCCGGCAAGTCGACCCTGCTGCGCCTGTTGATGGGATTGGTCCGTGCCGACGGCGGCAAGGTCGAGGTGTTCGGCCAGCGGCTGCCGCAGGCGCAGGTCGCCGTGAAGCGCGACATCGGATTCGCCTCCGACGACATGCGCCTCTACCGGGGGCAGACGCTGCGCTGGCACATGGATTTCATCCGGAGCGTCTATCCCGGATGGGACGAGGCCTATGCGCAGGACCTGCTGAAGCGCTTCGACCTGCGGCCGCAGCAAGCACTGGGCGGCTTTTCGCACGGACAGCGGGTCAAGGCGCTGCTGCTGCTGATCTTCGCGCGCCATCCGCGCCTGCTGTTGCTGGACGAGCCGACCACCGGGCTGGACCCGGTCGCGCGCGGCGAGGTGCTGGACGCGCTGGCGGAGGTGCTGCGCGACGAGCGGCGCGCGATCCTGTTCTCGTCGCACAACACCGCCGACATCGAACAGATCGCCGATTCCATCACCTTCCTGCACGGCGGCCGCGTGGTCGCATCGCGCGACAAGGAATCGTTCCTCGATGGCTGGCGGCGTGTCCTGTGCCGCGGTGAGTACACAGACGCGATTCGCGCGCTTCCTGGCGTTGCTTCGGTCCGCAGCAGCGCGCCGCTGGTCGAGCTGAAGATCGGCGCATTCGATGCGTCCGCCGTGGCCTCGCTGCAGGCGCTCGGACTCTCCGTCGATTCGGTCGAACCGATGTCGCTGGAAGACATCTTCGTCACCACCGTCCGCGCAGGAAACAACGCATGAACTGGCTCGCATCGGATGCCGCGATGGTCCGCAGGCTGATCGTCAAGGACTGGCAGGTCTACCAGAAGCAGCTGGCCGGCTATGTCGCCGGCCTGTTGCTGGCGCTCGGCCTGGTCGGGATGGGCACGCCGCTGCTGTCCGCGACCGGCGCCCTGCTGTCGCTCGTGCTGCTGGTCGTGGTCGGCTCGTACGCGATCCAGTCCTCGATCATGGCGGAGCGCAAGCAGCAGACGCAGCCCTTCGTCATGAGCCTGCCGCTGACGCCCATGGACGTGTTCTGGGGCAAGTTGCTCGCCAACCTCGTCATCTACCTGGTGCCTTTCCTGCTTGTGGTCGGTGGCCTGCTCGCCCTGGTGCTGACCACGCCGCGCCCGGACGGTGCCGTGCCCTGGATGGTGCTGGTCGCGATGTTCCTGCTGACGAATTTCTGCGTGTCGTTGTGCGTGGCGATCGCCATCGATTCCGAGGGCTGGAACGTCTTCACGATGCTCGCCCTGATGACATTGATCGGCCCGTACATCTATTGGGTCAGCCGGATGGATGGCGTCTCCCGTCACCTGCAGACCGACCAGGTCGTCTGGAACGCATCCGTGCTGGGCATCCTGGCGGGAGAACTGGCGGTGATCGCGATCGCGATCCTCGCCGCCGGTTGGGTGCATGCGCGCAAACCATCTTTCCTGTGAGAACGGTGACGTACCGGGGGACGGCCGCGTCCATTACCTGGACAACCTCCGCGCATTGGCCATGCTGGCCGGCGTGGTGTTCCATGCGGCGCTCGCCTACAGCCCCTTGATGCATCCGGTCTGGCCGGCGGCGGATGCAGGAGGATCGGTCATCGTCGATGCGGCCGCCTGGTTCATGCACATGTTCCGGATGCCGCTGTTCTTCGCACTCGCGGGTTACTTCGCGGCCCTGTTGGTGGCGCGCCGCGGCATGGCGGGCCTGTTCCGCAATCGTTGCGCACGCGTGCTGCTGCCGTTGGCGTTGTTCGCACCTCCGGTGCTCGTCAGCATGGCGTGGCTGACCGAACGTGCGGCGGAAACGGTGTTGCGACCCTCACCGGCGCTGGCATGGATCCGTACCTATGTCGACCAGCACGGTGCCCTGCCACCGATGCCAGGGTGGGCGCACCTCTGGTTCCTGTTCTACCTGTTGCTGTTCACGCTCATGGTCTGGATCGCTTCGGCCCTTGATCTGGGGCGCATGGGCGCCAAGGTCGCCGAGATGCCCGCTGCGGCGCTGGTGCTGGTGTTTCCCATGCTGACGACGCCCGCGCTTGTGCTGGTCGGCACACCATGGCCTGCGCCGGAGTTCTTCGTGCCCGCGCTGTGGGCGCTGGTGTTCTTCGGGCTGTACTTCGCATTCGGCTACCAACTGTTCCACCACCACCGGCTGCTCGATCGCCTGCAGCCGCTAGCGCCGCTGCTGTTGGCAGGCGCGGTGGTTTCCTGTCTGGTGCTGTTCCACCTGACGGACGGCTTCACGGCCGCACCGCCGCACGCGATGACGCATGCACTGCATGCGCTGCTGGAAGCCTGCGCGGGATGCTGGATGACGTTCTGGTGCCTGCTTGCCGCAAGACGATGGCTGGGTTCGCGCAGTGTGTGGATGCGCTGGCTCGCCGACAGCGCGTACTGGGTCTACATCGTCCACCTGCCGCTGTTGCTGGCTATCCAGTACCGCCTTCTGGACACGCCGTGGCACTGGCTGGCCAAGTTCACCTTGTCGCTCGCGGCCACGCTCTTGCTGGCATTCGCCAGCTACCAGGTGATGGTCCGACATACCATGATCGGCAAGCTGCTGAACGGCCAGGTACGGCGACCCACGGCATCTGCAACAACGCCGGAATCGGATGTTTCCTGAGCGGAATTGCGCGGATGGATCAGACCAGCGCATGTGTGCCGATGGCCACTACCGGACATCAGGCAAGCGACCCGCTGCGCAGCAGGCAGGAACTCAGAGGATTCCTATCTCACGCAGCCAGCGAATCGCATCCTCTGTCCATCGGTCGGAATCCTTGCCCTGCTTCCAAACCCCGAAGGCATGCCCGCCGGTTTCGTAGACGATGAGCTTGACGTCAGCCCCAGCCTTACCCAGTTCCCTCGCATACACCTCCGAGTAGTGAACCGGATCGACGGGATCGTCTCTGGCATGTACCAGCAGCGTAGGAGGCACCTGCTTCGAAACGACGATGTCGGTATTGAGCTCTTGCGCCGCGACGGCTTTGGGCGTTTTGTTCTTGTGCTCCATCGTCAGGTGCCCCGGGTAAACGGGAATCGCAAAGTCGGGGCGACTGCTGATGCGGTCAACATCATCGAACGGATCATGGGATCGCGAGTCGAACGCCGTGCTGGACAGGACTGCCAGGTTGCCGCCTGCCGAGAACCCCATGACGCCGATCCTGTCCGGTTCGATGCCGTACTCCGCGGCGTTGAACCGGACCAGCGAGACAGCCCTTTGCGCGTCCTGCAGCGCCATCGGCACCCTGGGTGTCTCGTGTCTCCTGGTTTTCTTGTTCCAGTTGCAGCCGGTGTTGGGAACGCGGTTCTTCACGAGGACGCAGGTGATCCCGGAGTCCGTCAACCATCGGCAGACCTCGGCCCCATTCGGTCCGATCGTGCTGTTCGGTCCAATCGCAAGAGCCTTGTAGCCGCCACCGGGGAACACGAGGATGGCCGCGCGCTCCGATTTGGTATGCGGGCGATAGACCAGAAGTGTCGGACGGGTGAAAGCCCATGTCTCCCCGGCGAGTTCCCTGATCCCATCCTTCAGCACCTGGGAATCCTCGGGCCACAGAGGCACTTCTTCGGAATGAATCGCCTCCGTCGTGGCACCCACCAGGGGAACAGCCAACAGACAGGCGGCCGCCAGCACGGCAAGACGGTTCGCGCGCATCCTCATCGACGCCTGTAGTGCGGCGAGCCACGGCCCGACCATGGCCGACGAGTCCGGGTTGCACCTGCTTGGCAGGCCATCCGTCCCTCGACGCGAGGGTGCGCTACCGTCGACACCAGACATCGGCCGGATCACGCACGCACCCGCCCCGGCGCAGCTGATCAGCCATCTAGAGGATGCCCGGAACCAGCGCTTTGGTGCGTCGCTGGTATGCCACATAGACATGGCCGAATCTTTCACTGAGCCAACGCTCCTCCACGCCAAGTTTTCGCCAGAAGGATGCCAGCACGATCGCAACGGCAAGGAGACCCCGCCAGTCGCCCACTTTCAACGCCGTGCCCAGGAATGCGAGCAGCAGGCCGGTGTAGATGGGATGGCGGATGTACCGGTAAGGGCCGGCTTCGATGAGTTCGTGATCCTGCTTGAGCTGGACGACGCTGCTCCAGTTGCGTCCCAGGAGATGCCGCGACCAGCAGGCCAGCACTACACCCGAGGCGGCGAGGGCCAGGCCAAGCCCTTTCACCCACAACGCCTTGGGAATGAAGCGCTCGTTGAGGAAGCCGCCCTGGAACCAGTCGCTTGGGCCGAGCAGCAGAAAGGCCAGGAGCAATGGCGTCCAGTAGACGGCAAGTTGAAGCAACATGGGTTCAGTGCGGCTGGAGCGTTTCACATCGCGCGCGCTCCACAGCCAGAAGAGTCCGACAGACGCCCAGACCATCTTGAACCCGAGGGATATGAGATCTTCCAACATGGATGCTCCAGTTCGTTATCGCCATCCAGCCAACCAACCCGGCGCATCCCTGATTCCCGGGCTTGATCTACCCGAATACGTCTTGCCAGTTCAACCACCATGCCTTGGGTGGACGTGGAATGCGCTGCCACCACAGGTCCATCGCATGCATGCTGCCACGTGACCACGCCTCTTGGTGCCTGGCGTCAGCCGGCGCATCAAGAAGCGCCGCCAGCGTCGGATAGACCGGGCCGCTGGCAAGTGCGGGATAGCGTGTCAGCAGGCTGAGCAGCGCGAAGCTGTCCGATCCGCTCGCTTCGCGGACGACGGCCTCCTCGGCGCCGGGCGGACGCCTTCCTTCCGCCATCGCCAGGTCGAGACGCTGGACGGCGGCCCGGAAGGCGGCACTCGACGTGGTCGCGAGTGGAATGCCGCTGCGTGCCGCATCGAAATCCAGGCGCGATCCCGCAGGCACCAGCGTCTCCTGCCCGTTCACACGGTGCATGATCCAGCCACTGGTGACGTGAATCGACCCTTCGCCCTGCGGATTGCGGCTCATCTCGAACTCGCAGCCCAGGTCGACGGTTTCGCTGGCGCCCGCTGCGATGCCGAAGTATCCGGGGGGCGCCCAGATACGCGCACGCACGCGGCCTTCCAGCAGTTCCAGACGATGATGGCCGGCGCGCGTATCCAGCAACCGGATCCGCGTTCCCGGCAGCACGTCCATGCGGCCGATGCGTGCTACCCGGACCGTGGCCGATTCGCCGGCGGCCGTCGTCAGCGTCCTGCCGACCCCCAACGGGGCCGGCACCGGACCGGCGTCCGCGTCGACCGTCCACTGCCGGCGTTCATCCCAGTGCAGGCGCCACGGCACCCAGACGGCGACGGCCGCCACGCACGCCGCAAGCGCGACGGCAGCGGCGAGCAAGGCGCGGCGCCGGCGCCTGCGCGGAACGACCGTCGGCCCTGCCGACCATGCGTGACCGGGTACCGGAACATGCCGATATCGACTTAGCAACGACGCCAGGCGCTCCAGCGTCTCGTCACCCGGCTGGTCCGGGTCCCACAGCGGATCAGGTTGCTCGATCATCACCCCTCTCCTCGTGCTGCGTGATCATGCCCAGCGCCTCGCGCAGCCGGGCCATGCCGCGATGGAGGTTCACGCGGACCGACTGCGGCGTCAGTCCGGTCAGGTCCGCGATCTCCGGACCACTCAGGCCTTCGACCAGTCGCAGCATCAGCGTCTCGCGATAGGCCTCGGGCAAGCGCCGGATCGCGCGCAGGGCTTCATTGGCCTGGGCGGCCGATTCGGGACCCGCACCTGGCCACGCGGGATCGTCGGCTTCCGCAAGGTCCCGTTCCTCCACCCCGGAGGCCGGACGGTTCCTGCGGGCGATCATCGCGACCCACGGACCGAAGGACGCGGGGTCGCGCAGTTGCGCCAACCGGTCGAACGCGATGACGAAGGTCTCCTGCGTCAGCTCTTCCGCCCGGGCGCGCGAGGTCATGCCCAGATGGATGGCATGCACCAGCGGCGCGAAGGTGCGGTAGAGCCACGCGAATGCCGCCTGCGAGCCTCGCTGCGCGTCCTGCACCTGCCTGGCGATGTCAGCGGGATCGATCGTGGCCTTCATGGCCCATGGGGTCCGGGGTGGCCTGGAAGTAGAGGGGATGCCGGATGGAAGTGTTAACACGCCAGGCGCGGTTAACGGCGCGTGGCGATGCCGTCTCTTCCCTTCTGCACCCTCCGGAGACCGCCCATGCCACACCCCACGCCCTCGACCCTGTCCCGCGTCGCACGCGCACTCGTCCTGTTGCTGGTTGCCGCGTGTGCACCATCGGGCGCCGCCACGACGCCCGTCGTCGGACTTCCTTGCGAGGACTGCGAAGTCCCCTTGCTCGGCCTGCCCGCCGACCCGCCCGCCATCGTCCAACTGGCGCCCGACGACGAGCCTGGCGAGCGCCTGCGCCTGACCGGGCGGGTGACCGATGCGGAGGGCGCGCCGCGGCGCGGCGTGGTGGTGTATGCGCACCAGACGGACCGGCAAGGTGTCTATCCGGACGCAGGTGCCGACCGCGATGCAGGCATCCGCCAGCACGGGCGACTGCGCGCCTGGGCCACGAGCGATGCGGACGGGAGGTACACCTTCCTGACCATCCGTCCCGGCAGCTACCCGGGCAGCACAATGCCCCAGCACATCCATCTGTACGTCATCGAGCCCGGCTGCGCGCTGTACTACATCGACGACGTGCTGTTCCGCGACGACCCGCACCTGACGGCATCGGCCGCACGCAAGGCGGACAAGGGACGCGGTGGCGGCGGGATCGTGACGCCGGTGCGGACCACCGACGGATGGCTGGCACGCCGCGACATCGTGCTGGGCCGGAACATCCCGGGGTATCCCGGGTGCGCGCCATGACGCAGCCCGTGGTGGGACGCTATCCCTGCGCCCTGCGCGTGCTGCACTGGCTGCTCGCGCTGATGCTGGTCGTGCAATTCGCGCTCGGTTTCGGGGTGGAATACGGCGCCCAGCGACTGTCGGAGGCATTGTTGCCGCTGCATTTCAAGCTGGGCGTGCTGATCCTGGGACTGACGGTGCTACGCCTCTGCCTGCGCCTGGTGCTGCCCATGCCGGCGGTGGACACCGGCGAACCACCCGGCCTACGCCGCGCGCGATCCTGGGTCCATGGCCTGCTTTATCTGCTGGCGCTGGCGTTGCCGATCAGCGGCCATGTCATCTGGGTATGGATGGGCGCGGACCGGACCTTGTTCGTCGGACTGGAGGTGCCGGCGCTGTTCGTCCCGCCCGACGACGAAACCGGACGCGCCCTCGCCTGGTACGTACACGTATACGGCGCCTGGATCCTGCTGGGGCTGGTGTGCCTCCACGCACTCGCAGCGATATTCCGCCAGTGGACGCGAGGAGACGACTTCATCGCCCGGCGCATGGGATTCAGGAAGGTGGCGCAGGGAGAATCCAGCACCTGAGCTGTGTGGCGAAGCAATCATCGCTAGGGAAACCGTTCACCTCTCGAAAGCAATGCAAACGCTATAGGGTCTGCGTTGCATAGCAACTCTAGGTCCGTCCCTATCAAAGGCAGTCTCACCGCATCCTTTCCGTCCCAATATATGGAACGGGCAAACTCTGATGCGCGTTCGCTACTGTCTCCAGCACCTAGGAAATCCTGCTTTAATTGCACAGTCGCGGGAGAGTCCAAAAGAACTCTAATGGAGGCTAGCACTTGAACGAGGGCTGCGACGTAAGCTGCCTCGTGCTCTTTGCCGCCGAGGTTTGACTCGTTCTCGAAAACGTAGCTGACGCGCGGAGTTGACGTATTCATTTCCATCTCATTGGCATTCCTGCCTTGACCCAAGACCACCAACTGAAGTTTTCCTTTCCAAAGTTCGGATTCTTTGGACCAACATGCCACTGGGGGTGCCTCGAACCAGGGGCGATTCACTACGACCGCCTGCTTGGACAGGGGCACGACATGCGCGACCCCATCTTCATTTTTTCTCCCGGGATGTTCCACTGTGCCGCCTCCAGGCTGAACTCGCTCCACTCAGCCTTTCGCAGCTCTCCAGGACGCGTGAAGACTAAGGGGGCAAGCTTTAGTACGCACAAAGTCACGAACTGACCTGAATACCCTTCTATTGCTCGCAACAGTTCTCCGACTTTGACAGGGTCCGTAATGGCGGCGTAGTGCCGATTCTTAACGGTCTTCAATGCTCAGCGGAGAGCGCTAGTGGGATCGCGATCCAGGCGCCCGGTAGCGACCGCGTAGCGGAACACCTGGCCACATATCTGTCTCAAGCGCTGAGTGGATTCAATCTTTTCCTGCGACTCGAGCCTTCGCAGGATGGCCAGCACTTCGGCTGTGGTGATTTCCTCGATCTGGCGCTTGCCGAGCCAGGGAAAAGCATATGTCTCTAGCATCCACTTAGCTTTTTCTCTCGTCGTCGGCGCCAGGTCCTGACGCGTATCCCACCACTCAATCGCGATAGCCTCAAACTTGGTATCCGCTGAGAGCTTCGATTTCAGCTTCACTAGCTGCCGCTGCCCGGAGGGATCTTTCCCCTCCCGCAACTCAACGCGCGCCGAGTCTCGCTTGCCGATCGCCTCCTTCAAGGAGATCTCCGGATATACGCCGATCGACAGCAGCTTTTCCTTGCCGTCAAACCTTTACTTCACCCGCCAGTAACGCGCTCCGCTTGGCATAACGTGCAAATAGAGTCCCGCGCCAACGGTCAACTTGTAAGGCTTGTCTTTACCCTTGGCATTTCGAACTGCCATATCCGTCAATTGCTTAGCACCCATTGGGGGTACATCCTCCTTGGGAATCTCCGATTTCCGAAAAGCACCCCCGGTTGCACCCCCACTCCCTCGTATGGGGCTGGGCATCCTCGCCACACGACGCACAAAAAAGCCCGCATTTCTGCGGGCTTATTGTGAATCCTGGACTGGTCTGGATGTCATAGGACAACGAGATGGTGCCGCTTATCCGAATCGAACGGATGACCTACCGCTTACAAGGCGGTTGCTCTACCAGCTGAGCTAAAGCGGCGTGGGGCGCAATTCTAGCGCAGCGCGGCGCATTCGAGGGGCTGTGGCGCGGCGCTGGAGGCGGTACGCGCGAGCACGGCCGGATCCACGCCTTCCACGACGCCGGCATCCAGCCACCACAGGCTGGGACCGGCACGGCCCACCGCCTGCAGCTGCACACCGAAGCCGGCCGCCTGCAGTTGCGCAAGGCGACGCTCCGCGGCCTCGCGGCTGCGATACCGCCCCAAGGCGATACCGTTCGCCTGTTCGCCCTGACGCACGACCAGGAAATCATCGAAACCGGCCGCGCCGATGCGCGCAGCAGTCGCCTGCGCGTCTTCCAGCGATGCGGCCGGCGGGATCACCACTTGATAGCCGCTGGCACTGGCGCCGGGGATCTCGCGCAGGCGCGCACTCGACAGTTGACGCGACGTCGCGGCCTGCGCCTGCAGCGCGGCAGCCTGGCTCGTGTAAGGCCCCAGGCTGAAACACGTCGCGACCGTCGCGGACGGCGCGGCGGATGTCGGGGCAGCGGCAGCGCGCGGCGGTACGGCATCTTCCACCAGTTGCAGGCGGGCCACGCCCGATGGCAGGACGGGCTCCGGCTCGGGTGCCGGCGCGGGACGGGTCAACCACCACGCGGCGGCACCCAGGTTCAGCACGGCGAGCAGGACGATCAGGGCGCGAATCAGCATGCGGCGATTCTAGCGTTGCTCATGCATCCACTCCGAGCCGTGCCCACACGGCCAGCCCCTCCAGCACGAGGGCCGGGGCCAGTTCGCCCTCACGCATCTGCTCCCGAAGCGCGTCGGCGCCCCCGCCGTGCATCAGCAGCACGGGGCGTTCGCCCAGCAGGTCGTGCGCCTGCCGCAGGCTGCGTTCGATCAACCCCCATGCCGCACCTTCGCAGCCCGACGCCAGCGCGTCGACGGTGTCGTTGGCGAACTCGGCATACCGGCCGCCCTGTGCCGGCAGCTGCACGGCGGCCGCGTGCAACGCGTCGCGCATCAGGCGTGGCGAGGGCGCGATGCGCCCACCCCGGTGGCGCCCCTGCGCATCCAGCAGGTCGACGGTGACCGCCGTGCCGACGCCCACGATCAGCCAAGGCCGCGCTCCACGACGGCGTGCCGCCAGCAGGGTCAGGAAGCGGTCGACACCCAGCCGCGCAGGCTCCTCGTACGCGATGCGCACGCCTGCCAGTACAGGCGCGGTGCGCGCGATGGAAATGGTAGTGAAGCGCGTGGCCAGCCAGTCCACGATGGCGGCCGTGCGGGTTGGCGACGCGACACTGGCGAGGACGGCCGACGCCGCTTCATCGCGTGTCGCCGTCGACAGCACAACATCGAGCGCTGGGATGACATTCTCTCCGTAGGCGATGGCATGCATCTCGCCCAACGTGCCATCGGCATGCAGCGGCGCGCACTTCACCCGCGAATTCCCCAGATCGAACAGCCACTGCGTCATGTCGCCCTCACGCTTACATCCCCCGCATGCACCAGCCGCATGACCTGCCCCATGTTCACCCGCAACGCACCGTCATCGCCGATGCCATCGGCGACGCCCTGCTCGTCACCCTGCGGGCCATGCACGGTGACGGCACGCCCCGCCAGCACGTCCAGCGCCGCGTAGCGCGCGAGGAAGGCGGGAAGTCCGTCGCGGTCGAATGCATCCAGTGCCGGCAACAACGTATCCAGCACCTGCGCCGCCAGCGTGTTGCGCGACGGCACGCCGTCGGCAAGCGCGGCGAGGTCGGTCCATGGCTGGTCGATGGCGGTGGCGACGGGCGACGGCATGCGCACGTTGATGCCGATCCCGATCACTGCGCGCACCGGGCCACCATGCTCGCCACCGCCTTCCACCAGGATGCCACCCAGTTTCCGGCCATGCGCGAGCAGGTCGTTGGGCCACTTCACCCCCACGGCGTCGTAACCGACGTGGCGCAGCGCTTCGGCCACGGCCACGCCGACGATCAGACTCACCCCGCCCAGCCGCGCCAGGCCGCCGGAAAACTGCCGCGACAGCGACAGGTAGAGGTTGGCCGCGATCGGCGATGCCCACAGGCGACCGCGCCGGCCGCGTCCACCTGTCTGCTGCTCGGCCAGCAGCACGTCCACGCCGCGTTCGGGCGCCTTCCGACGCAGCAGCTCGCTGTTGGTCGAATCCAGGGACCATGCCACTTCGAGCGACGACAGTGCCGAAGCTGTTGCACCCGCCAGCTGCGCGCGGATGCGCCCGGCATCCAGCAACTCGACAGGTTCGCCCAAAGCGTAGCCGCGCCCCGCTCGTGCATCGATGCGCAGGCCGCCGTCGCGCAAGGCCTGGATGCGCTTCCACACGGCGGCACGCGTCAGGCCCGCATCGCGCGCCCATGCGTCGCCGGACACCGGGCCTTCGATCAGGCGCGCCAGCAGGTCGCGTTCGCCGGTCATGCGCGACGACGCCACAGGCGCACGCGTTCGAAACGCGACTCCGTGCCATCGCACAGGCGGCGGATGTTCACCCGGTGGGTGAACAGCACCAGCAGTGCGGCAGCAAGGGAAAACAGCTGCGCGGCACGGTCGACCTGCATCCACCACGCAAGCGGCACGAGGCAGGCCGTGGCGATGATCGACGCCAGCCCCACATAGCCGGTCGCCACCAGCACCCCCGTCCACACCGCGAACAGCGGCAGCAACGCCATCGGCCACAGCACCGCCATGCCGCCCAGCAGCGTGCCCACGCCCTTGCCGCCGCGGAAACCATGCCAGATCGGCCAGACATGGCCGACGGTGGCGGCCAGGGCCGCCATGAATCCCAACGCACGCGGCGAGAACGGACCATCGACGGGAGCGAAGCGCGATGCGAGCCAGGCGACCAGTGCGCCCTTGCCGATATCGATCACCACCACGCCGAGTGCGAACGTCGCTCCCTGCGTGCGGAACGCGTTGGTTCCTCCTGCATTGCCGCTGCCCTGCGTGCGGATATCGACGCCACGCAGGCGGCCCAGCGCGAGGCTGCCCGATACGGACCCGATCAGGTAGGCGAACAGCAACAGCAGGCAGGTGGTCGGCATGGCGCCATTATGGGCCACGCGCCCGCAGGCTCAGGCGTCGGATGCCGGCTGCACGGCCACGATCAGCGCACCCTGCCCCGCATGTGCGCCGATGGCCGCCCCCGTTTCCACCAGCCTGTCCTCGCTGATGGAGACGCGTGCACGCAACGCGGTCAGTAAACGCTCTGCTCCCGCGCGCGCGTCGCAGTGCCCGACGATGAGACGCCAGCGCTTTCCCGCCGGAAGCTGGCGGGCGACACGGTGCGCGAACGCTTCCAGCGCTCCGGCGCGGGTCAGCAGCAGGCCGGCGACCACCATGCGCCCATCGGCACTCATCTTCGCCATCGGGGTCAGCGCGCTGAGCCGCGCGATCGGCGCCGCCCAGCGCGGAATACGGCCGCCGCGCACCGCATGGGAAATGTCGGGAGCGATGGCCCACATCCGCGTCAACGGACGCAGGCGTTCGAGTTCCGCCACCACCGCGGCATCGTCGCACCCCTCCGCCGCGAGTTCGGCGGCACGCCATACCAGCAAGGCCTGTCCGCAGGCCGCATTGACGGTGTCGAACACGCGCACGCGACGGCCGGGATCGCGCGCCGCGGCGTGTTCGCCCGACTGCAGCGTGCCCGAGAGAGCGCGCGACAGGCCTACGTAAAGCACGCGCGCATGGTGCGCGAGCGACAGTTCGAATTGCCGGCGGAAGTCGCCCGGTGGCGGCTGGCTGGTACGCGGCAGTTGGTGCGATGCGGCCATGCGCCGGTAGAACTCGGCCGTCGACAGTCCCACCTTGTCCAGGTAATCGCGACCGTCCAGATCCACGCGCGCCGGCACCACGCCGATCGCATACCGCTCGGCGATGTCGTCCGGCAGGTCGGCGGCGCTGTCGGTGACCACCACCAGCGGCTGCGGTGCGGCGGCGACCGCCTGCTGGCGGATCATGTCGTCCGCCTTCATGCCTTCCACCCGGCCTTGCTGCGCGCAGGCATCGAACAGCGCCTGCGGCGAGCCGGCATGGGCGTGCACCCGCAACCGCGACGCGCCGCCGGCGATGACGATGGAATCCGCACCGGCCGCTTCCAGCGCAACGCGCAGGCGCTCGCGATCCAGCGCCTCGCCGAGCAGCAGGCACTCCGTGCACCAGCGGCGCTCGGGATCGATCTCATGGTCGTGCACCAAGGGGACGGCGGCATCGTTGGCCGCCACCGGCGCGCCCGTGCGCATGCGGACCGCCCGCGGCCCGCCTTCGACGAATTCGGCGATGCCTTCCAGCAGGTCGACGAATCCCTGCGCCCCCGCATCCACCACCCCGGCCTTCTGCAGCAGCGCCATCTGGCGCGGCGTATCGGCCAGCGCCCGTCGGGCACGGACCAGTGCGCGGACGAAGCCACTGCGCGCGTCGGGCTGCGTGCTGTCGGCCGCCGCCGCATCCAGTTCGTCGGCGAAGGCGGCGATGACGCTCAGGATCGTGCCTTCGACCGGTTGTGCCAGCGCCTGGCGGGCGCTCTGCGCCCCCTGGCGTACGGCGGCAGCCAGCGAGCGCACGTCCAGTTCAGGCAAGGGGCGCACGCGTTCGGCCACCCCGTGGAGGAACTGCGCGAGGATGGCGCCGGAATTGCCGCGCGCACCATCGATCGCATCGTTGCCGACGCGACTGAGCAGATCGCCGGCATGCTGGCTGGGCTGGCTCAGCGCGCCGTTGAGCACGCTGCCGAGCGTCGAAGCGAGGTTGTTGCCGGTATCGCCGTCGGCCACCGGGAACACGTTGATGCGGTTCAGCCCGTCGCGCGAGGCGATCACCCGCCGTGCTCCCGCGATCAACGCCAGGCGCAGGGCGGGGGCGGTCAATGGACGATCGGAAGGGGTCGGCATGGCGCGAGTCTGACGCAAGCACCGGCCCCCGCCTGCTGCGACGCAGCAGCCCGAACGCGGAGGTCCTCGATCCGTCGCCGCAGGCCGGCGGTTCGTCGCAAGGCGCGGCCGCATTCATGCCTGTCGAGGCCATACCGGCTATAGTCGGCGGCGTCATCTGGCCGCTGTAACCGACCGACAGGAGTCCTTCCGATGCTTCGCGCCAGCCTTGCCCTGCTGCTCCTGTGTGCCTCGGCGACGGTGTTCGCCCAGAACGGACGCGGCATCGTCAACGGCAACACGTCTCCCTGCCAGGATGTCGCCGACCGTGCGGTTGCCGACCGGCCCGGCGATGCAGTACCGATCGCCCCGGATGCACGCCGTGCGCGCGCCACCGCCGTGCGCAGCAAATACGGCATGCCTGCCTCGCTGACACCGTCCACCACCCGCGGCGGTGGCGACGACGACGACACGCCGCTGCCGCGCAGCCGTGGTTCGAAATGGCACAGCTTCCTGCCGGGCATGTTCCGCTGACGCGGGCGTCACCCGGTGATCGGACTCCTGCGTCGCCTGCGGCGTCCTGCCCCAACGCTTGAAGACCGCCTCTGGCATCACGTGCGCTCCACGACCCCTTGGGTCTCCCAGCTGGACGACGCACGCGCAGACCGGCTGCGTGCGCTGGCGGCGCGCTTCCTGCACCAGAAAACCATCACGCCACTGGCCGGCCTAAGCCTGGACGAGGTGCAGCGCGCGCAGCTGGCAGCACTGTGCTGCCTGCCCCTGCTGGAATACGGCGAGGCCGGCCTGCGCGGCTGGTCGCAGCTGATCGTCTACCCGGACGCCTTCCGTGTGCAGCGCACGCACACCGATGCCGCAGGCGTGCTGCATGAGTGGGAAGACGACCTGGCAGGCGAGGCATGGGACCAGGGACCGCTGATCCTGTCGTGGGCCGACGTGCAGGCGGACATGGCCGAACCCGATGCGGGCTTTTGCGTCGCCGTGCACGAGATGGCGCACAAGCTGGATGTCCTCGACGGCGAACTCGATGGCACGCCCCCACTGCCCGATGCATGGCGTGCCCGCTGGGCGCGGGACTTCCAGCGCGCCTACGACGAGTTCTGCATGCAGGTCGATCTCGGCCGCGAGACCGCCATCGATCCGTATGCCGCGGAGGCGCCAGAGGAATTCTTCGCGGTCGCCACCGAGTACCACTTCTCCGCACCCGCCATGCTGGCCGAGGCCATGCCGGACGTCGCGGCGCATCTGGAACGCTTCTACGGCCCCTCGCCGATGGCGGGCGCGGTGGCCTGAATCACAGGCCAGGCGGCAACCGGACCTCGAAGCGCGCGCCGCCCAGCTCGTCCGAGCGCCGCACGTGCAACTCGCCACGGTAGTCCCGGATCAGGTCCTGCACGATCGACAGGCCGATGCCATGCCCCTGCACGCGCTCGTCGCCGCGCACGCCGCGCTGCAGGACCTTGGCGACATCGTCCTCGGCAATGCCCGGGCCGTCGTCGTCCACGGCGATGAACACGCCTGGACGACGCTGCGGCGCCGTCGCGCCCACCGTCACCGTCAGTAGCACGCGCGAACGCGCCCACTTGAACGCGTTCTCCAACAGGTTGCCCATCAGTTCCTGCAAGTCGCCGGTCTCTCCGTGGAAACGCGCGCGCGGGTCGATTTCGAATTCGCAGATCACGCCTTTCGTGGCATAGACCTTCTCCAGGCCGCGCACGATCTCCTCCGCATGCGGTTCGATGGCAATGGCGGCGGAGAACAGCTTGTGGCCGCTCGAGGCCGCGCGCGCCAACTGGTACGAGACCAGGTTGTTCATGCGCTTGAGCTGCACGTCCAGCTCTTCGCGCAGCGCCTGCGGATCACCGCCGCCGCTGTCCAGCTGCGTGCGCAGCACCGCGATCGGCGTCTTCAGGCTGTGCGCCAGGTCGGCCAGCGTATTGCGCTGGCGCTCCAGGTTTTCGCGCTCGCTTTCGATGAAGGCATTGATGCTGTCGGTGAGCGGCTCCAACTCGCGCGGATGGCTTTCGGTCATGCCGGACAGCTCGCCGCGCTGCACGCGACTGAGTTCGAAGATCACCCGCCGCAGCGGGCGCAGGCTCCAGCGCAGCACCAACATCTGCAACAGCAGCAGGATCACGCCGGCGCCACCGAGGTAGACCCACAGCGAACCGCGGAACACGCGGATCTGCGCACTCAGCGCCTGGGCGTCCTCGAAGATGTAGATGCTGTACGGAATCTCCGCATGCTGGTGGGTCGCAGGCCAGGCATAGCCCACGCCATAGCGGTAGGCCTCGCTCTCGCTGCCGTCGGCGCGCCGGATCGGCAACGGACCTTCGAACGATTCCTCCAGTGCACCGAGCATCCGCGGCGCCGGCAGTTCGGGACCCAGCGTGGAATTGGAACCCCAGGGCGGCACGCCCTGCAGGGCCACCTGCGCATACATGCCGCTGTCGGGCATGTCGAATCGGGGATCCGGCGTGTTGTAGGGCGGAATCAGCGTACCGTTACGGCCGAACTCCACCTTGTCGGTGTAGTACAGCGCGTAGCTTTTCAGGCGCTGTCGCAGGTTGTCCTCGGCGGTGTCGACGAACGCACGATCGAGCGCGTAGCCGGCAAGCGCCAGGAATGCGAGCAACGCGAGGCTGGCCGCCAGCAACTGGCGGGCACGCAACGAGCGCGGCCGCCATCCACCGAACCGATCACGTCCGGCGGGAGCGGAAGCCTCGCCGCCGGAGGGTGGCGCAGGCATCAAATGCAGGCGATGCCGGCGCGATGCATCAGCCTTCGCCGCTGCGCGGGATGGCGAAGCGGTAGCCGCGGCCGCGCACGGTCTCGATCGGCTTCAGTTCGCCGTCCGGGTCCAGCTTCTTGCGCAGGCGGCCGATGAAGACTTCAAGCACGTTGGAATCGCGGTCGAAGTCCTGCTGGTAGATGTGTTCGGTCAGGTCCGCCTTCGAGACCAGTTCGCCGGCATGCATCATCAGGTACTCGAGCACCTTGTACTCGTAGCTGGTCAGGTCGACATTGCTGCCGTTGACGCTGACGGTCTGCGCTGCCAGGTCCAGCGCGACCGGGCCGCATTCCAGCGTCGGCTTGCTCCAGCCGGCCGCGCGGCGCAGCAGCGCATTGACGCGTGCGAGCAACTCCTCCACGTGGAACGGCTTGACCAGATAATCGTCGGCGCCCTGCTTCAGGCCCTCGACCTTGTCCTGCCAGCTCGAGCGCGCGGTCAGGATCAGGACCGGGAATTTCTTGCCCTCGTCGCGCAGTGCCTTGATCAGCTCCATGCCCGACATCTTCGGCAGTCCGAGATCGATGATGCCCACGTCGAACGGCACTTCGCGACCCATGTAGAGGCCTTCTTCGCCATCCTGTGCCGCGTCCACCGCGAAGCCTTCGCGCTTCAGGCGCGCGGCGAGGGTTTCACGCAGGGGGGCTTCGTCTTCGACCAGCAGGATACGCATGGACTCTCCTTGGGAATGCGGCGCGGCGTCTGCCACCGCGCGGGACATGCTCGTATGAGCAGTGATTCTACGTAAGACTACGGGCGCGGGGGGTTATCGCCGCGTGGAGGTTGCGGCGGCGCCATGTCGCGACGCGGGCGCACGGGCGAATCGACGTCGCGTCGCGCGGGTCCCATGTCGTCCTGCGTGCGCACGCGGCCACGGTCATCGATGTACTTGACCCGCGTGACGTCACGACCGTCGTACTGCATGCGTTCGACACTCAACACCTGGTTGCCGGATTCGCTGCGTACGCGACGTACGGAGTCCGACATGGAACTGCGGTGGCCGCGATCGTCGCTGCGCTGCGCGCTGCTGCGTTCCCGCGAAGGCTCAGCGTCGCCGCGGCCGCGATCATCCTGCGCATGCACCACGTGGGTGCCGGCGATGGCGGTGAGTGCCGCCAGGGCGAGGGCGGCTAGGGTCGGGGTACGAAAACGCATAACGGAATCGTAACGGAACTGGGGTCGCGAAACTGAACGAAACCCGAAACCGCCTTTGTGGAAGGGAAGCGAAGTCTTGGACGGCGGCGGTGAATCCGTTCTGAATTTATCCACAGGACCGTATCGCCCATTCAGACAGCTGAATGATCAGAAAACCTCTGCTATACAACATCTTAGCGATCCACCACCCGCTTCGATCGCATCCAGCGCCACGCTATGCACCGAAAGGCCCGCTGCCGACAACTGCGCCAGCGCGGACGGCCGCAGCGCGTCGTGGGCGCGCCGACTCATCCAGACCTTGTCCGGGTCCAACGCAATGGCATTCCCGGCGAAGGCAGCCTGTTCGTCCGTCGTGAGGACGACCACGTGACCGCCATAGATGGCCTGGAGCGCCGCCTCGATATCCGGTGCCACCACGCCAGCGGGGTAGACCAACGCCGCACGGCCGGCCAGCACCGCCAGCAGCACATTGGTGTGGTACTCGCCCGGCGCCAGGTCGAACATCAGCGTGGCGCGCAGACCGAAAGCCGCGTGCATCCGTGCCGCGCCAGCCTCGTCGCAGCGCTCCGACAGGCCACAGAAACCGATACCCCGCGCGCGATCGATGACCAGCGCCCCGGTCAGCTCGCAGGGATGCGCCTGGGTGGACAGGTCCACTTCCGCATAGCCCAGCGTGTCGCGGAAGAACGCGCGGATGTCCGCCCGTCCCGCCTCGCGCTGGCGCACGTCGTGACGCATGCGGCCCACGATCAGGCGCGCTTCGCCGTCCACGCGCGCGGTGGCGAACACGTTGTTGGGGAACACCGCATCCGGCGTTGCCTCGTCGCCGGGGAAGCAGATCACCGGTACGTCCTGCGCCAATGCGCGATGCAGCGCATGGTGTTCGCGCAACGCCGCGCCGGTATCGAAGGCGCCGGCGTCGGCCATGTAGCGGTTGTCCTGCGCCGACTGCTCGGCGCGCATGAAGCCATCCGGCGACACCAGGAAGGCCGCGCGTGCGGTCGCCGGCCCGAAATCCGCTGCCAGCGAACCTGCGAACGCGGTGAAGGCGGCGAGGTCGCGGGTGATCATGCTCAGGCCGCAGGGCGCAATTCGCGGGAGGTGGCGGCCAGCGCCTGCTCCACCAGCGACCAGTCCGCGCCCGGTCTGTGCGCGCCTTCGCTGAGGATCTGGCGGAAGGCACGCCCTCCCGCCTGCGCATGGAACAGGCCCAGCACGTGGCGGGTCAGATGCTTCAACGCCACGCCCCTCGCCAGTTGCGCTTCCACATAGGGCCGCCACGCGCGCAACAGTTCCGTGCGCGAGCGCAGCTCGCCGCCGAACAGCGCCACCTGCATCTCGTGCAGCACATAAGGCTCGTGATACGCCGCGCGACCGATCATCACGCCATCGCTGTGCTGCAGGTGTTCGTGCACCTGCGCCGTCGTGGTGATGCCACCGTTGAGCGCCACGGTCAGCGCCGGCCGTTCGCACTTGAGCCGGTACGCCCAGTCATAACGCAGCGGCGGGATTTCGCGGTTCTCCTTCGGCGACAGGCCCTGCAACCACGCCTTGCGCGCATGCACGAAGAACGTGTTGCAACCGGTCGCCGCCACCGTGTCGATGAAGGCGAGGAACAGGTCGTAGTCCTCCTGCTCATCCACGCCGAGACGGCACTTCACCGTGACCGGGATGCTCACGGCCTCGATCATCGCCGCCACGCAGTCGGACACCAGCGCCGGTTCCTTCATCAGGCAGGCACCGAAGCGACCGGCCTGCACGCGGTCGGACGGGCAACCGACGTTGAGGTTCACCTCGTCGTAGCCCCAGTCCTGCGCGATGCGCGAGGCCTGTGCCAATTGTGCAGGCTCGCTGCCGCCGAGCTGCACGGCAACGGGATGCTCAACGGTATCGAAGCCCAGCAACCGGTCGCGATCGCCATGGATCACCGCCTGCGCGTGCACCATCTCGGTGTACAGGCGCGCGTTGGGCGCGAGCAACCGGTGGAACACGCGGCAATGCGTGTCCGTCCAGTCCATCATCGGGGCGACCGAGAGGCGCAGGGCGTCGTGGGAAATGCGGGGAGAACTCATGCCGCCATTGTAACGTGCGGCTTCCGGGCGTCAGACCGCCACGATGACGCACGGGCGCCTCCAGCGACGCTTGAATGCCTGGACATCTCAGCCCGACGCGCGCGTCCTGCCGCCGCGGCCGAGGACATGGTCCGCATCCTGATCGAAGGTGGGCGCGGCGAACGGCGCCGGACCCGGTGTGCGGCCGAAGGCGATCGGCCGGGTGACGCCGCGGTAGCTGCCGACAACGGGATGGGCGATCTCCGCCACCATGTCTTCGGCCAGCACCTGCGGATGTTCGAACATGTCCTCGACGCGGCGTGCGGCCGCGCACGGCACTTCGTCGCCGAAATGCGCTTCCCATTCCTGGGCGGTGCGCGCCTGCAGCGCGTCGTGCAGCTGCGGGACGATGTCGGCCGCATGCGTGGCGCGCTTGCGCACGGTGTCGTAGCGCGGATCGTCGGCCAGCGCATCCAGGCCGGTCAGCCGGCACAACGCCTTCCAGAAGCGCGCGGTGTTGGCGGACAGGTAGAGGTACCCGTCGCGCGCCGGATGGATGCCGGTGACGCCGCCGGAACGCATGTCGCGGCCGATGTCGAGTGCCTCGCCCTCGGCCCAGATCATGCGCGCCGACTGCATGGTCAGCGCACTGCGCAGCAGCGAGACGCCGACGAACTGGCCCAGCCCGCTGCGCTCGCGTTCGTACAGCGCCGACGACACGCCGCCGGCGAGCAGCGCCGCGGCGTAGTAGTCCACGACCGAGCCGTAGATGATTTCCGGCGCGCCGCCGCGCTTGCCCTGCAGCGTGCACATGCCGGTCATGGTCTGCAGCACCTGGTCGTAGCCGGCCTTGTCCTTCATCGGCCCGGTCTCACCGTAGCCGGTCACCGCGCAGTAGATCAGGCGCGGGTTGATCACCGACAGGCTGTCGAAGTCGATGCCGAGCCGCTTCGGCACACTGGGGCGGAAGTTGTGCACCAGCACGTCGGCCTCGCGCACGAGGCGCAGCAGCGCGGCGTGGTCCGCCGCCTGCTTCAGGTCCAGCACGATGCCCTGCTTGCTGCGGTTCACGCCGAGGAAGGCGCGACTTTCCTTCACCAGCGTGGACGGGTACTGGCGCAGGTTGTCGCCGTCGGGCGGCTCGACCTTGACCACGTCGGCGCCCTGGTCGGCCAGCAACGTGCAGCCGTAGGGACCGGCGATGTAGGCGCTCAGGTCGAGCACCTTGACCCCGCTCAGCGGCCCGGCCGGGCCGTGGCGCCGGGGCGCGCGGAAGGGAGAGGCGGTGTCCATGGGGAAAGGCTCCTTCAACCGATGCCTGCAGGCCGATGATCAGTCTGTTGCAGGTGGTGCGGCGGATACAGTCGGCCGCCGTAGCTTCTGCGGCCACAAATTCTTGCGAGCGCGCCAGCGTTCATGATGCCGGCGGCAGCGACAGCCAGGTCAGGCGCCAGGCGCCATCCACGCGGCCTCCCGTACGGTAGTACGGCCAGAACAGCAACGGGGGCCGGTAGCCGAGTTCAAGCGCAATGCCCGGCCCTTCCTCGTCGTCGGCCACCGGCAGTACCTGCAGCCAGTCGTCCTGTGGCGCGTCGGGCAGGCGGATGGTGTCCTCGGTCTTGAATCCGTCGATCAGCTCGGTGGCATACACCATCGGCCCACGCGTCAGGCCGACATAGTGCAGGTCCAGCACCTGCTGGTGCACCGCGGACCCGTCCGGCGCACGCGATTCCTGCACGTTGCGCAACACCTGCCGATGCAGCACGGGCCGTAGCGGGAGCCGCAGCGATACCTGGTCGCCCCCATGCCATCGGCGATTCAGCGATGCGAAGGTGCCGGGCACCAGCGGCACGTCCACCGCTTCGCCGTTGATCGCGAGCGTGGCGCCCTCGGCCCAGGAGGGAATGCGCATGCGTAGTTCGAACGTGGACGCATGTGCCGGCTGCACGTCCAGGGTGATGTCGCCCTCGAACGGATAGCCGGTCTGCTGCCGCAGCAGCAACGTGCCCGCGGCCGGGTGCGCGAGACGCGCCTCGCCGGGACCGTACAGCTGCACGCGGACGACGTCGCCGTCGACCGCGTATGCCAGCGCCGGCAGTTCCTCCAGCGCCATCGCACCGCTGGACTTGCAGCAGCGCCAGTACGTGGTGTGCACGCGGCGGCCATTCGGAAACGAGTAGTAGCACCAGTCTTCGCCGTCGGGCGCATGCGCGCCGAGCAGGTCGTTGTAGGCCGTGCGCTCGATCTCCTCGGCGTAGCGCGCGTCGCCGGTCAGGCGCAGCAGTTCGCGGTTGAACTGGATCCACGCGAGCAGCGAACACGTTTCGACATAGGCCAGCGGGCTGAACGTGCCGCGTGCGTTGAACACTTCGCGCGAGCGGTGCGCCACGCCGCCCCAGGGACCGCCGCCGAGGGTGAGGTGGTATTCGCGGATGTTGTCCCACATCGTTTCGACCGCACGGCGCAGCGTGGCGTCGCCGGTCGCGCGGCACAGCTTGGCCACGCCGACCAGGTTCCACAGCAGCTGGTAGGCCTTGCCGGTGGCGATCTCCGAGGCGTCGGCGCCGGCTTCGATGGCCGGCAGCAGGCGCAGCGCGGGATGCGCATTGGCCTGGGCGAACACGTGCTGCGCCAGTGCGAGGAAGCGTGGCTCGCCGGCGGCTTCGTACAGTTCGAGTGCGGCGTCCATCAGCACGGTCGCCGACATGCCGTGGTGGTTGCCGAGCGTGGTGATGTCGATGCCGTCCTGCAGCGTGCGCGCGCACAGGTCGGCGATGCGGCCGGCGGCCTGCGTGTAGCGCGGGTCGTCGAGCGCGCGTGCGGTCTCGACCAGGCCGAGGATCAGGTAGGCGTGTACCCAGATGTCCCAGGTGCGCAGTGCCGGCGCGCCGTCCCAGCTGGGTGGCCCCGGCGGCTGCGGCTGCATGAAGCGGCGTTCGGGCGCGTAGGTGCCGAGATAGCCATCGTCTTCCTGCACGGACAGCAGGTAGTCGGCGACCTCGCGCAGGTGCTCGCCCAGCGTCGCGTCGCCGCTACGCGCATATGCACGTGCGGCGGCGCACAGCCACTTGCCGGCGTGTTCGCCGTACCAGTCGCCCTCGGCGTTCTGCGCGCGGTGCGCGGGCGAGAACAGCGCGATGGCCGGGCTGTCGGCGCCGGTGATGAAGTGCGAAAGACGGCCGCGGCGGTTCGCGTCGAGCGCCTCGCCCAGCAGCCCTTCCAGGGTGACCTTCATGTCCGTCACGCCGCGTCCACCACGCAGCGGAAACCGATGCGGCCGGACCGGTCCTTGCCCGGTGCCATCAGCAGCAGCTTGCCGTGCTGATCCAGGCGCTTGGCCTGCGGGAAGTACCAGTGCGAGGTGCGCGGCTCGTAGTCGCTGCCACCGCGCACGATGGCAGCGCGGGTGTGCTCGTCGTGGAATTCGTCGGTCCACTGCCAGACATGGCCGACCAGATCCATCACGCCGAACGGACTGGCACCCGCGGGGAATGCACCCACTTCCGCCGGTGGCGGCAGCACGCGGCCGCGGAACACCGGCGGCGCCGCATCGTCGCGCCAGGCATCGCCCCACGGATACTGGCGACCATCCGTGCCCTGCGCCGCGTACTGCCACTCCCAGCCGTGCGGCAGGCGCTTGCCCGCCCATGCGGCGTAGGCGCGCGCGTCCTCGATCGACACCCAGGTCACCGGACAGTTTTCCCAGCCTGGTTGCGGCGCGCCATCGCGCCAGTCGCGGAGGAAGTGCTGCACGTCCCGGGGCGCGTAGCCGGTCGCATCGATGAAGGCCTTGAACTGCGCATTCGTCACCAGATGGCGGTCGATGTGGAACGACGCGACCTGCATGCGACGGCGATGGTGGCGACGCGCCGTGGGTTCCCACGGGAACTGCACATCCACGCCTTCCCAGACCTGCCCTTCGATCTCGATGCCCTGCACGGCAAACAGGAATTCGCCTGCGGGAATGGTCACCATGCCGGCCGGCGCGGTGGCCTGTGGCGTGGTCGGCGCGATCGGCTGCAAGGTCTGCGGCAGTGCCGTCCACGTGGCGGACAGCGAGGCCAGCGGTGTCGCCGCTTCCTTCGCCATCAGCGCAAGGAAGTCCTCCAGTCCGGCCTCCTGTGCGCCGTCGCGCAGCGCCAGCAACGCGCCAAAGCCGCGGCCTTCCAGCGCGGTCTCCAGGATTGCCTGGCCGCCGATGACGCGGGGCTGCAGCGCCTCGCCGTTCCACAGATCGACGTAGCGCGTGCCTTCGACATGCGGCACGGCGAGTTGCTCGCCTTCGATCGGGTACTCGTGACGGTTGACCAGCGTCCACAGCGTGCGGTCGTCACCCGGGAAGCGGCTGGCGAAGATGCCGGCCTGCAGCGTGCGCTCGTACGGGCGCCAGTCCAGGCTGACGAACAGCGACGGGAAGCGGCGGTAGATCGCGGCGATGCGGCGCAGCGACGCGGCGTCGCGCGGGGTCAGCTGGTTCCACAGGCCCCACACGTTCTCCCACGCGTTGTAGCCCACACCGTTGAAGAAGATGTACTGCAGGTCGTGGTTGCGGTCGCGGCCCCAGCGGTTCTCGTAGTTGATCATGTGGCGCGGTTCCAGCCACTTGAACTTCGCCACCGGCGGCACGACCTCGTTGGGTGCCTTCTTGCCCCAGCTCTGCACGTTCCAGATCAGGTGCTCCTCGGCACTGATCGTCGATTCCGGTTGCACCACCACCGGATGGCCCAGCGCATCGCAGGCGTCGAAGAACGCGCGCGGCACGCCATTGTAGGTGTCGCCGTTGATACCGTCGGCGCCGACCGCCTTGACGATCTTCGCGATGGCCTGCCAGTCCGGTTCGCCCTCGTCGCGCGTGCCATTGTCCCACGGCATGGTGGTGAGGAACACGCGCACGCCGCGGCGATGGAAATCGTCGACCGCGCCGCACAATGCCTCCAGCCCGCCCGGCAGGCTGCGCGCGAAATCGAACTGGTTGCGGTCGTCCACGCCGATGTTCGGATACACGCACCACAGCAGCACGCTGTCGAGCCCGCCGTAGCGCGCCTCCAGATCGTCCAGGTAGCGGTCGACCGTGTAGTGGCCGGCGACGGGATCGTAGAGGTAGCGGTCCTCCACCATCACCTGCGCATGCACGAAGTTGCGCTGCGCCCACTGCAGTTCCGGGCGGCGGTAGTTGGCGTCGTCGTAGCCGATGCGGGTGAGGTGCTCGCGGCGCCAGTCCTTCAGCTCGGCCACCCAGTCGTCGGCCGACGCGTTGGCGTCGATCTTCCACTGGCCGATGTCCGCGAACGGCCAGCCCGGCGCCTTGCCCGGCGTAGGCAGGTAGCGCTGGGTGGTGACGTGGGAGAACTTGTATTCGGTCTTCACCGGCGGCGGCGCGCGATCGTCGTCGTACGGGGCGGCAGGCGAAGCATCGGAGGGCATGGGGACGGTCATGGGGTATCGGATCAGGAACCGGGGAGGCCGCTGTACGCGGCGAGCGCCTCGCGGCGCGGTGTTTCGTTTGCCTGCTCGGCGAGCCAGGCATCGACCTCGGCACACGTGGGCACGCTGGTCTGCGCACCCAGGCGCGTGCAGGCCAGCGCCGACGCGGCACTGGCGAAGCGTAGCGCGTCCGCAAGCGAGGCATGCTGCGCCAGGCGCGCGGCCAGCGCGCCGCAGAAGGTGTCGCCGGCCGCCGTGGTGTCGACGGCTTCCACCGGAAAGGCAGGCTGCATGAACAGTTCGCCGCCACGCCGTGCGATGCAGCCGCGCGCGCCCAGCGTGACCACCACACAGGGCACCGGCAGGCGCGCGAGCTGCTCGGCCAGCGTACCGGGGCCGGCCAACGTGGCGAGTTCGCCTTCGTTGACGACCAGCAGGTCGACGTCGTCCAGCAGGCCCGCCGGCAACGCGTTCGCGGGGGCCGCATTGAGCATGACGCGGACGCCGGCCGCGCGCGCGATGTGCGCGAAGCTGACGACCGTGTCCAGCGGGGTTTCCAGTTGCAGCAGCAGGTGACTGACGCCGCGCAACGATGGCAGGTGGTGCGGCCGCAACGCGGCGTTCGCGCCGGGCGCGACGGTGATGGCGTTCTCGGCATCGTCGGATAGGCATATGAAGGCCGTGCCGCTGGCGGCCTCGGGCACGCGAATGACGTGCCGTTCCACGCCGGCCTCAGCCAGCGCCCTGTCGAGCACGGCCGCATACGGGTCGTCGCCCAGCGCCAGCAGCATGCGCGTGTAGGCGCCGCCGGCGCGCGCGCAGGCCACCGCCTGGTTGGCGCCCTTGCCGCCCGGGAATGTGGCGAAGTCGCGGCCCAGCACGGTTTCGCCAGGCGCCGGGACATGCGGCGCGCGCACGACGAAATCGAGGTTGGCGGAGCCGGCCACCAGTACGGTGGTGGGCGGGGTCATGGCGCGACCACCTGCTGCACGTGGTTGTAGAACGCCTTCGCCACGCGCGGCAGGTCGCCGGGCTTGTCGTTGGGCAGATGCTGCAGCAGCAGGATACCGATGGACTGCGTGGCCGGATCGATCACGAAGGCGGTCGATGCCGCGCCCGTCCAGCCGACCTGTCCGGCCGCACCCGAGCGCCCCTGCGCGGCCGGGTCGAGCAGCACCGACAGCCCCAGGCCGAAACCGCGTCCCGGGATTTCATCGATCCACGGACGTTCGAGTCCCATCGGCGCCAGCTGCTCACGGAACATGTCTTCCATCAGCGCCGCCGGTACGAACTGGCGCTCGCCCATGCGACCGTGCGCCAGCAGCATGCGGGCGAAGGCCAGGTAGTCCGACGCCGTGGAGTACAACCCGCCCGCGGCACTGAAATAGGGGTGAGGCCGGGTGCCGGGGTAGCGCGCGGTCGGCTCGTCGGACAACACCAGTCGTCCGTCGTCGTCGATGCGGCTAAGTTCGACGATGCGGTCGCGCTTGTCGACCGGTACTTCAAATCCGGTATCGACCATGCCTAGCGGCACGAAGAACTCGGTGTGCAGGTAGAGCGGCAGCGACCGCCCGCTCCAGACCTCGACCAACCGGCCAAGCACTTCGGTGTTGATGCTGTCATAGCCGCGCTGCGTCCCCGGCTCGAAAGCCAGCGGCACCTTGCTAACGCGCTGGACGTAAGTGGCCAGGTCGAGGCTGTACTCAAGACGCGCCTCGATGCGACGGCGCATGGCTTTTCCTTCCGCGATCGGGAAACCGGTGGTGTGGGTGAGTAGATGGCGGATCGTGGGAACCTGTACCGGTGCCCGCGCGATGCCACTGACGCCCATCACTTTCAGCCCCGCCAGTTCCGGCAGGTGTTTTCCAATAGGATCGTCCAGCGCACCGTGGCCCTCGCCTATCAGCCGCAGCACGGCGGCCGACACCACGGGCTTGGTCATCGAATAGATGCGGTAGATGGCATCGCCCCGCAACGGGCGGGTGCGGGCAATGTCAGCGAATCCCAATGCTTCGTCGCGCACTACCTTGCCATCGTGCAGCACGATCATCCGTGCACCGGGATATCCGGCATCCACCACATTCGCCTGCAACCATGCATGCGTATCCGTTGTCGGCTTCGCCGCAACGGCGGCAAGCGATGGCATCAGCACGGCGGACAGCACCAGCAACGCCCGCAGGCACGCTCCGTGTCGCGGGATCATGTATTTCCTCCTGGATCAGCTGCGGTGCAGAACGCGTCGTATCGATGTCGGATCATCATGCGATGGCCCGACATCGGGGCGCCGGCCAGCAAGTCTGCGCCGGCACCCTTGTCGACGCGCTGTCTGCGATTCGTCAGAACGAGCGCTCGTAGGTGAAAGAATACATCCGGCCGCGGCCCGCCCAGTAGTTGCGGAAGCCGGGCACCTGCGACCAGGTCAGGATGTACTGCTTGTCGAGCAGGTTCTCGACGCCGAGCGAGAAGCGGCCCACCTTGTCCACGGCGTAGTTCGCGCTGAAATCGAACAGCGTGTAACCGGTGGTGTGCTCTTCGTACTTGAAGCTCGTGTCGTTGTACTCGCGGTAGTCGCTGCCGTATAGGTCGCGCGACATCTGCGTCGCGGAGCTGAGTGTCATGTCGCCCTTCGGCGAGAATTTCCAGCGCGCCGTCAGCACCAGCTTGTCCGGGTTGGTATCCAGTGCGCCCATCGGCTTGTTGAGGCCACCCGCATCCCAGCGCCCTTCCAAGTCGGACGTCCAGAACGAGGTCCAGCCCTCGGTGTGGGCGTAGACGGCGGAGAGCTTCCAGTCATCGTTGACGTACCAGTCCACCGTCGCCTCGTAACCCTTGATGCGGGTCGGCGCGCGGTTCAACACGAAATCGTTGGTGCGCCAGTCGACCGCGAGCGAACTGCCGAAATCGGCGTTGGACTCGTAGTAGGACGCACTGACGGACAGGTGCTTGCCGTACCAGTTGAAGCCGATTTCCTTGTTGTCCACGACGATAGGCTGCAGGTCGACAATCCCCTTGACGGTCTGGCCATCGGTATCCACGTTGCGCAACGGGATGCCGACGTTGGGCAGGCCGAAGCCTTCGCCGTAGGCGACGAACGCCGACAACTGCGGCGTGATCTGCCAGACCGCGCCAAGGTTCTTCATCGTGTCGGTGTAGCTCAGCGTTCCACCTTCGACGAACTTCCTGCCTCGGTACCAGGTGGTGGTGTACGAGTCGACATTCAGTTCGCCATCTTCACGGCGCAGGCCGCCGCTGATCGTCACCGGTCCAATTTCGTAGCTCAGCTGCGCATAGGGCGCCAGGCTGATGTACTCCATCGGCGGTACCCACAGACGATCAGTCAACGCGAGTCGCTGGTCGGCAGTGTCCTTCACCCAGTCCACGCCCGTATGCAGTTCCAACCCGTCGATGTTGAACAAGTCAGGACGCGTCCAGGAAGCACGGAGTCCGCGCTTGTCCGAACGGATCTCGGACTGGTCCCAGATGCGGCCGTTGGGACCGTTCGGCGGAATGTCGGGATCCTGGCGATCATTGCCGTCTTCGGGCGGATAACGCATGGCCTGGTCCGCCCAGTAGCCATTGAGCACGAGCGTGCCACCGAGGAAATCGGCATCGGTGTAGACCGCGTTGAACTGCTTGAAGTCGTTGAACTCGGCCTTGGTCTCGAACAGGTGGCCACGCTCCGAGGTATTCGGTCGCGGATCCTCGCACCAGACGGGTTCATAGCGGCAACCGTCGACCTGACGGTAGTTGCCCTTGCCTTCGATCTTGAAGTCGCTGTAGCTGGCCTGTAGCCGTTTCTCGCCGGCCTCGCCGAAGTTGAAACCAGCCTTGACGAAGAGGTTGTTGGCCTCGGAATCATGCAGCGAGCCACTGGTGTTCATGCCCAGGCGGACGCCGTTGCCGTCGTAACTCATGCCGCGATCGATCCGGGAAACACCCACGACAACGTCGAAGTCGTCCTTCTTGTGGGACATGTTGGCGCCGATCTTCCAGCCCGCACTGTCATCCTTGAACTGGGTCGAGTAGCGGGTCACGAGGCGAAACTTGGTGCCGTCCTCGCTCGGCTGGGTGGAGATGTAGTTGATGATGCCGCCCGCCGCGCCGATGCCTTCCGACGCCGACGGGCCGTTGATCACCTCGATCCGCTCGACGATACCCATGTCGGTGAACGTGGCGTTCCGTGTCCCCTCGCGCAGCGGCGAGCCCTGCGGCACACCGTCGAACAGGCGCAGTGCGATGCGCCCACGCAGGTTTTCGCCGGTGTTGCTCATGGCCTGGGATGCTTCGGAGTAACCGGGCACGGTGCGCGCCAGCACCGCAGTCGCATCTTCGGTCACCAGCAGGGTGCGCTGGATATCCTCTTTCGACACCACGTTGATGGCGCCCGGGATCTTGTCCACGGACTTGAGCGCGCGCGTGCCGGTGACGATCATGCGGTCGAGGTTGACGGCGTCCTTACCGCGCTCCTGTTCGGCCGCCTTATCCTCTGGCAACGGGGTGTTCTGTTGGGCTTGGACGCTGGCGCTGACGGCGGCGGCCAGCAGGAAAACGCCGAACGCGGCGGGTACCTGTTTCATGGTCTGTTCTCGGAATGCTTCGGTGGACGGCGAGCGCGCGTGCGCGTCGGCGCGTGGCTGGTAGGTGTACGAGAAGGCCGCGGAGGCGGCCGGCGTGCCCAGCGTTCCTCCCAGACGCTCGAACCCGACGATGGCCACAGCCTAGGTAAACGTCCGTCACGGAAGAATCGCCCGCGGATATGTTCACAGGCTAGTTTTTGTAGCGTGCAATGCAGCATCGCGGACCGCGGCCGGCGATCAGCCCTGTCCGGTGGCGGCGCGACTCTCCTGCAGCAGCACGGTGACCAGGCGGATGCGCACGGTGGCGCGCGACCACACCATGCCGATCCGGCGCGGCTCGCTTGGCAGCGGCAACGGCATGCGCACCAGGTCCAGGCCTTCGGGCCACGGACGCGCCCAGTCCGGCACCAGCGAGACGCCCAGGCCGCGATCCACCATCACCGCGATGGCGTTCAGGCCGTTCAGTTCGAAGCGCTCGCGCGGCACGATGCCGGCGCGCCGCAGGTAGTCGTCCGCCACGCGGCCGCCCCACTGCGTGCGGTCGTAGCGGATCAGCGGCTCCTCGCGCAGCAGTTCATGCGGATCGCGCCCGGCCATCCGCGCCGGTGCGATCATCACCAGCGGCTCCTCGCGCAGCAGCTGCCAGTCGCAGGTCTTCGGCAGGTTGTAAGGCGCCTGCAGCACCAATGCCGCATCCAGTTCGCCGGTCTCGACCGCGCGGTACAGCTCGGCCGAATAGCCGGGACGGATGTAGACGTTGATCTGCGGGAACGCGTCGACCATGCGCGCCAGGATGTCCGGCAGCATGCCGGCCAGCGCGGTGGGACACGCGCCGAGGCGAAGCTCGCCCGACACTTCGCTGTCGTTGGCCACGCTGCGCATGTCGGAGACGTCGCGCAGCAGGTCTCGCGCCCGCTGCAGGATGCGCGACCCCTCTTCGGTCAGGCTGACGGTGCGGCCGGCGCGCGCGATCAGCGGCGCACCGAGTTCGCGCTCCAGCGTGCGGATCTGCTGCGCGACCGCCGCCGGCGTGATGTTCAGCACGCGGGCCGCCGCCGCCATCGAGCCGCGGTCGGCCACCACCACGAAGGTATTCAGGAACTGGGTGTCCACGTGCTTCCCCTTGCTGCCGTCAGGCTACACGAGGACCGCAAGGCACACGATGGGACATTCGGCCCATGCGCTCAGACCGCCGGGTCCTGACTGCCCTGCCGGTAGATGGTCAGGCCCTGCAGCGAGCGCGACGGTGGCGGGAAGAACAGGCTGGCCACATAGCCCACGACCACGCAGACCAGGATCGAGATGGCCAGATAGAAGTATGGATGCACCAGGTCGTACCACCAGGCGATGAAGGTCAGCACGATCGCCGAGACGATGCCGATCGCCACGCCCTGCGAATTGGCGCGCCGGGTGAACATGCCCAGCGTGTAGGCACCGGCAAAGCCACCGCCGAGCAGGCCGGCCAGCTCGATCGACACGTCGAACAGCGAGCCGATGTCGAAGCGCGACAGCACCAGGGCGGCACCGATGCCGACCAGGCCCACCACCACCGTCATGACCTCGGCGAAGAACACGCCCTTCTTCTGCGATTTGTCCTTGGCGAACCGCTCGTAGAAGTCGACCGTGATCAACGTGGCCACCGAGTTCATGATGCCCGACAGCGTGGCCATCGCCGCGGCGAAGATGCCGGCGATGATCAGGCCGGTGACGCCCATCGGCAGCTCCGCGGCGATGAACAGCGGGAACGTGGCGTCGACGGGCAGCAGCGGATTCATCCGCTCGGGATTGTTCTTGTAATAGACGAACAGCGCCGTGCCGATGCCGTAGAACACGAAACCACCGGGAATCATGATGGCGGCGAAGGCCCAGATGGAACGGCCCGCTTCCTTGTCCGACTTGGTCGACAGCACGCGCTGCATCAGCACCTGGTCCTTCGGGAAGGTCAGCACCACCTCGAACAGCACCAGGAAGATGAAACCCCACACCGTGGCCTTGGTCAGGTCGAAGCTGAAGTCGAACAGCTTCGTCTTGTCTTCCGCCATCGCGATCTGGGTGAACTCGCCGAAACCGCCCTTCAAGGTCCAGACGATGAAGAGGATGGCGAAGATCGCACCGCCCATCTTCACGATCACCTGCACCACGTCGGTCCAGATCACGGCCTTCATGCCACCCATCGCCGTATAGATGATGGTGAAGCCGCCCATCAGCAGCACGCTCCAGATCACGTCGATGCCGGTGATGGTGGAGATGGCCAGCGCGGGCAGGAACAGGATCACGCTCATGCGACTGCCGATCTGCATGAAGATGGCCAGCGCACTGGCCAGCATGCGGATGGACGGGTGGAAGCGCGTCTCCAGGTAGGAGAACGTGGACATCAGGTCCAGCCGGCGCAGCAGCGGCACGATCCAGACCGCGACGAACATCAGGCCGAGGACCGCGATCAGGTTGTTGGTGAGGTACTGCCAGTTGGTCTCGAACGCCTTCGCCGGGATCGCGATGAAACTGATCGAACTGGTGTTGACGGCGTACAGGCTCAGGCCCGCCGCCCAGAACGGGATCGTGCGGCTGCCGACGAAGAAGTTCTCCGTCGAATTGCGCTTCTCGCGCAGGTAGAAGTACAGGCCTATGCCGATCATCGCCGCCAGGTAGACCACGATCACCAGCCAGTCGAGCCAGGCCAGCAGGTGCTTGCGGGACTGCACCTGCACGCTGTGCAGTGTGCCGGTGGCGCTGCGCCATGCCAGTCCGTCGCTCCACGCAGTGACGCCTGCGATGCCGGTCGGGAGATCCGCCGGCAGCGTCGCCCACGCCTTGGTGATGGCATGGAAGGTCAGCATGCGCGGCGCGCCACCGCCTTCGGCGACCAGGTACAGCAGGTGCGCCTGCCCCAGGGCGCGCGCGCCATCTCCCACCAGGCTGCCGGGAACCGGCGGCATGCGCGACCAGCCCGTCTCGCGATGCCAGCGCCACAGCATCGTTCCGGCAACCGATGGAACAGTGGCGAACAGGTCGCCGCGCTGCGCCAGCAGGCTCGACGCCGCCTCCCTGCCCGGCCATGGCGTCACCGCGGTCCAGCGCGCCGACGCGGTGTCCAGTGCCAGCCGGAAGAGATGCGGCGTGCCATGCGCATCCAACCCGGTGGCATGCAGGGCGCCATCCCCTTCGGCCAGCCTGGTGTCGCGCAGCGGCACCGGCCACGCCGGCAAGGCGCGCAACACGAGTCGATCCCCTTCGAGGATCGCGGTCGACACGCCGACGAACGAGGATCCGCCCTGCGCGGGACGCACCAGGTAGAGCGTGTTCCTGGCGGTGAGCCAGACGGCGTTGGCGGGAACGTCCGCAGGCAGCGAGACCGGGGTCCACGCGGTTGCGCCAGCGGGCAGTCGCCACGCCTTGCCGGCGTGGATTGCCAACAGTGACGTCCCCACCGCATGCAGGCCATCCACCTGGCCGCCCGGCACGGCCGGCAACGCGTCCTGCCGAACCGTCGCCAGACTGTCGGCCCGCGCCAGGCACGACCACGACAGTGCGCACAGCATGAGCATGGCCATGGCGCAGCGGGCCAGGCGGCGGACCTGCGTCCGCGCCGAACGTGTTGCCTGCTGCGTCATGCCGTTCCCTCGTTGCGATTTGCGATGGTCAGTACGTCGCGTGCGCGGGCCAGGAAAGGCGCGTCGACCATGCGGCCATCGACCGCGAAGGCGCCATCGCCCGTCCGTGCCGCCGCATCCACCGTGCGACGTGCGGCCTCGATTTCCTCGTGCGATGGCGCGAACACGGTGTTCGCCCACGCGACCTGTCGCGGATGCACGCAGCTTTTCCCGGCATAGCCCAGCGCGCGCGCGGATTCCGCTTCGGCGACGAAACCCGCTTCATCGTCAAGCCCTGGAAACGCGGCGTCGTAGGCGAACACGCCCGCTTCCGCTGCTGCCATGCGCAGCGCGTACTGCGCCGCATGCACGTTGCGCAGGTCGCCGCGGCGGATGCCATGGGGTTCGAACAGGTCTCCCAGCCCCAGTTGCAGCCCGCGCACCCGCGGATGCGCGCGTGCGATCGCGCCGGCATGCCGCAGCGCGCGCGGCGTCTCGATATTGATCAGCAGCCCCAGCGGTGCGCGCCTGGGCAGATGGGCCTCGATCGCCTCGATCTCCGCGATGGCCTGCTGCAACTGCAGCGGTGATTCCACTTTCGGCAGGTTGACCAGGTCGATCTCCAGCGGCAGCACGGCGCGCAGGTCCGCCTCCCACGCCGACGTGTTCCATCCGTTGACGCGCACGACCACTCGCTTGCCGGCGGCGCGGTGCGTTCCGGTCCGCAGCAGTGCCGATACCTGGGCGCGCGCTTCATCCTTGTCGGCGCCGGCGACGGCATCCTCCAGATCGAAGGACACCAGGTCGGCCGCGCTCGCCAGCGCCTTGTCGAACAGCGCGGGACGACTGCCGGGAACAAACAATTTGCTACGCATGGACGGCGCTCATCATGGCGCGCAGTCTGCGGGAAACCGTCCGGCGGCAAAGCCCGCCGCGGCATTTTCAAACGATAGTTTTTACTTCGTCCGGGAATTGCGCAACGCAACATCCCGTGTATTTCCCCGCGCTCAGCGCTTCACGTCCAGGCTGTTCTCGCCGAGGAACGCCTGCACGTCGGCGACCGTCACCAGATTGAAGTCGCCGGGCAGCGAATGCTTCAGACAGGCCGCCGCCACGCCGAAGTGCAGCGCGTCCTCCTTCGTCATGCCCGCCAGCCCGCCATGCAGCACGCCGGCCGCGAACGCGTCGCCGGTGCCGATGCGGTCGACGATCGGCGACACCTCATAGGCGGGCGTCGTATGCAGCGAACCGTCCCGCAACGCGGTGATGCCGGACAGGGCATGGTGATCGACGCTGTGCTGCACGCGCACCGTCGCCGCCATCTGCTGCAGGTGCGGGAACGCCTTGAAGGCAGCCGCCGCACCTGCCGCGAACCGTTCCTGCGGCGTTGCCTGCGGAAAGTCGAGGCCGAGCACCACCTGCAGATCGCGGTGGCTGGCGAACAGCAGGTCGGCCTCGGACATCAGCCCGCGCAGGATCGACGGCGCGTCGCCGCCCCACGCTTCCCACAGCTTGGGACGGAAGTTGCCGTCGAACGACACGCTTGCCCCGGCCGAGCGCGCCTCCCTCACCGCGGCAAGTACGCCATCCGCCGCCCGCTGGCCCAGTGCCGGCGTCACGCCCGACACGTGCAGCCAATCGGCACCCGCGAGCAGCGCAGGCCAGTCATGCGTACCGCCGCCGGCACGCGCGAAGGCGGAATCCGCGCGGTCGTACAACACCTCGCTGGGGCGCTGGATGGCACCCGGGGTGAGGAAATACAGTCCCATGCGTCCGGGTGCCTGCCGCACGGCCCGCGCTTCGACCCGATGCCGGCGCAGTTCGCCCAGCGCCGCTTCGCCCAATGCGTTGTCCGCGACCAGTCCCACCATGTGCGCGTCGTGGCCGAAGCGTGCCAGCGAGACCGCCACGTTCGCTTCCGCCCCCCCCACGTGGACCTCCAGCACGGGCGACTGCAACAGCATCTGGCGACCCGGTGCTCCAAGCCGCAGCAGCAGCTCACCGAAACAGACGATCTTCCCCATGCCCCGCTTCTCCCGTGGTGTTGATGCTGCGCTTGCAGACCGGTTTCCGCTTGTCCATGGGACAAGATAAACCGGCTCGACTAACAGTTGTTGTTGCAGCGCACACTCTGTTAGCGTTGTTTTTGACCAGCGGTGTCATTTTACCACCGGACGCACGCTGGAAGGGAAAAAACAGCGATTTTTGCCATCAAAACAGTCGCGCCATGCGGCCATGGTCCTTTGAGGAGGGGATAACATGCCAGTCATTCATCAACGCCGGAAGACACCGGTTACCTTGCTTGCGGTCTCGATCGGTGTTGCGCTGCAGATGAGTGCAGCGGCACAGGCCCAGGAGGCGACGCAGCCGGCCGGTCCCGACCAGTCCGCGCCGGCGGAAAGCGTGGAGACGCTCGACACGATCAGCGTCACCGGCTATCGCGCCAGCCTGGAGAAGGCGCTCGACATCAAGCGCGGCGAGAAGGGCATCGTGGATGCCATCGTGGCCCAGGACATCGGCAAGTTCCCGGATCTCAACCTGGCCGAATCGCTGCAGCGCATTCCGGGCGTGGTGATCACCCGCGACGCAGGCGAAGGCCGCAACATCACCGTGCGCGGCCTGGGACCGCAGTTCACCCGCGTGCGCCTGAACGGCCTTGAGGCGATGAGTTCGGTAGGCAGCAGCGATGGCCAGGGCGGCGCGAACCGCAGCCGCAGTTTCGACTTCAACGTGTTCGCTTCCGACCTGTTCTCGCAGCTGATCGCGCGCAAGACCGCATCGGCCGACATCGAAGAAGGGTCGCTGGGCGCGACCGTCGACCTGCGCACGGCGCGTCCGTTCGATTTCGACGGGTTCACGGCGACCGGCAACCTGCAGGGCAGCTTCAACGATGCCGCCAAGACCACCAGCCCACGCTTCGCCGGCCTGATTTCCAACAGCTGGGCCGACGGCAGGTTCGGTGCCCTGTTCTCGGTGGCCTACTCCGAACGCGACACCGTGGAGGAAGGCTCGGGTACGGTGCGCTGGGCGGGCGGCACCACCAATGGCGGTTTCAATTCGACGTCGCCCTTCGCCCCGGCGCTGGCGGCCAATGTCTACGCGCCGCGCTTCCCGCGCTACACGCTGATGGAGCACGACCAGAAGCGCCTGGGCGTGACCGCCGCCCTGCAGTTCAAGCCTTCGTCCGACACCAGCTTCAGTCTGGACGCGCTGTACTCGAAGATCGACGCGGTGCGCGACGAGCGCTATATCGAAGCCAACAGCCTGAGCAAGCCGAGCGGTCTCGGCAGGAAGAACGACATCCGGGTGATCGACGGCGTGGTCGAGAACGGGGCGCTGGTCTATGCGGTCATGGACAACGTCGGCCTGCGCGCCGAGAACCGCCATGACGAATGGGAAACGACCTTCAGGCAGGTCAGTCTGGACGGCGAACACCGCTTCAGCGACAGCTTCCGCGTCAGCGGCAAGATCGGCACCTCGAAGTCCGAACACAGCAATCCGATCCAGGCGACAGTGATGATGGATCGCTATGGCGTGAACGGCTACAGCTACGACTACCGCGGCAACCCGAACCTGCCGGTCTTCAACTACGGCATCAACCCCACCGATCCCAACGGCTGGAACCTGTCGGTCATCCGGCTGCGCGAGAACTACGTCAGCAACGACTACGACACCGGGCAGCTGGATTTCGCCTGGTTCATGTCGCCGACGTTCACCCTGAAGGGTGGTCTCCAGGCCAAGAACTTCGGCTTCGTGTCCAGCGAACGCCGCCGCGGTGCGACCGAAACCATCGTGCCGACCAACACCGCCGGCGGCACGTCCACCACGCCGGTGCCCTTGCCGGGCAACCAGATCATCCAGGCCCGGCTGCGCGGCGTCAGCGGCTCGCCGGGCACCTGGGTGGTGCCGGACTTCGACGCCATCGCCGGCATGTACGACATCTTCAGCGACAGCGGCACGTTCGCGATGATCAACTACAACCCCAGCGACCAGAGCGTCTACGAGAAGGATCGCGGCGCGTATGTGATGGGCGAGTTCAACACGGATATCGGCGCAATCCCGTTCTCCGGCAACGTCGGCGTGCGCTATGTGCGGACCAGCCAGACATCGACCGGCGTCGGCACCGTCAACGGCACGCCTACCGTCATCACGGTGGACCGCGAGTACAGCGATGTGCTGCCGTCGTTGAACCTGGTGGCCGAAATCACGCCTGATTTCCTGGTCCGCTTCGGCGCGGCAAAAGTGATGGCACGCCCGCCGCTCGGCAACCTCAGCCCCGGCGTGGCGGTCAGCGTCAGCGGTACGGCCCGGACTGTTTCCGCCGGCAATCCGTTGCTGGATCCGCAGCGCGCCAAGACCTACGACCTCGGCTTCGAGTGGTATTTCAACCAGGGAGCGATGCTGGGCGCCGTACTGTTCTACAAGGACATCGACAGCTTCATCCAGAACACCCGTGAAACGCGTCCGTACAACACCAGCGGCCTGCCCAACAGCCTGCTGGATGGAACCATCGCGCTGCCCACGGAGGACTTCGTCTTCACGGTGCCGATCAACACCCCGGGCGGATCGCTGCGCGGCATCGAGCTGAACTACACGCAGCCGTTCACGTTCCTGCCGGGCGCCCTGAAAGATGTCGGCATGCAGTTGAACTACACCTACGTCGACTCGGAAGTGCAGTACATGCTGTCCTCGGGCGCGCTGGCGCAGAAGGAAGAGCTGACCGGCACCTCCAGGACGGGGTGGAACGCCTCGCTGTACTACGAAGGCAAGCGCCTGTCCGGCCGCATTTCGGCGACCAACCGTTCCGACTACCTGATCCTGGTGCCCGGCACGGAAGTGGGCTTCAACAGCGAGGCCAATGGCGTGCACGGGCAGAGCGGAACCACCATCCTCGACGCCTCGATCCGTTACAAGATCAGCGACAGGCTGGAAGTCAGCCTCGAAGGCAGCAACCTGACCAACGAGGCGCAGGCGTCGTGGGTATCCAATCCGGCCGTGCAGCTGCCGCTCGAGTACAGCGAGACCGGCCGCCAGTACCTGCTGGGCCTGCGCTACAAGTTCTGATGCGTTGACCGTTTGGCGTCCGGTGGACCGGACGCACTCGAAGCCCGGCCGCCTCTCCCGGCCGGGCTTCTTGCTGTCCGGGATTCGACTGCATGCGAGGGGCTAAGTGCCTGCATGGCTTTGCACAACCGGCACGGTCCGCGGATTGCGGAACAGCGGCCGGGGACGCCGCCACGAGACGTCGCACCGATCGTCACCACCTGCCACCCGCTCCGACGAAGCCGGTGATCCGTGCGCAAGGCGACTCGGCGCTTGCGGCGCAATGCCCTTGCGCAATGCCGGCGGGCGGCGGCACGCGCTATCGCCCCGTCTTTCGCCACCACGGTTGCCACGTCCGCCTTGATGCGCAACACGCCACCCACTGCGGCGGATGACGGCGGCTCGGCCAATGCGCGGATGCGACGCGAGTCCATCCGCAGCCACCCGGCCCAAGCCGGAAGCAGGGAAAAAGAAAGCCCGCCTGACGGCGGGCTCGCATGCATGCCGGTTGCGGACGCCGTCGTCCGCCATGACACCCTAGCGCAGCGGCTCACCGCGCGGATAGACGCCCGAGACCGGTTCCATCACCTCCAGGTTCCATTCGCTTTCGACGAACGGCTTCCGGCCCTCCTTGTACTGCGGATAGCCGCCGACCTGTTCCTGGCTGTCGATGATCTCGCCACGTCCTTCGATGACATCCGCCACGATGCGGCGGTCGATCAGGTCGCGGTTCCAGGGCGTGGCACCGACGGTCTCGATGACGGCGTCCTGCACCTTCGCCGACGGCAGCAGCATGACGCCGAACGGCAAGGGGGGCGCGGTCTTCACGCGGTTGAGCTTCACCGGCGCGGTCGTATAGCTGCCCGTTTCCTGGATGCTCGTGTTGCCGACCCGATCGACGATCAGGTTGTCCTGCGAATAGAGGTCGAGGTCGCCCGAACCGCCGATCATCAGGAAGGCCAGCGGTTCGGTCGACTTGCCGGCCCGCATGACGTTGCCGCGCACGGCCATCTCGCCCTTCGAGTACAGATGGCCCAGCCACTCTTCGGCGATCAGGTTGTAATGGATGGCGCGCTGGCCGGGGTTGTAGATCAGGTTGTTGATCACCTGGCCGCGTGCGCCGCCCTTGAACAGGGGGCTGCGTTCGTAGTTGTGCGCATAGAGGTTGCCGACGATCAGCACCTCGTTGACATGGTCGTGGATCAGCGAACCCTTGGAGTGCTCGCCCTTGGCATGGGTGGAATGCGCCAGCCCTTCGCTGACGATGTTGTTGCTGTAGGTGATCCGGCGCGACGCGTTGGCCATCCACTCGGCTTCGTTCTCGCCATGGAAACGCGTGCTGGAAGCGCTCAGGTTTTCGTCCGTCGCCCAGGTGAGCGAGCAGTGGTCGACGATCACGTCATGCGCGCCGCGCACGGTGGTGACGGCGTCGATGTCGCCTGAGCGCTTCGGCCTGCCACCGTCGCCGGGCCGGATGCGGAGATGGCGGATGACCACATCGTGGGTGGCGATGGTCAGGCCGCCCTTGATGATCGTCACGCCCGGATGTGGCGCGGTCTGGCCGGCCACGGTCAGGAACGGCTCGGTGATGCGCAGTTCCTTCATGCCCAGGTCGATGACACCGCCGACCTCGAACACCACGATGCGCGGACCCGTGCCGGTCACCGCCTCCGCGAACGAACCGGGGCCATCGGCCGCCAGGCTGGTGACGCGGACGATCTTGCCGCCCCGCCCACCGGGCGTATGTGCGGCGGCGCCCTGCGCGCCCGGGAAGGCGACCGGACGCGTGTCGGCGGCCCATGCCGTGGCCGTGGCGAACGCGATCAGCAAGGCGGCCACACCATGGGCCAGCGCGCGGAACCGCGCAGGCGCGGGAAAACGAAGATCAAGCATTGGCTCCCTCCCAGGAGTAAGCGACGCATCGTGGCATCGGGATGGATTTTGCGGCAGTGCACATTGTCAATGACACCGGTTTACCATATACAGGTCACCAGCCTGCACTGTCACTCGGCAGTGCAACAAACACCGCGGGGAGAACCCACTTGAGCAATGACCAGAACGCCCTTGCCGATGCACGCGCCGACGCGCCCGCGCTGGCCGACATTGCGGATGCCTTCGTGGGTGCACGCCGCGAAGGGCGGGCGTTGCCCGGGTTTCCCGGCGATGTCCCGGAAGACCTCGTTGCGGCCTATCGCGTGCAGGATCTCGCGATCGCGCAGTGGCCGGACCGGGTGGTGGGCTGGAAGGTCGGCTTCATCGCGCCCGAGCGGCGGGATGTGTCCGGCGACGAGCGCCTGCTCGGCCCCATCTTCGCCCGCCAGCTGCAGCTGACCACCGGTGGTCAGACACGCTTCCAGGTCTTCGGGGGCGGCTTCGGTGCGGTGGAAGCGGAGTACGTCCTGCGCCTGGAGGCGGACGCGCCCGCCAGCAAGACCGACTGGACGCCCGAGGAAGCCGCATCGGTTCCGTCCACCCTGTTCATCGGCATGGAAGTGGCCAGCAGTCCGCTGGCGACCATCAACCAACTGGGACCCCGCGTAGTCGTGTCGGACTTCGGCAACAACAACGGACTGGTCATGGGCGCGGCAATCCCGGACTGGACCGACCGTAGCGACGCCTCCCTGACCTGTACGACCTGGATCGATGGCCGACACGTGGGCCAGGGCGGCGCGACCACGCTGCCGGGTGGCCTGCGCGCGGCCTTTGCCTTCGCGCTGGCGCGGTCCGCGCGACGCGGTCGTCCGCTCAAGGCCGGCGACCTGATCGCGACCGGCAACGCGACCGGCATCCACGACATCCTGCCGGGGCAACAGGCGCGCATCGACTTCGACGGGCATGGCAGCATCGAATGCCTGGCCACCGCCGCCACACCGAAGGACGAAGGAGACTGGCGCGCATGATGAACCGTCGTCGTTTCCTCGGTACCGGGTTCGGTGCCGCCATGGCCCTGCCGCTGGCCACCGGCCGCGTCTTCGCCGACGACGGCCGGCACGTACTGACCGCGACCGACGTGCACGTGAAGGACTACCCCACCGTCGAAGCGGTGCGCTGGATCGGCGACACGATGGCGCGCGAGACCGGCGGTCGCGTGACCCTGCGCCAGTACCACTCCGGCCAGCTGGGCCGCGAGTCCGAGGCCATCGACATGGCGCGCTTCGGCGCCATCGACATCACCCGCGTCTATGCGGGCGCGCTGAACAATGCGTTCCCGCTGACGCAGGCGCTGTGCCTTCCGTACGTCTTCGACTCGGTGCCGCACATGCGGCGGGCGATGGACAGCGGTGTCGGCCAGGCGGTGCTGGACGGCTTCGCCCGCCGCGGCCTGGTGGGACTGGCCATCTACGATTCGGGTGCGCGCTGCTTCTACAACACCAAGCACGCCATTCGCGTGCCCGCCGACCTGCACGGCCTGAAGGTCCGCGTGCCGGTGTCGGACATCTTCATCCGCATGCTGCGCCTGTTCGGCGCGAACGCAACGCCGCTCTCGCTGGGCGAAGTGTTTTCCGGGCTGGAAACGCACATGATCGATGGCGCCGAGAACAACATCCGCAGCTTCCATTCCAGCCGGCATTTCGAAGCCGCGCACTATTGGTCGCAGACCAACCACTCCTATGCACCGGACGTGCTGCTGGTATCGCAGCGCACGCTGGACGGCCTGCAGCCGCGCGATCGCGAGCTGCTGGTGGAGACGGCACGCCAGTCGGTCGGCGTGATGCGCACGCTTTGGGACGCGTCGGAGGCGAAGGCGCGCGAGGCCGTGTTCGCGTCCGGCGTGAAGCACAACGAGGCCGATCTGGCCGCGTTCGCGCGCGCATCGCAGCCGCTGCTTTCCGAGTATTGCGCCGATCCGGCGATCGACGCCCTGTACCGCCGCATCCGCGACCTGGCCTGAGACCCGACGATGTCCGAAGAAACCACGCTGTCTCCCGCCGCGCCCCTGCAGCGCGGCATGGACCTGCTGTCCAACACGGCCATCGCGTTCGCGGTCGCTGCGCTGCTGGGCCTGGTCGTCGTGCAGGGCTGGCAGGTGATCGCCCGCTACGTCATCAACGACTCACCCAGCTGGACCGAACCCGTCACGGTGCTGCTGTTGACCACCGCGATGAGCCTGGGCGCCGCGGCGGGCGTGCACACGAACCGCCACTTCGGCTTCTTCCTGCTGGCCGACGCGGTGGGGCCACGCCTGAAGAAGGTGCTGCATGCGCTGTCGCCGCTGGTGATCGCGGCGATCGGCGCAGTGATGGCGTACTGGGGCGCGGTGCTGTTGCTGGACGGCCTGGATATCCGCATCGCCGGCGCGCCGATGCCGCAGAGCATCGGCTACCTGCCGCTGTCGATCGGCGGCGTGCTGATGGTGGTGTTCGCCCTGTACCGCCTGCTGCTGGTGCTGCGCGCGCCGTCGACCGACGAGGCCCGCTGACCCATGGCGATCACCCTGCTCTTCTCTGTCTTCGTGATCCTGCTGCTGGTCGGCGTGCCCGTCGCGTATGCGCTGGCGGCCGCGTCGCTGGCGACGTTGCTCTACCTGGACCTGCCCAGCATCGTGCTGGTGCAGCAGATTTCGTCGGGCACCGGCTCGGCGTCGCTGATCGCGATTCCGCTTTTCATCTTCGCCGGCGAGATCATGCTGCGCGGCGGCATTTCCGAACGCCTGATCAGCCTGGCGGCTTCGCTGGTCGGCCGGCTGCGCGGCGGCCTGGGCCAGGTCAGCATCCTGTCGTCGCTGTTCTTCGGCGGCGTGTCGGGCTCGGCGATCGCCGACGTCTCCGCGGTGGGCGGCACGATGATTCCGCAGATGGTCAAGCGCGGTTACGACCGCGACTTCGCCGTCAACGTCAGCATCACGGCAGCGCTGGTGGCGCTGCTGGTGCCGCCTTCGCACAACCTGATCCTGTTCTCGGCCGCGGCGGGCGGCGGGCTGTCCATCGCCGACCTGTTCGCCGCCGGCATCGTGCCCGCGTTGTTGATGACGGCGGTCCTGATGGTCACGGGCTGGGCGGTGGCGTGCAAGCGCGGCTACGGCACCGAACCGTTCCCCGGCCTGCGTGCGGTCATGCTGCGGCTGGTGGCGGCGCTGCCCGGCCTGGGCCTGGTGGGCCTGATCTTCTTCGGCATCCGCGCGGGCATCTTCACTGCCGTGGAGAGCGCGGCCATCGCCGTGGTGTATGCGTTGCTGGTGACCAGCGTGCTGTATCGCCAGCTGTCGCTGAAGGAATTCTTCGCCACGGTGACGCATGCCGCGCGCACGACGGGCGTCATCCTGTTCGTGATCGCCACGGCGGCGGTGTTCGGCTGGCTGCTGGCCTACCTGCAGGTACCGGCCGCGGCCGTCGACGCGCTGCAGTCCATCGCGCACAGCAAGTACACCGTCCTGCTGCTGATCGTGCTGGTGCTGCTGTTGCTGGGCACCTTCATGGACCTGGCGCCGATGATCCTGATCTGTACGCCGATCTTCCTGCCGGTGGCACGCGCTTACGGTATCGACCCGATCCATTTCGGCCTGGTCCTGGTCCTGACCGGCGGCCTGGGATTGGTGACCCCGCCAGTGGGGTCGGTGCTGTTCATCGGCACTGCGATCGGCAAGATCACGATCGCCCAGAGCATGCGCACGATCTGGCCGTTCTGGCTGGCGGGGCTGGCCGTCCTGATGGTGGTGACGCTGTGTCCGGAGCTGTCGCTCTGGCTTCCGAAGGCGCTCAAGGGATAAGGGATGCCGTAATTTCCGCTATCGCGCGCTGGACTGACCGCCAGCCGCTAGAATCCTTCCGACAGACGAACGGACCCGCCCTGCCCCATGCCCGCGCGCAAGAAGCCCGACACCCCCGCCGCCCTGCCGACCGGCGGCAAGGCCGCGACCATCAACGACATCGCGCGGCTGTCCGGCGTTTCCAAGAAGACCGTCTCGCGCATCATCAACCATTCGCCGCTGGTCCGTAAGGACACCCGCGAGAAGGTCGAAGCGCTGATGCGGGAGGTCGGCTACTCGCCCGATCCGATGGCGCGTGGCCTCGCCTTCCGCCGCTCGTTCCTGATCGGCATGGTCTACGACAATCCGACCGCGCAGTACATCGTGAACATGCAGTACGGCGCGCTGGACGCGCTGCGCGATTCCGGTTTCGAACTGGTCGTGCATCCCTGCGACAGCCGCAGCCCGGGCTACATCGATGGCGTGCGCCGCTTCGTGCAACAGCAGAAACTGCACGGCGTGATGCTGGTGCCTCGCGCCTCGGAAGACCAGGCGCTGGCCGACATGCTGGCCGAGATCGGCTGCCGCTACACGCGCATCGCCTCGGTGTCGATGGACACGCCCGCGCGCATGGTGGTCACCCACGACCGCGACGGTGCCGCCGAAGCCGCCGAATACCTGCTGTCGCTGGGCCACACCGACATCGCCCTGATCACCGGCCCCGCGGCGTACCGGTCGTCGATCGAACGCACCGACGGCTTCGTGCAGGCGCTGGCCAGGCGCGGGCTGGAACTGCCGAAATCGCGCATCATCGAAGCCGGCTACACGTTCGAATCCGGCGTGGTCGCCGCCGAAAAGCTGCTGTCGGCGAAGAACCGGCCCACCGCCATCTTCACCGGCAACGACGAAATGGCCGCCGGCGTCTACAAGGTGGCCATGCGCGCTGGCATCAGCATCCCGCGCCAATTGTCCGTGGTCGGCTTCGACGACAGTCCGCTGGCTTCGCGCCTGTGGCCCTCGCTGACCTCGGTGCGCCGCAACACCCGCGACACCGGCCGCACCGCCGCCGCCATGCTGATCCAGCCGGAAGGCACGCCGATGCTGGCCGCCGCCAGCATCCGCCCGCACCTGGTCATCCGCGACTCGTCGCAGCCCCCCGAGTAAGCCCGATCCCGCTGCGCCCAAGGCCGCCGCAGTGCCGCAACGCAAAATGACACCGGTTACCAAAGACTTTAGACTCTCTTCCCACGACCTTCCCCGATGCCCTGTCCAAGGGCATCCGCATCAAACGGAGCCCCGCCCATGTTCTGCAAGACCTACCACGCCACCCACCCGGACATGATGGACGGCGCCAGCAACGACCAACTGCGCGACCGCTACCTGATCGGCGACCTGTTCGTCACCGACACGGTGCAGCTGAACTACTCGCACAACGAGCGCTTCGTGATCGGCGGCGCCGCGCCGGTGTCGAAGCAGGTCGCCCTGCCGCACCAGACCGAACCGGCGTCGGCCGCGGGACATCCCTTCCTCGAACGCCGCGAGCTGGGCGTGATCAATGTCGGTAGCGGCGCAGGCAAGGTCACCGTCGATGGCACCCCCTACGCGCTCGGTCCGAAGGATGGCCTGTACGTCGCGATGGGCAGCACCGATGTGGTGTTCGAATCCGACGATGCGGCGAACCCCGCCAAGTTCTACCTGACCTCGACGCCGGCGCATGCGCGCTTCGAGACGAAGCAGCTGTCGATCAAGGACGCCGTCGCGCTCGAGCGCGGCGCACTGGAAACCAGCAACGAGCGCACGATCTACCAGTTCATCGTGCCCGCCACCTGTCAGTCCTCGCAGCTGCTGCTCGGCCTGACCGTGCTGAAGACCGGCAGTGTGTGGAACACCATGCCGCCGCACCTGCACGACCGCCGCAGCGAGGTCTACTTCTACTTCGACCTGGCCGACAACGACCGCGTCTACCACTTCATGGGCGAGCCGGATGCGCAGCGCCACATCGTGGTGCAGAACGACGAAGCCGTGGTGTCGCCGCCGTGGTCGATCCACATGGGCTCCGGCACCAGCAACTACGCCTTCATCTGGGCGATGGGCGGCGAGAACCTGGACTACACCGACATGCACGTGCTGGACATCTGCCAGCTGAAGTAATCGACGCTGCGTAGCGCCGAGCCTGCTCGGCTGAACCAGCATCCGAAGTCGATGCACCACGCGCAGCGGAGCAAGCTCCGCTCTACCTGCACCGCACCACACGAGGGAATCCATGATGGCAAGCAATCCGTTCAGTCTCGAAGGCAAGATCGCGCTGGTCACCGGCGCCAACACCGGCTTGGGCCAGGGCATCGCCGTGGCATTGGCCGAAGCCGGCGCCGATATCGCCGCGGCCGGCATCGTGGAAGCCGCCGAGACGGGCGAAAAAGTGCGCGCGCTCGGTCGCCGCTTCCTCAACCTGGAAGCCAACCTCATCAGCATCGATCCGGTCGAGCGCCTGGTGAAGGAGACGGTCGACGGCCTGGGCGGGCTGGACATCCTGGTCAACAACGCCGGCCTGATCCGCCGCGCGGATGCGGTCGATTTCAGCGAGAAGGACTGGGACGACGTGATGAACGTCAACATCAAGTCCGTGTTCTTCATGTCGCAGGCCGCCGGCCGCCACTTCATCGCGCAGGGCAGCGGCAAGATCATCAACATCGCCTCGATGCTGTCGTTCCAGGGCGGCATCCGCGTGCCGTCGTACACCGCGTCCAAGAGCGGCATCGCCGGCATCACGCGCCTGCTGGCCAACGAGTGGGGCGCCAAGGGCGTGAACATCAACGCCATCGCGCCCGGCTACATGGCTACCGACAACACCGCGCAACTGCGCGCGGACGAAGACCGCAACAAGGCCATCCTGGATCGCATCCCCGCCGCGCGCTGGGGCGAGCCGTCGGACCTCGGCGGCACGGCGGTGTTCCTGTCCTCGCGTGCATCCGACTACGTCAATGGCGCGGTCATTCCGGTCGATGGCGGCTGGCTGGCACGCTGACGCGGCGCATGTCTGCACGGGATCCTGTGGGAGCGACGTCAGTCGCGAAGCAGGCATCCCGATTCGTCATCGCGACTGACGTCGCTCCCACAGGGGGCCGGTCGAGGAGGCCGCCGATGCTGCGCTGTCTCGTCATCGCGACGCTCTTCATCTGCTGCATGCCCGCGCTCGCCACCCCACCGCGGCAAGTCTTCATCGCCGGCGACTCCACCGCCAGCCACTACGGTCCGGAACGCGCACCGCGCCAGGGCTGGGGCCAACAGCTGCAGGGCTTCCTCGATGAAGGCGCTTACGTCGTCCGCAACCATGCGCAGAGCGGGAGAAGCTCGCGCAGCTTCATCGCCGAGGACTGGTTCGACGGCATGGCGAAGGAGATGCGCACCGGCGACGTGCTGTTGATCCAGTTCGGCCACAACGACGAGAAGATCGAAGACCCGACCCGCTACAACGAACCGCAGCGCGCGTTTCCCGCATGGCTGATGCGCTATGTCGCACTGGCCCGCGACAAGGGCGCCACGCCGATCCTGGTGACGCCGGTAGCGCGTCGCAAGTTCGACCATGGCCAGTTGCTCGACACGCATGGCATGTACGCGCAGGCGCTGCGCGATCTCGCGCAGCGCGAACAGGTGGGTCTGATCGACCTGACGGCCCTGAGCATGGACTGGCTGCGCGCCACCGGCGACGACGCCAGCAAGGCCTACTTCATGCATGTGCCGGCACAGGCGCAACAGGACGACACCCATTTCCAGCAACGCGGCGCGGTGATGGTTGCGTGCATGGTGGTCGCGGGCTGGAAACGGATCGACCCATCGCTCGACGCGCATGTGAAGCGCGATACCGATTGCGGTGCGCCGGACACCGCGCTTGCCGATCGCAAGGCGCAGTCGAATCCCTCGTTGATCGTGCACGAGCGCGACATCGCCATCGACCAGCCAGGCCCGCACGGCGGTGCGGGCACCACCACGGCCTATCCCTTCTTCAAGGATGCGCCGGCGCTGGGCTTCGAATTCCGCAAGCGTGTGTTGCACCGGGGCGCAGGCATCGGCCTGCACCAGCACCACAAGGACGAGATCTACTACGTGCTCAGCGGCCGCGGCATCTACGAACTGGACGGCACGCCGCAGGACGTGCGCGCCGGCGATGCGATGCTGACGCGGCCAGGCAGCACCCATGCGATACGCCAGGAAGGCGAGGAAGACCTGGTACTGCTGATCATGTACGCGAAGAAGCAGGAGTGAGCGGAAGCGCGCCTTGACTCACGCCTCTCCACTCACTTCTCGCCCGCAGGCGCCGGCCTGCCCCAACGCGCGTAGCTGGCGTCGATGGCGCTGCGCAGGCGCCGGTATTGGGGATTGCCGGGTTCCGCCTGCAGACGGGCAGCCACCGCTTTCCATCCGCCTTCGTGGTCGCGCGACCACTCACGCACGACCGCACGGCACGGCTGGCCCACGATCTGGGCCAGGGCGCACGCCATGAAGATGTCGCCCGCCGTCCAGTCGGGTTGTTGCTGCATCGCTTCCACGTAGGCGCGCGGCACGGCGTAGTAGCGTCCCATCTCGTCCGCGAACGCCGCCGGGTAGCGGCTCGCATACTCGTTGATGTCGGCGAGGCGACGATCCACCGAGGCATCGCCCGTGGCGGGCATGTAGGCCGGTGCCTGCTGCTGCGCGCGAACGGCGCCAGCCAGGCATGACAGCAGTAAAAGGACGGGCAAGGCGCGCTTCACGCCGTCATTGTGCCCCACGACGGCGGCATCCGCCGAACGGCTACGCGATCCTCGCCGCTTCGATCCCCGCCACCGCGTCCGGCAGCTGGCCGGCGTTCTCGACCACGCGAAGCCGGGGCGCGTCGTCTGCCACGCCGTGCTCGGTCTCCAGCGCCCAGGTGACGTGGTAAGGCATGTGGATGCCCCAGCCGCCCAGCGCGAGCACCGGCTCGATGTCCGACCGCAGCGAATTGCCGACCATCGCGAAATCCGCAGGTGCGACGTCCAGTTCGCGTAGCACGCGCGCATACGTGGCTTCGTCCTTCTCCGAGACCACTTCGATGCGATGGAACAGATCGGCCAATCCGGATTGCGCGATCTTGGCTTCCTGGTGGAACAGGTCGCCCTTGGTGATCAGCACGATCTCGTGGTCAACGGCGATCCGTTCGACCGCGTCGCGGATGCCGGGCAACAGGTCCACCGGATGCTGCAGCGTGGTGCGGCCGATCTCGATGACCCGATGCAGGTCGCGCGCGCTGATGCGCTCGCCCGTCACCTGGATGGCGGTTTCCAGCATCGACAGCGTCATGCCCTTCACGCCGTAGCCGAAGATCTTCAGGTTGCGCCGCTCCACGTCCAGCAGGTGCTGGTGCGTGCGGGCGTCGGCGAGATCGACGTAGGCGCCCAGGATGGCCTCGAAATCCGCTTCGGCCTGCCGGTAGTAGTCCTCGCTCTTCCACAGCGTGTCGTCGCCGTCGAAGCCTACCCATCGGATGCGCGCCATCGGATACCGTCCTGTACCACTTGCCTGAAGGCCGCGAAGGATAGCAGCCGGTCGCGCGACACATGGAAAAACGGCCACCCTCGGGAGGGTGGCCGTCGTGTCGCCGGCAGATGGTTGCGAACCGGTCCGCGGTCAGCCACCCGAACCGGGCGGCGGCGCGCCATCGGCGGGCGGCGGCGTGGTTTCCGGTGCATTCGGATTGGCCGGTGGCGGCAACGTCGCATCATCGGTCGGCGGTACCGCGGGATCCGTCGGCAATGGTGCGGGCGGCGTCATGTGGTCGGTCGGCGGTGCCGTCTCCATGGGCTCTGGCGCACGCGGCGGCGGCATGTCTTCCGGTTTCGGGCCGCAGGCCGTCATCAGGCCTGCACTCAACAGTGCCAGGCCGAGGCCCAGCGTCAATCGGTGGGTGGAATGATTCATGGGTTCCTCCATCAAGCATGGCGATGTGGGAAACGGCGATGCGGTCAGGGCGTGCCCTGCGCATGCACCGCATATTCTTCAGGGCTGAGGCGACCGTCGGCGTCCTTGTCCAGCGTGCCGAATGCCTGCGCGAGCGGCGGGTCGACTGCCGCTTCGTCCTTGCTGATCGCTCCATCGGCGTTCCGGTCGAGTTCCTCGAAGGGCCGCGGTGTCGCCGTGAGCGGCGCGGTGGTCGGGGTGCGCTCCTGCGTCGGCTCGCTGGCGTCCTGCGCCAGTGCCACGGGAACGGCAGCGCATGCCAGCGCCAATGCCGCACCGAGTAGCGGAAACTTCTTCATGGTCGTCATCGATCGCTCCAGTCCTGTCGTGTTCCGAAAAAAAGGGGCGGCACGAAAGGCCACCCCCTTCCTTCGGACAAGGCCGGCGCGCGGTCACGCGCGGCGCCTGCCCGTGGTGCTGATGCCGATTACTTCTGCTGGTCGCCGTAGTTCTTGCTCACGAACGCCTTGTATTCGTCGGCGGTGAGCGAACCATCGGCATTGGCGTCAGCCTGGTCGAACACCTGGCTCAGGCCCGGGTTTGCGGCAGCTTCTTCCTTGCTGATGTTGCCATCGCCATTGGTATCCACTTCAGCCCAGCCCTGCTTGGCCTGGGTGGCGGAAGCATCGGTGCTCTGGGTCGGCGTGGTGGCGGAACCCGTGGCAGCCTGCTCGGCGCTCTGTTCGGTCTGGGCCTGGGCGGCGTCTTCGGTCGCCTCCTGTGCGAATGCCAGCGGCATGGCCAACGCGGCGCTCAAGGCGACCAGGGCGATCAGCGGCTTGCGGTTGTTGTTCGTCATGTCAGTGCTCCGTTCTGTGGGAGTGCGTCCGATTGCGCACGGCCCCACCTTGCCGCCACGCGTCTGAACGAAATTTGCGGCGTGACATGAACGTGCACGCCTGCTTAACCACACCGTCCGCGTTGTCGACTAAACCGGTGTTAGCGGTCCGTGAGCGCACCGTCATCACGCCGTCGAATGCGTGACCTTGCACCGGGTTTGGTGTTACGCATCCGTTTTTCCGGTGCCGTTCGCATCACCCGCATCCGCGGTTTTTTTGCTGAACCATTGCCAACCCAACACCACGCCGGTCAACGCGCCGGCGATTTCCAGCACCACGCGCGACCCCAGGCCGTCGGGATCATGGATGCCCTGCAGCGCGATACGCGCATAGAGCGGCGATTCGAGACGCGCGATGCCCAGGTAGAAGAGGTTCCAGGTGTCGATGCCTGCGGCGATCACCACGGCCGACACGCACGCCCAGCCGATGGCGTGGCCCATCGACCAGCGCATCGTGGCACTCAGCCAATGCCAGAACAGGAAGCACGACAGTCCAACAAGGAGCGCGATCAGTCCCGCCTCCAGGGCGCCCAGCACGCCGAAGTGGAGCGGCAGGTTCATCGGACGAGGCCCGCGGCGAAGGAAGCGAGGTCGGTGCAATGGCGCATGCGGGAATCCCGTGTCATCGGGCGTTGCCCGTCGCGGAAGGGTAACCGATGCCGTCGACACCGCAGCGACAGCTGGCAAGATGGCCGCTCTCCATCCCGGACATCAGGCATCCCATGACGCGTTTACTGCTGGCCGGCGCGACCGGCCTCGTCGGCGACGCCACGTTGCGGCGCGCCCTTGGCTCCACGCGCGTACAGCAGGTCGTCGCCCCCACGCGCCGGCCGCTCGCGCCGCATCCGAAACTGCTGAACCCGGTGGTGGACTTCGACGCGCTGCCGGCCGACGCCGACTGGTGGCGGGTGGACGCCGTGGCCTGCGCGCTTGGCACCACGATCCGCGATGCCGGTTCTCGCGACGCCTTCCGCCGCGTGGACCACGACTATCCGCTCGCGATCGCACGCCATGCCCATGCGCACGGCGCGACGACGTTCGCACTGGTCTCGGCCATGGGCGCGGACATCCGGTCGCGCATCTTCTACTCGCGCACGAAAGGCGAGCTGGAAGAAGCATCGGCGGGCATCGGCTTCACGTCGCTCAGCCTGCTGCGCCCCGGCCTGCTGGGCGGCGAACGCAAACAGCATCGCGGCGGCGAGCGCCTGGCGCTGCGGGTAATGGGGGTGTTGGACGCGGTGCTGCCGGCGCGCTACCGCATCGTGCCGGCGGATCGCGTCGCCGAGTCGCTGCTGCAGGCCGCACTGGATGCGGCGCCGGGGCGGCACGTCATCCCGTCCGAGCGTCTGCTCGGCTGAAGGCTCCGGTCAGGCGCCGTCATCGTCGGCCAGCACCTGCACGCCGTCGGCCACGATGCGGTACTCGACGTCCGCCACTGCGGTGCCGGGGGAGGAGGTTTCCTGCGCGGTATGCGCACGGGCCGCGGGCGACAGCGCCACTTTCGACAGCACCCCATGCACCTGCGCCTGGCCGCGCACATCCCTGGGCACGTAGAACGCATGATCGCCCAGCAGCACGCGCGCGCCCTGCCCTTCGTCCTCGAGCATCACCCAGCACCCTTTCTTCTGGCACACGTCGACGACGCGGCCGCTGAAGATCAGGGGACGACCCTCATGCGCGGCCGGATCGGCCAGCGCCTGCGCCAATGGCACCACCGGCCCTGCGGGCAGGTCGGCGCCGTACTTCTCCCACGGCGACGCGGCCGACGCGATCGCCGCCCCGGCGAAGAACAGCACTCCCGTGATCGCCCAACGCTTCATGCGCCCTTCCTCTTCCGGTGTCGTGGGGATGATACGTCCCGTTCCAGGCTACTGCTGCAGGCCGTGCGGTAGCACCTGGGCGCGCGGCTGCGGACGCGGCCGCAGGCGGCGCCCGCTTCAGAGCGCCGGACGCTCCGGTGCCTGCTTGCGGCCCAGCGCACGCAGGTAGAGTTCGTACAGCGCGGTGACCTTGGAGACATACTCCTGCGTTTCCGCGTACGGCGGCACGCCGCCATAGCGCGTCACCGTACCGATGCCGGCGTTGTACGCGGCAGCGACCAGGGTCAGGTCGCCCTTGTAGCGACGCATCAACTGCCGCAGGTGGCGCGCGCCCGCGTTGATCGATTCGGTGGAGGAGAACGGGTCCGCCACGCCGTATTCCTTGGCTACATCCGGCATCAGCTGCATCACGCCCATCGCCCCTTTCGGCGACACCGCCCTGGCGTCGAAATCGCTTTCCGCATGCGCCACGGCGCGCAGCCAGGCATCGTCGACGCCGGTCTGCCGCGCGGCGGCCTTGAATTCCGAGGGATAGCGGTCCAGCCGCGGCTTGCCGACGCGGCCCAGCCCGGGATGCGCAGGTTCGCCCGGCGGGGTCTGCACGGTGAACTTCAGGTAGGGGGTGGAACCCGGCAGGTTGCGGGTGGAGTAGACCTTCTGCCCGTCCTGCTCCCGTTCGTACAGCGTGCCGCTGAAGACGCCCATCGAACCCCACAGGTTGGGCGTGCTGACGGCGTTGTCGTCGATCTCCCTGGCCACGCACTTCGACCCCGGCTCGGGCGCCGTGGCCAGGCTGACCGTCCCACCCTGCACACAGCGGTACACCGTACGCGCAGCCGCCTCGGTGCTGGCAAAGGCCAGCACCGTCAGCAGCAGGCTGGCGGCGGATCGATGGAAGGGCATGGGCGGCGGATTCTAGGCCCGGCGCCTGAAGTTCAACCTGAACCACGCGGCCGATGCCGACCACCGGCACGTCCGCCGATGGTCCTGCTGCGCCGCAACAGCCAACCGCGTAAAATGCCGGCCCTCACTCACCGCACCCCTCGGAGCAATCAATGGGCCTGGATCTGGTCAGCGCCGGCAAGAACCCGCCGGACGAAATCAACGTCATCATCGAGATCCCGAAGGACGCCGAGCCGGTGAAATACGAGGTGGACAAGGCCAGCGGCGCGATCTTCGTCGACCGCATCCTGTCGACCCCCATGCGCTACCCCTGCAACTACGGCTACGTCCCGCACACGCTGTGCGGCGATGGCGACCCGGCCGACGTGCTGGTCGTGCTGCCGCTGCCGCTGATCCCCGGCTCGGTGATCCGCTGCCGCCCGGTCGGCGTGCTGCGCATGAGCGATGAAGCCGGCAGCGACGAAAAGCTGCTGGCCGTGCCGGTGGACAAGGTGTTCGCCGGCTACAGCCACATCAGCGACATCGACCAGGTCAGCCCGCACTGGCTGGAGCGCATCGGCCACTTCTTCGAGCACTACAAGGACCTGGAGAAGGGCAAGTGGGTCAAGCTCGACGGCTGGGGCAACGCCGCCGAAGCCAAGGCCGTGCTGGTCGATGCCATCGCCCGCCAGGCCGCCCAGCCCGACGACGAGAAGCACAAGTTCTGAGCCCCGGCGCGGCAACGCGCTCGTGGACGGGAAGGCCGCCCTGGGCGGCCTTCTTTTTTTGACCGGTCAGAGAGCGGCGCGCGCCGCGCGGTCGATCGTGGCCTTCCACTGCACCAGGCGCGGCTCGATCTCGGCCGCATGCCGCCGCCACTTGTCGGGGTCCGGCTTCGACAGCGTGTAGCGCGACAGCGGCAACTGCGCACCGAGTTCGCGGTCCCACGACCTGCCGGCGAACCCGCTCAGGCGCTGCGCCTCGCGCTGCGGGTCCTGCAGGAACCGGCCGTAGTCCACCGCCAAGGCAAAAAAAACCACGGCCCCAGAGGGGCCGTGGCGATGGTGCTGGTGCAGGGCTTTGTCGCTTGCCGTAATCAGAAGCTCTGCTTGTACTGCATGTAGACGAAACGGCCGATGTCGAAACCGCCGTAGTACGAGAACTGCGAGTTCGGCGCCGAATACGCCGGGGCGGCGTAGTGGTCGAACACGTTGTTCGCACCCAGCGAAATGACCGCGTTCCACGGCGCGTTCCAGCGGACCTGCAGGTCGTGGAACGTGTTGGCACCCATGCGGTGCATCGCGTAGTTCTTGGTCGGATCGGCCGAGACGTAATCCGGCTCCGAGCAACGATCAGCGTAGTAGCAGCGCTCCTTCGTGCCGGAGTAGTACCGCATGTTCCAGCCCACGCCGAAGCTGCCCATCGTCCAGTTGGTGCTCAGGTTCGAACGCACGCGGAAGTAGGCACCGAAGCCGTTCTCGATGTTGACCGGCAGGTTGGCATCGTTGGTGGTCTTCAGCTCGTACTTGGACACGTACGTGGTCTGCCAGTTGAAGTCGAAGCGGCCGAAGCCCTCCGTCTCCCAGCGGTACGTGGCTTCCATGTCGTAGCCCTCGGTATCGAGGTAACCGGCATTGCGGCTGCCGTACGACAGGGCGTTGACGTAGCCGCGGCTGGCGTCGCGCGTGAAGGTACCGCAACGCTCGGCGATGCCGAGGATGTAGCAGTCGTTGAGCTGGTCGGTCGGGGTGTCGTCGATGATGGTGTTCTCCACCTTGACCGCCCACCAGTCCAGCGCGATGTTCAAACCTTGCGCGAAGCCCGGGCTCCATACCACGCCCAGCGTCTTGGAAGTCGAGGTTTCCGGCGTCAGGTCCGGGTTGGAGCCGGCCGTGAACGGCACCGGACTCTGCTCGTCCGGACCTTCCGCGACCACGAAGCCCTGCTTGAGCTGACGATAGGTCGCCGCGTTGGCGATGTCCTGCGAGCAACGCGCCAGCGTGGCGGCGTTGGTGGCCGCGTCGCCGAACAGGGTGTCGCACGGATCGGTGAAGTATTCGAACGACTGCGAGCTTCCGCCGTACAGGTCGGCGATGGTCGGCGCACGGAAGCCTTCGGACCACGTACCACGCACCAGCAGCGATTCCATCGGCTTCCACTTGAAGCCGAACTTGCTGTTCAGTGTGTCGCCGAAGGTGTTGTAGTCGGAGTAGCGGGTCGCCAGGTTGAAGCTCAACTCCCGCGCACCGGGCAGGTCGGACAGCACCGGGATGTTCAACTCGGCATAGACTTCGTTGACATCGTAGCCACCACCGGTGGGACCTGCTGCGAGGTCGGTGGAGTCACCGGTCTGCGCCAGCGCGTCGGGTTCGAACGAACCCTTTTCCTTGCGGTATTCATAGCCCAGCGCGAAACCCAGATCCCCGGCCGGCAGTTCGAGCACCGAACCGGAGATGTTGGCGAAGTAGCTCGTGGTCTCGACTTCACCCGTGGCGTGCGAGGTGGGGAACAGGAACGCGATCAGGTCTGCGTTGCCGGTCAGGCCACCATCGCCGGTGCGGCCATAGGGGATGAAGGGATTCCAGGGAGTGCAGGCGCCGGGACCCGCGCCGTAAGCCGGGTTGGTGCCTGCGGCGAGGCCAGCGACCGAACCGCATTCCACGCGGCCGGTGGTGGCGTTGTAGAAGGACTCGCCCGTGGCCTGCTCGACGGCGGAGACGCGGAAGTTGCCGGTCTGGCGCTGGACCAGTTCGGCATTGTTGTACAGGTAGCCCGCATCCCAGTCGAAGTAGCGCTCGCCGACCTGGAAGCTGCCTTCCAGCGCGCCGGTGAAGCGGTACGTGGTCAGCTGGTTGTTGGAGACGCGCGGCACTTCCCAGCCGCGACGGTTGAAGCCCACTTCCTGGCCCGCACCCGGGTTCCACTGGTTGCCCAGCGGATTGAAGTAGCTGTCGGCGGACATGGTGATGCCGTACGCGCCCGACTGCAGCGGATAGCCCGCCACCTGCGCCTGGCTCTCACGACGCGAATACAGCACATCGGTGTTGAAGCGGACGTTGTCGGTGATGTCGAAAGTACCGTTGACGAACACCGAACGACGTTCGGTCGGCGTCACCAGGTGCATCTGCTGGTTGGAGTTGCTGACGTCGCCGGTGATGGGCGTCAGATCCTGCTCGTGGAAGTTGCCGAAATCGTACGGATTGGCGCCACGGTCGAGAGAGTAGAAGATCGGATTGCCGTCGGCATCCTCATCGCCGTTGCTCAGGGCCCCCCACTGGCCGACCGGTGTCCAGCCCTGGGTCGGGTGGCGGTTGGTACGTGAACTGGAGGAGTACCAACGGTCCTTCGCCCATACGCCCTCTTCCTTGGAATACTCGGCGCCCAGGGTCAGCGAGCCGCGGTCGCCCGAGAAGCCCATGATGAAGTCGTAGGTCTCCTTCTGTCCGTCGCCCTCGTTGTACTGGCCGATATATGCGCCGGCCTCGGCGCCTTCGAAGTTCTTGCGGGTGATGATGTTCACCACGCCCGCCATCGCGTCGGAGCCGTAGATCGACGACGCGCCGTCCTTCAGCACTTCGATGCGCTCGACCATCACGGCCGGGATCTGAGAGATATCCTGCCAGCCGCTGACGCTCGCGCCCAGGCGCTTGCCGTTCACCAGCACCAGCGTACGGGTGGTGCCGAGGTTGCGCATGTCGATGTACGCGCCGCCCACCATTTCACCCGAGGACAGCGGTTCCGAACGGCTGATGGCGGGAGAGCCGGCGGCGGTGACGTTCTGGAGGATGTCGACAACGGACTTGAAACCCTGCTTCTCGATGTCGTCACGGCTGATCGTCAGCACGGGCTGCTGGGTCTCGGTGTCGACCGTGCGGATGCGCGAGCCGGTGACTTCGAGGCGATCCAGCGTCGTCGTGTTGGAAGCTTCGGTCGTGGCTTCCTGTGCACTGGCGAACGCCGGGATCAATGCGATGGCGATACCGGCCGGCAGCATGCCGACCCGCATCGCACGACGCGAATTGCGGTGGTTCATTCAATCTCTCCTCAGAGGAACGTGTAGCGTTATGGGCGTGTTAAAACGCCTTGCAAACTTACGTTCCAGTCCTCGATACCGCTTTGCGGCCGACGCCCGATGACTTTGCCGACTCTGTCCTCGACGTCGCGGAGGCGCTGCGGTAACGGCTGGCCGACGTGCCGAAGCGCGCACGGAATGCGCGCGCGAAACTGCAGCAGTTGTCGAAGCCCGACGCCGCCGCGACCTCGCCCACCATCATCGACGTGCTGCGCAGCAGGTCGGCCGCATGTTCGAGGCGCATGCGCGCGGCCGCCGCCTGCGGGCTTTCGTCGTACAGGCTGTAGAACGTGCGCGAGAAGTACCAGCTCGAGAAGCTGGTCAGTTCCGCCAGTTCGCTGATGCGGACCACGCGGTCGCAATTCCCTTCCAGATAGAGGCGGGCACGCTGCAGGCGGCCGAACACCTGGCGCTTGCGGGTGCGCGAGCGTCCCGGGCAGCGCTGGATGTAGCCATCGAGTTCCTGCTGGACGGCGGCGAAATGCAGCAACAGGGGACGCAGCGCATAGGCATCGGTGCCCTCGGCGCCGCGTTCGGAGGCCGCGCGCCACAGCCGCAACATGGTCAGCGCATCGCGGCGACCGAGCCGCCCGCGCCCCGCGTACAAGGGACCATCGGCGAATCGCGCCATCGCCTTCATGCCCTCGCTGCTCAGCACGATGCCGATGCACAGGCCGTAGCGGTCGCTCTGCACCAGCGGCTTCGAGTCGCGCTCCAGCGCGATCCATTGCCCGCGCCGCAGGCGGAAGCGTCCTTCCTTCGCCTCGACCCAGGAAGCGCCCCTGAGCTGTACCCAGATCGTGAACAGGTCACCGCTCGCCTGCGCGCCTCCCAGCCGCGAAACGGCGATGCAGCCATTCGAAACGGCTCCTTCTGCCGCGTCCAGCCGGACCAGCTGCCCGCGGTCTCCCCATCGTGTTTGCTCCATCGGCCCTTCCACTTTGCATGACGTGTGGAAGCGGTGTGCCGGATCGGGACCAGGGCGGCAGGAAGTTTGGCGGAAAAGCGCACGAAATCTCGCCGAACGCCGATCCGACAAAGTTACGAAGGAAACTTCCTCTTTCCTGTCAGGAAGTTACCAGAAGCCGCCGCCGGGATCGGGAGGTGTGGGCTCCAGCGACAGCAGGCCGATGTCCGACCCGTCGACGACCGCCATGGCGACATAGGTCACACCATTGCGCGCGTCCGCACTGAACCCGTTGATGGTGGCCAGGTGCGTGGGCTCCAGGCACCTGGGTGGTGCATGGGCGCGGCCGGCACCGATGTGCCGCACGCTGACATAGCAATCCGGCGCCTGCTCCAGGTAGTCCACCTGTCCGTCCTCGGTCACCGTCCAGGTCCGGTAGCGCTGGCTGGCAGGACGGCGGCCGTCCACCTGGCGGATGCTGGCCGCCGACAGGCCGGCGTCGGACTGCCAGAGTCCGTCACGCCCCAGCCGGGTGAACAGCACGCGGCCCCGCGCCGGGTCCGGAAGCGCGAACGAGACACCGTCGATGCTGCCCATGCGGCGCCAGGGGGTACTGCGCCGGTCGAACAGCACCAGTTGCTGGCCATCACCACGCCCTGCCACCACCAGCACCTGCGCGGGATCCGGCATGTAGGCCGCGAACAGCAGATCCTCGCGCGGGATTGGGACCGGCAGCTGACGCAGCTGGCCGCTGGCCGGTTCCAGTTCGTGCAGCCCGTAATCGCCGCGCGCATCCGTGCCGATCACCAGCAGCCGGCGGCTGTCCGGCGACCAGGCCGGGAGATGCCGGGACTCGGGCCGGATGCCTTCGATGGGACGCAGCGATGCCGGCCGTTCCATGTCGGCCCACCAGAGGGTGAATTCACCGGAACGGTCGGAGGTGAAGACGATCTGGCGCCCGTCCGGCGCGACCGACGGCAGCGAATCGCGGCCCGTGGAGGCGAACAGGCGCTGCAGGGTCGGCGCCTTGCCGTCGCCCGCGGTCGCATCGCCGATGCGATACAGGCCGAACGCCGGCTTCCTCTGCACGAACGCCAACTGGTTGGCCTGGGCGGCAATGGCGGGCGCCTGCGCGTCCTCGATGCCGAGGTCGGCGATCGTGCGGGCGGAAACATCCAGGCGGTACAGGCGCGTATGGCTGTCCACGCGCCGGCCGAAGACGATCGCCTTGCCATCGGTCGTCCAGTCCCAGCCCCGAAACTCGGCACGCTGGTGGGTCAGCCGCTCCGCCTGGCCACCACCGGCGGGAATCCGCCAGAGATCGCCCAGCGGCGTATTGCGGATGAAGGCGATCCACTTCCCGTCCGGCGAGAACCGCGGTGCCGTGTCCACGTCCTGCGCGGCCGCGCCGTACTCGATCGCACGCCAACGGCCATTCGCCAGGTCCAGCAGGCGCAGGCCCGGCTCCCCGTTTCCGCTCAGCGGGCTGCTGAACACCAGGCCATTGCCGTCCGGCGTCCAGTCGAAGGAAGGGCGGTTGTGCGGATCGCAGCTCCCCAGTACGCGCGGCTCGCCGCCGCTGGCCTGCACCGCCATGATGCGGCAGTCCTCGCCAGGCGAGCGGCGCAGGAACGCGATCTCGCGGCCATTGGGCGACCATTCGGGGTTGGTATCCCAGGCCCCCTCGGGCGGGAAGGTCAGCCTGCGCGGCTGCGCCGGCTCCGTGGTCTGCACCAGGATCGCCGTACCCGCGAGTTCCTCGGTCATGCCGGACAGGTACGCAACCTGCGAACCGTCCGGCGACAGCGTGGGCGCCAGCTCGAATCCGGGCGCGGAGGTGATCAGCCGGTAGGGTTTGGGCGCCGGCAACAACGCCGTGAGTTCATCCTGCACGCCGGGCTGCGCCCCTTTCCCGCCGCCGAACCACCAGAACGCAGCGACCATGCACAGGATGGCCAGCACGCCCAGGCCGATGCCCCACGTCCAGCGCCTGAAAAGGAGCGCCTGGCGCGCCGGCACCGGAGCAGGCACGGTCACCGCACCGGGTGCTGCGGACACCGCGGCAACGTCGACGACGTCGACGACGTCGGCAGTTTCGCTGTCCGTCGCATGCGGCATCCACTCGACATCCACCAGCAGGCGGTAGCCGCTCTTCGCGATCGTCTCGATGTAGCGCGGGCCGTCGGTCCGCTCGCCGAACGCCTTGCGCAACTGCGTGATGGCCTGCGTGACCACATCGTTGGTGGGCAACGTGTCGGGCCAGACGGCCGCCAGCAGCGCGTCGCGGGTCACCACGCGACCCGCGTTGTCCGCCAGCACGCGCAACACGCCCATCGACTTCGGCGTGATGCGCGCAGGCCTGCGTGCGTCCGGCGCATGGATTTCACGCAGCGGAACGTCAACGATGCATTCCCCCACCTTCAGGCGATCGCCCGGCGGAGGGGTGGCGGAATCGGGGGGTTTCATCGGGGGCGAATGCTGCGCTGTCTTCCGGGGTCCGTCATGTGCCATCGACTGCCGCTGGTACGGCCAAGCGATCCGGCAGATTCGGCAAAGTTCAAAGGCAGCACCGGGAAAGCGCACCGTCGCGGCGCATTTTACAGTGGCCGGCATGCTCCCCCTGAATGGGAGCATCACAGGCAACTCTCTCTCCGCCGACGTCCTATTACATGAGTTCCAGCATTCGCGCCGAAAGGCGCGAATTTTTTATCCGCCGGACGAAGCTCATTCCACCTTGCGTGCGGGCATCTTCAGGACCGTCAATCCGATCAGTCGCGACACCACCACGGCGATGTACATCACGCCGGCGAACTGCTCCAGCATCACCAGCGCACGGGCCTGCGGCAGGATCGGCACGACATCGCTCAGGCCCACGCCGGAGAGCAGGCTGAAGCTCAGGAACAGCAGCTCCATCCAGCTGCGCGGCGATTGCGGATCGACCGCCGCAGTGAAGCTGCCGGGATACCACTGCTGGCAGACCGAGAAGGAAAACGCGAACGCCCACGCCAGCAGCGTGAACGTGGCGCCGGCCGCGAACAGTTCGTCGCTGCTGACCGAATGGTCCTGCAGCATGTAGGCGATCAGGCTGCCGGCCGTATAGAAGTACAGCCCGCTTTCCAGCAGGTGGGCGTAGATGCCGAGCGCGGGAAGATCGAACAGGGCGGCCGAGATCGACAACGACACCGACGGGATCGCCAGCGACCAGGCGATCCAGTTCACCGCCGCACTCCGGTTGACGACCCACAGCGCCAGCGCCAATACCAGGATGCCGAATGCGCCGAACAGGGCGCGGCCTGCCTGCGTATCCTCCATCACCGGATACAGCAGGATGCCGGCAAGCTGGACGACGAGCAGGAAGGCGCAAGGGTGCCGCCGCGCCGTCACCATCCAGCGCAACCGGGTCCAGGTGGTCATGCGCGCCTCACTTGAAGTGGTAGACCAGCGCGTAATACACCACGTAGATCCACGACAGCAGGCCGTGGATCACCGCCCACAGCAGCGACTTGTTCGCGCTCCACGAGATGGTGATGGCCAGCGCGGTGCCGAAGCCGATGCCCGCCTTCGCGATGACGGTGCCGTTTCCTTTCATGGCGCCGTCGCCGGCGTACCTGCACCCGCCCGGTAGGGATAGCGCAGGAAGATCTCGGCGATCGCGGCATCGATCTTCGCGCCGCGCTCTTCCGGCTTGGTCCGGCCGACGCGCCCGACCGCCACGCCGGTCCAGACCAGGCGGTTCTGCTTCGCGTCCACCAGGTCCACGTTCAACGTGCCTTCGGTGTACTTGTAGACGTCGGTGCGGTCGCGCCAGGTCGGCACCGCCACGTAACGGCGCGCGCGGTAGCTGTAGTAGTAGTCGTAGTCGACTTCCGGCGTGCTGACGACGTCGGTCTTCTCCTGCATGTACGCGTTGAGGTTGACCCACAGGTCGGGGGATTTCTCGTCGTACACGTAACCGCGGGACTCCATCTGCCTGCGCGCGGCGTCCTTGATGCGGCCGCTGGTCAGCGTGGCGTAGCCCTGCCCTTCGATCGCGAGCGGCGAATAGAAGGCGAAGCTGCGGTACTGGCCGAAGTTGGCGGACGGATCCACGTCGCTGGTGACGCGTGGACCGGTCGCGCAGGCGGCCAGGACGAGGACAACGGCGGCGGCCATCCAGCGGCCGGCATTACGGGCGAAACGGGCCATGATCGTGCTCCTGTCGGGGACGCCGCCAGCATGGCGGACGTCCCGTGAACGCTACGGCAGCAGGCCCGGGACGGATGCGACCGCCCCTGCCCGGTCAGCCCTGACGATACACCTGCGCGCCCTGCGCCAGGAATTCCGCCGACTTCTCCGCCATGCCGGCCTCCAGCGCCGCCTGCTCCTCCACGCCATGCTCGGCGGCGTAGTCGCGCACGTCCTGGGTGATCTTCATCGAGCAGAAATGCGGGCCGCACATCGAACAGAAGTGCGCGAGCTTGTGCGCGTCCTTCGGCAGCGTCTCGTCATGGAACTCCTTCGCCTTCTCCGGATCCAGGCCCAGGTGGAACTGGTCTTCCCAGCGGAATTCGAAGCGCGCCTTGCTCAGCGCGTTGTCGCGCACCTGCGCACCGGGATGGCCCTTGGCCAGGTCGGCGGCGTGCGCGGCGATCTTGTACGCCATGATGCCGTCGCGCACGTCCTGGCGGTTCGGCAGGCCCAGGTGCTCTTTCGGCGTGACGTAGCAGAGCATCGCCGTGCCGTACCAGCCGATCATCGCCGCGCCGATGGCGCTGGTGATGTGGTCGTAGCCGGGCGCGATGTCGGTGGTCAGCGGGCCGAGCGTATAGAACGGCGCCTCGCCGCACTCGCGCAGCTGCTTGTCCATGTTCTCCTTGATCAGCTGCATCGGCACGTGGCCGGGGCCTTCGATCATGCACTGCACGTCGTGCTTCCACGCGATCTTGGTCAGCTCGCCCAGCGCTTCCAGTTCGCCGAATTGCGCGGCGTCGTTGGCATCTGCGATGCAGCCGGGACGCAGGCCGTCGCCCAGCGAAAAGGCCACGTCGTAGGCCTTCATGATCTCGCAGATGTCTTCGAAGTGCGTGTAGAGGAAGTTCTCCTTGTGATGCGCCAGGCACCACTTGGCCATGATCGAACCGCCGCGCGACACGATGCCGGTCACGCGCTTCGCGGTCAGTGGCACGTGGCGCAGCAGTACGCCGGCATGGATGGTGAAGTAGTCCACGCCCTGCTCGGCCTGCTCGATCAGCGTGTCGCGGAAGATCTCCCACGTCAGCGCCTCGGCGCGGCCATCGACCTTCTCCAGCGCCTGGTAGATCGGCACCGTGCCGATCGGCACCGGCGAGTTGCGGATGATCCACTCGCGCGTCTCGTGGATGTGCTTGCCGGTGGACAGGTCCATCACCGTGTCGCCGCCCCAGCGGATCGACCACACCAGCTTCTCGACTTCCTCGGCGATGCCCGACGACACTGCGCTGTTGCCGATGTTGGCGTTGATCTTGGTCAGGAAGTTGCGGCCGATGATCATCGGCTCGCTTTCGGGATGGTTGATGTTGTTCGGCAGGATGGCGCGGCCGCGGGCGATCTCGTCGCGCACGAACTCCGGCGTGATGAATTTCTGGATGCTGGCGCCGAAGGATTCACCCGGGTGTTGCTTGAGCAGCATCGCATCGCGCACCGCGTCGAGCCGCTGGTTCTCGCGGATGGCCACGTACTCCATTTCCGGCGTCACGATGCCGCGCCGGGCATAGTGCATCTGGCTGACGTTGGCGCCTGCCTTGGCACGGCGCGGCAGCACGCGACCCGGGAAACGCACGGCGTCGAGCTTCGGATCGTGTTCGCGCTTGCGGCCGAACTCGGAACTCAATCCGTCGAGCTGTTCGGTATCGCCGCGTTCCTCGATCCACTTCGTGCGCAGCGCGGCCAGGCCCGAGGCCAGGTCGATGCGCGCGTCGGGATCGGTGTACGGGCCGGAGGTGTCGTAGACCGTGACCGCCGGATTCTCTTCGCCGCCGAAGATCGTCGGCGTCTGCGTCAGCGCGATCTCGCGCATCGGTACCTGCAGGTCGGGGCGCGATCCCTCGACGAAGATCTTGCGCGAGCCCGGAATGGGCCGCGTAACGGATTCGGAGAGCTGGCCGGTCTGCTGCAACAGGTCGGTGGCGGGCTTGGGAATGGCATTCATCGGCATCGTCCTTTTTGAATCCCCGCAGGGCTCTTGCGGGGAATTCGCGTAGTGGGACGCGAGGGGATCGCATCACGGACGAAGCGGCGGCGCGGCGGCGGACGGATGGCGGGCCTGGAACGGGTGGCTCGGCAACACGGCGCATCCTGCGAAGCTTCCCTACGCCGGTCTCAACCGGATCAGGTTCGAAGGGTCTGTCTCAATCGCCGGCCCGGCCGGCGATACCCCCGCTTCGGCGCGAATTAGACCACAAACGCCGGGACGGGGAGGTCACTCCAGCGTATAACCCACGCGGAAGCCGCCCCAGTGCCGCTCGCCGACGAAGACCGGCACCGACAGGTCGAACATGATCTGGCCGGTATCGCGTCGATAGACCTGCAGGCGGTAAGGGTCCGTATGGGCGCCCACGCTGCGGCCGACGCGGTCGGCGAACAGGCGCTTGGTGCGGTTGCCGACCAGGTCCTGCGCACGGTCGCCGGTGAGCGGCCGGGTGAAGCGCAGGTTGTGCGTGGGTACGTAACCGTCGGGATTGGCGCAGATCGCGAACACGATCCAAGGGTGTCGCGCGGCGACCGGCTCCTGCAGGGGCGGCAGCAGTTCGTCGCAGAGCGCGTCGAACGGGGTGGTGAACTTCGCCGGCTCGACGCCCGGTACCGACACGTAGTCGCGGGAGAACAGCGCCTCTTCGTCGATGCGTCCCTGCCGCAGCGCCTGCGCGAGCGCATCGCCGATGCGCAGCGACGCCGCCTGGGCCAGGTCACGGACACGCGCGTGGCGACGATGCCCGAGCGGATCGGTTGGCAAGCGGAACAGGCCGACGCAGTCCCGCAACGTATCGGTGCCCTGTGCCAGTGCCGTGCCGCGCGCGGCGACCTGCCCGGCGTGCTGCAGGTTGCTTCGGCTCAGCGACGCCACGCGCTCGACGGCGGCATCGATGGCGATGATCTCGTCGTCCTGCGCCGTGACGCGCCCGGCCACGGATTCCATGGCCTGGCTTGCGCGTGCCATCAGCTGACCGATGCCATCCAGCACCTGCCCGGTCGCCTCGGCCGAGGCCGCGCTTTCGGTCAGCGCGCGACCGCTTTCGTCCAGGATCACGCGCACGTCGCGCGCCGCCGTGGCGGCCTGCTCGGCGAGGCGACGGATCTCGGTGGCGACCACGGCGAAGCCACGACCGGCCGGACCGGCGCGTGCGGCTTCGATGCTCGCGTTGATCGACAGGATGTTGGTCTGGAACGCGACGGCGTCGATGACCTCGATGACGTCGCCGGCGCGCGCGGAGCGACGCTCCACTTCGCGCATCGCATCGCCCAGTTGGCGCGCGGCCACGACACCCTCGCGCGCACTGGCGTCGGCGCTCGCGGCCACGCGGATCACCGCCTGCAATTCATCGCCCGCGCCCTGCAGTCCCTGCAGGAGGCGGCGGGTGGCATCGAGCACGGTGTCCAGCGCAGCCACCTGCGCCTGCGATTGGGTCAGCAGCTCATCGTTGTCGCCGACCAGGTGCGGTACTTCCGCCGCCACCTGCACCGACAGCGCCACCGCCTGGCGGATCGCTTCGGCCAGGTTGCCGAAGCCGGCCGCGATCTGCCGCGACAGCGGATGCGCGGCCTGCGTGTCGGGCAGTGCCAGATCCAGATCGCAGCCACCCAGCAGGCCGCCGATGCGCTCCAGCAACGCACGTTCGGTCGTCGCCTGGGCCAGGCGTTGCGCGAGGTCACGCAGTGGCGGCGTCACGGCGGGCGGAACCTCGCCCTGCGCCAGCCGTGCGGCATCGCGCAGCAGCGCGGCGGTTTCCGGATGCGGCAACGACAGCAGCCAGCCCTCGCCATCGCGGTCGGCCTGGTAACGGATGCGGCGCGCCGGGTCGTTGCCGGGCGCGCACCAGTTGCCTTCTTCGTCGTTCAGCACGCCCGCCGGCAGGCCCCACAGGGATTCACAGGGTTGGCCCAGCAACGTGTCGGGCGATACGGCCAGCAGATCCCAGGCGACGCGATTGGCGGCCACCACGCGGGTGGCCGCATCCAGGCGCACCAGTCCCACGGGTGCGTCCGGCAGGACGCCCGCTTCGGCCACACTATCGGCCTGCCTGTCTTCGATCGCTGCCATCGCCCCCCTCCGCCTATAGGTAGCGGCCGCAGAAGCAGTGGGTTGAGGGGCCTGTTCAGGCCGGAGCGATGCTCAGTCCCGCTCCAGCGCGATCCCGGACAGGCGACCGAGATCGGCGGGAATGAACACCGTCGCATCCCCGAACTCCGGCCAGCCGGCCCGCAGCGCCGCCATGACCGCAGGGCTTTCTTCGTGCGCCTCCAGCAGCCACGCGGCGATGGTCTGGCAGGGCACATCGGTGGCCGCACGGCACAGCAATGGGCCGGGCGGGATGGGATCGGAGCGCCACAGTTCGTTGACGCCGTCCGGGCGCGCCGCGTCGTGCACATCGGCCGCCAACGCCGCCACGTCGGCATGCCCCTCGGCGACGGCCTGCAACGCTGCGGCGTGCGAACCTGCATAGGCGACCGATGCGAATGCCTTCGCCGGATCCAGCCCCTGGCTGCGCAGGTAGCGGACCGGCACGAAACCACCGGAGGCGGAATCGCGACCGACCAGCATCAAGCGCAGCTGGCCGGCCTTCGCTTTCACCTCGGCGAGCGATTCGGCATCCCGTGCGACCAGCACGGCACGGTAACGATCCGCCTGCAGCGCCGGCACCTGGGGCACCGGCAGCGTGGTCACCTGCGGGATGTCGCGGCGCGCCTGCAGGTAACCGTGCAGATTGGGGACAGCCACATCGACCTGCCCCTCGCGCATCGCCTGTGCCAGCGCGGTCGGGGACGGAAACAGCTTCACCTGCACCGGATGGCGGCCGCGCTTTGCCAGATAGTCGGCCAGCGGCTGGATCGCCGCGATACGGTCGCGCTCGGGATAGGCGTAGGTGGCGACGACCCACGGCTTGCGCGGTTCCTCCTTCGCGCAGACGGGAAGGACGACGAGTGCGAACAGCAGGACAACAACGGAGCGAAGATGCATCCGTCTATCAGACGCCATCCAGCAGCGCCTTGTCACGCACCGCGCCCTTGTCGGCGCTGGTGGCCAGCAGGGCATACGCCTTCAGCGCGGTGCTGACCTTGCGTGGACGCAGCTGCGCGGGCTTCCAACCCGTCGCATCCTGTTCGGCACGACGCGTGGCGAGTTCCTCGTCGGACACCAGCAAGGCGATCGACCGCTGCGGGATATCGATGCGGATCCGGTCACCCTCGCGCACCAGACCGATCGCGCCACCCGCCGCCGCTTCCGGCGAGGCGTGGCCGATCGACAGGCCGGAGGTGCCGCCGGAAAAGCGCCCGTCCGTCAGCAGTGCGCATTGCTTGCCGAGGCCCTTCGACTTCAGGTAGCTGGTCGGATACAGCATCTCCTGCATGCCCGGCCCGCCCTTCGGGCCTTCGTAACGGATCACGACGATGTCGCCCGCCCTCACCTCGTCGCCAAGGATGCCGGTGACCGCCGCGTCCTGGCTTTCGTACACGCGGGCGCTGCCCTCGAAGACATGGATCGATTCGTCCACGCCGGCCGTCTTCACCACGCAGCCGTTGACTGCGATGTTGCCGTACAGCACGGCCAGGCCGCCTTCCTGCGAGAACGCATGCTCGACGCTGCGGATGCAGCCTTCGGCGCGGTCGGTGTCCAGCGACGGCCAGCGCGTGGCCTGGCTGAAGGCGACCTGCGTGGGAATACCCGCCGGGCCGGCCTTGTAGAACGTGGCGACGGCTTCGTCGTCGTTCGTGGTCACGTCCCACTTCGCAATCGCATCGCCCAATGTCTTCGCATGCACGGTCGCGACGCCGGTGTGCAGCAATCCGCCTCGCGCCAGTTCGCCGAGGATCGCCATGATGCCACCGGCGCGATGCACATCCTCGATGTGGTACTTCTGCGTGTTCGGCGCCACCTTGCACAGCTGCGGCACGCGCCGCGACAGGCGGTCGATGTCGCGCATGTCGAAGGGCACGTCGCCTTCCTGGGCGGCGGCGAGCAGGTGCAGGATGGTGTTGGTGGAACCGCCCATGGCGATATCCAGCGTCATCGCATTCTCGAACGCCTCGAACGTGGCGATGCCGCGCGGCAATGCCGTCGGGTCCTCGCCACCGTACCAGCGATGGCACAGCTCGACCGCCACCACGCCGGCGCGCTTGAACAGCTGCTCGCGGTCGGCATGCGTCGCGACGACGGTACCGTTGCCCGGCAACGACAGGCCCAGCGCTTCGGTCAGGCAGTTCATCGAGTTGGCGGTGAACATGCCGCTGCACGAGCCACAGGTCGGGCAGGCGCTGCGTTCGACCGCCGCGACCTCTTCGTCGGACACGTTGGGGTCGGCCGCCATCACCATGGCATCAACCAGGTCCAGCTTGTGGTCGGCCAGGCGTGTCTTGCCGGCTTCCATCGGCCCACCCGACACGAACACGGTGGGGATGTTCAGCCGCAGCGCCGCCATCAGCATGCCCGGCGTGATCTTGTCGCAGTTGGAAATGCACACCAGCGCGTCGGCGCAGTGCGCGTTGACCATGTACTCCACCGAGTCGGCGATCACCTCGCGCGACGGCAGCGAATACAGCATGCCGTCGTGGCCCATCGCGATGCCGTCATCGACGGCGATCGTGTCGAATTCCTTCGCCACGCCGCCAACGCGCTCGATCTCGCGCGCGACCAGTTGGCCGAGGTCCTTGAGGTGCACGTGGCCCGGCACGAACTGGGTGAACGAGTTGGCGATGGCGACGATGGGCTTGTGGAAGTCCTCGTCCTTCATGCCGGTGGCGCGCCACAGCGCGCGGGCGCCGGCCATGTTGCGGCCGTGGGTGGAGGTCTTGGAACGGTACTCGGGCATGAAAACCAGCAGTGCTGCGACGACGTGGGAGGCCTTGATTCTGCTGGCTTTCCACGGTTTCAGTTGCAACCATTTCGAGTGAAATCATCCAATCGTCGAAAAGCCTGCCGAATTGCTTGACACGCTTCCAAGCGGCATGTTTCTCTTGCCGCATGTTGCAGCGCCACACGCCCATGACGACCGACCTGACCGCACTCACTGCGGCCCCTGTCCTCGTACTCGTCCTTATTACCTCGCCCACAACTGCGGGACGGACCGGCGTGTAAGCAACAAGCAACGCCAGATTCGCAAAACCCCGCACTGAGAAGTGCGGGGTTTTTTGTTTAAGCGCCTTTCCCTTTACCTCAACCCTCCAGGAAGCACGCTCCATGACCACCGCCAACGCACTCCCGCAACCCAAGATCGCCGTCGTCGGCTACGGCAGCCAGGGCCGCGCGCACGCGCTGAACCTGCGCGACTCCGGCTTCGATGTCATCGTCGGCCTGCGCCCGGGTGGCCCGACCGAAGCAAAAGCAGAAGCCGACGGCTTCGTGGTGAAGGCACCGGCCGACGCGGTGAAGGACGCCGACCTGGTCGCCGTGCTGACGCCGGACATGGTGCAGAAGAAGCTCTACGCCGAGGTGCTGGCGCCGAACATGAAGCAGGGCGCGGTGCTGCTGTTCGCGCACGGCCTCAACGTCCACTTCGGCATGATCGAGCCGCGCGCCGACCTGGACGTGGTGCTGGTCGCACCGAAGGGTCCGGGCGCGCTGGTGCGTCGCGAATACGAGATCGGCCGCGGCGTGCCCTGCATCTACGCGGTGCACCAGGACAAGAGCGGCAAGGCCGAACAGTTCGCGCTGGCCTATGCCGGCGGCCTGGGCGGCGCGCGCGCCAACATCATCAAGACCACCTTCAAGGAAGAAACCGAGACCGACCTGTTCGGCGAGCAGGCTGTGCTGTGCGGCGGCGCGTCGTCGCTGGTGCAGGCCGGCTTCGAGACGCTGGTGGAAGCCGGCTACCAGCCCGAGATCGCCTACTACGAAGTGCTGCACGAGCTGAAGCTGATCGTCGACCTGTTCTACGAAGGCGGCATCACCCGCATGCTGGAGTTCATCTCGGAGACCGCGCAGTACGGCGACTTCGTCAGCGGCCCGCGTGTCATCGACGCCAGCGTCAAGGCGCGCATGAAGGACGTGCTGACCGACATCCAGAACGGCACCTTCACCCGCAACTGGCAGGCCGAGTACGACGCCGGGCTGCCGAACTACAAGAAGTTCCAGCAGGCCGACAAGGACCACCCGATCGAGAAGGTCGGCAAGGAACTGCGCGCGAAGATGGTGTGGCTGCAGGCCAACGCCGCCCAACCCGATACAGACGAGCAGGCCGCCGCATGAACGCCGCTGCGGCCACTGCCCCACGCAATGGCGCCCGCTGGCTGGCCCACGCCCTGGAAGCCGAGGGCGTGGACACGCTGTTCGGCTACCCGGGCGGCACCATCATGCCGTTCTACGACGCGCTGGTGGATTCCAGCCTCAAGCACATCCTGGTGCGCCACGAGCAGGGCGCGGCACTGGCCGCGAACGGGTACGCACGCGCCAGCGGCAAGGTCGGCGTGTGCGTGGCCACCTCCGGCCCTGGCGCGTCGAATCTGGTGACCGGCATCGCCGATGCGATGCTGGACTCGGTGCCGATGGTCTGCCTGACCGGCCAGGTCGCCACCACGCTGATGGGCACCGACGCGTTCCAGGAACTGGACGTCTTTGGCCTGACCCTGCCGATCGTGAAACACAGCTTCGTCGCCCGGCGCGTGGACGACCTGCCGGAGATGGTCCGCGAGGCCTTCCGCATCGCGCGCGAGGGCCGACCCGGGCCGGTGCTGATCGACCTGCCGAAGGACGTGCAGATGTCGGATGCCTCGCACCTGCCCGACCACGTGCCGGCCAGCGTCGATCCGGTCCCGGCGCCGGAAGACGCGAAGCTGGCCGACGCACTGGCCGCGATCGCCGGTGCCGAGAAGCCGGTGATCTACGGCGGCGGCGGCATCGGCATCGCCGACGCGGTGGACGCGTTCCGCCAGTTCGTCGACGCGACGAAGATCCCCACCGTGCTGACGTTGCGAGGCCTGGGTGCGCTGCCCGCCCACCATCCGCACTACCTGGGCATGCTGGGCATGCACGGTACCCGCGCGGCCAACATGGCAGTGCAGGAAAGCGACCTGCTGATCGTGGTGGGTGCGCGCTTCGACGACCGCGCCACCGGCAAGCTGGCCGAATTCGCCCCGTTCGCGCGCGTGCTGCACATCGACGCCGATGCCTACGAGATCGGCAAGCTGCGCACCGCCGAAATCGCGGTGCCCGGCGACGTCGCCACCAGTCTGAAGGCGCTGACGGCGGCACGCAGCACCTGCGACGCATGGCGCGCGCGCTGCGCGGGCAACCGCGAGCGTTTCGGCTTCCGCTACGACGCACCCGGCACCGACATCTATGCGCCCGGCCTGCTGAAGCGGTTGAGCGAAGTGGCGCCGGCCGACGCGATCATCGCGTGCGACGTGGGCCAGCACCAGATGTGGGTGGCGCAGCACTGCAAGTTCACCCATCCGCGCAACCACCTGACCAGCGGCGCGCTGGGCACGATGGGCTTCGGCCTGCCGGCCGCGATGGGTGCGCAGTTCGCCTGTCCCGACCGCACCGTCGTCCTGGTCAACGGCGATGGCGGCTTCATGATGAACGTGCAGGAACTGGCCACCATCGCCCGCTGCAAGCTGCCGGTGAAGATCGTGCTGATCGACAACAGCGCGCTGGGCATGGTGCGGCAGTGGCAGGAACTGTTCTTCGCCGAGCGCTACAGCGAGATCGACCTGTCCGACAACCCGGACTTCGCCGCGCTGTCGCGCGTGTTCGGCATCCCCGCGCACCACATCAGCCAGCGCGACGAGGTCGAAAGCGCGCTGGCCGACCTGCTGGCGAAGCCGGGTCCGGCGCTGCTGCACGTCACCATCGACATCAAGGCCAACGTCTGGCCGCTGGTGCCGCCGAACCACGCCAACAGCTCGATGCTGGATGCCAATCCCGCAAAACAGCCCGCCGAGCCTGCCGTCGCGGCCGACGGACCGGAGAAGAAGAATGCGTTACCGGCTTGAACTCAAGCTCAAACCTGCCGAGGGCGCATTGCTGCGCGTCCTGGGCATGATCGAGCGCCGCGGTTTCCCGCCCCATGCGGTGCACGCCACCCACGATAGCGAAGGCTATTGGGCACTGGCGCTGGTGATCGACAGTACCCGCGCCCCGGAGACCCTGCGCCAGCAGCTGTTGAAAATCTACGATGTCGAGGAATTGTCGTTCAGTGCCGTGCAGGAACTGAGCCGGGATCGCCGCCACCAGGACCGTGCTGCATGAAGGCCGTACCCGCCAACGCGGTCGTAGCGGTCCGGAGGCGTCTTCTTCGACATCAGCCGTTCGCGTGCCGCGATGCCTGATGCCGGTCGCGCCACCGCCGGCAAGGACCCCGACGTAGGCGACGTCGTCGTCACCGTGGCCGACGTGCTGGCGGCGCAGGCGCGCCTGCGCCGCTACCTGCCGCCGACGCCGATGCACCATGCCGAGCGCTTCGGCGTGATGCTGAAGCTGGAGAACCTGCAGCGCACCGGCTCGTACAAGGTGCGTGGCGCCTTGAACGCGTTGCTGGCAGCGCGCGAGCGTGGCGACCATCGTCCGGTGATCGCCGCGTCCGCCGGCAACCATGCGCAGGGCCTGGCCTGGGCCGCCTACCGCCTGGGCGTGCAGGCCATCACGGTGATGCCGCACGGCGCGCCGGAAACCAAGATCGCCGGCGTCGCCCATTGGGGCGCCACCGTGCGCCAGCACGGCAACAGCTACGACGAAGCGTTCGCCTTCGCGAAGGAACTGGCGGAGCAGAACGGCTACCGCTTCCTGTCCGCGTTCGACGACCCGGACGTGATCGCCGGCCAGGGCACGGTCGGCATCGAGATCGCGCCGCACACGCCGGACGTGGTGATCGTGCCGATCGGTGGCGGCGGCCTGGCCTCCGGCGTCGCGCTGGCATTGAAGTCGCAGGGCGTGCGCGTCGTCGGCGCGCAGGTCGAGGGCGTAGACTCCATGATCCGCGCGATGAAGGGAGACACCACACCGAAGGATCCCGTCGCCTCCCTCGCCGACGGCGTGCGGGTGAAGGTGCCCGGCTTCATCACCCGCCGCCTGTGCACGCAACTGCTGGACGATGTCGTCATCGTGCGCGAAGCCGAACTGCGCGAGACGCTGGTGCGGCTGGCGCTGGAAGAGAACCTGATCGCGGAAGGCGCGGGGGCGCTGGCGCTGGCCGCCGGCCGTCGCGTCGCCGGCAAGCGCAAGTGCGCCGTCGTCTCGGGTGGCAACATCGACGCGATGGTGCTCGCCCAGCTGTTGTCCGACGTGCGTCCACGTGCGCCGCGCAAGCCACGCCGCCGCAGCGTCGACGGCGACCCCTCGCTTGCCACCGGTCGTGCGCCCAGCCGCGCGGCCGCCCCGAAGCCCCCCATCAAGACCGGGGCGCGCCGCATCGCGGTCGCCGCCACGGAAACAGAAGTACACGAGGAATCCATCTGGTGAATACGACCATTCCCACCCCCGCGCAGATCCGCATTTTCGACACCACCCTGCGTGATGGCGAGCAATCCCCCGGCTGCAGCATGACGCCCCAGCAGAAGGTGGTGATGGCCCGTGGCCTGGCCGACCTGGGCGTGGACATCATCGAGACCGGCTTTCCCGCCAGCTCGCAGTCCGACCGCGAGGCGCATGCGCTGATCGCGCGCGAGTTGCGCGACACTACCCTGGCGGTGCTGTCGCGCTGCCTGCCCGGCGACATCGAGACCTCGCTGCGCACCCTGTCGTCCGCCGCGAGGCCGCGCCTGCACCTGTTCCTGTCCACCAGCCCGCTGCACCGCGAGCACAAGCTGCGCATGAGCCGCGAGCAGGTATTGCAGTCCATCGACACGCACGTGCGACTGGCGCGCGGCCATGTGGACGAGATCGAGTTCTCGGCCGAGGACGCGACCCGCACCGAGGAAGACTTCCTGCACGAGGCCATCGCCACCGCCATCGCCGCCGGCGCCACCACCATCAACCTGCCCGACACGGTCGGCTTCACCACGCCGGAGGAGATCCGCCGCATGTTCGAGCGCGCCATCGCCAACGTCGCAGGCGCCGGCAACGTGGTCTTCAGCACGCACTGCCACAACGACCTGGGCCTGGCGGTGGCCAACTCGCTGGCCGCCATCGAAGGCGGCGCGCGGCAGGTGGAAGGCTCGATCAACGGCATCGGCGAGCGCGCCGGCAACTGCGCCATCGAAGAACTGGTGATGGTGTTGAAGGTGCGCAACGCGTTCTACAACTTGGACACCCGCATCGACACGCAGCGCATCGTGCCCACCTCGCAGCTGCTGTCGCGGCTGGTCGGCATGCCGGTCCAGCGCAACAAGGCGATCGTCGGTGCCAACGCGTTCGCGCACGAGTCCGGCATCCACCAGCACGGCATGCTGCGCCACCGCGGCACCTACGAGATCATGCAGCCGCAGGACGTAGGCTGGCCGTCGTCGCAGATGGTGCTGGGCCGCCACAGCGGCCGCGCCGCCGTCGAGCAGCGCCTGCGCGCGCTGGGCTACTGGCTGGAGGAGGACGAACTGAAGCTGGTGTTCGAGCAGTTCAAGGCGCTGTGCGAGCGGCAGCGCGTGGTCGGCGACGCCGATCTGCAGGCGCTGATGCAGGATGCGGCGGTCAGCGACGGCTACCGGCTGTCTTCGATGACGATCAGCGACGTTGGCAGCCGCGCGAACGCGCTGGTCGAACTGTCGGATCCGGACGGCAACCGCATCTCCGAAACCGCACAGGGCAATGGTCCGGTCGACGCGCTGTTCAGCGCGCTCGCTGCGGCGACCGGCGTGCAACTGCAGTTGGAGAGCTACCAGGTGCACAGCGTCGGGATCGGCGCGGATGCGCGTGGCGAAGCCAGCCTGTCGGTGCGCTGCGAAGGCGAAGAATACGAAGGCACCGGCACCAGCAAGGACATCATCGAGGCGAGCGCGCTGGCCTGGCTGGATGTCGCCAACCGGCTGCTGCGCCAGCGCCGCGTCGAGCGGCAGGAAGTGGCGGCGGCGTGAGGGGTATCCACTGCTCCGTACAAGCCCCCTCCCCCGTTTCACGGGGGAGGGCTGGAGTGGGGGCGAACCGGAGCCGGCCGCCCCTTCCCGACTGCACCGCTTCGAACGCAACGCCGCTTGCCCTATCCGGCGCCATCTCTTTCCTTGAACATCCGTGACTTCGTTCCGCCCCCATCCCAGCCTTCCCCCGCACGCGGGGGAAGGAGCTTGAACCCACTGCCGAAAGACCGCGAAAACATCCGATGAGTGCTTCTCCTTCACCCCGCACCCTGTTCGACAAACTGTGGGACGCCCATGTCGTCGTCCCCGAGACCGACGCGGCGCCCGCCGTGCTGTACATCGACCTGCACCTGATCCACGAGGTCACCTCGCCGCAGGCGTTCACCGAGCTGAAGGCGCGTGGCCTGTCGCCGCGCCGCCCGGACCGCACCAAGGCGACGATGGACCACTCCACCCCGACCCTGCCCGCCGGTGCGGACGGCAAACTGCCGTACTACACGGCCGCTGCGCAGACACAGGTCGAAACGCTGGCCCGCAACTGCGCCGAATACGGCATCGAACTGTTCGACATGGCGTCGCCGAACCGCGGCATCGTCCATGTCATCGCGCCGGAACAGGGCTTCACCCTGCCCGGCATGACCATCGTCTGCGGCGACAGCCACACCAGCACGCACGGCGCGTTCGGCTCGCTGGCGTTCGGCATCGGCACCAGCGAGGTGGGCCATGTACTGGCCACGCAATGCCTGCTGCAACGCAAGCCGAAGACCATGGCGATCACCGTCGATGGCGCGCTGGCGCCGGGTGTCGGCGCCAAGGACATCATCCTGCACGTGATCGGCGTGATCGGCGTCAACGGCGGCACCGGCCATGTCATCGAGTTCCGCGGCAGCGCCATCGAGGCGCTGGACATGGAGCAGCGTATGACCCTGTGCAACATGTCGATCGAAGCCGGCGCACGTGCCGGCATGGTGGCGCCGGACCAGACCACCTTCGACTGGGTGGCGAAGACGCCACGCGGGCCGAAGGGTGAGGCCTTCGACAGCGCGGTCGCGTACTGGACGACGCTGCGCAGCGACGACGGCGCCGCCTTCGATGCGGAAGTGCGCGTCGACGCCGCCGACATCCGGCCGACGTTGACCTGGGGCACGCATCCCGGCACCGCGATCGCGGTGGATGCGCCGATTCCCGCACCCGCCGACGCCGCCGACCAGAAGGGCCTGGACTACATGCACCTGAGCGCCGGCCACGCGCTGGAAGGCACGCCGGTGGACGTGGTGTTCGTCGGTTCGTGCACCAACGGCCGCCTGCGCGACATGCGCGAGGTGGCGCAGGTACTGCGCGGGCGCAAGGTCGCGGATGGCGTGCGCATGCTGGTCGTGCCCGGCTCGGAGATCGTCAAGCGCGAGGCCGAGGCCGAGGGCATCGACGCCGTCGTGCGCGAGGCAGGCGCCGAATGGCGCGAGTCCGGCTGCTCGATGTGCATCGCGATGAACGGCGATCTGGTCGCGCCCGGCCAGTTGGCCGTGAGCACCAGCAACCGCAATTTCGAGGGGCGCCAGGGTCCCGGCGCGCGCACGCTGCTGGCGTCGCCGCTGACGGCCGCATGGGCGGCGGTGAACGGACGCGTCAGCGATCCGCGCGACCTGTTCGATGCACAGAAGGCGGTGGCGTGATGGCCGGCTTCAACGAAGTGCGCTCGCAGAGCGTGGTGCTGGCGCAGACCAATATCGATACCGACCAGATCATTCCCGCGCGTTTCCTGTCGACGACCGAACGCGCCGGCCTGGGCAGGAATGCCTTCAACGACTGGCGCTGGCAGGCCGACGGGTCGCCGAACCCGGCGTTCGCGTTCAACCAGCCGCAGAACGCGGGCCGGCAGATCCTGCTGGCCGGCCGCAACTTCGGCTGCGGCTCCTCGCGCGAGCATGCGCCGTGGGCGCTGACCGACCTGGGCCTGCGCGCCATCGTCAGCAGCGAGATCGCCGACATCTTCCGCAACAACAGCCTGAAGAACGGCCTGGTGCCGGTCGTACTGCCGGAAGCCACGGTACAGGCGCTGATGCAGCGGCCGGACGACGAGCTGGTCGTCGATGTCGCCGCGAAGGAACTGCGCACGCCCGACGGTGCCGCCTTCGCTTTCCCGCTCGATGCTTTCGCGCAGACCTGCCTGCTGCAGGGCGTCGACGAACTGGGCTACCTGTTGGCCCGCCACCCCGATATCGAACGCTACGAGGCCACCCGCCATGCACGCTGACATCGCCCTCCTGCCCGGTGACGGCATCGGTCCCGAGGTCACCGCCGCCGCCGTGACCGTGCTGCGCGCGCTCGCGCGACGCCACGGCCACACGTTCGACTTCCACGAATACGACATCGGCGGCATCGCCATCGACAAGCATGGCGAGCCGCTGCCGCAGGCCACGCTGCAGGGGTGCCAGCAAGCCGATGCGGTGCTGCTGGGCGCCGTCGGCGGACCGAAGTGGTCGGATCCGAATGCGAAGGTCCGTCCCGAGCAAGGGTTGCTGGCCTTGCGCAAGGGACTGGGCCTGTTCGCCAACCTGCGCCCGGTGCGCCCGCACCCGGCCGCGCTCAACGCCTCGCCGATCAAGCCGCACCTGCTGACCGGCGTCGACATCGTGGTCGTGCGCGAACTGACCGGCGGCATCTACTTCGGCGAGAAGACGCGCGATGCGCGCGGCGCCAGCGACCTGTGCAGCTACAGCGTCACCGAGATCGAACGCGTGGTGCGCAGCGCGTTCAGGCTGGCGCGCCAACGACGCAGCCACCTGGTGTCGGTGGACAAGGCCAACGTGCTGGAAACCTCGCGCCTGTGGCGCGACGTCGCCACGCGTATCGGTCGCGAGGAGTTCCCGGACGTCGCGCTGGAACACCAACTGGTCGATTCGATGGCCATGCACCTGTTGTCCAAGCCGCGCGAGTACGACGTCATCGTCACCGAGAACATGTTCGGCGACATCCTGACCGACGAGGCCTCGATGCTGGCCGGCTCGCTGGGCCTGCTGCCGTCGGCGTCGCTGGGCGACGGCAAGATCGGCCTGTACGAACCGATCCACGGCTCGGCGCCGGACATCGCCGGCAAGGGCATCGCCAATCCCTACGCCACCATCCTCAGCTGCGCGCTGCTGCTGCGCCACTCGCTGGGCCTGCACGAGGAAGCCGACTGCATCGAACGCGCGGTCGATGGCGCGCTCAACGCACAGGTGTTCACCAACGACCTGGCGACCGGCGGCCGCGGCGTCTCCACGCAGGTGGCGACGCAGGCCGTGCTCGAGCAGATGCAGGCGCGGTGCTACGTGGCGGAACTGCGCGACTGACGCTCGCCGTGACCTGAGCCCGTCGTCCCCTGCGTTGAACCGAATGCAGGGGATGCACGAACGGGAGGGGCACGATGCCTACCACGCAGATCGAGAAGTACCACGTCATCTATTCCGCCAACACGTTCCGGCGCCGCATCGGCCTGATGGCCGGCGGCGCCTACATCGGCCAGCTGGTCTTCCATGCCAACGGTGCTGCCTTGCCCGCCGACGGCCTCAATGGCACGCAACCGCAGTTGCATTACCACCTGGACGACTTCCAGAACGCGATCGACCTGCTGCGCAACGAGAAGCCGGTCTACCTGCTCTACAACGGCAGTGGCGGCGGCTTCGAGAACGCGTTGCTGACCGATCCGGAAACGGTGGGCGAAGGCGAGGCGAGCGGTCTGCGCTTCGTCGGACGCTGACGACGCGCGCGCCTCATCCCGACACGAGACGGTTGCGCCCCTGTTGCTTGGCGCGGTAGAGGCGTTCGTCGGCGATGCGCAGCAGGTCGCGCAGGTCCTGCCCGGCGCCAAGCTCCGCCACGCCGATGCTGACCGTGCAACGCAGGCTGCCGCCATCCGGTGTATCGATGTCCGCCTGGGCGATGCCTTCGCGCAGCGTTTCCAGGCGTGCACGCGCCACGGACCACGGCAACTGCTGGCAGACGAGGAATTCCTCGCCGCCATAGCGCGCGATCAGTACGCCTTCATGGTGGCCCACCAGTTGTTCGGCCAGTGCGGCCACCTGCGACAGCACGTCGTCGCCGAACGCGTGGCCGTAGCGGTCGTTGACGGCCTTGAAATGATCGATGTCCAGCAAGGCCACGCACAGCGGACGCCCTTCGCGCCGGCTGACCTCCAGCGCATCGGCGAGGAACATATCGCCTGCGCGGCGGTTGGCCAGCCGCGTCAGCGGATCGTGGCGCGCCTGGTAGGCCAACTGTTCGAGCAGGCGCGCATGCGCTTCGCCCGCCTGCTCGAGTTGCGCGTTCTTGTCGCTCAGCTCTGCGGTCCGCGCATCCACCAGCGCTTCCAGCCGGCGCTGGCGGTGCCGGTGGCGACGCATCGCCAGCAACAGGACGCCCCAGCCCATCAGGCCCAGCAGCACCGCATACATCGCCACCGCCCACGCCCGCATCCACCACGGTGCCGCCTTGTCCAGCACCACCGCGCGCGTCACCACGTCCTCCGGCTTGCTCCAGTCCGCCGGCGCATTCATCACCTGGACTTCGAAGCGGAGTTTTCCGGAAGGAAGGTTGGTATAGACCGCGTCATGGGCGGCGCCGTTGTCGGTCTCGATCCAGTCGCGGTCGAAGCCGACCATCCGGTAACGGTAACGCAGGCGTTCCGGCGCACGCTGGTTCAGGCCGGTGAAGCGGATCACCACGCGCCGCGTGTCCGCGGCCAGCGCGTAGTGCTCCTGCAGGGGCAGTACAACGCCATCGGCCTCGACCGCCTCCACCACCAGCGTGATGCCCTGGGCGCGCTGGCGCCGCGCGTCGTCGGGATCGATCACGCCGATCCCGTTCGCCGTCGCGAACCACAGCTTGCCGTCCCGCATCGGCCAGCCCGCGGGCGCGGAGGCGCCATTGGCCTGGCTGCTCGGCAGGCCATCGGCCTGGGTGAACGCTTCCACCGGCAACCGCGCCAGATGATGGTTCTCCACCGCCGTCAGCGCTGCGCGCGAGATGCGGAACACGCCGCGGTTGCTGGACGTCCAGAAGTCGCCGTTGTCGTCCTCCAGCAGGCGGAACAGGCGGTTGTTCGGCAGGCCCTGGCGATGGTCGAACTGCACGAAGATGCCGTTGCGCCAGTGCAGCAGGCCGCGGTCGGTGGCGATCCACAGGCTGCTGTCGGGATCGGCCAGGAAGTCGAACGCCGCGACGGCCGGGAAATCGGACATCGGCTCCCACCGCTGCACGTTGCCGTCGCGGCGCATCATCGCCATGCCATTGCTCGTGCCGATCCACAGCACGCCCTGCGCCGTTTCGTACAGCACGTACACATTGCCTTTCGGCAGGCCGTCGTCCGCGTCGTAATGGCGTGCGATGCGCCCATCGCGATAGACGGTCACGCCTTCATTGCTGCCGATCCAGAGCGAGCCGTCGGCGCGCTCCAGCAGCGCGCGCACATGGTTGGAGGGCAGGCCATGCGTCTCGTCGATGCGCCATGGCCGGGCCTGCGCACTGCCGGTGGCGGGCAGGTGGATCACGCCCTGGTCGTAGGTGCCGATCCACAGTCCGCCGTCGCGCGCATTGGCCATCGACAGGACCGAGGGGTCCGTCTTGCCATCGAATGCCAGCGACACGGCGCGGCTCTGGCCTGCCTGCCATACGTCCACGCCCATCGGATGGCCGATCCAGACGCCCTGCCCAGGCCGTTCGATGATCGCGCGCACATAGATGTCGCGCAGGCCGCTGCTGCGTGTCAGTCCGAACAACGGTCCGTCGGAGATCCGGTACAGGCCATTGGTGGTGCCGACCCACAGCAGGCCGTCGCGATCCTCGAACAATGCCGGCGCCAGCCGCCCCATCAGGCCGTTGCGCTCGCCCAGTGTTTCGTAACGCCCCTGCGCGTAGCGCCGCAGGCCATCGAGCGTGGAGATCCACAGGTTGCCATGGCGGTCCTCCAGCATGGCTTCCGCGCGCTCGCCGGTGATCTGCTGGGCGCGGCCGGCTTCGAGCCGCCACACGCCCCCGCCTCCGCCGACCAGGATGCCGCCCCACCGCGAGGCCTGGATCGCCAGCACCGAGGTCTCCGGCAAGCCCGCTTCACGTCCCCACTCGCTGGCACGGCCGCCATCGATCCGGAACAACCCGTGCCGGTTGCCGACCAGCGCCCGTCCGCCCGGCAGCGGCAGGATCGCCAGCACGCGCTCGTTCGCCAGCCGCGGATGGGTACTGCCGATCTCGTGCAGTTCGCCCGTGGGCGTCATCCGGAACAGGGTGTGGTCCGTACCGATCCACAGGGCGCCGTCCGGCCCGAACCGCAGCACCGACACGTCCGCCAGCGTGCCGGCCTGTCCTGGCAGGCGCTGCCAGCGCCCCTGGTGGAAACGCAGCACGCCCGGACCCACCCGGCCCAGGCTCAGCACCATGCCGCCCTGCGGATGCGGCGTGATCGCGCGTACCCCCTCGACCTCCAGTCCCTGCACGGTGCCGGCATCGTAGGGCGTGAAGCGGCGGCCATCGAAACGCGCCGCGCCCTCCCACGTGCCGGCCCAGAGGTAACCGTCGGCATCCTGGCTGATGGTGTGCACCAGGTTGTGCGGCAACCCGTCTTCCATCGTCCAGCGCGCGATCGTGTACTCGTCCACCTTGCGCGCGGGGTCGAGCGCCCACGCTGGCGCGCCGGCAAGCAGGACCAGCAGACACAGGCCGGTGGTGAACAGGCGGCGCACGGCGGGCACGGGGTCCGGAGGACTTCGACCTTTCCAGTATCGGCTGCAACGGGGGGCTTCTTGAACCCCCCGCCTCGCGCCCCCTATTCCACGGCGCGCTCTTCCGGCCGGACCTTGAACCAGGTCGCATACAGTGCCGGCAGGAAGAACAGCGTCAGCACCGTGGCCACCGTCAGGCCGCCCATGATGGCGACGGCCATCGGACCGAAGAACGCGCTGCGCGACAGCGGGATCATCGCCAGCACCGCCGCCAGCGCGGTCAGCACGATCGGCCGGAAGCGGCGCACGGTCGCATCGATGATCGCGTGCCAGCGGTCGTGCCCGGCGCGGATGTCCTGGTCGATCTGGTCCACCAGGATCACCGAATTGCGCATGATCATGCCCGCCAGCGCGATGGTCCCCAGCATGGCGACGAAGCCGAACGGCACCCGGAAGACCAGGAGCGCCAGCGTCACGCCGATCAGGCCCAGCGGCGCGGTCAGCAGCACCAGCGCCATCCGCGAGAAGCTGCGCAGCTGCAGCATCAGCAGCGTGGTCACGGCCAGCAGGAACAGCGGCATGCCGGCGGCGATCGACTTCTGGCCGCGCGCCGAATCCTCGACCGTGCCGCCGGTCTCCAGCAGGTAGCCCTGCGGCAACGTGGCCCGGATGTCGTCCAGGGTGGGCGAAATCTGCGCGACCACGGTGGGCGCGGTCACGCCATCGCTGTTCAGGTCGGCGCGCACGGTGACGGTAGGCAGCCGGTCGCGATGCCAGATGATGCCGTCCTCGAACGCGTATTCCAGATTGGCGATCTGCGACAGCGACACACTGCCGCCGCTGCTCGTCGGCACGGCCAGGCTGCCCAGCAGGTCCAGCCGCGTGCGTTCTTCTTCCGGCCCGCGCAGCAGGATCTCGACCAGCTCGTTGCCCTCGCGGTAGGTACTGACGCTCAGTCCCGACAGCGAACCAGACAGGAAGTGCGACACCTGCGCGGTGCTCACGCCGAGGGCGCGCGCACGGTCCTGGTCGATCTGCAGCCGCACGATCTTGCTCGGCTCGCTCCAGTCCAGGTTGACGTTGGTGACGTGCGGATTGGCGCGCACCTTCTCCGCCATCTGCCGCGCAATCGCCTGCACGCGATCGATATGTTCGCCCGAGATGCGGAACTGGATCGGATAGCCGACTGGCGGACCGTTTTCCAGCCGCGTCACGCGGAACTGCAGTTCGGGGAACTGCGGCGCCACCTCGTCGATCAGCCAGCGGCGTGTCGATTCGCGCGATGCGGTGTCGTCGGTCAGCACCACGAACTGCGAGAAGTTCGCCTGCGGCAGCTGCTGGTCGAGCGGCAGGTAGAAGCGCGGCGAACCGGTACCGATGTAGGCGACGTAATTGAGGATGCCGTCGCGCTTGGCCAGCAGCTTTTCGAGCTTGCGCGCCTGCGCGTCGGTGGACTTCAGCGAACTGCCTTCGGCCAGTTCCAGGTCCACCATCAGTTCGGGGCGCACCGAATCCGGGAAGAACTGCTGCGGCACGAACCGGAACAGCGCGATCGACGCCACGAACGCCGCCGCGGTCACGCCGATCACCAGCCAGCGGTGGCGCAGGCAGAACGCCAGCCAGCCGCGGAAGCGCTGGTAGAACGGCGTGTGGTACGGGTTGTGGTCGTGCGCGTCATGCGGCTTCGGCGCCAGCATGCCGACGTACTGCGGCCAGCGATCCGCCAGTCCCGCGCGGAACGCATGCCAGCGCGCCGCCAGCGATCCCGGTTTCGGCGGCTGCGGGTTGCCGAGGTCGGGCAGCATCTTGTCGCCCAGGTACGGAATGAACAGCACGGCGGCGATCCACGACACCACCAGCGCGATGGTCACCACCTGGAACAGCGAGCGCGTGTACTCGCCGGTGCTGGACGCGGCGGTCGCGATCGGCAGGAAGCCGGCCGCCGTCACCAGCGTGCCGGTGAGCATCGGGAATGCGGTGGATTCGTAGGCAAAGCTGGCCGCCTTCAAGCGGTCGAAGCCCTGCTCCATCTTGATGGCCATCATCTCGACCGCGATGATCGCGTCGTCCACCAGCAGGCCCAGCGCCAGCACCAGCGCGCCCAGCGAGATCTTGTGCAGGCCTATGCCGAAGTAATGCATCACCGCGAACGTCATCGCCAGCACCAGCGGGATCGATACCGCCACCACCAGACCGGTGCGCAGACCCAGCGAGAAGAAGCTGACCAGCAGCACGATGATGACGGCCTCGGCCAGCACGCGGACGAACTCGCCGACCGAATCCTCCACCGCCGCCGGCTGGTCGGACACCTTGCGCAGTTCCATGCCGAGCGGCAGCGTCTTCTGCAGCCGATGAAACTCGGCTTCCAGCGTCTCCCCCAGCTTGAGGATGTCGCCGCCGTCCTTCATCGCCACCGCGATGCCGATGCCGGGCTGTCCCATGAAGCGCATGCGCGGCGCCGCCGGATCGGCGAAGCCGCGCTTGATCTCGGCGATGTCGCCCAGCTTCACCGTGCGGCCCCCGGCGCGGATCGGGAATTCGCGGATCTCGTCGACCGAGGTGAACTCGCCGCTCACGCGCAATTGCACGCGATCGCTGGGAGTTTCGAAGAAACCGGCCGGCGTGACCGCATTCTGTTCTTCCAGCGCCTGCTGCACGGCGCTCAGCGGAATGCCCAGCGTGGCCAGCTTGGTGTTCGACAGCTCGACCCAGATCTTCTCGTCCTGCAGGCCGACCAGTTCGACCTTGCCGACGTCATCCACGCGCTGCAGTTCCAGCTGGATGCGGTCGGCGTAGTCCTTCATCACCGCGTAGTCGAAGCCTTCGCCGGTGAGCGCATAGATGTTGCCGAAGGTGTCGCCGAACTCGTCGTTGAAGAACGGACCGATCACGCCGCTCGGCAGCGTGGCGCGGATGTCGCCCACCTTCTTGCGTACCTGGTACCAGAGCTCCGGCATGTCGCGCGAGCGCAGGCTGTCGCGTGCGGCGAAGATCACCTGCGATTCGCCGGGACGCGAGTACGAGCGGATGTACTCGTAGTTGCCGGTGGTCATCAGCGCCTTCTCGACGCGCTCGGTGACCTGTTGCGAGACCTCTTCGGCGGTCGCGCCCGGCCACACCGTACGCACGACCATCGCCTTGAAGGTGAAGGGCGGGTCCTCGGACTGGCCCAGGTGCTTGTACGACCACGCACCGATGAGGCCCAGCAGGATCATCGTGAACAGCACCAGGCTGCGGTTGGTCAGCGCCCACTCGGAAAGATTGAAGCGGCGCATGGGTCAATGACTCCCCGCGATCAGCCCCCTCCCCCGTTCACGGGGGAGGGTTGGGGCAGGGGCGAACGTGTGCAGTCTTTGTCCGGAAAGTCCGAGGGCACCCTGCCCCCCTCCCGACCTTCCCCCGCACGCGGGGGAAGGAGCGCGTCCCGAGGCGGGAGAGTGCATCGACACGTCCATCAGCGCGCCTCCTGCGGCTTCGTCGACCGCAATGCCAGCGGCCGGTTGTTGCGGTCCACCGGTGCGACGGCCTGGCCTTCGCGCAGCAGGTGGCCGCCGGCGGCGACCACCCAGTCGCCCGCCTTCACGCCGCCCAGCACCGGCACCGAGGCATCGCCGTAAGGACCGAGCTGCACGGCCTGCGCACGCGCCTTGCCGGTGGCAGGATCGACGACCCATACCGTGGTCGTGCCGTTTTCGCCGCGCTGGATCGCCGACAGCGGCAACGTCAACGCGGCCTTGTTGCCGGACTCCTGCACGTAGACACGCGCGCTCTGGCCCAGTTCGACCTGCTGCTGCGCGTCGCCCACCAGGCTGACGCGTGCGGCATAGGTGCGCGTCTGCGCATCGGCGGCGGGCGCAATTTCGCGGATCGCGCCGGGCAGGCGCTGTCCGGGCGCGTTCCACAATTCGATCACCACCGGCTGGCCGACGCTGAAGTCGCGGATGCGGTTTTCCGGCAGGCCGATGGCCACTTCGCGACCACCATCGGCCGCCAGCGTGAAGACGGTCTGGCCGGCGGCGACCACCTGGCCTGCTTCCGCCTGGCGGCTGGCGATGACGCCGTCGCGCGGCGCGCGCAACTGCGAGTAGCCCTCCTGGTTGCGCATCACGTCCATCTGCGCGCGTGCTGCGCGCGCCTGGCCTTCGGCCGCCTTGTAGGCGGCGACCTGCGCGTCGTACGCGGACTGGCTGACCAGCTTGTCGCCGACCAGCTTCGCGTAGCGGTCGCGGTCGCCGCGCGCGCGGACGAGATCGGCTTCCGCCGTAGCCTGCTGCGCCTGTGCGGCCTGCGCCTGCAGGGCGAAGTCGCCCGCGTCCAGCACGGCCAGCACCTCGCCCTTCTGCACGCGTGCACCGGCATCGACATTGCGCCGGACCAGATTGCCGCCGACCCGGAACGACAGCGGACTCTCCTCACGGGCGCGGACCTCGCCGGCGTACGCCGACAGCGCTGCTTCTGAACCCCCTCCCGGGTGCACCACCAGGGCGGGCCGTGGCGTTTCCGCCGGCTGCTCCGCACTGCAGGCGGCCAGGCCGACCAGTACGATTCCGAACATTCCGTTCCAGCGCGTCTGGCGCATGACCGCTCTCCGTTGCGACTTAATTAGTAGACTTGACGGTATAGTATAAATATCGAACCGGGTAGTCTAGTATTACGTCATGGTCAGCCCACGCTCCTCCGCCAGCCGCCCCAAGCCCCCCATCAAGTCCGCCGCCAGCGGTCCCGGCCGCCCCAAGGACCTGGGCAAGCGCGCCGCCATCCTCGAAGCCGCCAAGCAGTTGTTCGCGCGCGAGGGGTTCAACGGCGTCAGCATGGACCAGATCGCCGCCGAGGCGGGCGTCTCCAAGCTGACGGTGTACAGCCATTTCGGCGACAAGGACGCCCTGTTCGCCGCCGCCGTGCAGGCGAAGTGCGAGGAAATGCTGCCGGATGCGCTGTTCGAGATCGAACTGACGGGCAGCCTGCGCGACCAGCTGAAGGCCATCGCACAGGCGTTCTTCGCGCTGGTCACCAGCGAGGAGGCCATCAGCACGCACCGCATGATGATGGTCCCGGGCAACATCGACGACAAACTCAAGCAGACCTTCTGGGAAGCCGGCCCGCAGCGCACGCACGACGCGTTCGCCGCGATGCTGCAGGCGCTGGTAGCGAAGGGTGAGCTGGACATCCCCGACGTGGCCACGGCCTCGATGCAGTTCTTCACCCTGATCAAGGGCGAGGTGCATGCCCGCATGACCTGCGGCCTGTGCAGCCAGCCCGGCCCGCTCGACGCACGCCGGCATGTCGATGCCACGGTGGACATGTTCCTGAGGGCCTATGGCCGGCGCTGAAACTGAAGCGCGTCCCGGGCGACGGAGGTTGCGGTGACTTCCGGCACTGCGCCCGCCGCCGCGGCTGCCGCGATCCTTGCGCAGCGCGGACGCAGCCAGCCCGGTAAAATGCCCGGCCCAGCCTTCCGCGTCGGATGACCACCCCCATGACGATCAACTACACCCAGGCCCGCGAAAACATGGTCGAGCAGCAGGTACGTCCCTGGGACGTGCTGGATGCGCGCGTGCTGGAGACGCTGGCCACGCTGCCGCGCGAGGCCTTCGTGGCCGAGTCGCACCGTGCGCTGGCCTACGCGGACCTGGAACTGCCGCTGGGCCACGGCCAGTCGATGGCCAAGCCGGTCATCGAGGGCCGCACCCTGCAGGCACTGAAACCGCAGGCCGACGAAGACGTGCTGGAGATCGGCACCGGCAGCGGCTACCTCACCGCCTGCCTCGCGCACCTGGCGCGCGACGTGGTCAGCCTGGAGATCCATCCCGACCTCGCCGATGCCGCGCGCGCGCGCCTGGACGCCACCGGCCTCGGCAGCAACGTGCGCATCGAATCGGTCGACGCGCTGGCATGGAACAGCGACCGCCGCTTCGATGTGATCTGCGTGACCGGCGCCGTGTCGACCGTGCCGGCCCGCTTCCTGCAGTGGCTGCGTCCCGGTGGCCGCCTGTTCGTCGTACAGGGCGCATCGCCGGTGATGGAAGCCGTGCTGCACATCGCCGATGTCAACGGTGCACGCATCGAATCGTTGTTCGAAACCGACCTCCCCTATCTGGTCGGCGCCGCACCGGCGCCCCAGTTCGTCTTCTGAAGAAATACAAAAAGGAACCCCGCATGAGCCGTCGCCCCCTCGTACTCGCGCTCGCCCTGGCCCTGCCGTCCGCGGCCAACGCCACCGACCTGATGCAGACCTATGAGCTGGCGCGCACCGGCGACCCGACCCTGTCGATCGCGGAATCGACCCGCCTGATCGACAAGGAAGGGGCGGTGCAGGCGCGTGCGGCCCTGCTGCCGCAGATCACCGGCAGCGCGGGCTATCAACTGACCCACAGCAGCCGTCCAGGGGATCCGACCGGCGACGGCAAGAGCCGCAGCTACGGCGCCTCGGTCAACCAGACGATTTTCGACTGGAGCCGCATCGCCAACCTGCGCGGCCAGCGCGCCATCAGCCGCGCCGCCGATTTCGACCTGGCGTCCGCCAACAATGAACTGATCACGCGCACCTCGGCCGCCTATTTCAACGTGCTGATCGGCATCGAGTCGCTTGCTGCCGCCGAGACCAACGAGGCTGCATCGAAGAAGCAGTTCGACTACGCGCAGAAGCGCCTCGACGTCGGCCTGGCCCCGATCACCGACGTCCACGAAGCCCGCGCGCAGTACGACAGTGCGCGTGCGAATACGATCCTGGCCCGTAACGCACTGGACGACAGCTACCGCGCCCTGGCCGAGATCACCGGCCAGCCGATCAGCGGCCTGAAGGGCCTGCCGGACGACTTCCGCCCGGAACTGCCGGTGGAACAGAGCGCGCAGTCGTGGGTGGACCGCGCCCTGGAGCAGAATCCGAACCTGAAGTCGGCCGAGTATGTGCTGGAATCCTCGCAGCATGGCGTGTCCAGCGCTCGCGCAGGCCACTACCCCACGCTGAATTTCCGCGGTGGCTATTCCAATGGCACCGACTGGGACAGCGTGCCCGGTACGCTGTCGCGTGATGGCGAGGGCTACAACTGGGGCGTCACGCTGACCGTGCCGATCTTCTCCGGCGGCGCCACCCAGTCCGGCGTGCGCCAGGCACTGGCGCAGCGCGACCGCGCCGCCGATGGCCTGGAGCAGACCCGTCGCGCGCTGGTGCGCAACACCAGCAATGCCTACCAGGCGCTGGTCGCAGGCGTCACCGAAGTGGAGGCGCGCCGCCTGGCGGTCGTGTCTGCGCAGAGCGCGCTGGATGCCTCGCAGGTCGGCCTGGAAGTCGGTACCCGTACCGTGCTGGACGTGCTGCAGAACCAGCGCACGCTGTTCCAGGCGCAGGTCGAGTACGCGCGGGCGCGCTACAACTTCCTGCAGAACCGGCTGCTGCTGGAACAGGCCGCCGGCACGCTGGATGGCGCCGACGTACAGGACGTCAATCGCCTGCTGACCGCCGACGCCGAGGCGCGCCTGTCGTCGCAGCCCGTTTCGCAGTAACCCCTCGCGTCCCACGCGATCACGACGGCGGGCTTCGGCCCGCCGTTGTCGTTTCCGGTTATGGGCGTTTCTGTAGGAGCGACGTAAGTCGCGACCGGGAATCTTCCGCCCTGCTTCTACGCTGCGGGGTCATCGTGGCTCGCGGTCGCGACTTACGTCGCTCCTACAACGGCAACTCAGATCGCGCCATGCGCGCGCAACGCGGCGATTTCATCATCGCCGTAGCCGGCCTCGCGCAACACCTCGTCGGTATGCTGGCCAAGCAGAGGTGGCGCACGCCGCAGATCGACCGGCGTGGCCGACAGCTTCAACGGGCTCGCCACCAGCGGCACCGTGCCAACGTGCGGATACGCCACCTGCCCCACCATGCCGCGCGCCTGTACCTGCGGATCGGCGAATACATCGGCGATGTCGTTGACCGGTCCACACGGAATGCCGGCCGCTTCCAGCAGCGCCAGCCATGCTTGCCGGTCGCGCGACCGGAAGGCCGACTGCAACATCGGCACCAGCACGTCGCGATGGCGGACGCGTCCCGCATTGGTCGCGAAACGCGCGTCGCCGGCCAATGTGGAATCCCCCAGCACCTCGCACAGGCGCGCGAACTGCCGGTCGTTGCCGACCGCGACAACGAGGTGCCCATCGGCCACGGCGAAGACCTGGTACGGCACGATGCTGGCATGCGCGTTGCCCTGCCGCGGCGGCACCTCACCACCGACCAGGTAGTGGCTGCCGAGATTGGCCAGCATCGCCACCTGCGCATCGAGCAGGGCCATGTCGATCGCCTGGCCTTCGCCGGTGGCGTCGCGGTGGCGAAGCGCGGCGAGAATCGCGACGGTGGCGTACATGCCGGTGAACAGGTCGGCGACGGCCACACCGACTTTCTGCGGCTCGCCATCGGCGGTACCGGTGACGCTCATCAGGCCGCCGAGCCCTTGCACGGCGACGTCGTAGCCTGCGCGGTGCGCGTACGGACCCTCCTGGCCGAAGCCGGTGATCGAGCAGTAGACCAGGCGCGGATGCGCGTCACGCAGCGTTGCCGCGTCCAGGCCGTAGCGCGCCATGTCGCCGACCTTGAAGTTTTCCACCAGCACGTCGCTGTGCATTGCCAGCCGGCGGATGACGGCCTGGCCCTCCTCCGTGGAGATGTCGACCGTCAGCGAGCGCTTGTTGCGGTTCGCGCACAGGTAGTACGCGGACTCCGACGTCTCGTTGCCGTCGACATCGCGCAGGAACGGCGGACCCCAGCCGCGCGTGTCGTCGCCAGCGCCGGGGCGTTCCACCTTGATCACGTCGGCGCCGAGGTCCGCGAGTACCTGCGTGCACCAAGGCCCGGCGAGCACGCGCGTCAGGTCCAGCACACGCACGCCCTCCAGCGCGCGCGGCGCGTGCTTGGTCATGCCACCGGCGCCGGCAGGTGCGGGGCGATCATGGCCAGCGTGCGCGCCAGTGCGCCGCGGCCATGCTCGACCAGCGCGCGGCCACGGGCCGCGACCTCATGGCGTCGCGTGTCGTCCGCCAGCAGGTCGCCGACCGCATCGCCCACTGCCGCCGCATCCGGCGCAATCACCAGCGCATCGGCCTCCTCGAGACGGCGGGAAATCTCGCTGAAATTGTGCAGGTGCGGGCCGGTGACCGCCGGGGTGCCGACGGCGGCAGGTTCCAGCATGTTGTGGCCACCGATGGACTGCAGGCTGCCACCGACGAAGGCGACATCCGCGCAGGCGTAGAACGCCATCAGTTCGCCCAGCGTGTCGAGCACGAAGACATCGTTGTGCGCGTCCGGCCAGCGATCGCCGCGGCGGGTACCGACGTTCCAGCCCGCCTCGCGTGCAGCATCCGCCACCCGCGGGAACCGTTCCGGGTGCCGCGGCGCCCACAGCAGCAGCAGGTCGGGCCAGCGTTGGCGCAGGCGTGCGTGGATGGCGAGCACCGGCCCCTCTTCGTCCTCGTGGGTGCTGGCGGCGATCCAGACGCGGCGTCCCGGCGACAGGTGCTGGCGAAAGCCTGCGACCACCTCGGCGACGTTGGCCGGCACGGGGATGTCGAACTTCAGGTTGCCGACGTCGCGCACCTGCGCGGGCGCCGCGCCGAGCTGGATGAAGCGCTCGGCATCCGCTTCCGACTGCGCCGCCACCTTGCGCACCGTGCGCAGCGTGCGCGCGATCAAGGGCCGCAACACGCTGTAGCCGCGCAGCGAGCGTGCGGACAGGCGCGCATTGAGGATGTACACCGGCACCCGGCGATCGTGGCAGCCGAACAGCAGGCTGGGCCACAATTCCGTTTCCATGATCAGCGCCAGGCGCGGCGGGAATTGCCGCAGGAACCGCGACACGGCGCCGGGCAGGTCGTACGGCGAATACACGTGCGACACGCGCTCGCCCCACAGCGCCTGCACACGCTGCGAGCCGGTCGGCGTGATCGTGGTGATCAGCAGGCGCAGGCCGCGATGCCGCTTCAGCAACGCATCGACGACGGGCGCGGCGGCGTTCACTTCACCCACCGACACCGCATGCAGCCACACGTCGACGGTGCCGCCGGGCATGGCGTAGCTGCCGTAGCGCTCGTTCCAGCGCTGGAAGTAGTCCGGGTAACGGAAACCGCGCCAGATCAGGTGGTAGATGGTCAACGGGGTCAGCACGTACAGCACCGCCGAATACAGGGCGCGCAGCAGGCGTTCGGCGGTACGGTTCGACATGGGCGACAAGGATACCCGGGGCCGCCGCTACAATGGGCCATGGCCGAATCCGAGAAACGACCCTCCGACGCCGGCGAACGCCCCCCGCGGGGGCTGCGCCAGTGGCCGGCCTGGATCGGCATCGGACTGGCGTGGCTGGTCGCACGCCTGCCGTGGGCGCTGCAGCGAGCACTCGGTCGCCTGACCGGCGCGCTGTTCTTCATGACGATGCGCGAGCGCCGCGAGATCGCACGCCGCAACATTGCGCTGTGCTTCCCGGCGCTGACCCCCGCCGAACAGGACGCCTTGGCCAGGACGAGTTTCGCCGAGCTCGGCATCGGCCTGTTCGAGTTCGCGCGCGCCTGGTGGGGCAGCGTCGACCCGATGCGACGCGGCTTGCGGGTGGAAGGCCTGGAACACCTGGCCGCGGCGCGCGCTGGCGGCCGTGGCGTGATCGTCGTGTCCGGCCACTTCACCACGTTGGAAATCTCGGCACGGCTGATGTGCGACTACGCGCCGCTGGCCGGCATGTACCGCCCGCACAACCAGGGCGCGATGGAATGGGCGGTCAAGCGCGGCCGCCTGCGCTACGCCACCGCGATGTTCACCCGCGACGAGTTGCGACCCGCGCTGAAGCACCTCAAGCAGGGCGGCCTGCTGTGGTTCGCGCCGGACCAGGACACGCGCCGCGGCGAGAGCGTGTTCGTCCCGTTCTTCGGCCATCCCGCCTACAGCCTGACCTCCACGCACCAGCTGGCCCGGCTGTCGGGCGCGGCGGTCATCGCGTTCTCGCACGTGCGCCGCGAGGACGGCGGCTACACGCTGAAACTGTCGCCGGCATTCGAGGGCTTTCCGTCTTCCGATGCCACGGCGGACACGGCGCGCGTGATCGCCGCGATCGAGGACATGGTGCGCGACGCTCCCACGCAATATCTGTGGATACACCGGCGCTTCAAGCGCCAGCCCGACGGGCGCGGCGCACTCTACCGGTAGAGATCCGGCTCGCCCGGCGGCCGCGTCTTGAAGCGGCGATGCACCCACAGGTACTGCTCCGGGTGCTGGCGGACGGCGGCCTCCAGTTCGGCCATGTAACGCGCCGCGTCCTGCACGGGATCTCCGCTCGGCCATCCGCTCCAGGTCGGCTCCACGCGCAGTTGATAGCGTCCCTGAGCGTCGCGATAAAACCAGAACGGCAGCACGACGGCATCGCCGCGGCGTGCAAGGTCGGGCGTCGCGGTCAGGGTTGCGGCCTGGATGCCGAAGAACGGCACGAAGGCGTTCTGGTAGTTGAAATCCTGGTCCGCCGAGTACGCGACGATGGCGCCGCGCGACAGCGCGCGCAGCAGGCCGCGCACGTCCTTCTTGCCGATGACATCGGCGAACACGCGGCGGCGCGCGCCGTCCATGAGGCGCTCGATGCAGGGATCGTTGTTGCGCCGCGCGACGATGGTCACGCGCTGGCCGAGCGCCTCGCCCAGCAGGCGCGCGCACAGTTCCGAATGCGGAATGTGCCCGCCGAACAACAGGATGCCGCGTCCCTGCGCCTGTGCAGCGCGCACGTGCTCCAGTCCCTGCACATCGGCCAGTCCACGCAGCACGCGCGCAGGCGCGTACCAGCCGCGGACCAGTTCGAACGCGCCGGTCACCGTCGCGCGCACCGTGTCGCGCAACAGGCGCGCGCGGGCGCGATCGTCCAGTTCGGGAAAACACAGCGACAGGTTGGTCGCCGCATGACGCCTTCGCTTGGCAAGCAGGGGCCACAACAGCGCAGTCGCCAGCCTGCCTAGCGCCAGCAGCCAGGATTGCGGCAGGCGCGCGATGCCGGAGGCCAGCAGATTGGCGGGCGCCACGAACCAGCAGCGCACGCCGGACGCGCGCTCACTCGTCATCGCGCGCCAGCAGGCTGCCCGCATACAGGGCCGCCAGCATCAGGGTGAGTCCGCCCCAGAAGGTGGAATAGAACGCCAAATGGGTGTTGATCGGAAATACCGTCACCGCCAGCGCCAGCATCGCCGGCCGCGCGCGTTCCTTCGCCTGCGGCGTGGCGTATCGCCACGCGCGCCAGGCCAGTGCCGCGCCCGCCAGCCACAGCAGCAGGCCGATGATGCCGGTTTCGCTGAGGATTTCGAGGACGATCTGGTGCGCGTGGAACGCCGGGCCTTGGCCCCACGCAGGCCGCCCCTCGGCATTCGCATCGCAGGCGGGGAAGGCTTCGCGGAAGCCGCGCGCGCCGACGCCGTTGACCGGATGCTGCGCGATCATGCAGCCCGCCGCCGACCATATCTGTGCACGACCGGACAGGGCGGTATCGACGCTGGACTCGCTTGCCGTCAGTGCATGCGTGGTGAGGCGCATGCGCTCACGCACCTGCGGCGACACCAGCGTCAGGCCGACCAACAGCACCGCACCGAACGCGAACACGCCCACCAGCCGTTGCCAGCCCAGCAGCTTCCAGCCGGAGAACACTAGCACCAGCGCGTAGGTGATCCATGCCGCACGTGCGCCGGCCAACAGCACGACGACGCCGATCGCCATCGACGCCAGCAGCCAGCCCGCAACCTGCATGCGCCGTGCAGCCGCGAACAGCAGGAACGGCGACAGGCTGGCTATCACCATGCCCAGCTTGCGGTTGCAGGGGCCAAGGAACCCGCTGAGCCGATCGATGCCGGCCATCTGCTCCAGCGTGCACATCGGTCGCCCGCTGATCAGCTGCTTCAACTGGTCCAGCCCCCAGAACAGCGGACTGGTACCGAACACCACCTGCGCCAGCGCGTCCAGCGTCCAGACCGCGACGATGATCGCCAGGCCATTGAACGTCGTGCGACGTTCCTGCGCATTGGCGACCGATGCCGCCACCAGCCACAGGAACGGCAGGTAACGCAGGTCCACCGCCGCTTCGCGCAGGGCGCGCGGCGTATCGACCGCATCCACGGCGGAGATGGCCTGCGGCAACCAGTACGCGGCGAACAGGGCACTGGTCAGCGCCCACGCGGCACCGCTCAACAACCGCGTACCGCCCCGGAAGCGTCCCAGCAGCAGGTGCACGATCGCCGCCAGCGCGCCCAGCACCATCACCGCTTCGGCATAACCCGGCGCCGGCCACAGCGCGACGTAGGTCAGCACCCAGGCCGGCGCCCAGCGCCAGCCATGCGCGTCCTGGCGTGCGGGCGAGGCAGGGATCGATGGCGAATCAGCGGTCATCGGCGAGATCGTGGTAGAGGGCGAGCGTGGCGTCCTGCATCGCGCGCAGGGTGTAGGCGTGCATCGTAGCCAATGGCGGTGGCGGATGGGCGAGCATCGCCTTCACGGTATCGAACAGGCGATCTTCGTCGAAGGCCGGTACCGCACCGGGCGGTTGGAGTTCGGCCAGCAACTCGCCGACGCCGCCATGCGCCCAGCCAACGACCGGCCGCCCGACGGACAACGCCTCGATCACCGTGCGACCGAACGCTTCCGGCTTGCGCGACAGCTGCAGCACCAGATCGCTGGCCGCATACGCGCGCGCGATCTCCGTGATCGGCGGCGCGATCACGAGCGCATCGGCGACGCCACCCGACTGCGCCTCCGCTTCCAGTGCTGCCACGTATGGCCCACGCCCCGCTTCACGGGTGCCGGGCATCCACAACCGCGCGTCCATGCCCGTCGCCCGCAGGCGAGCCAGCAGCGCGATCGCCTCGCGATGTCCCTTCAGGCGCGTTCCCCGTCCGGGCAACAGCAGCAGCGGTCCATCGCCCGACAACGCAGGATGCTGCGCCGCCGCCCATGCGCGCGCATCCAGATCGGGATGCGCGGCGCGCGGGAACTGGGCCGGATCGATCCCGCGTGGAATCACCGCCAGCCGGGCGGGATCGGTTCGCGGATAGTGATGCAGCAGGTAACGGCGCACGGTGTCGGACACGCAGATCACGCGCTCGCCGTACGTCATCACCGCGCTGTAGCGGCCTGGCGAATTGAGTCCGTGCATGGTGGTGACGAAGCGCGACCGCGTCGTCGCCGGCAGGCCGCGCACGGCCCAGAGACCCAGCCAGGCCGGCAGGCGCGAACGCGCATGCACGATATCGGCACCGACCTCGGCGAACAGCCGCCGCAGCGCGACGACATGGCGCAGGCTGAGCAGCGACTTGCGGCCGATGTCGAGGACGACGTGCTCCGCGCCGGTGGCACGCAATGCCGGTTCCAGCCGGCCGCCTGCGGAAACCACCACGGCACGATGGCCGGCGCGTACCAGCGCGTCGGCGATCTCGAGGGTGGAGCGTTCGACACCACCGGATTCCAGCGCCGGCAGCAACTGGACGACGGTCAACCGGCGCATGGTCGGGGGGCGATGCGGCGCGACCGCATCAGAACGTCAATCGGCCAGCACGAAGTGCGAACCGCAATACGGGCATTGCACCTCGCCGCCCGGCGCATCCTCGATGGCCAGGTACACGCGCGGGTGCGAGTTCCACAGCGCCATCGACGGCAGCGGGCAGCTCAGCGGCAGGTCGGCGCGCGACACGGTGTAGCGCTTCTGGGCGTTGGCGGGCGCGGTGGCGGTCTGGCTCATGGCGGTGGACAGTGGCGAAACAGGGGTGGTCAGTCTAGCAGCCGCTCCCGGACGCCCCAAGGCGCGGGGTCCGGAACGAAGAACGCCGCCCGGGAGAGGGCGGCGTTCCGGAGCGCATCGACCGGGGGACGGATTACTTCTTCGCGTCGGCCGTGGCTTCGGTGGTGATCTTCAGCGCGACCTCGTCGCTGACCATCGGCGCATACGCGCCCACGTCGAAATCGCTGCGCTTGACGGTGGCCGTGGCGTCGAAGCCGATCGCCGGCACCTTCTTCATCGGGTGCTCACCCACCTTGTTCAGCGTCACGTCCAGCACAACCGGCTTGGTGATGCCCTTGATGGTGAGGTCGCCGGTGACCTTCAGCTTGCCTTCGCCCGCGGCCTCGACCTTGGTGCTCTTGAAAGTCGCGTTGGGATACTTGGCGGCATCGAACCACTTGTCGCTGGTCAGGTGGTCGTAGAACTGGTCGGCCAGCGCGCTCAGGCCGGTCAGCGGCAGCGTGACCTGCACGCTGGACTTGGATACGTTGGCGGCGTCGTACACCAGCGTGCCGTCGGCCTGGCCGAAGTTGGCGCTGGGGTTGGAGAAGCCGAAATGGTTCCAGCTGGCCAGTACGTTGGTGTGGCTGGGATCGAGCTTGTAGGTCACCGGCGCGGCGAAGGCGGAACCGGCGAACGCGAACAGGGCGGCAACGAGCAGGGTCTTGCGCATGGGGATGTCTCCGGGTGGTGGGGTGTCAGAGGATGCGCGCGGCTTCGTCGAAGCCCAGGCGCGGGGAACGCGGGAAGATGCTGGCGGGATCGCCGTGGCCCAGGTTGACCAGGATGTCGGACTTGATCGCGGTGCCGGCGAAGAACGCCTCGTCGACCTTGTCGGCGTCGAAGCCGGTCATCGGACCGGCATCCAGGCCCAGCGCACGCGCGGCGATGATCAGGTAGCCCGCCTGCAGGCTCATGTTGCGCAGCGAAGGCTTGCCGCGGTTTTCGCGCGGACCGTCGAACCAGGCCTTCGCATCGGTGTGCGGGAACAGGAACGGCAGCTTTTCGTGGAAATCCTCGTCGCGGCCGATGATGACGGTGACCGGCGCCGCCATCGTCTTCTCGTAGTTGCCTTCGGACAGCGCCGGACCCAGCTTGGCCTTGGCCTCGGCCGACTTGACGAACACGAAGCGCGCGGGCGTGGTGTTGGCCTGGGTCGGCCCGAACTTCAGCAGGTCGTACAGCTGCCGCAGGGCGTCGTCGCTGACCTCGCCGGTGAAGGCGTTGTAGGTGCGTGCGGTGCGGAACAGCTGGTCGAGCGAGGCGGCATCAAGGGCGTGGGACATGGGTTACCTGTCGCGAAGAAGGAAACGACCGCAGCGGCGGGGCCGGCGGCGCGGAGGGGCAGTGTAGAGTGTCCTGACTATGGCAACATCCAATCGACCCGGAACGGATTGTTTTAACCAGTGGAACAAACAAGCCCCGTCCAGGCCGAATCGCGCGGCCTCTGCACACTGACCGATGGCCACGCCGGCAACGTACGCCAGACGCAGTCGTTGGCGCGCGCACTCGGCGGTGAGGCGCGCGACGTCGTGCTCGCGCCGCGTGCGCCGTGGCGCTGGCTCGCACCCCGCGTGCTGCCCGGCGCGACGCGCGCCTTCGGTTCCACCTTCGCCCCATTGCTGCGCCAGCCACCCGCACTGGCGATCGGTTGCGGCCGCCAGGCCGCGCTGGCGACACGATTGCTGCGCGCCCGCGGCAGCCGCGTCGTGCAGATCCTCGATCCGCGCATCGACCCGTCGCACTGGGACCTCGTCATCGCGCCGGAGCACGATGGCTTGGCCGGCCCGAACGTGCTGACCCTGCTCGGCAGCCTGAATCCGGTCGACGATGCCTGGCTGGCCGACGCACGCGCCGCCTTTCCGTCCTTCGCCACCCTGCCGTCGCCCCGCACGGCGGTACTGCTCGGTGGCGACAGCGCGCACTACCGGTTCGACGCCGACGCGTTCGCGCGGCTCGCGATCCTGCTCGATGAGATGGCGGACGGCGGCAGCCTGCTGGTCACCACGTCGCGACGCACGCCCACCGCCGTGGTCGACGCCGTGCGCCGGCGCTGGGTGCAGCGGTCGCACACGGTGCTGTGGTGCGGCCCGTCCGACGGCCCGAATCCCTACGCCGGCCTGCTGGCCTGGGCCGACCGCATCGTCTGCACGCCGGAGTCGGTCAACATGGTGTCGGAAGCCTGCGGCACGCGTGCGCCGGTGCAGGTGTTCGAACGCGATCGCGTGACGGGGCGGCCACGCCGCTTCCTCGACGCACTGCATGCGCGCGGACGCCTCCGCGATGCCGCCGATGGACCGTCGCCATTCGAGGGCCAACCCCTGCGCGAGACCGCACGCATCGCCGCGGACGTGCGCTTGCGCCTGGCGATCTGACGCCGAGCTACGGGTCGCGCACCTCGAAGTCGAGTCCATGCGCGGCCGTCGTCCGCATCACCACCGCGCGCGCCGTCGCCAGTGCCGCGTTCTCGACGACCAGACGCGGACGCCGGTCCAGCGTGCAGGCCAGGCCTTCGGCCACGAACGTCGCGTGGACCGCATCCAGGGCCGGCGCTTCCTCCGCGGACAACGCGCCCGCGGTCGCCAGCGCGATCACCAGCCCGGGCGTGTCGCGTGGTGCCAGCAGGGCGGGCTGTGCGTCCGCATCGCGCAGCACCAGGTACTGCAGCAGGAATTCCAGGTCGACCAGGCCGCCGGCGCCCTGCTTCAGGTCGAAGCGCGCGATATCGCTGCGATCCAGTTCGGTACGCATGCGTGCGCGCATCTTCACCACGTCGCTGCGCAGGGTTTCGAACTCGCGCGGCCGCGCCAGCGTCGCCGTGCGGATGTCCTCGAACGCCTGCCGCAGCGTCGCGTCGCCGGCCACGCCGCGGGCGCGCACCAGCGCCTGGTGTTCCCAGGTCCATGCGCGATCGCGCTGGTACTCGGCGAAGCTGGCCAGCGACGACACCAGCAGACCTTTCGCGCCGTCGGGACGCAGGCGCACATCGACATCGTAGAGACGGCCGGCCGCGGTCACCGCGCCGAGCAGCGCGACGACCTTCTGCGCCAGCCGCGCATACCAGCGACCGGCTTCCAGCGGGCGCGCGCCATCCGACTCCACCTCGGCGGGCGCATCGAACAGGAACACCAGGTCGAGGTCCGACCCGAAGCCCAGTTCCTCGCCACCCAGGCTGCCGTAGCCGATCACCGCGAACCGGCCCGCCGCGACGACGCCGTGCGACGCGGCGACATCGCGCGTGGCGACCTGCACCACGACGCGGACGACCTCGTCCGCCAGCCATGCCAGCTGGCGCACGCTGTCGCGCGCCGACTGCCGCCCATCGAGTGCCGCCAGCGCGACGCGGAAACTCAACGCGAGCCTGCGCTCGTTCAACACGCGCAGGCAGGTCTCAGGATCGTCTTCCTGCAGCGCGGCTTCGCACTCGGCGCGCAGTTCGTCGCGGTCCGGCATCGGGCCGGACACGCGCGTGTCGAGCAGTTCGTCCAGCAGCAGCGGATACTGCGCCAGGCGCTCGGACAGCAGCGCGCTGCGCGCCAGCACGTCGACCAGCCGGCCCAGCGCGCTGGGCTGTTCGTCGAGCAGCGCGAGATAGCTGGCGCGACGCAGGATGGCCTGCAACAACGACAGCACGCGGCGCAGCGCGGCATCGGGTTGCGACGAGCGCGCACACGCATCGAGCAGCGCAGGCACCACGCGATCCAGCCGCGCGCGCGCGCCGTCGGACAACGCACGCACCCCACTGAACTGCGCGAACTCGCGCAACGCGCCGTCGGCGCTGCCCGCATCGGCGAAACCCGACGACGCCAGCGTCTCCGCTTCACCGCCGTCGGGCAGCGCGCGCCAGTACAGCGCCAGCACGCCTGGCGCCACGTCACGCCGGCGCGGCGCCAGCAATTCGGCGAACTCGGCGGATACGCGGGCGCGCTGTACATCCAGCGCGGCGCGCAAGCTGTCCCAGTCCGGATAGTCGAGGCCGCGCGCGACGCGGTGGCGATCCAGCGGATCCTCCGGCAACCCGTGCGTCTGCGCATCACGCAGCATCTGCAGGCGGTTCTCCAACCGGCGCAGGAAGCGATACCCCTGCAGCAATGCATCGCCCTCCTCCACCGACACCTGCCGTGCCGCGACCAGCGCCGGCAGCGCGACGCGCAGACGGCGTTCGCGCAATGCCGGTTCGCGGCCGCCGCGGATCAGTTGCAGCGCCTGCGCCAGGAATTCGATCTCGCGGATGCCGCCCGGTCCGCGCTTGATGTCGTCCGCCAACTCGCGACGCGCGACTTCGGCGGCGATGGCCGCCTTCATCTCGCGCAGTCCGTCGAGCGCGGTGTAGTCCAGGTAGCGGCGATAGACGAACGGACGCAGCGACTCCAGCCACTGCTCGCCTGCGATGATGTCGCCCGCCACCGCGCGCGCCTTCAGCCATGCGTAGCGTTCCCAGTCGCGGCCCTCGCGCTGGAAATACTGGTCCATGCCGGCGAACGACAACGCCACGCGGCCGGCATTGCCGAACGGCCGCAGGCGCAGGTCGACGCGGTGGCAGAACCCATCGACCGTCGGTTCGTCCAGCAGCTTCGCCAGCCGCTGGCCCAGCCGCATGAAGTAATCCTCGGCTGCGAGCGACCGCGCGCCATCGGACTCGCCACCTTGCGGATAGGCGTAGACCAGGTCGATGTCGGAGGAGAAGTTCAGTTCGCCGCCGCCCAGCTTGCCCAGGCCGAACACGACCAGCCGCTGTGCGCTGCCATCGGCCGCACGCACCACGCCGTGGCGCTGTGCGAATTCCGCTTCCAGGGCCTCGAGGGCAGTCTGCAGACAGACTTCCGCCAACCGCGTGGTGCCGGCCAGCGTGTCGTCGACGGTGTCCAGGCCATGGACGTCGCGCCACACCAGCCGCGTCGATTCCGCGGTGCGGTAGCGGCGCAGCAACTCGGGCCATTGCCCGCTGTTGTCGGCCGTCAACGCGGGCGTCGGCCACGGTGCGGCGCCATCATCGTGCAGCAAGGCAGCCAGCAGGTCGGGTTGCCGACGCAGGGTTTCGAGTGCGAAGTCGCTGGTCGCGATCACGCGCGACACGCGCTCGACATGTCCCGCATCGACCAGCAACGCATCGCTGCCGGGCGACGATGCGCGAAGACGCGCCAGGCCGCGCTCGGTCAGTGCGGTACGTTCGGCATCGAGGGAAAGGTTCGCGTCGTTCATGGCGACCGATTGTGGCATGGGGTGGCGCAACACACCCGATCAGTAGCCGCCGATGTAGGAGTGACGTGAGTCGCGACCGCACGCCGCCCGACCGCAACAACCTGCGGCAAAGATGCGCCCGCCGGGGACGCATGCGCTTCTATTGCTTCCAGCCGTCATTGACTACCCAGCCGTGCGGTCGCGACTCACGTCGCTCCTACAACAGGCAGGATCACGCCGCCTGCGACAGATCCGGCAAGGCAGCTTCGTGCCGCAACGACAGCCCGAACTGCTCGGCCATGTGCTTCAGCAGCACCGGCTTCACCTGGTCCATGCCGGCCGGACCGCCGAGGTCGGCCAGCGAGACGACCTGCAGGCCCTGGTAACCGCAGGGATTGATGCGATGGAACGGCTCCAGGTCCATCGCGATATTGAACGCCAGGCCATGGAACGTGTAGCCACGGCGCACACGGATGCCGAGCGCACCGATCTTGGCGCCGGCCACGTACACGCCCGGCGCGCCGTCCTTGCGTTCCGCATGGATGTTCCAGTCGGCGAGCGTGTCGATCATCGCCTGCTCGATCTTGCAGACGTACTCGCGCACGCCCACCTTGAGGCGCTTCAGGTCGAACAGCGGGTACGCGACGATCTGGCCGGGGCCGTGGTACGTCACCTGCCCGCCGCGATCGACGTTGATCACGGGAATGTCGCCCGCCGCGAGTACGTGCTCTGGCTTGCCGGCCTGGCCGAGGGTGAACACCGGGTCGTGCTCGACCAGCCACAGTTCGTCGGCGGTGGCTTCGGTCCGCGCATCGGTGAAGCGTTGCATCGCGCGCCAGACCGGCTCGTACGGCTGGCGGCCGAGCTCGCGCACGATGCAGGTCGCCGTCACAGCGTCCACTTCACTTCGGGATGGTCGCGCAGGGCTTCATGGGCGGCGTCGTACTGTGCGCGGTCGTTGGCCTGGAAGCGGATGCGCACGGACACGTACTTGCCGTTGGCCGAATGCTTCCAGCTGATGTCTTCGTGGACGACCTCCACACCCTTGGATTCCAGCAGGCGCGGCAGCTCGGTTTCCAGGCCGGTGCCCGCCGTGCCCATCGCGCTGAGCTCGAACGTGCCGGGGAACTGGAAGCCGTGTTCGGGATTGTCTGATTTGATTTCCATGCCCGGATTATTGGGACACCGGCAACGAAAGCCAAGCCACGCGGCACTGGAATGACGAAGGGCCGCTTGCGCGGCCCTTCGTTCCTGCAGCACGGCGGTTCAGCGCGCCAGTTGCACCAGGCTGGACGAGACCCAGCCCTTGTTGCCGAGTTCGTCCTCGACTTCCCACATTACGCCGTCCTTGTTGCCGGTCGGGTACAGCATCATGCCCGGATCCAGGTCGCGCACGGCCTTGCCGGTGCCCTTCGGGTTGGCGAACAGGCGGCCCGGCTTGGTCATCTCGACCGCCTGCTGGGCGTTGGACGCCGAGGCGTTGCCGGACAGGCCGCCCAACTCGCTCACCAGGTTGGTGTAGGCCTGCAGGTAGGCCAGCGTGATCACCTGGCCGATCTCGGTGTTGGCGTAACCGCTCGCACCGCCGCCGCCCCAGTGGCTGCCGGTGAACAGGCTGCCGCCCGCGCCCCAGCCGATGTCGGTCTTCTTGGCGCTGCCCTCGGCCATCGCGACCTGTTCGGACGAACGCACGTCGGTGACCGTCAGCACCACGTCGGCGGTCTTCTTCTTCATGTCCAACCCACCGACCACGCGGCCCAGGTTGCCGCCCACCAGTCCGCCCAGCAGGCCGCTGATGGCGTTGCCGCCGGCGTTGCTGTTCTGCGAGATCAGGTCGGGCACCAGCACGTAGTCGGCGGCGCGGATCTGGCCCTTGCCGACATTGGAGCGGTTGCGCAGCTCACCGCTGGCGGCCAGGCCACGCTCGGCCATCGCCGCACCCATGCCCACGCCACGGTCCACCAGCGTGAAACAGCGCGACTTGTTGACGAACACCTTGATCAGCTTCGACGGTGCCGGCAGCTGCTGGCCGCTCCACCAGTTCACGCCGTCCTCCGGCTCGATCACCGAGATCGTGCCGAGCGGCTTGCTGCAGGTCGGGATCTCAGCGGTCTGCTGCTTGCGCTGGTCCTGTGCGCTCTGGCGCTGCGCCCACGCGGGCGTTGTCGCAGCGGCCGCCATCAGCAGGCAGGCCGTCATCGTTACCTTCTTGCAGGTTCCCCTGTTCACGCGTGCTTCTCCTTCAGAATGATAGTGCCCGCACCCCGCGGACCTTCCGTTGCGGGCGTGGCCTGCCTTCGCGTGCCGGGTCGCCCGAACGCGATGATAGGCGAAGAATGCGGTTTCGCTGGCTACATACGCGAAGAGTGAGAGTCGAAGGCCACCGGACCCGGCACGGAACGACGATGCGGCGATAATGCCGGCCACGTCCGCGAGGTCCACCGTGCCCTACCTGCTTTCCAGCGTTGTGTGCAGCGTGCTCGTCTCGGTCCTGCTGAAGCTCATGCAGCGGCGCGGCATCGACACCGCCCAGGGCATCGCCTGGAACTACCTCGCCGCTTCGCTGCTGTGCTTCACCCTGCTGGACCCACCGCTGGCGTCGCTCGCCGCACCGCATGCCCCCTGGCGTGCGCTGGCGCTGCTCGCGGTGCTGCTGCCGGGCATTTTCCTGGCCTTGTCGGCGTCGGTGCGCGCGGCCGGCATCGTGCGTACCGACATCGCCCAGCGGATGTCGCTGGTGCTGTCGCTGCTGGCCGCGTTCCTCTGGTTCGGCGAACGGGCCGATGCGCAGCGTCTGGCGGGCCTCGCGTTCGGCCTGATCGCCATCGTGCTGCTGGTGCTGAGGCCACGCACGGAAACGCCCACACCTTCGGGCACAGCAGGCTGGTCTGGTTGGGCACTGCCGCTGGTCGTGCTGGTCGGCTATGCCGGTATCGACGTACTGCTGAAGCACATCGCGGCCGCCGGTACGCCGTTCGCGGCTTCGCTGCAGGTCGCGTTCGTCGCCGCGTTCGTGGTGATGATGGCGGTGCAGGCCGTGCGACGCGCGCGGGGTGGCCCGATGCTCACGCTGTCCGCGCTCGGTGCGGGCCTGCTGCTGGGCGCGCTGAACTTCGGCAACATCCTCTTCTACGTGAAGGCGCACCGTGCGCTGCCTGACAACCCGGCCGTGGTGTTCTCGACGATGAACATCGGCGTGGTCGTGCTGGGGGCGCTGGCCGGCATGCTGCTGTTCCATGAGCGACTGAGCCGGATGAACCTGCTGGCGATTCCACTGGCGATCGCCGCCATCGCGCTGATCGCCCTGGGGTTGTAGGGGCCGCAATGAAAAAGGCCGGCATGCGCCGGCCTTTTCTTCAGCAGGTGGTACGCCGGATCACTCCGACTCCCACCACATCCAGAACGCATCCCACAGGCGCTTGAAGAAGCCGGCCTCTTCGATCGGTGTGATCGCCACCAGCGGCGATTCCGCGACGACCTTGCCGTCCAGCGTGACCTTCACCGTGCCGATGGCCTGGCCCGCGGTGATCGGGGCGACCAGCGTCTTCGGCACGTCCATCGTCGGCTTCAACTCTTCGTAGCGGCCGCGCGGCACGCTGACCAGCATCGGCTGTGAAACGCCCAGCTGGACCTCCTTGGCCTGGCCCTTCCACACGCGCTGCGTGGCGATGGCCTTGCCCGGCTCGTACAGGCGGTGCGTTTCGTAGAAGCGGAAGCCCCAGTTCAACAACGCCAGGCTGTCGTCGGCGCGCTGCTTCTCGGACGTCGAGCCCATCACCACCGCGATCAGGCGCTGGTCGCCGCGCTTGGCGGAACTCATCAGGCAGTAACCCGCGCCGGAATGGTGGCCCGTCTTGATGCCGTCGACGCTCTGGTCGCGCCACAGCAGCAGGTTGCGGTTCGGCTGGGTGATGGTGCCGACCGTGAATTCCTTGATCTTGTTGAACGCGTACTGCTCGGGATACTCGCGGATGAAGGCGCGGCCCAGCAGCGCCAGGTCGTACGCCGTCGAGTAGTGTTCCGGCGCGGACAGGCCGTGCGCGTTGACGAAGTGCGAGCCCTTCATGCCGATGCGCGCGGCATAGTTGTTCATCAGCGACGCGAAGGCCTCCTGGCTGCCGGCGGCATGCTCGGCCAGCGCGATGGCAGCATCGTTGCCCGACTGCACGGCCATGCCCTTTTCCATGTCCAGCAGCGGCGCGGTCTTGTTGACGGCGAACCCGCTGTAGCTGCCGTCGGTGCCTGCGCCGCCTTCGCGCCAGGCGCGCTCGCTCATCATCACCTGGTCGTCGGGCTTGATCTTGCCGTTCTTCTGCTCGGCGGCCAGCACGTACGACGTCATGACCTTGGTGATGCTGGCCGGCTCGACGCGCTCGTTGTAGTTCTCGCCGGCCAGTACCTGCCCGGTGATGTAATCCATCAGCACCCAGGCGGTGGCGGTGGGCGTGGGCGCGGGCGGAATCGCCACGGCAGCGGCAGGCGCGGCGGGTTGCGGCGTCGGCGCGGGCGTCTGGGCGATGGCCAGCCCCATGGCGGTGGTCGCGAGCGCGGCGAGAGCGAAACGGAACTTCATCGGCGGAAAACTCCTGGCAAGGCCGTGGGCCTGACGATTCAAGCGAATATTGTAGGGACGACGATCGCGACTTGGGTTGGAAAGACGTAAAAAAGCCGGCGCCCGGCGCGGCTGCCGCTACTCGCGGACGATCTGCGGGCGACCGAAGCCCAGGCTGGCGATCCTGCCCGCCAGCGCCTCCGCCGATGCGGCATCGGCCGCCCCCACGCGCAGGCGCCACAGCGGACGGTCGGCGCCGGGCACGTCACTGAGCCGCGCATCGGCGATGCCCGCCGCCGTCAGCCGTGCAAGTGCGCGATCGGCGTTGTCGCGACTGGAGAAACTGGCGACCTGCAACTGCAACGCCGCGGGCATCGAGGCGACCGACGGGACGGCGGGAACGACGGCCGCCCGGGCGGCGGACGCCACGGGTGGCGTCACTGACGCCACCGGCATGCCGGGCTTGCCCGACGCCACGCGCACGCCGTTGGCCTTCATCCATTCGTCGAAACCGGCGGCACTGGGCGTATCGCCCGGCTTGGCGGGCACGTGGTAGCGGACGGCATCCTTCGGCAACTGCCCCACCAGGTGGTCCATCGCCGACGGCTCGGCGGCAGGCGCGGTGGCCAGCACGCTGCCGTCCGGCGTCAGGGCGCGCACTTCCACGCGGCCGGTACCGCGCTGCGTGATGCCCAGACGGACTGCGGCGGCATAGCTGAGGTCGATCACGCGGCCTTCGTGGAACGGTCCGCGGTCGTTGACGCGAACGACCACCGACTTGCCGTTGTCCAGGTTGGTCACGCGCGCGAAGCTCGGCAGCGGCAACGACTTGTGCGCGGCGCTGTAGGCGTACATGTCGTACACCTCCTGGTTGGAGGTCCGGCGGCCATGGAACTTGTTGCCGTAGTACGACGCCGTGCCCTGCTCGACATAACCATCGACGCGGTCGAGCACCTTGTACTGTTTGCCGAGCACCGAATACGGCGACTTGTTGCCCACGCTCGAACGCGCTTCGGCAGTGACGACGGGTTCGCGGATGCAGTCCAGGTCGGGCACGTGGTCGGGCGTGGTATCCGACACCCCCGGCTTGTACAGCCCGCCCGCCGTGTAGTTGCCGCGCGTGGACAGATCTTCCTGCGCCGGGGCATAGCGCGAGCAGTCCCTGCCTGCAGTGGACGACGACGCGGTGGATGACGGCTTGCCCGCGTGACCGGAAGAAGCGGGCGACGGGGATTTCTTCGGCGCCGTGCTGCACGCGGCCAGGGCCACCGCCAGCAGCGGCAGTACCAGCCACTTCATGCCGGCGGGATCTCGCGGCCGGCGATGGCTTGCGACAGCTGGTACACCGCCATCGCGTACATCTTGGAATTGTTGTAGCGGGTGATCGCGTAGTAGTTCTGGAAACCAAGCCAGTACTGCTTGCCGTCGGCACCGTCCAGTTGCACCAGCGTCGCCGTCGCGTCAGGCGCCACCGGCTCCAACGGGCGGTAACCCTTCTCGGCCAGCTGCGCCAGCGTGTAGTCGGGCGTCCACGTCTCCGGATTGAACTCGGCGAAACCATCCTGCAGCTGCGCGCGCGCCACCACCGCACCGCCCGGCACCCAGCCACCGCGCTCGCCGCCCTTCTTGCGGAAGTAGTTGGCGATCGAGGCGAAGATGTCCGGATAGGTGGTGAACAGGTCGCGGCGGCCGTCGCCGTTGCCGTCCACCGCGAACTCGCGGTAGCTCGACGGCATGAACTGGCCCAGCCCCATTGCGCCGGCATAGCTGCCGGTCAGCGAGGCGATGTCCAGCTTCTCCTCGCGGCCCAGCGCGAACAGTTGCGCCAGTTCGTCGCGGAAGAACTGCTCGCGGCGATGCTCGTAGGCAGCGCGTGCCGGATCACCGGTGCGCGGATAGCGGAACGCCAGCGTGTACAGCGCGTCCAGTACCTTGTGCCGACCGGTGAAGCCGCCGTAGTTGGTCTCCACGCCGATGATCGAGACGATCACTTCGGCGGGCACGCCGTACTGCTGCTCGACACGGGTCAGTTCGTCGCGATGCGCGGCGATGAACTTGCGTCCACCGTCGATGCGCGCCTGGGTGAGGAAGCCGACGCGGTATTCGCTCCACGGCTTCACCCGCTCGGCGGGACGCGACATCGCCGCGACCACGCTGTCGAGGAACTGCGCCTTCGCCAGCGTCGCTTCGATCTCGGCGGGTGCGATGCCGTACTTCGCCGCCGTGTCGCGCACGAACTGCGCGCGGGCGGTGGGGAAATCGACCGGCTTCAAGGCCTCGGGCGGCACCTCGGCGACGCGTTCGACCGAGGTTTCGGCCGGGGTCGTCGGGGCGGGCGTGGAAGGCGTCGCCGACGCTGCCGGCGGCGGTGGTTGCGGTGTGGCACAGGACGCAAGGCCCAGCACCAGCAGACAGGAAAGTGCGTTTCGCATCATCGGCGCGAGGGTAGCACGCACCTTTCGCGGCAGGGTGAACAGCACACGCGATGCGGACGTGAGGCGACGCGCTCAGTAGCCGTGCACGGGTCGATGCGCTCGCACCGCCATCACCAGCCCCAGGCCGGCGAGCAGCGATACCGCCGACGTACCGCCATAGCTCAGCAACGGCATCGGCACGCCGACCACCGGCAGCAGGCCCGACACCATGCCGCCGTTGACGATGACGTAGACGAACAGCGCCATGCCCAGCGTGCCGGCAAGCAGCCGTGAATAGGTATCGCGCGCGTCCATCGCGATCCACAGGCAGCGGCCGACGACGAACAGGTACAGCGACAGCGCGATCGCCACGCCGACCCACCCGAACTCTTCCGACAGCACCGAGAAGATGAAGTCGGTGGTGTGTTCCGGCAGGTAGTCGAGGTGCGACTGCGACCCCTGCCCCCAGCCCTTGCCGGTCCAGCCGCCACCACCGATGGCGATCTTCGACTGCAGGATGTTCCAGCCGGCGCCGAGCGGATCGTTCTCGGGATCGCGGAAGGTCAGGATGCGGTTCTGCTGGTACTCGCGCAGGAACGAGAACCACGAGATCGGCGCGAACATCACCAGCCCCACCGCGGTGCCGCCGAACACGCCGGCGGTGATGAACCACCACCACGACAGCCCGGCGAGGTACAGGCCGAACACGCCGCTGGCCGCCACCAGCATCGCCGTGCCGAAGTCCGGCTGCAGCAGGATCAGCCCGGTCGGCAGGCCGATCAGCAATGCCGCGACGAGCGTCGTGCGCCAGCCCGGTGGCAGCGGTTCGCGGTGCAGGTACCACGCCAGCATCATCGGCAGCGCGATCTTCAGCAGCTCCGACGGCTGCAGGTAGAAGAACTTCAGGTCGATCCAGTGCGCGCCGTGCTTGCCGGTGCCGATGAACAACACCAGCACCAGCGGCAGCAGCGCCACCGCGAACACGCCCGGCGTCCACGCGCGCAGGCGCACCGGGGTGACGCGCGACAGCGCCCACATCGCCACCAGGCCCACGCCGAAACGCACGCCCTGCGCCAGCACCAGGCGCTCGCCCAGCGCCTCGCCCCCCGCGCTGTAAAGCACCGCCAGGCCGATCGCCATCAATGCCAGCAAGGCACCGAGCAGCCACCAGTCCAGCGTGCGCAGCAGATGTCGCAGCAGGTCGAAGCCCCAGCGCAGGAGGTCGGTCATGCCGCGGTACTCGGCGCGGATGCCGCTTCAAGCCCCTCTCCCCCCGGGAGAGGGGTTGGGGTGAGGGTCGGGGCATGCGCGATGGCGGGCATGTTCGAGCGAAAAGGTACGAGCACGGCCATGCCATGAACACCTGCGCGCATCCCCTCTCCGCCGACCCTCACCCCAACCCCTCTCCCGAGGGGAGAGGGGCTTTGGGCGGGCGCTCCCCTGGAGGGAGAGGGGCTTTGAACGGGCACTCCGCCAGAGGGAGCGGGACTCGGAGCCTGGCTTGGAGTCGGATTCGTCTGCTGCACGGGTGCCGTTGTCGGCGATGCCGGCGGTGTCGCGGGCGCCGTGCCTGCAGGAACCCCTTCCCCACCCTCCTGCTCCGGCATCTTCCCCAGCAGATACGCATCGAAGATCTTGCGCGCCATCGGGCCGGCGGTGCTGCCGCCGTAGCCGCCGCCTTCGACCGCGATGGCGATGGCGATGGTGGGGTTGTCGGCCGGTGCGAAGCCGACGAACAGCGAGCGGTGGCGCAGGTGCATCGGCAGGCTGCGCGGATCGACCGCAGCCGTGCCGCGACGGCTGATCACCTGCGCGGTACCGGTCTTGCCCGCCATCAGGTACGGCGCGTTCAGCGCGACGCGCCAGCCGGTGCCGCCAGGCTGCATGGTGTCCTGCATGCCGAGCCGCACCACCTCGACGTTGGCGGGATTCGGGCTGATCGCGATGGGCGCGGGCTGCGGCAACGGTTCCCACGGCCGGTCGAACCCGTGCCGCACCTCGCCGACCAGATGGGGGCGCCGCAGCTGCCCGTTGGCGATGCCGGCAGTGGCGCGCACCAGTTGCAGCGGCGTGACTTTCCAGTCGCCCTGGCCGATGGCGACGTTGACGGTATCGCCGGGATACCAGCGTTCCTTGCGCGATTTCAGCTTGGCCGCCGGCGACGGCAGGATGCCGCCGATCTCGCCGCGCAGGTCCACGCCGGTCGGCTGGCCGAAGCCGTAGTGCTCCATGTAGTCGTCGAACTGCGCGATGCCGAGATCCAGCGCCAGCCGGTAGTAGTACGTGTTGACCGATTGCGAGATCGACTTGCGCAGGTTGGTCACGCCGTGGCCGCGACGGCTGGCATCACCCCAGCCGCGGCTCGTGCCGGGCAGGTAGAACATGCCGGTGGATACCACCGTGTCCTCGGGCCTGCGCTTGCCGCTGTCCAGGCCGGCGAGTGCGATCAGCGGCTTCAGCGTCGACCCGGGCGCCACGCCGCCCAGCACCAGCCGGTTGAACTGCGGCCGCGACGGGTTGTCGTTGAGCCGCTTGAAGTCCGTGCTGGAAATGCCGTTGACGAACAGGTTGGGGTCGTAGCTGGGCAGGCTGACCATGGCCAGGATTTCGCCGGTGCGCGGATCCACGGCGATGGCCGAACCCTCCAGTTCGCCGAAGGAATCGACGATGGCCTGCTGCAGCTTCGCGTCCACGCTCAACCGCAGGTCGGTGCCCGCCTGGGCCGGCACGCGGCCGACCACGCGCAGCGCGCGCCCTTCCACGTTGGTCTCGACCTTCTCGTAGCCGATCCTGCCGCGCAGCTGCTCGTCGTAGTAGCGCTCCAGCCCGGTCTTGCCGATATGGGTCAACGCCGAATTGATCTCGCCCAGCGTTTCGAGATCCTTCTCGTCGATGCGCCCGACGTAGCCGACGATGTGCGCGAACAGCTCGCCATAGGGATAGCGCCGGGTCAGGTACGGCACCAGTTCCACGCCGGGATAGCGCCAGCGGTCCACCGCGAAGCGCGCCATCTCTTCCTCGCTCACGCGCAGCTTCAGCGTGATGGGACGGAAGCCGCGCGTGGCCTTGCGCGTGGCCTCGAAGCGTTCGATGTCCTCCGGCGACAGCGCGATGATCTTCGCCAGATCGGCGACCAGCTTCGCCGGCTCCTTCACCTTGTCCGGCGTGACGTCGAGGCGGAACGCGGGCACGTTCTCGGCCAGCAGCAGGCCATTGCGGTCGTAGATGGTGCCGCGCCCGGGCACGACGGGCCGCGGACGGATGCGGTTGGCTTCCGAGCGCGTCGCGTACTCGTCGTGGTCGACCACCTGCAGCTTGAAATACCAGGCGCCCAGGCCTATCAGGCACAGCGCCACCACGGCGAAGCCGGTCACCGCCCGCCGACGGAACTGGTCGGCTTCGGCGTGCGGGTTCTTGCCGCGCCGGCGGGTTCCGATCATCGATCAGCCCCGCTTGCGGCGACCAAGCCGCACCGCATCCATCAGCACGAACAGCGGTGGCCACAGCAGCATGCCCACCAGCGGCGCCCACCAGTACGCCCAGGGCAGCGTCGGCTCGCCCAGCGCAAGGTGCACCACGGTGGTGACGATGCGGTCATTGAGCAGCAGGCCGCCGATGGCCAGCGCCTGCTGCGACATCGGGAAGAACCGCAGCCGCGCGCGGAAGCGCTGCAGGATGAAGGCCATGATCAGCAGGCGCAGCGCCTGTTCGCCCAGCAGGGTGCCGAACATCAGGTCGGCGACCAGACCGACGATCACGGCGAACCCGAGGCCGGCGCTGTCCGGCGCCTCGATCACCCAGTACGCCACCACCAGCGCCAGCCAGTACGGGCGCAGCGGCTGCAGCACATCGGGCAGCGGCAGCAGGCCCAGCAGCAGCGCGACGATGATGCTCAGCGGCATCAGCCAGCCGGTACGCGCGCGGCTCATCGCTGCGGCTCCCGGGGCGGTGTTTCAGTGCTTCGCGGGCGCGCGTTGAGCCGCTCTCCCGCCGGGAGAGGGGTTGGGGTGAGGGCCGGGGCGTTCGTGGAGCGTGGGGCTTGCGGAGCAGCTGTCGCGGGCGCGGATGCGGTGTTGGTCGCACCAGCATTACTGCCTTCGTTGCCCCTCACCCCAACCCCTCTCCCGGTGGGAGAGGGGCTTTGGGTTGCGGACGCGGCCGGTCCCGTTTCCGCCGGACCGGCTGAGCCTGACGCTGGCGACGCCGCCTCGGGCAAAAAGCGCGACGGATCCGCCGGCGGCAACGGCAGCGGCGGCGCCGACTTCAGCAGCAGCACGTCGCGGCCGCGGTCCAGGCGCGCGGCCGGAGTGACGTCGCCGACGAGGAAGGCATGGCTGTCGTCCGGGCGCAGCGCGGCGATCGTGCCGACCGGGAATCCGGCCGGGAAGCGGCCGCCCAAGCCCGAGGTCACCAGCACGTCGCCGACCTCCACACCGCTGTTGAGCGGCACGTCCGCCAGCTCCAGCAGATCGCTGCGACCACGGCCGTAGACGATCAGGCGCACGCCGTTGCGCGCGACCACGACCGGCACCGCGTGGTCGGGATCGGTCAGCAGCAGCACGGTGGCGTGGGCGGGGGTGGTCTGGATGATCTGGCCCATCAGGCCGCCGGCATCGATGACCGACTGGCCGACCGTCGCCCCGGCACGGCTGCCCGCATCCAGCACCAGCCGCTGGCGGCCCGGCGCGAGGTCGATGTCGAGGATCGGTGCCAGCTGCACGTCCAGGCCGCGCGAGGTTTTCACGCCCAGCAGCGCGCGCAGCTGCGCGTTGTCGGCCGCCGCGGTCTGCAGGCGGGCGAGCCGGGCGTTGGCGACCAGCATGTCGTTGCGCAGGCGCTGGTTCTCTTCGATCAGGCCGGTGCGGGTGGCCGCATCGTCCTGTACGCGCGTCGTTACGCGTCCGGGCAAGCCCGCCACCCACCACAGCGGCTGGGTCACCACGTTGGCCTGCGCGCGCAGCTGCGACAGCCAGCCGCCACGGTGGTCCAGGATCACCAGCGCGATGGTGAGCGCCAGATAGCCCAGCAGCCGCAGCGTGCTGGTGACTTCACCGCGGGTGGCGACGGGAGGACCGGCGTAGGCAGGCATCAGGGCCGGGAATCGGGAAGGGAGACTCGGGAATGGCGAAGCGCGCGTGGAGGGCGTTCCGGATCGTGCGCCTCCCATACGAGGCGCGAAAGCGGTTGTCGGAGGGAAGAATCAGGCACACGGAAAGGCGAAACGCCGATTCCCCACTCCCGATTCCCCATTCCCTGCCTCATTCCGGCGCGAAGAACTCGTTGCCGTGCATGTCGACCAGTTCCAGCGCGCGCCCGCCACCGCGGGCCACGCAGGTCAGCGGATCGTCCGCCACCTGCACGTGCAGGCCGGTTTCCTCGCTGATCAGGCGGTCCAGGTCACGCAGCAGCGCACCACCACCGGTCAGCACGATGCCGCGCTCGGCGACGTCGGCGCACAGTTCGGGCGGGGTCTGTTCCAGCGCCAGCTTGACCGCGCTGACGATGCCGGACAGCGGCTCGTGCAGGGCTTCCAGCACTTCGTTGGAGTTGATCTTGATCATCTTCGGCACGCCCTCGGCGAGGTTGCGGCCGGAGATCTCCATTTCCTGCACGTCCGCCTGCGGATAGGCGCAGCCGATCTCCAGCTTGATCCGCTCGGCGGTGGCCTCGCCGATCAGCATGCCGTGGTTGCGGCGCACGTAGTTGGTGATGAATTCGTCGAAGCGGTCGCCGCCGATGCGGACCGACTGCGAGTAGACGATGCCGTTCAGCGAGATCACCGCCACCTCGGTGGTGCCGCCGCCGATGTCGATGACCATCGAGCCACGCGCCTCGGTCACCGGCATGCCGGCGCCGATCGCGGCCGCCATCGGTTCCTCGATCAGGTAGACGTCGCGGGCGCCGGCCTCTTCGGCCGATTCCTTGATCGCGCGGCGCTCCACCTGGGTGCTGCCGGCCGGCACGCAGACCAGCACGCGCGGGCTGGGGCGCAGGAAGCGCGACTTGTGCACCTTCTTGATGAAGTACTTCAGCATCGCCTCGGTGTAGGTGAAGTCGGCGATCACGCCGTCCTTCATCGGGCGGATGGTGGTGATGTGGCCCGGCGTGCGGCCCAGCATCTGCTTGGCCTCGGCGCCGACCGCGGCGACCGAGCGCGAACCGCCGATGGCACGGTCCTGGCGCACCGCCACGACCGACGGCTCGTTCAGCACGATGCCCTGCCCGCGCACGTAGATCAGGGTGTTGGCCGTGCCCAGGTCGATGGACAGGTCGTTGGAGAACATGCCGCGGAGCTTCTTGAACATCGGGGGACGGGTTCCTGCTGGGGGCTGTGAAAATCGCGCGGGGCTGGCGATTTTTTGCACAAAAACGAAGTCCGCTAGCCTAACAATGCGGCATGGCGCGGGCAAGGAAAAATCTCGTGAATCCACGGGGAAAACCGGTGTTCGTGCAGCCTGCGAGCGGCTGCGGGCGCCGGCGCCGCACGCTCCGACGACGCCGATCAAGACTGGCCCCGGCCCGGCCCACCCGGTAACCTTCGCACCGGCGCGCCGGGAATGGGGCGCACGTCCCGCTTTCCTGCGGCCCCTGCGGCCGCTCCCGCCTCCAGCCGAGTCTGCCGATGTCCGCACTGATCTGTGGTTCCCTTGCCTACGACACCATCATGGTGTTCCCGGACCAGTTCAAGAACCACATCCTGCCGGACAAGGTGCACATCCTGAACGTGTCGTTCCTGGTGCCGCGCATGCGCCGCGAGTTCGGCGGCTGCGCCGGCAACATCGCCTACAACCTGAAGCTGCTGGGCGGCGATCCCATCCCGATGGCGACGGTGGGCCAGGACTTCGGCCCGTACCGCGAGCATTTCGTCGAACAGGACATCAACCTGTCCCAGGTGAAGGTGATCGACGAACTGTTCACCCCGCAGGCGTTCATCACTACCGACCACGACAACAACCAGATCACCGCGTTCCATCCGGGCGCGATGATGCGCAGCTACGAGAACCACGTGAAGGACGTGGCCGGCGTGACCTTCGGCATCGTCAGTCCGGATGGCCGCGAGGGCATGATCCAGAACGCCGCCGAGTTCGCCGAGGCCGGCATCCCCTTCATCTTCGACCCGGGCCAGGCCATGCCGCTGTTCAACGGCGAGGAACTGCGCCATTTCATCGAACTGGCGGACTACGTCACCGTCAACGACTACGAGTCCAACCTGCTGCAGGAGCGCACCGGCTGGAGCGAGGCCGACATCGTCAAGCGGGTGAAGGCCTACATCACCACCCGCGGCCCGCACGGTTCGCAGATCCACACGCCCGAGAAGACCTACGACATCCCGCCAGCGCACGAGCGCCGCGTGACCGATCCGACCGGTTGCGGCGACGCGTTCCGCGCCGGCCTGATCTTCGGCATCGAGAAGGGTTACGACTGGCTGACCATCGGCCGCATGGGCAACCTGATGGGAGCGCTGAAGGTCGAGCACCCGGGCACGCAGAACCAGCGCTTCGACTTCGCCGAGTTCAGCGAACAGTTCAAGCAGCAGTTCGGCTACGCGCTCTGAATGTGAAGTGTGATCCGAGGCCGCGCGTGCGGCCTTCTTCCAGCCGCGCCGCGGATCACCACCGCCCCCTGTTTGTAACGTAAGGTAAGGCCGGGGGACGGCCCGACGGTCGCGCCCCGCGCAGTCGGCAACGGGCAGGGGCAGCATGGTCGCGCAGCATCGGCAACCTCCTTCGCAGGACGTCGGCGTCCCTGTCTCGTCCGCCGTTGCATTCCGCCAGCTCGCGGGACGGGCGCTCGGCGTCGCCACCCTCGTCTTCCTCGCCAGCGGACTCGGCATCCTGACGCGGCCCGAGCATCAGCTGGCGACCTTCTGGCCGACCAATGCCCTGCTGCTGGGCCTGTTCGCCCGGCGCCCGGCGTTGGCATCGCCGGCCGGCTGGGCCGCCGCCGCCCTGGGCTACGTGGCGGCGGATGTGTTGACCGGCAGTTCGCTGCCCATCACCTTGCGGCTGACGCTCGCCAACCTGGCCGGCGTGGCGGCGGGCTTCCTGCTGTTCCGCCACGTCCGCCAGGAAGACCGCCACCTGCAGCACCCCCTATCGATGCTGGGCGTACTGGCGGTGTCGGCGGTGGCCGCGCTGGGCGCCAGCGTGGTGGGCGCGCTGACCTCGCACACGCTGGTCCGCATGGACATGCTGAAGGCCAGCGGCTTCTGGTTCTCGGCCGAACTGGTCAGCTACGTGGCGATCCTGCCGGTCGTGCTGCTGGCGCCGTCACCGGCCGGCGCGGTCGCGCGCCTGGCGGATACATGGACACGCCTGCGGCGTCGGCCGGCCCGACTGCTGCCATTGGCGGCGCTCGCGCTGGCGGTGGTGCTGGGGGTGGTGATCGGCGGTCCCGGCGCCATCGCCTTCCCGGTACCGGCGCTGCTGTGGTGCGCGCTGGCCTACCGCTTGTTCACCACCGCCCTGGTCACCTTGTTGCTGTGCATGTGGACGCTGATCGCCATCGCGCATGGCGTGATCGACCTGCAGGTGCAGGCCGAAGGCCCGTTGCCGGTGATCTCGCTGCGCATGGGCATGGCGCTGCTGGCCGTGGCGCCCCTGACCGTGGCCAGCGTCAATGCGGCGCGCAACCGACTGCTGGCCACGCTCAACCACGCGGCCGACCACGACGCGCTGACCGGCGCGCTGAACCGCAGCGCCTTCCTGCGACGCGGTCGCACGGTGGCCGAACAGGCGCAGGCGAGCGGTACGCCCTTCGTCGCGATGATGCTGGACATCGACCACTTCAAGTCGGTCAACGACCGCCATGGCCACGCCGCCGGCGATGCCGTGCTGACGGCGTTCGCCTCGCGCATGCGCGAGCACCTGCGCGACGACGGGCTGTTTGGGCGGTTCGGCGGCGAGGAGTTCGCGGCACTGCTGCCGGGCCTGGGTACCGGCGACGCACATCAGGTCGCCGAACGCCTGCGCGTGGCGGCCAGCCAACCGATCGCGCTGGACGATGGCCGCGTGCTCGACATCACCGTCAGCGTCGGCCTGGCCTCGCCATCGGGGTCGATGCCGCTGGATACGCTGGAGCAGTTGCTCAGCCAGGCCGATGCCGCGCTCTACCGGGCCAAGGCGATGGGCCGGAACCGGGTGGTCGCCTAGCGCATCCGTCGGCCCTGTCCGGGCGCGCTTCCTCGACTCTCCGCGTCCGTAAAACCCGGCTCACGCATGCGTGGGGTCGAGGCCCGCCAGGACCGCCGCGCAATTCGCCAGTCGCCACGTCGCCTGCACCTGCCCTGCCTCATCGCTGCCGTTCACCAGCAGGGTATGCGTGCCGGCGGCGCGGCCGCATTCGATATCGAAGCGGTAGTCGCCAACCATCACCATCTGCGCCGGCGATACGTTCCAGCGGCCTGCGAAGTAGTGCAGGCCATCCGGCGCCGGTTTGGGTGCCGCTTCATCGCGCCCGATGATGTCGGCTTCATCGAACACGTCCGCCAGGCCGATGGCCGCCAGCGTCACCGCCGCCAGTTCGCGTGCATTGCGGGTAAGGATGCCGAGGCGGCAGCCGCGTGCGTGCAGGGCGCCTACCAGCGCGACGGCACCTGCGGCGGCCGTCGCCGCTTCGGCCAGGCCGCGTTCGTGCCGCATCAGCCAGGCGTGCTTTGCGCTCGCCTGGCCGGGCGGCAGCGCCGCGAGGTGCTCCAGGATGTCCGCATCAGGCGGGATGTCCAGCGCGCGCCGGATCAGCGCGAAGTCGTGCACCGGTTCGGTCAGCGTGCCATCCAGGTCGAACACCCAGTGGCGCAGGCTCGCCAGCGCCGGCGCCCCGGCACTGGCCGGCACGGACGTCAATCCCATCCCGGCATCTGGCTGCCATCCAGCCCGCCGGTTTCGAACACGGCCTTGCGCGTGCTGCCGTCCTTCACCATGAACTCGACTTCCAGCACTTTCGTCTTGCGCACCAAGCGCCACAGTGCCTTGTTGTCGTCGATGAACATCGCGGTGGCTTCATCGGTATCCGGCCGGTGCGCCGCCATGCGCTTCGGTGCCGCCGCGTCCGCCACCACGGTCACCTGGCAGCCGCGGTAGCAGGCCTTGGCGAAGTCGCTGGCCTGCAGCACCAGGTAGCTGCTGCGCTTCCACTTGGGATGATCTCGGAACACCAGCTGCACCGGTTTGGCGCCGCTGCCGTCCACGTCCACCGGCTCCTTGCTGTAGATCATCGCCGAACGCTGGGTACCGCCATCGGCCGCCACCTGGGCGTACGCCCACAGCGCCTCCATCCGGCGCTGGTCGCGCGCGCCCTCGGCCTTGCCCTTCACTTCGTCGAGCAACGGACCGATGCGTTCGGCCGCCGCGCTCTGCGGGTACTGGTCGACCAGCGCGACACCGTGGATGCGCGCCATGTCCCAGTCGTTGGATGCCACCGCGCTGTCGTACTTCTTCGCCAGCTCGTCGGCCTGTTGCTCGATGGCCGCGGCCTGCGCGGCGGCCGCCGCGGCACGCTCGGCCTCGCGGTCGCCGCAGGCCGACACGGCCAGCGCGCAGGCGACGGCCAACAGGAAAGGAGACATCGCGTTCTTCATCGTCATCGGGGATTTCCTTGCTGGATCAACAGGGCGACCGCAGCCGCCACGTCATCGGGTTTTTCCATGATGGACATGTGACCGCAACCGTCCAGTGAAACCTGGAGCGCCTGCGGGATTCTTTCCGCGTACAGCGCCATCGCGCTGGGATCGATCACGCGGTCCTGCCGGCACCACAGCAGCAGCGTCGGCTGGCGGATCGAGGCCGCCATCTCGCCGGGCAGGAAGCGCTCATCGCTCCGACCGATACGGTCCAGCACCTGCTGCTCGAACGGTGCTTGTGCGATGCGCCAGTCGATCACCGCCTTCGACGCCGGCCACGGAATCGCGGGCTGCGCGGCGCGGTCGTGGAACACGGTATCGAGGTAGCGCTGCAGGGACGCCGCGTCGTACACCGCGAACGGATTGCGTCCGGCCAGCACCTCCAGGCCGAAGGCATTGTCGGCGAACCGCACGCCCGCCGCGTCGATCAGGGCCACGCGCGCGACCAGTTCGGGATGCTCCGCCGCGGTGATGGCGACGATCCCGCCGCCCATCGAATGCCCGAGCAGCACCACGGGGCTGCCATCGCGGCGGATCGAATGCAGGAAATCCGCCAGCCGCGCGGCCTGCGCCTTGAACCCGTAATCCGCACCGGCGATGCGCTGGCTTTCTCCCCAGCCGGGCAGGTCCGGGATCACCAGCCGATAGCGGCCGCGCAGGCGGGTCGCCAGCGGATACCAGTTCTCCTTGCCGCCGGTGAAACCATGCACCATCACCACGGTGGGTGCGGCGGGGTCGTCGGCTTCGCGCGTGTCGTAGACCCAGCGATGGTCGCCCACCACTACGTGCCGCTCGGACAGGTCGATCCACCAGCCCTGCAGCGCCAGCCCGTTGCGCAACGGCGCCATCGGATCGCGCCAGATCCACACGGCCAGCGCGCAAACAAGAACGGCCGCCAGCAAGGCGACCGTCCGTGTGCGGGTCAGGCGCGACGCCATGCCTTACTGGCCTGCCGACGCCTTCGCCAGCAACGCCTCGACCGAACCGGTCGTGATCGGGTGGTAGCCCGGCTTGGCGCGCGCGAAGCTTTCCTTCGCCAGTGCCAGGCCTTCCGGCGTCTTCACCAGTTCTTCGTAGATCGGCATGATCAACTTGCGACGGCCGACGCGCTCGATGAACTTCGCGATCTCCGGGCGTGCTTCCACATACCCGCTGCGGATCGTCAGCGGATACCAGCGCATCGCGATCTCGCCGTTGGCCGTGCCGGTGAAGTGGTAGGCACCGTCCAGCTGCTTCAGCTGCTCGACGGTCAGCTTGTCGCCCATGCCCTCCAGGAAATGCACCCACTGCTGGGTCACCCAGGTATCGGTCAGCTGGGCATTCGGCAACTGGCCGCTGCCCTGCCAGGCGATGCGCGCGGTATCGGTGTTGGAGAAGCCACGCGACTGCACCTGCGGCGCATTGGCCGGGATGCCCGTGCCGTAGACCCAGGCCTGGATCTCGGCGTCGGTCACCAGGTTGGGATGCTTGTCGAACAGGTTCTTCTTCGCGTAGTCGAGGAACTGCTCGGTGGTGATGCTCTGGAACGCGAAGTGGTCGAAGTAACCGCGCAGGAAGGCGTCGAACTCCTGGCGGCCGAAACGCTCTTCCAGGAACTGCAGGAACCATGCGCCCTTGTCATACGACACCGCGCTCAGCGCGTCGTCGGCGTCCAGCTGCGTGCCCGGCTTGACCGCCAGCGACTGGGTCGCCTCGGGCATGGTGCCGATTTCCTTCTTCAGTGCATTGCGGGCGATGGCGTACTCCATGCTCGCGGTTTCCTTGCCGTATAGCGCCTCGACGATGCGGTTCTCGACGTAGCTGGTGAAGCCTTCGTTGAGCCAGCCATGCTTGGCGCTGGAGAAGGTCACCAGGTTGCCCGACCAGCTGTGCGCCAGTTCATGCGCGATCAGCGAGACCAGCGTCTTGTCGCCGACGATGACGGTGGGCGTGATGAAGCTCAGGCGCGGATTCTCCATGCCGCCGTACGGGAACGACGGCGGCAGCACCAGCATGTCGTAGCGGTCCCAGCGGTAGGGGCCGTACAGCTGCTCGGTGGCGGCGATCATCTTCTCGGTGTCTTCGAATTCCTTGGTGGCCTTGTCGACCATCGCCGGCTCGGCCCACACGCCGCTGCGCGCGGAGATCGGCTTGAACACCAGGTCGCCGGCGGCGATCGCCATCAGGTACGACGGGATCTTCTGCGGCATCTTGAACGTGTAGTCGCCGTCGCGCACGGCGGCCGGATCGTTGTCGGCGCTCATCAGCACCATCACGTCCGGACGCGAGGTGACGTGCGCGGTGTAGGTGTAGCGCACTTGCGGCGTGTCCTGCAGCGGCACCCAACTGCGGGCGTGGATCTGCTGCGACTGGCTGAACATGAAGGGCAACTGCTTGCCTTCGGTCATCGCCGGCGTCAGCCACTGCAGGCCCGAGGCGTCCGGCGAACTGGTGTAGGTGACGCGGACCTTGGCATTGCGGGCCGGCGTCTCGATGGTCAGCTTGCTGCCGAGCACCGGATCCTTGGCGGCCAGTGCGTACTGCAACGGGGCCCAGGCGCCGTTGGCCTCGCCTTCCACCTTGGCGATGGTCAGGTCGCGCGTGTCCAGCACCAGTTGGGTGGCGGCCTTGTCCTTCCAGTCCAGGGTGTAGGTCGCGGTGCCACCGATGGTCTTGGCGTCGAAATCGACGGCGATGTCGAGCGCCAGGTCGTCGATGGCGACCTTTCGCGGTTCGGCGTAGGAGTGCTCGTCCTGGTCGACGAGCGCCTCGATGGCGGGCTTGGGGGTGGCGGCCACGGGGGCGGGTTCGGGTTCCTTGGAACAACCGGCCGCCAGCACGGCGGCGCAGGACAACAGCAAAGCCAGAGAACGCATCAGGGGACTTCCAGTGATACGGGGGAAGCGGGCAGTTTACCTTCCCCGGCCCCTGAGCCGCTTTCCCGATTCCCGCCATTCCCGTTGCTGCTGGAGGGGCTTCAGCCCCGACCATCGCGGCGGTCGGGGCTGAAGTCCCTCCAGCAGGGGGACGGCGCGCGTCGTCAGACCTTGTAGCCGGTGTGGATGGCCACGATGCCGGCGGACAGGTTCTTGTAGCTGGTCCGCGCGAACCCGGCCTCGTCCATCATCCCTTTCAGTTCGGCCTGGGGTGGATGCTGGCGGATGCTTTCGGCCAGGTACTGGTAGCTGCCGGCGTCCTGCGCGAACAGCTGGCCCAGCTTCGGCAGCACCTTGAACGAGTGGAAGTCGTAGACCGGCTTGAACCAGTCCACGGTCACCTCGGAGAACTCCAGCACGCGCGCCTGTCCGCCGACCTTCAGCACGCGGTGCATGTCGCGCAGGGCGGCCGCCTTGTCGGTGACATTGCGCAGGCCGAAAGCGATCGTGACCAGGTCGAAGCTGGCGTCCGGGAACGGCAGCGCCTCAGCGTTGCACTGCACGTATTCCAGCCCCTGCACCACGCCGCGGTCGGTCATGCGGTCGCGGCCGACCGACAGCATGCCGGCGTTGATGTCGCCCAGCACGATCTGCCCGGTGTCGCCCACGCGGTCCTTCAGCAGCGCGGCGATGTCGCCGGTGCCGCCGGCCAGGTCCAGCACGCGGTCGCCGCGTTTCACCTGGCAGGTGCCGACGAAGTAGCGCTTCCAGACCCGATGGATGCCGAGGCTCATCAGGTCGTTCATCAGGTCGTACTTGCCGGCGACCGAGGTGAAGACCTCGCCCACGAGCTTCTGCTTGTCCTTGGCGGCGACGTCGCGGAAGCCGAAGTGGGTGGTGCCGCGTTCGTAGGGGGATTCGCTCATGGGCGGATTATCGCACTACCCGCCGGCCACGGCCCGCTCATCGCTCGAACGGGGCACACGCCGGCGATGCCTGCCACCGACGCACGAGGGTGCCGCATGTCGGCGTATCGCGTGCATGCCCCTCCAAGAGCCTGCGAACGCCCTCCTGCATGGCGCCGATCCGCCCCACGGCCGACGCCTGCGGTGCCGCGGCGCGTTCCCGCGCGGGCGCGGGGGCGCTCATCACGCGCGGGCGCGGTCCGATGCGAATCTGGAAGCCGGTGGGCGTCGATGCGATGACCGACACCCAGTGCCGTCCATCCGGCGTGTTCCATTGCTCGCCTGCCCGCAGCATCGAGCCTTCGTTGCCGGACAGGTCGGCGGGCGGCGTATCCGTGTCGACGCTGTAGGCAACGCCGTTGTCCGCCACCCGATGGATGATGACGGCATCGCCCGCCAGCCCGGATTCGTAGGTGCCACTGCGTCGCCGCGCTTCCAGCGTGTAGGACTCGGTGCGGTAGGGGTCCGGTTGCGCCGCGCCGGCCAGCACCACCAGGCGCACGCCGCCCGGCGGTGACACGCCGGCGGTCTCCAGTACGATCTCGTGGACCGCTGCATTGTTTTCCGGCACCACGTATCGCAGTGCCGGGGACACCCAGCCCAGGCGGTCGCGCTGATGCATGCTCAGGTGCTTGGGCAGGAGTCCCAGCACGGGATCGGTGGCGGCATGGCGCCAGGCATCGCTCATCAGGTCCCACGGGTTGTCGTGGGTATCGGCGTCGCCGTCGGAATTGTCCGAATGCGGCAATCCGTAACCGTGCCCCATCTCGTGCGCCAGGCTGGCGACGTTGTCCGAGGCCCAGGGCGGACTCCATGTCGCGCGCGTGCATGTATGCACGCCCTCCAGCAGGCCGCAGGCACCGCCACCCCAGGCGCGGCCATCGAGTTCGGCGTTGAACATCAGGTTGATGCCCTGCACGTTGCGGAAATCGACCTGCGACTCGGCCTGGGCGGTGCAATCGTTGAAGAGCAGCGACAGGTCCGCGCGCGCCTTGCCGCCGACCACGGTGACGTAGGTCGACCTGGGTGCGGGCAACGTGTACCACCCGTGTGCGCTGCTGCCGGCCAGATCGATCGTCCCGTACGACACCTCCGACCAGTAGTGGCCCAACTGCCCGGGGGCATCGCCATACTGCGACTGGAAGAACGCCCGTGATTTCGGCTCGGTCGCCACGTCGGCGAACTTGCACATCAGCGTGACCCAGCGCGTACTGCCCGTCACCGGTGCGGCCAGGGCGATGCGACCGTTCGCCGCCTTCGCGAGCGCGCGCGCCGGCAACCGGTCCACCGGCACGATGGCGTCGATGGCGGGCGTCGTTGCCTGTCTCGCATCCGCATTCCCGGCAGGCAGGCGACGGGATGCATAGGACACAGCTACCCGACGATTGGAGAGCGCAGGCAGATCTCCCGCCGCGGGCATGGCCTGACCCACATCCAGCCGGTAACGCAGTCCGGGACCCACCTCGAGCCATGCCTCCACCTGCGACGTCGCCGGCGCACGACCGACCGTTGCCTGCGGCCCGTCGCCCCAACGCACGAGCAGCGTGCCCTGCACGATGTCATCCCCCCTGGCCAGGGGTACGGCACTGCACAGGGCGATCAACAGCACGACCCCGCACCGCACCTGCATACGGTTGACACCGATGATCCGCCCCGACACGTCCACGACCGCCTCCCCGCCGTGATATGACAAGAAAACGCACGGCTACCCGGGATATCGCGGTGGAGTGCCAAAGGCGGCTACGCGATACGGACCCTTGGCCCGCAACGGGTCCGTTCTGCGACCGCGTTCAACCTCTTTCGCTTACCCACCCGTGTCCGGCCGCCACGAGCGGCATCACGGTCCGCCGCCATCAGGTACGGCGCTACAGCAGGGCACACAGGGTCGGCAATCGCAGCGCACGCGGCAGCACCTCGCATGCGCGCCTGCGCATGGGGGGGACGACTGCCCCGCGTGCCGGCCGGGTAGCCGGGGCCGTGCGGACTGCGACGACGGCCGGAGCCGGAGCCGAGGCGACCGTGACCGCGGGACGCTCCAGGGCCGGTGTCGGCGCGCTCATCGAACGGGGACGCGGCCCCACGCGCAGCACGAACCCGTTGTCCGTGCTGGCTACCACCTCGATCCAGTGCCGCTCGTCCGGCGTATTCCAGCGACCACCCACCTTCAACATCGATCCTTCGTTGCTGGAGAACGATGCGACCGGCGTATCGCGGTCGATGCTGCGCGCGATCCCGTAGTCCTCGAGCCGGTGGATGATCACGGCGTCGCCCGCGAGCGCCGCTTCGTACTTGCCGGTGCGCCGGCGTGCTTCCACCGTATAGAGGACCGTCGCGAAGGGGTCCGCTTGCGCGGGCAATGCCAGCATGAGCAGCTGCACACCCCCGGCGTTCTGCAGGCTGGCCGCGTCCAGCACGATCTCGTGCGTGTCGGCGTTGTTCGCCGGGATGGTGCGCTTGCGTGCGGCCGCCACCCAACCCAGGCGCTCCCGCTGGTACATGTTCAGATGCTTCGGCAGCAGGCCGTACGTCACGTCGCTGGTCGCCATGCGCCAGGCATCGCTCATCAGATCCCATGGATTGTCGTAGGTATCGCCATCACCATCGGAGTTGTCCGAATGCGGCAGGCCGTAGCCGTGCCCCATCTCGTGCGCCAGCGGTGCGAGGTTGCTGAAGGACCACGGCGGATTCCAGGTCGCGCGTGTGCACTGGTAGCTGCCGTCCAGCGTGGCGCAGGCACCACCGCCCCATGCGCTGCCATCGAGTTCGGCATTGAACATGAGGTTGACGCCCTGTGCGCCACGGAAGTCGACCTCCGCGTCTGCCTGCGCCGCGCAATCCGCGAAAAGCAGCGACAGGTCCGCCCTGGTCCGCCCGCCCGCATCCGACAGGTAGGCTGCGCGCGGACGCGGCAAGGTGTACCAGCCATGCGCGGTGCTGCCGGCGAGGTCGATGCGACCGTAGGACACCTCGGACCAGTAGTGGCCGAGTTGTCCAGGCGCAGCGCCATATTGCGACTGGAAGAACGCGCGCGGCTTCTGCTCCGGGGCGACGTCGGCGAACTTGCACATCACCGTGATCCAGCGCGTACTGCCCGACAACGGCACCATCGCGCCGCCGCCGTTGGCTTCGCTTTTCGCCATCGTGCGCGAGGGCAACGTATCCGTCGGTACGATCGCACTGATCTCCGGCGCCACCGGCGACGACGCCTTCGCGCCGACCATCACGCGCGAGGACGGGCGATACGCCACGGCCACGCGGCGGTTCGACAACGCATACAGGTCGCCTGCCGCGCGGCGTGCCTGCTCGACATCCAGGCGATAACGGCGACCCGGCCCGGCATCGAGCCATGCCTCGACCTGCGCATGCGCCTCCATCCGCGAATGGGGAGCGTGCGGCGCATCTCCCCAGCGCACCTGCAGCACGCCCTGGACAATCTCGTCCGCCTTTGCATCGGCGACCGCGGCGGCGCACGTCGCCAGGCCCGCCAGCAGGATGCCCATCCACGCGATCGCACTGCGGGCCACCCGCTGTTCCGACACCATGTCGCTCTCCGAATGCGCGCCGTGCTGCGCTACTACCCGGGACATCGGCAAGCGATACGCAACGAGGCAAGCGGATTCGCGTTTATCGCAACCACATTCCGTTTCTGGAATGCACGTCCGTCTTCGTCTGCGTCACAGCCCGCATTACGGTGCGATGCATACGAATGCAGCGACGCGCCAAGGATTCGTCGCTGTCACACGCAAATGCGATCCCGTCGACACTTGCACCCATGCGCGCCAATCGCTTGACGACATCAACGCTCGAGCAAAACGCACAACGGCGATGCCCGCAACCGCGACGGCAGCGCGACGCATGCGCGCCGGCCTGCACGGACGACGCGCACCGCTGCGGGCGGCGATGACGCTGTACCGGGTGCAGGGGAGGATGCCGCGGCCACCGGCACGGGCCGCTCGAGTACGGGTGCCGGCGAACTCATCGAGCGTGGACGCGGGCCGACCCGCACCACGAAGCCCTGTGCCGTCGCCGAGACCACCTCCACCCAGTGCAACTCGTCGGGCGTGTTCCAGCGTCCGCCGACTTTCAGCATCGAGCCTTCGTTGCTGGAGAAATTGGCCGGCGGCGTGTCGCGATCGATGCTGTAGGCGATGCCATAGTCTTCTAGCTTGTGGATGATCACCGCGTCGCCGGCCAGGTTCGCTTCGTACGTGCCGGTCCGCCGGCGCGCTTCGAGCGTATAGATCACCGTCCTGTAAGGATCGGGCTGTGCCGGCATGGCCAGCACCACAAGCTGCGCATTGACCGTTTTCAGCACGCTGCCGGCATCGAGCACCACCTCGACCGTCTCGCGGTTGTCGGCCGCGATCACCCGCTTGCGCGACGCAGGAAGCCAGCCCAGGCGCTCGCGCTGGTACATGTTGGGATGCTTCGGCAGCAGACCATAGGTCGCATCGCTGGTGGCATTGCGCCACGCGTCGCTCATCACGTCCCACGGATTGTCGTAGGTGTCGCTGTCGCCATCGGAGTTGTTGGAGTGCGGCAGGCCGTAGCCATGCCCCATCTCGTGCGCCAGCGGCGCGAGGTTGGCGAACGACCACGGCGGACTCCAGGTCACGCGCGTGCAGACGTACACGCCATCCAGCGTCGTGCAGGCACCGCCGCCCCAGGCGTTGCCGTCCAGTTCGCCGTTGAACATCAGGTTGACGCCCTGGATACCGCTGAAATCGACCTCGGCGTCCGCGACCGAAGCGCAGTCGGCGAAGAGTTCCGACAGCTGCGCCTTCTGCTTGCCGTTGACGTCGGCGAGATAGGCCGCGCGCGGCTTGGGCAGCGTGTACCAGCCGTGCGCGGAACTGCCCGCGAGATTGACCTGACCGTAGGACACCTCCGACCAGTAGTGGCCCAGCTGGCCGGGCGCATTGCCGTACTGGTTCTGGAAGAAGCTTCGCGGCTTCTGCTCGACCGCGACGTCCGCGAACTTGCACATCAGCGTGATCCAGCGCGTCGCACCCAGTACGGGCGCGGACGCCATCACGCGTCCGTCGGCTCCCGTCGCCAGCGCGCGCGCCGGCAACCGGTCCGTGGGGACGATCGCACTGATCGAGGCGAGCGCACCGGATGCGGACATGACCCTGGATGACGAAGCGATATCCGCGCGCGCGGTGTACGACACCGCCACGCGACGGTTGGACAACGCATACAGATCGCCCGCGGCACGCTTGGCCTGGGTCACGTCCAGCGGAATGCGGTGTCCAGGACCGATGTCCAGCCAGGCATCCAGCTGCGGCGCCGCCTGCGCGCGTCCAGGCAGCGCGCGCGGAGGATCCGCCCATTGCAGCTGCAACGTTCCCTGCACCACCGTCTCCGCCCGCAAGGGAAGATTCGGAAGAAGGCATGCCATGGCCGACATTGCCGCAGCGAGGAGCACCCGAATGCCCTTGCGCGGTGTGTCGGCTGATCCGTGCTTGACCACGCGCGACCCCATTCACGACGGCGGGTCGAGATGACGCCGCCATGGTCGGGGTGTCGGCAGGGAACGCAGGGTCTTGAGGGCACTACGGTGCCACAGGACATGTTTTGCGTGCGGATGTTCCGAACTGCGATGCAGGTCGTGGTTCGCTTGCGAAGCGCATTCGACTCACCCCCGACATCGCACCGCCCCGCGATGTCGGGATTGTCCGGAACGTGTAGGAGAAATACCTACGCTTCAGCGCTCGCGCAGTGCGCAGGACGACATGCGTCCGCGCGGCTGCAGGCATCGCGTGGACGTCGCTCCGCGTGCGTCGTCCCGCGTCGCCGTCAGCGGCGGGGAGGGTGCCGTGCCCGACGGGATCGGCGACGACGCGGAAGCCGCCGCAGGCTTCACCAGCGCCGGCAACGGACTGCTCATCACCCGCGCCTGGCCCACGGTCAGCACGAAGCCGGTCGCCGTCTGCGACCGGATCGTCACCAGATGCGATGCCTCCGGCGTGATCCAGCGCTCGCCCACCTTGAACATCGAGCCTTCGTTGTTGGACCGGGTGGCGGGAGGCACATCGGCATCGATGCTGTAGGCGGTACCGGACCGCTCCACCTTGTGGATGATCACCGCATCGCCTGCCAGGCCGCCCTCGTAGGTGCCTTCGCGCTTGCGCGCCTCCAGCGTATAGACCACGGTCGCGTACGGATCGGCCTGCGGCGACAGCGACAGCACCAGCATCTGCACATTGGTCGAATTGGCCAGGTGCGCGTAGTCCAGCACGATCTCGCGCGTCGTCAGGTCGCCCAGCCCGATGATCCGCTGGCGCGGCGCATCCACCCAGCTCAGCCGGTGGCGCTGGAAGATGTTGATGTGTTTCGGGCGAGTGCCGTAGGTGGTGTCCCCCACCGCGTTGGACCAACTGTCGCTCATCACGTCCCACGGGTTGTCGTAGGTATCGTCATCGCGATCGGAGTTGTCCGAGTGCGGCAGGCCATAGCCATGGCCCATCTCGTGCGCCAGCGGCGCCAGGTTGCGGAACGACCACGGTGGATTCCACGTCACCCGCTTGCACAGGCGTGCGCCGCGCACGGTGGCGCAGCTCTGGCCGCCCCACGCGAAGCCGTCGAGATCGCCGTTGAACATCATGTTGATGCCGACCGGCGCGTTCAGGTCGACGGTTTCGGGCGCAGCGGACGCGCAATCGGCGAACAGCTTGTTGAGGTCGGCCTTGTCCTTGCCGTCCACCTTCGTCACGTAGGTCGAGCGGGGACTCGGCAGGGTGTACCAGCCATGCGCCGTGCTGCCGGCCAGGTTGATCTTGTTGTACGACACCTCGCGCCAGTAGTGGCCGAGTTGGCCGACGCCCTCGCCGTACTGCGACTGGAAGAAGGCCTGGTCCTTCTGTTCTTCGGTCGCGTCGCCGAACTTGCACATCAGTGTCACCCAACGGGTGGTCCCGCTGATCGGCGCCGCCGCCATGACACGCGCGTTCGCAGGATGCACCTGCGCCAGCTGGGTGGTGCGATCGGCGGGCACGATGGCCTGGATCGCGGGTGCGGACGACATCACCCGCTCCTGCGGCGCAAACGCCACCGCGACGCGACGGTTGGCCAGCACGTACAGATCACCGGCGGCGAGCTTCGCCTGCGCGGGGTCGAGCGCGATGCGGGTGCCATCGTCCTTCAGCAGCGAGGCGTTGAAGCGGGGCGCCAGCCGTGGTTCCCCCATGGCGGCGCGCGGTGGATCGCCCCACTCCAGCTGCAGCAGACCCTGTTCGATGGTCTGCGCATGCAGCGCCATCGCGAACGACATGCTCCATGCGAACCCCAGTACCGCGACGACCCCGCTTCGCGATGCGCCCCCTGCATTCCTTTTCACGGTCCCCGACTCCCCTGGCATCTGCGCGCGTCGCGCACTGGATCACGCGTTCTAACGGGTATGGCGGTGGCGTGCCGTGCGTGGCATCACAATCCCCGCGTGTATGATCCGGCGCACCTGTCCGTCACCGCTGCCTGCCTGCCATGCATACCCCCCCCGACTACCGCGCCCTGCTGGAAACCGCCATCGCCGAAGCCCGCCAGGGACTGGCAGAAGGCGGCATCCCGATCGGCGCGGCGCTGTACCACCAGGACGGCCGGCTGCTCGGCTGCGGCCACAACCGCCGCGTGCAGGAAGGCGACCCCTCCGTGCACGGCGAAACCGATGCCTTCCGCAAGGCCGGCCGCCAGCGCCGCTATCGCGACACCATCATGGTCACCACACTGGCACCGTGCTGGTACTGCAGCGGCCTGGTGCGCCAGTTCAACATCGGCACCGTGGTCGTCGGCGAATCGGTGACGTTCCAGGGTGGCATCGACTGGCTGCGCGAATCCGGTGTCGAGGTCATCGACCTGCAGAGCCAGGAGTGCATCGAGATGCTTGGCGACTACATCCACGCCAATCCCGACGTGTGGAACGAGGATATCGGCGAGGACTGAGCTCGCCGCGCGCACGCTCAGACGGGTTTCATCACCATCAGCCAGAAGATCGCGACGACGCTGATGAACGCCGGCCAGCCAAGCCAGAACCACAACCGCATCGCGCGGTGATAGGCCGGCGGCAGCGGCGCGCCTTCCGCGGCGGCACGTTGCGCCAGATCACGCGCGCGGACCTGAAGCCACAACACCGGCAACCAGCAGGCGCCGATCACGAAGAAGAGCATCAGCGCCGTTTTCACCCAGAAGACGTCCAACGGCATGCCGAGCAGGTGCGTCAGCCAGAGGCCCGTGCCCAGTTGCACCACGACGGCAGGTGCGGTGAAGCAGGCATCGGCGATCACCACCGTGCGTGCCGTGGCCGCGATGACGCGTGCATCGCCGCGCAGGTGCGCCAGCCACATGAAGAACGCGATTCCCAACCCGGTGCCGAACAGTAGCGTCGAGGCCAGGATATGGATCCACTTCACCCACAGGTACGTCATCAGCGTCGCTCCGCCAGGACCCACAGCATGGCCAGGGCCGGCACCAGCACCAGGTTCTTCGCCAATCCACCCAACGGGTCCCACCACAGCGCCGGCACGGCGGTGCCCAGCACCAGCGTATAGGCGAGCAGCAACAGCAGCATCGCGGAGACGGCGGCACGGGGCCGCCAGCCACTGGCGAGCCACAGGCCGAGCAGCAGGTCGGCCACGCCGCCGCCACGGGCCATCAGTACAGAATTCATCGCATACAGCGGCGTGCCGGACGACAGGCGCACGATATCGGCCGCCGGGGTGAGGAAGCCGGCCAGCGCGGACAGCAGCCAGAGCGCCACCACGGACCATCGCAAGGTCGGCGCAAGGAAATAGAGCTGCGCCTGCCAACGGTCCTGCACCTGGCTCGGCGCCGATGCGAGTGCATCCTCCAGCGTGCTTGGCCGCATGCCGAAATCGGCCGCCAGCCGTTCGCCCGCGTCCGCCGCCGTCGTATTGCCCCGCCGGAGCATGCGCCACATGGTGCGTCCAACCGGACCGCGTCCGAGTGTCTCCATGACGGTGACGGCGACAGATACGACCGCTTCCGGCACGGCGATGACGCGCGCGCCGGGAACCCGCAGCCAGCGCCGCCACTGCCGCTGGTAGTCGCGCAACGACAGCGGTGCGGGACCGCCCACGTCGTAGATGCCGGTGACGGTGCCCGACACCGCGCGCGCGACCAGTTCGCCGAGGTCTTCCACCGCCAGCGGCTGCACCTGCCAGCGGCCATCACCGGGCAGCCACTGCACGCCCGGGAATCCCGCCAGCGCACGCAGCAGCGAGGTGCCGCCATACGAACCGCTGACCGAATACACCACCGAGGGACGGAGCACGACGGACGACAATGCGAGGCCGCCAAGTCGCTCGTCGAAACGATGTTTGGAGGCGATGAACGGACCGTCCTCGGGAAGGCCGAGCGCCGAGACCTGCACGAAACGGCCTACACCGCATGCCATGCAGGCTTGCGCGAGTGCGAAGGGCGCATCGACGTGGATCGCCTCGAACGTCTGGCCGCCGCCCTCGCGCAGGATGCCGGCAGCGTTGACGACGGCATCCACGCCATCGAGCAGCGGCAGCCAGTCTTCCCTGCGCACCATCGCCTGCAGGTCGCAGGCGCGCTCGTCGTCCGCAAGCGGGCGCCCTTTCCGCCGCACCGCGCGCACCACGTTCCAGCCGTGGCGACGAAGCGCGGCCACCAGGTAGCCACCGATGAAACCCGCGCCTCCCACCACCAGCACGGTCCGGCCCGCGTTATCCGGCGATGTCCGCGGGAGGGTTTCCATGCGGTCTTCCGTGTCCGTCGAGAGGAGGAGAAACGCGGGATCAGGCCTTGCGCACGAACTCCGACTTGAGCTTCATCGCGCCTATGCCGTCGATCTTGCAGTCGATGTCGTGGTCGCCATCGACCAGGCGGATGTTCTTGACCTTGGTGCCGACCTTCACCACCAGCGAAGAACCCTTGACCTTCAGGTCCTTGATGACGGTGACGGTATCGCCATCCTGCAGCAGGTTGCCGTTCGCATCCTTGATGACGCGTTCCTCGTCACCACTGACAGGCGCTTCGGCCGACCATTCATGTCCGCATTCCGGACAGACCAGCTGGGCGCCGTCCTCGTAGGTGTAGGCAGACTGGCACTGGGGGCAGGGAGGCAGCGTCGACATCGCGGACCGGGAAGCAGGGACGGCCTGGATTGTCGCACGCCGTCACCGTAGCGTGCGCTGCGCGCACGACCGCGTGCTGACGGGTTCATGCGGTCGTGCGCATGGCGCACGCTACAGGATGTAGCGGCTCAGGTCGGGGTCCTGCACCAGTTCGCCCAAGTGCGCGTCGACGTAGGCACGGTCGATGGTGATGCTCTGACCGTCACGATCGGGCGCTTCGTAGCTCAGCGTATCCAGCAACCGCTCCAGGACGGTGTGCAGGCGGCGGGCACCGATGTTCTCCTGCCGCTCGTTGACCAGCGCGGCGATCTCGGCGAGCCGGTCGATGGCGTCGTCCGTGAAGCGCAGCGACACGCCTTCGGTCTTCATCAGCTCCACGTACTGCTTGCTCAGCGCCGCCTTGGGTTCGGTGAGGATGCGGATGAAATCCTCCTTGCTCAGCGCCGACAGCTCGACCCGGATCGGGAAACGGCCCTGCAGTTCCGGGATCAGGTCGCTGGGCTTGGCCAGGTGGAACGCGCCGGACGCGATGAACAGGATGTGGTCGGTCTTCACCGTGCCGTACTTGGTCGACACGTTGCTGCCTTCCACCAGCGGCAGCAGGTCGCGCTGCACGCCTTCGCGGCTGACGTCGGCACCGCTCATGTTTCCGCTGCGCTTGGCCACCTTGTCGATCTCGTCGATGAACACGATGCCGTGCTGCTCGCACGATTCGATGGCGGCGGCGCGGATGTCGTCCTCGTTGACCAGCTTCGCGGCCTCTTCCTCGACCAGCTGCGGGCGTGCGGCCTTGATCGTCACCGTGCGCTTGTGGGTCTTCTGCCCGCCGAGGTTGGAGAACATCTGCCGCAGCTGTTGGCCCATTTCCTCCATGCCGGGCGGCGTCATGATGTCGACGCCGACGTTGGCGGCCAGTTCCAGTTCGATCTCGCGCTCGTCCAGGTCGCCGCTGCGCAATTGCCGGCGCAGCTTCTGCCGCGTCTCGGATTCCTTCGACGATGGCTCTGCGCCGATATCGACGGTCGTCGTGGCCGCGCCGAAACCGAAGCCATTGCCGCCGGCCGCGTCGCGCCGCGGCAGCAGCGCATCGAGGATGCGGTCTTCGGCGCGCTCCTCGGCCTGCGTGCGCATGCGCGCCTTGGCCTGCTCGCGGTACATCTTCACCGCGGTATCGGCCAGATCGCGCACGATCTGTTCGACATCCTTGCCGACGTAGCCGACCTCGGTGAAACGCGTGGCTTCCACTTTCACGAAGGGTGCGTTGGCCAGCGTGGCCAGGCGGCGCGCGATCTCGGTCTTGCCGACGCCCGTCGGGCCGATCAGCAGAATGTTCTTCGGCATCACTTCGTTGCGCAGCCCGGCGTCGAGCTGCATGCGACGCCAGCGGTTGCGCAACGCGATGGCGACCGCACGCTTGGCGGCGTGCTGACCGACGATGTGGCGGTCGAGCTCCTGCACGATCTCGCGCGGGGTCATGGTGGAGGAGGTGTTTTCAGTCATGGGGATTCGGGATGCGTAAGAGGGGGGCGGGGACGCTGGGCGGCTTCAGCTTGGCGTTCGCTTCAGCGAATCACCAATCACGAATCACCGATCACAGCTCCTCAACCACCACGTTTCGGTTGGTGTAGATGCAGATGTCGCCGGCGATGTTCAGCGATTCGACGGCGATGGACTTCGCGTCCAGTTCGGTGTGCGCCAGCAATGCGCGCGCGGCGGACAGAGCGTAGGAGCCACCCGAACCGATGGCGATGATGCCGTCTTCCGGTTCGATGACATCGCCGGTACCGCTGATGATCAGCGAGGTCTCCCTGTCGGCGACGGCGAGCAGCGCTTCGAGCTTGCCGAGGCGGCGCTCGGTGCGCCAGTCCTTGGCCAGTTCCACGGCGGCGCGCGTCAGTTGTCCGTGCTTCTCCAGCTTGGCTTCGAACAGCTCGAACAGCGTGAACGCATCGGCCGCCGCGCCGGCAAAACCCGCCAGCACCTGGCCGTCGCGTCCGAGCCGGCGCACCTTGCGTGCGTTGCCCTTCATGACCGTGTGGCCCAGCGTCACCTGACCGTCGCCGGCGACGGCGACATGTCCGTTGCGGCGCACGGACAGGATGGTGGTGGCGTGGAAGACGTTGGGATTCTGGCTGGGGTCCATGGAGGCCTCCGGGGTGTTAACCCTGAGGTGGGGACGCCGATTCCGGGTTCAAGCGTGACCTTTGGAGGCGTTTCAGGAGCGACGTGAGTCGCGGCCACGATCCCAGGACGCGGGGCATGCATCATCCGCCAGACCGCGCCTGATGAAGTCGCCCTTTCGGTGCGGATCTGCGGCCACGACCCACGTCGCGCCTGCCAGGGATTCAGCGTTTCCGCTTCGCCCGCGGATGCGCGGCGTCGTACACCTTGGCCAGGTGCTGGAAGTCCAGGTGCGTGTAGATCTGCGTGGTGGCGATGTCGGCATGACCGAGCAATTCCTGCACGCCGCGCAGGTCGCCGGAGGATTCGAGGATATGGCTGGCGAAACTGTGCCGCAGCATGTGCGGATGCACGTGCTTGAACAGGCCCTGCCGCTGCGCGAGTTGCTTGATGCGGATCTGCACGGCGCGCTGCGAGATCGGGCCGTCGCTGCGACCCGGGAACACGAAGGCTTCGTTCGCCGCCGGCCGTTCCTGTCGCCACTCGACCAGCGCATTTCGCGCATGCGAACCGACCGGCACCTTGCGCTCCTTGCTGCCCTTGCCCATCACCGTGACCATGCCGCCGGCCATGTCCAGGTCGCGCCAGCGCAGCGCGCACAGCTCGCTCAAACGCAGGCCCGAGGAATAGAACAGTTCGAGCAACGCACGATCGCGCCTGCCCAGCGGCACGTCGACCGGCACCTCGACCAGCCGGACCGCTTCGTCGGCATCCAGTACCTGCGGCAACTTGCGTGGCGCCTTGGGGGCGCGCAACGCCGCCGCCGGACTCGCGGCGATGCGGCCATGCTTGAGCAGCCACTGGTAATAACTCCGGCACGCCGACAGGCGGCGCTGCAGGCTTTTCGGCGACAGACCGCGCCGGTGTTCGCTGGCGACGAAGCCGCGCAGCTGTTCCGTCTGCACCTCGGCGAGATCCGCGGTGCCCTGGGACTGCGCCCAGTCCGTCAGCGCGGCGAGATCACGCCGATACGCATCCAGCGTGTGCGCGGAGACGCGACGTTCGACCTCAAGATGGGCAAGGAAGTCGGCGACTGCGTACATTCCGGTGATCCGTCATTCCGGCGAAAGCCGGAATCCATGTTGCCTTTGCGTTTGTCTTGCGCGGTCCACCGAAAGAGCAAGAGCAACATGGATTCCGGCTTTCGCCGGAATGACGGCAGGGAGCGCCGGCCCGCGCTCAACCATCGAACCGCTTCAACGCCGTCACCAGCGTCTCGCCCATCATGCGCAGGAACAGCGTGCCCATGCCGGGATAGAAACGGTTGCCATCACGGCTGCCGACGGCGACCAGGCCGATGCCCGGCAGCGGCAGCAACGCGGACGAAGCCACTTCATCGGCGCGCGCACCGTACAGCAGCACATGCTTCTCCGGCTGCAGGCGGCCGCAGATCGGCTCGCCGTCGCGCAGGCAGTCGCGGAACGGCGCCATGTGCGGATTGTCCGCCGGAATGATCTGCAGCCACTCGCTGTCCTCCAGTCCGGCCACCGGATGCAGCAACACGATGCTGACGCGGTCGCCATTGAAGTCCTCGGCCAGCGATGCCGCCATCGCGCGGACCGTGTCGGCGGCGGTGCCCTGCTTCATCAACGTCAGCGCCAACTGGTGCGTGCGCACCGCCAGGCGTTCGTTCTCCTGCGCGTTGGCGAACAGATCGCCGAGGCGCTTGGACAACTCGCGGTTCTTGTCGCGCAGCACTTCCAGCTGGTAGCTGGCCAGCGAAGCGGTCGGACCTTCGTCGCGCGGGACCACCATGCTCATCGCCAGGTCCGGGAACTGTTTCAGGAAGGTGGGATGCCGCCGCAGCCACGCCGCGACCTCGTGGGCGCCCAGCTTCTCCTGTGTGTCGCTCATGCTTTCCATTCCCCTTCGAATACGAACGCCGCCGGTCCGGACATGATGACCGCTGCGTCATCGGAGGGCCAGCGGATGTGCAACTCGCCGCCAGGCAAGGCCACTGCCACGTCACGGTCCACGCGACCGCGACGGATCAGGACCGCCGCCGCGGCGCAGGCGCCGCTGCCGCACGCCAGCGTCTCGCCCACGCCGCGCTCGTACACGCGCAGGCGGATGCGGTCGCGCGCGATCACCTCGGCGAACCCGACGTTGACCGATTCCGGGAAATGCCGCGAGCGCTGCAACAGCGGGCCGTAGTGCTGCACCGGCGCGGTGTCGACCGACGGGACCTCGATGACGGCGTGCGGATTGCCCATCGACACGGCACCGAAACGCAGGCGCAGGCCTTCGTCCACGTCGGCGTCGTACTCCGCGCGGACCTGCTCGAAGCCCACCAGCGGAATGCGTGCCGGCACGAACTCCGGCACGCCCATGGCGATGGCATAGCGGTCGTCGCCGATCCGCTCGACGGCGTGCGTCGACAGCGGGCTGTCGACATCGAACGTGTCGCTGCGGGCGGCACCGTCGCGGACCAGCCATGCCGCCACGCAGCGCGCACCATTGCCGCACTGCTGCGACGGTGAACCATCCGAATTCCAGATGCGGTACGCCGCCACGGAACCAGGGCTGCGTGGCGGCTCGATGGTCAGGATCTGGTCGCAGCCCACGCCGCGGTGGCGGTCGGCCAGTGCGGCCGCGAGCCTCGCGTCGGGCGGCGGCAGGCCGTCACGCAGGTCCAGCACGACGAAATCGTTGCCGGCCCCGTGCATCTTGGTGAACCGCATCGCCGTGGAGCGCGCGTGCGCGGACTCAGCCATTCCCGTCGGTGGCAGGCACCGTGGCGGGATCGATCGGCGGTTCCGCCGGCGCCGTGTCGGTACTCGCCGGTGCGCTCTCGGCGGGCGCGACCGGCGCTTCCTCCGCCGGCTTTTCCGGCATGAACAACGGGCCCTTGGCACCGCAGGCGGACAGGACCGCCATCAGGGCGGCGGCGAAGAAGAGTCGGGCATTCCGGTTCATGCCGCGAGTATAGCCACAGCGCGATGAACGCGGCGGCGGGTCAGCCGGTGCGCGGCGGCTCGGGACGCCGCCACAGCCAGGCGCCGACCGTGGCCATGCAGCCGATCGGCAACGCGACCATCCACCACCGGTGCGATCCGGTCCAGAGCATCAGCGTGAGCAGGATGGCGGCGCTGGCCAGCATGGTCCACGTGGCCGCCCATTTGGCCCGCCGGGAGACGGCGCGATGCAGGTGCCAGTCGTGGATCATCGGGCCGAAGCGCGGATGAGTGACCAGATAGCGGTGCAGCCGTTCGGAGCCGCGCGATGCCGCGTAGGCCGCGATCAGGATGAAGACCGTGGTCGGCAGGCCCGGCACGAACACGCCCACGATGCCCAGGCCCAGGCTGGCGTACGCCAGCAGCCACCACGCCCAGCGGAAACGCACCGGGCGCGCTTCGGGCAGGTCACGCGGTGGCGGAGACGGCTCGTGCACGGCGACCTTGTACCCCAAATCCATCGCGGACGGCGCAAATACGATCTGCGCGGACCGGACGACCGCGCCCCACCTTGCCATGACACACCACCCTCACCCGACGTCGCCTCTCCGGATATCGGCGATGACACCACTGGCCTGAAGCACCATCCGTCGGCCAGTGCCCGAAACGGAAAGAGCCGGGTTTCCCCGGCTCTCCGCAGTCCCGTCCGCCGTGCTTACTTCGACGCGACGCCCAGCTGGTCGAGCATGAAGGCGTACATCTCCGCACGCTCGCGGTACTGGCGGAAACGGCCCGACTTGCCGCCGTGGCCGGCCTCCATGTTGGTGCGGAACACCACCGGGCCCGTACCCGTGTTGAGGTCGCGCAGGCGGGCGACGTACTTGGCCGGCTCCCAGTACTGCACCTGCGAATCCCACAGGCCGGTACCGACGAACATCGCCGGGTACGCCTTGGCCTGCAGGTTGTCGTAGGGCGAATACGTCAGGATGTAATCGTAGTAGCCCTTCTCTTCCGGATTGCCCCACTCGTCGTATTCGTTGGTGGTCAGTGGAATGCTGGCGTCCAGCATGGTGGTGACCACGTCGACGAACGGCACCAGGGTCAGGATGACCTTGTACTTCTCGGGCGCCATGTTCGACACCGCGCCCATCAGCAGGCCGCCGGCGCTGCCACCCATCGCGGCAACGCGATCCTTCGCCGCATAGCCTTCCTTCACCAGGTAATCGGTGACATCGATGAAGTCGGTGAACGTGTTGATCTTGTTGTACAGCTTGCCGTCGTCGTACCAGGTGCGACCCATTTCCTGGCCGCCACGGATGTGCGCCAGCGCGTAGACCACGCCGCGGTCGAGCAGGCTGATGTTGGTGATGCTGAAGTTCGGATCCATCGACGAGCCGTAGCTGCCGTACGCGTACTGCAGCATCGGCGCCTTGCCGTCGCGGGCCACGTCCTTGCGGTATACCAGCGTCACCGGGATCTTCGTCTTGCCATCGCGGGCCGGCGCCCACACGCGCTCGGTCACGTACTTCGACGCGTCGTAGCCCGGCACGGGCTGCTGCTTCAGCTGCCGGCGCTCGCCGGTCTTCGTGTTGATCTCGTAGGTCGTGGCTGGCGTCGTCATCGACGTGTAGCTGTAGCGGACCCAGTCCGTGCCAGTCTCAGGATTGGCGGCCAGTCCCATCGAATACGCGGGCTCGTCGGCCTTGATGGCCTCGCTGCTGCCGTCGGCCTTGACCACGCGCAGGCTCTCCAGCGCGTTGGCGCGCTCGGACACCACGCTGAAGCCGTCGAACAGTTCGATGCCTTCCACGAACACGTCGTCGCGGTGCGCGATCCAGTCCTTCCAGTCCTTGCGCGAGGTCGAACCGGTCGGCGCGGTGACGACCTTGAAATTGGTGGCACCGCCGGCATTGGTGCGGATCACCCAGCGGCCGCCCAGGTGGTCGGCCTGGTATTCGACGTCGCGCTCTCGCGGCGCCAGCACGGTGAACACGCCGGGGCTGGCGGCCGGCGTGCAGCGCATCTCCGACGACACCGTGCTTTCCACGCCGATGCAGATGAACTGGTCGTCGCGGGTGCGGCCGATGCCCATGTAGAAGCTGTCGTCTTCTTCCTCGTAGACCAGCTTGTCGTCACTGGCCGGGGTGCCCAGCACGTGCGACTTCACCCGCTTGCTGAGCAGGGTCTCCGGATCCTTGTCCACGTAGAACAGCGTGGTGCCGTCGTTGGACCAGACCAGGTTCGGCTCGGCGTTGGTCACGGTATCCGGCAGGATCTCGCCGGTGTCCAGGTTCTTGAAGCGGATGGTGTACTGGCGGCGGCCGTTGGTGTCGTCGGCGTAGGCGAGCAGGCGGTTGTCCTGGCTGACCTCGTAGTCGCCGACGCTGTAGTAGTCCTTGCCTTCACCCAGCGCATTGACGTCAAGCAGCACCTGCTCGCCGGCGAAGTCGCCGGCCGCGTTGGCCTTCTGGATGGAGACCGCATCCACGCCCGGACCATCCTTGCGGCGCGCGTGCACGGGGTAGTCCTTGCCAGTCACGAAGCGCGCGTAGTACCACCAGCCGCGCTCGCGGTACGGCACGCTGGCATCGTCCTGCTTGATGCGTGCGACGACCTCGTTGTAGAGCTTGTCCTCCAGCGGCTTCAGCGGCGCCATCAGCGCATCGGTGTAGGCGTTCTCTGCGTTGAGGTACGCCAGCATCTCCTTGTTCTCGCGCTTGTCGTCGCGCAGCCAGTAGTACTCGTCGTTGCGCTCGGCGCCGTGCGGCGCCTTCACGACGTGCGGCTTCTTCGCCACGTCGGGCGGGGTGGCGCTGGCGGCCAGGGCGGAGGTGATCGGGGTACTCATCAGGACGGTCGCGGCAAGCAGGAAAGATGTCGTCTTCATGGATGGGGTCCGGGAATGCGGGATGCAATGGCGGCGGGAATCGGCACCCTCCCCCGCGTGCGGGGGAGGGTTGGGGTGGGGGGCGAGCGACTCCGTTTGACGTCGGCGCTGCCCCCATCCGCCCTTCGGGCACCTTCCCCCGCAGGCGGGGGAAGGGAGCAAACACTTACTTCGACAACTGTTGCCAGAGGAAGGTGTAGGCCAGCGCACTCATGTGCGCGGCCTGGGCGTTGTTCGCCGCACCGCCGTGGCCACCCTCGATGTTCTCGTAGTAGCGCACGTCCTTGCCGGCGTCCAGCATCATCGCCGCCATCTTGCGGGCGTGGCCGGGATGCACGCGGTCGTCGCGCGTGGAGGTCATGAACAGGGTCGGCGGATAGTCCTTCTTCGCATCGAACAGGTGATACGGCGAGAAGGTCTTGATGAACTCCCAGTCGGAGGTATCGGGGTTGCCGTACTCGGCCATCCACGACGCGCCGGCCAGCAGGTGGCTGTAGCGCTTCATGTCCAGCAGCGGCACCTGCACCACGACCGCGCCGAACAGCTCCGGGTACTGCGTCAGCATGTTGCCGGTCAGCAGGCCGCCGTTGCTGCCGCCCTGGATGCCCAGGTGCTTCGGCGAGGTGATCTTGCGGGCGATCAGGTCCTGCGCGACCGCGGCGAAGTCTTCATACGCCTTGTGGCGGTTGGCCTTCAACGCCGCCTGGTGCCAGCGCGGTCCGTATTCGCCACCGCCGCGGATGTTGGCGACTGCGTACACGCCGCCCTTCTCCAGCCAGCCCTTGCCGACGCCGCCGGAATAGCCGGGCGTCATCGAGATCTCGAAGCCGCCGTAGCCGTACAGCAACGTCGGCGTGCTGCCGTCGTACTTCAGGTTGTCGGGTCGCACCAGGAAGTACGGGACTTTGGTGCCGTCCTTGGACGTGGCGAAGTGCTGCTCGATCTTCTTGCCCGCCGCATCGAAGAACGCCGGCATCGACTTCAACTGCTCCGGCTTCTGGCCCAGTTCCACCAGCGACAGCGTGGTCGGGGTCAGGTAGTCGGTGACGGTCATCCACACCGCGTCGCTGCTGTCGGCATCCACGGCGCTCACGCTGACGGTGCCGAAGCTCGGCGCACCGACGAACTCGCCACGCTTCCAGCCGTTGGCCGACGGCGTCAGGACGCTGAGCTTGTTCTTGACGTCGTCCAGCACGTTCAGCACCACATGGCTCTTGGTGACCGAGGCGCTGGCCAGCGAGGTCGTGGCGGTCGGCTCGAACAGCACGTCGAATGCGCGCTTGCCCGCCATGAAGTCGTCGAACTTCGCCGCCAGCAGCGAACCGGCCGCGTAGGTCTTGCCACCGACCGTCCACGGCTCGCGCAGTTCCAGCGTCAGCCATTCGCGGAAGACGCCCTTGCTGGCCGAGTTCGGCGCGTCGATCTTGGTCAGCGTGCCATCCTTGCCCCGCACATACATTTCGTCGTTGTAGAAGGCCAGCGTACGGCTGACGAAATCGCGCTGGAAGCCCGGCGTGTCATCGTGGTATGCCGCGATGTACATGTCGTCCGGCTTGCCTTCGTAGACGACCGTGGCGCTGTCCAGCGGCGTGCCGCGCTTCCATTCCTTGGCGATGCGCGGATAACCGGAACTGGTCATGCTGCCGGCGCCGAAATCGCTGTAGACGTAGACCGTGTCGGCGTCCTTCCAGCCCATGCCGCCCTTGGCTTCGGGCCGGTAGAAACCATCGGCCAGGAACTTCTTGTTGACCAGGTCGAACTCGCGCGTCTCGTCGGCATCGGCGCCGCCGCGCGACAGCGCGATCAGGCAGCGCGCGTAGTCAGGCTTGCGGCAGTCGGCGCCGTGCCACACCCAGTTCTTGCCTTCGGCCTTGTTCAGTGCATCCAGGTCGAGCACGGTTTCCCACTGCGGCTGGGCCTTGCGGTACTCGGCCAGCGTGGTGCGCCGCCACAGGCCGCGCTCGTGCTGCTTGTCCTTCCAGAAGTTGTAGTAGTGGTCGCCGATCTTCTGCACGCCGGGGATCTTGGCGTCGGAATCGAGGATGGCGCGGATGTCGGCTTCCAGTTGCTTGAAGGCCGGGGTCGACGCGATCTCGGCCTCGGCCTTGGCGTTGACGCCCTTCACCCAGTCGAGCGGCTTCTGGCCCTCGACGTCTTCCAGCCAGGCATACGGGTCGTCGGACACGTCAGTGTCCTTGGCATGGGCTGGAACCGACAGCGCGCCGGCAACGGCGAAGCCTGCCGCCAGGCAGGCATGGGCGAGTTTTGACATCGGATGGGGCTCCGGAGGTGCAGTTCATGAACATGTCACGCTAGCACAAGGCCCGGAGGCCACCCCATGCCGAAGGTCAGGCCGCCCGCAGGAGGGCGGCCGCGCGCCGGGGCCGGACCCGCCGCGCCTGCGGACTGCGACGCCGCCGCAGCCCTGCGCGCGCCGTCCAACCCGACGGAAGGCGGAAACGATGCAGTGCCCACCAGGCCGCCGCCGGCATGCCGACCAGCCACAGCGGAAGCCAGCCCAGCCAGTCGGTGCTTGCCCGCGCCAGCGGCACCAGCAGCACCAGCGCCAGGCCGGTGACCACGAGCCTGCGCAACACGCGATCGAGATGGACATCCGGACGATCCCGGACAACCGCGTGCGAAGACGTCAGCGACAGCGTGGACATGGTGAAGGACTCCCTTGTGTGATGTCAGTACGGCGTCACGGTCGCGCACGCAGATCTCACGGGTTGCGACATCACCGGTTAACATCTCCCTCGCATCCTGATGGCTAGCGTGCCCGTATGAGGAAGGAAGGAGTTCCGCATGTCCCTGGCGTCGTTTAACCGCGTGGCCCGCATCGCCCTGGTTGTCCTGGTGGCCGGCCTGGCGGGTGGCTGTGCCAGCCGCGGCGCGGTGCCGGACGTGCCGGACGCGGTCGACCTGCCCCGCTTCATGGGGACGTGGCAGGTGGTGGCGCACATCCCGTATTTCGCCGAACGCGGACACGTCGCCGCACGCTACGAATACGTCCTGCGCGACGCCGACAAGGTCGGCGTGACCTACCACTACCGCGAAGGCTTCGATCAGCCCGAGCAGTCGCGCGAAGCGCGCGCGTCGGTCAAGGGCGCGTCCGGCAACCGCGAATGGACGCTGTGGTTCGTCGGCGTGGTGCCGGCGAAATGGCGCATCGTCGACGTGGCCCCGGACTATTCCTGGGCGCTGGCCGACTACCCGGGCCGTGACATGGGCTGGATCCTGTCCCGTGATGCCGTGATGGACGATGCGCAGTACCAGGACCTGGTGAAGCGCGCCCGCGACCACGGCATCAACGCCCGACAACTGGTCCGCGTGCCGCAGGTGCCCGCCCAGGTGGGCAAGCCGGGATTCGGCGGACCGAAGGAGCCGTGATTCGGTTCCCTGTAGGAGCGACGTCAGTCGCGACCGGATGAGGAAGTGGTCCTTGGCGTTCCTTTAGGAAAGTGGCGTTCGCTTGCCGAGCCGACCAGGATCAAGACACTCAAGATCAACGGTCGCGACTGACGTCGCTCCTACAGAAGATCATCTCTTCTCGTAGTTCGACAGCGCCAGTTCCAGCAGTGCCTTGGCCTGCTCGCGCAGCACGGCGGGTTCGACGATCTCGGCGTCGGCGCCGTAATGCAGGATGTCCATCAACAGCTCGCGCGAAACGCTGTAGGGGATCTTCAGTTCGTAGCGGCCATCCGGCAGGTGGCGCCCCTGCTGCTTCGAGTGCCATTGCTCGTCGGCCACCCAGCGCGCGGCCTTGGCACTGAACAGGATCGTCGCCCAGCCCTTCGGTTCGCCCGAAAAGATGCCGTAGCTGGAGGCGAGGTGCTGGTTCAGTTGCTCGTTGGGCAGGTCGCGGGCGGCCTCTTCGGCCATGCGCGCATGGCCGACGCGGTCGACCGCGAAGCTGCGCAGCGCGTTGCGCTCGTGGTCCCAGGCGTCCAGGTACCAGTTGTCGCGGTAATGGGTGATGCGCTGCGGCGACACCGTGCGCCGGGTGCGCTCGTCGGTGGAGCGCGCACGGTACTCGAACTGCAGCTGCTTGCGCGCCAGCACGGCGGACGCGACGGTGCGGAAACTGGCTTCGTCCAGCGTGCGGCCGCGATGCGGGATGACGCGCACGCGGTCGACCGGCCACTGGTCGACGCCGGCATGGTCGGCGAGCAGGCCTTCGATGCGCTTCTGCAGCGGCGCCAGCGCGCCCGACAGCACGCCGCCGCCGGTCCGCACCAGCAACTGCTGCGCCGCCAGCAAGGCATAGAGTTCTTCCGAACTCAGCCACAGACCGGGCAGTTCGAAGCGGTCACTTTCGGCAGCGTGGTAGCGGAAGCCCGCCTCGCCATCGCCTTCGATCGGCGCCATCAGCGCGTCGCGCAGGTAGGCGAGGTCGCGATAGACCGTCGCGCGCGAGCAGCCCAGTTCTTCCTGCAGGCGCTTTACGGTGACCGGATAGCGCGCCGCCTTGAGGATGCGGTGCAGGGCGGTGATGCGTTCGATCTTGTCCATGAGCGGCACGGCAGGGGGCGTGGCGGGATTATCACCGACGGGTGGCCGTTTTCGTCGCCTGCCTGGCGTTGGAACAGAGACAGGGGACCTGCGCCGACGGCGCCTTGGGCCCGTGCGGTGCCTGGTACTGCGGCGTGTCCTCGCCGCCGTGGCGCCCTCAACGCACGGACCCAAGGCGCTGTATGGTTCCCGGCCGCTGGCGACAGCACCCGCACTCGTTCCGCCAGCATCGGCACATGGAAAGTCAGGCGAACGGGGCGCGAATGCCCCGCGACGGAATCCGTGCGCCCGCGTATCCCGCCCGCCCCGCAGCACCGTGTTCGCGAACCGGATGAACCCGCAGACGGGCGAGGTGAGTCGGCCGTTCCGTCGGCAGCCCTTCGACGCGCGCCGCCGCATCCCGCCGACCGTGACGGACATCCGGGATCCGGACGCCGTCCATGGCACAATCCATGTCGCAAACCTGAATCGGAACAAGCACTTGGGTTGTGGCGTCACACGTCGCCGCCTAACATGTAACCGATTACAACCCGCTGCCCCGAGATTCGCCATGTTCCCCCGTATGCCCCTTTCCCTGCTCGCCATTGCCCTGTTGGCGGGCGCGGCCCAGGCGCAGGCCACCGACGTCCTGCTGCCGCGCAACGAGAAGGTCGACGCGCCCCGGGCGGGCAAGGGATTCGGCAAGCAGGAAGGCATGGCACTGCCGGTGGTCGCCATGGCCGTGCGCCCGATCCCGGAAGCGCCTCCCGAACCGCCGCCGCCCGCGCCTCCCGCACCGACCCTTACCGGCGGTGGTGAACTGGGCTTCGCGGCCGCGAGCGGCAACACCAACAACGAGAGTTTCAACGGCCGGCTGGACCTGACCTACAACGACGGCAGCGCATGGCGGCACAGCGCCAGCCTGTTCGGCCTGCATTCGCGCTCGGAATACACGCGCACACAGGACGATGGCAGCGTGGTCCGCGACAGGCGCACGACGGCGAACCGCTACACGGTGACCGCCAACAGCGCCTACCTGATGGACGACCGCGGCACGCTCAATACGTCGGTGCGCCACGAGCAAGACGATTTCGGTACCTACAGCCGGCAACAGTCGATCAGCCTGAGCTACGGCAACCGGGTGATCGAGAACGAGCGCGCGCACCTCGACCTGCAGGTCGGCCCCGGCTTCCGCCGCGCCTACGACACGCTGGACGGGCGCAACGAGGCCAGCTTCATCGGCCGTGGCCTCATCGACATGCGCTACGCGCTGAGCGAGAACACCGAAATCGTCAACAAGCTGCTGGTCGAATCCGGCGAATACAACACGTTCGCGCAGAACGACCTGGGCGTGTCGGTGACGATGAATTCGCACCTGGCCCTGAAGGCCGGCTGGCAGGCGCGCCACAACAGCGACGTGGCGCCGGACATCAAGAAGACCGACACGCTCACCACGATGAACGTGGTCTACCGCTTCAAGTAAAAGCGTCGCGCAGGGTCAGGCGAGGAACGCACCCGCACCCTGCTCCAGCAACTGCGCGGCGACCCGGCGACCGAGTGCATCGGGATCGAAGGCGGGTCCACGCGCTTCGGCACGCAGCACCTGCCCGTCCGCCGCCGAACCCACCAGCCCCGACAGGACGAGATCGTCGCCGTCGCGTTGCGCGAAGGCCGCCACCGGCACATGGCAGCTGCCGTGCAGTGCGCGGTTCATCGCCCGCTCCGCTTCCACGCAGACGCGGGTGGCGGCATCGTCCAGCACGGCGAACAGCGCATGCGTGTCGGGATCTTCGGCGCGGCACTCGACCGCGACCGCTCCCTGCGCAGGCGCCGGCAGCCAGTCAGGCGCGTCCAGCCGCGCGCGGATACGCGATTCGAAGCCGAGCCGCTGCAGGCCGGCACAGGCCAGGACGATGGCGTCGTACTCGCCCGCATCCAGCTTGGCCAGGCGCGTGTTGACGTTGCCGCGCAGGTCGAGCAATTCGAGGTCGGGCCGCCACGCGCGCAGTTGCGCCTGCCGGCGCAGCGACGACGTCCCCACGCGAGCACCCTGCGGCAGCGCGACGACACCGGCGTACCGATTGGAAACGAAGGCATCGGCGGGATCGGCGCGCATGAGGATGGCCGGTAGGGCGAACGGGCCTTCCAGTTCCATCGGCACGTCCTTCAATGAGTGGACGGCGCAATCGGCTTCGCCGCGCAGCATCGCCAGCTCCAGCTCCTTGAGGAACAGGCCCTTGCCGCCGATCGCGGCCAGCGAACGGTCGAGCACCTCGTCGCCGCGCGTGCTCATCGGCACCAGCTCGACCACCAGCCCGGGATGGGCGGCACGCAGGCGGTCGGCGACGTGTTCGCTCTGCCAGAGGGCGAGCGGGCTCTTGCGGGTGGCGATGCGCAACGTGGTCATGCGGGCATTATCCCGCATGGCAGGGCGCCCGCGGGGATCAGAGCGCCTTGACGGTCTCGCGCAGGCCGGCCACGCAGCGGCGGCTGACTTCGAGCGGGGCCTTGCCATGGCGCAGGATGGCCTGCACGTGGCCGTCGCCGATACGCTTGATCTCGACCAGTTCGTGCCGCGCGACCAGGCAGTTGCGGTGGATGCGTACGAAGCGGCTGCCGAACTCTTCTTCCAGCGACTTCAGCGATTCTTCGATCAGGTCCTCGCCGCGGGCGTGGTGCACCACCACGTATTTCTCCTCGGCCTGCAGGTAATGCACTTCGTCGACCGGGATCAACCGCAGGCTGCCGCGCAGGCGGGCACACAGATGGGTGCGCGGCTGGCTGCTCGACGCCGGCGGATGGCTCTCGCGACCGGCGATGAGGGTGCGTGCGCGTTCGAGCGCGGCGGCCAGCCGCTCGGGCCGGATCGGCTTCATCAGGTAATCGATGGCGGCCGCCTCGAAGGCGGACAGCGCGTGCTCGTCGTACGCGGTGCAGAACACCACCGCCGGCCGCGGATCGAACGCCGCCAGATGGCGCGCGGCTTCCAGGCCGTCCACGCCAGGCATGGCGATGTCGAGCAGCACCATGTCGGGGCGATGCTGCGAGCACGCCTGCAGCGCATCGAGGCCGTTCTCGGCCTCGGCGACCACCTCGACGCCGGGATGCTCTGCGAGCAGCGCGCGCAGGCGTTCGCGGGCAAGGAATTCGTCGTCTGCGATGACCACTTTCACGGCAAAGGCGTCCTCGGTGAACGTTGGCGTGATCCCCCGTGGCCTAGGGTACCCGTGGCGACGCCACGCGTCATCCCGCGGGGGGCGCGTGGGAATTACAACGCAAATCGCTCCGCCATCCAGTCACCCAGGTCACGAATCTCTTCAGCGCAGACCTGGTGCGCCATCGGATAGCGGTGCCACTGCACGCCAAAGCCGAGTTCGCCCAGCACGCGCGCGCTCTGTTCGGCATGGACCAGCGGGATCACCGGGTCGCCGCTGCCGTGCGCCATGAAGACCGGTTGCGCGGTCGCCGCCGGGTCCAGGTGGCTGGCGGCCTGTGCGGCACCGGGCAGGTAGGTCGACAGGGCGATCAGACCCGCCAGCGGCACCTTGCGGCGCAACCCGGCGGCCAAGGTGATGGCGCCCCCCTGCGAAAAACCCGCCAGCAGCAAGCGCTCCGGCGCGATGCCGCGCGCCTGCTCGCGTGCGATCAGTGCCTCCACCTGGAGGATGGATTCCTCGATGCCGGCGCTGTCCGCCCGGGTGGGGAAATCCATGCCCACGATGTCGTACCACGCGCGCATGCGCACACCGTTGTTGATGGTCACCGCGCGCACCGGCGCATGCGGGAACACGAACCGCAGCGACGGCCAGCCCGGCCGTACCAGTTCGGGCACGAGCGGTGCGAAGTCATGGCCGTCGGCACCCAGTCCGTGCAGCCACAGCACGGACCACTGTGGCGCGGGGCCGGTTTCATGTTCGGCGGTATCGAGTACGTCGGAAGCGGAAGAGGTCGTCATGCCCCCATTCTCGCCGCAGAGGCCGGCCGACACCACTCGGCCGTCGCAGCTCGATGCATGCGCCTGCTTGGCGGCGATCAGCACGCAAGGCGGCAGTCCGGCCAGTGCGGCCCGCGTGCGCGCCTGTCCGGATACCGGCAGGCGTGCGCCCGGCGCTTCGGCCGCACGCAGGGGCGCCCCCGTCATGCGCTCCCCGACGCGGCGCGCGACGTCGTGGGTCGATGGCTTACTCCTGTAACGCACGCGCGTCGTGATGTGAGACTGGAATCGTTTGCATCCCGCCAAGCGCCCGCGTGGCGGAGAACTTCAGGTAAAGTGCTGCGAACAAGGGCGATGCCGCAACGTCATGTCCTGTTTCGGGGGCGACTTGGCAGGGAATGCAGTGGCGTACCCGGTCCATCTGGCGGCAACCGTTCTTTTGGGGAAGAACCGACCGTGAGGCCTACTGCCATCGCCATGCCTTCGCACATCGCCGACGGCGAACCGGACGTGTCCTGGGTCATCGACCACAGCGACAACGCCATCGTGGTCTGCGACGACACGGCGCGCGTCACCTGGACCAACCAGGGCTTCACCCGCATGTTCGGCTACACACGGGAAGACGCCGTGGGGCGCCGGCCCAGTGATTTCCTCGCGGGTCCGCATACGGATCCCGAAACCGTCGAATGGGTGCGCGGACAACTGCATGCGCAGCAGGGCTATCGCACCGAACTGCTGGTCTACGCCAAGAACGGCGTGCCGCTGTGGATCTCCGCCGTGGTCAACCCGGTCTACGATCCCGAACGAAACGTGCGTTACCTGCTCGGCGTCTACACCGACATCACCCACAGCAAGCTGCACGAGGAGATGCACCGCAAGGTGCTCGGCGCGATCGTCCGCGAGCAACCGCTGCAGGACGTGTTGACCCTGGTCTGCCGCGAAGTCGAAAAAGTCATGCCGGAGGCGGTGGCCTCGGTGATCGGGCTGGACGACTACGGCCGCATGCGGCCACTGGCGTCGCCCAGCCTGCCCGACCACATCGCCACGATGATCGATGGCGAACTGGCCGGCCCGATGGTCGGCGCCTGCGGTTCGGCCGCCTGGAGCGGGCAACCGGTCGAGTGCAGCGACATCGAGCGCGACCCGCGCTGGCAGGCGCACAACGCCCCCTTCCTTGCGCTCGGCATCCGCGCCTGCTGGTCCAGCCCGATCAAGGGCAACGATGGCCGCGTGCTGGGTACGTTCGCGCTGTACTACTGGGAAAACCGCGCGCCGGACGAATTCCACCAGCGCGTGGCCGATGTCTGCCTGCATCTGTGCGCCCTGGCCATGGAGCGCGAACGCGCCCGTGCCCGCATGCACCAGCTCTCCTTCTTCGACACGCTCACCGGGCTCCCCAACCGCGCGCTGTTCAACAGCAAGGTCGAGCAGATGCTGCTCGGGGCCGCGCGCCGCGACAGCCAGGTGGCGCTGTTGTTCGTCGACATCGACCGCTTCAAGATCGTCAACGATACGCAGGGACACACGGCCGGCGACACACTGTTGCGCGAACTCGCCAAGCGCCTGGGCGGCGAGTTGCGCGACGTCGACGTGGTGGCACGGCTGGCGGGCGACGAGTTCGTGCTGGCGATCCCCGACCGCACGGCGGAAGAGGCCGCCAACCTCGCCGACCGGCTGATGGCGAGGCTGTCGGAACCGCTCAATGCCGGCCGGATGATGCTCACCCCGCAGGCCAGCGTGGGCGTGGCGATGTTCCCTGCCGATGGCTGGGATGTCGACTCGCTGGTGCGGCATGCCGACATCGCCATGTACCGCGCCAAGTCCGAAGGCGGCGCGCGCATCGTCTTCTACAGCCTGGAAATGAACCAGGCGATGCAGGAACGCCTCGCGCTCGAGAATGCACTGCGCGAAGCCGTCCGTAGCGGCCAGCTGCGCCTGCACTACCAGCCGCAGGTCGCGCTGGACGACGTCGCGAGCCTGCATGGCGTGGAAGCGCTATTGCGCTGGCGGCACCCGGAGATCGGCGAAATCTCGCCCGCGACCTTCGTCCCGATGGCCGAAGAGTGCGGCCTGATCGACGAACTGGGCCGCTGGACGCTGGAAGAGGCCTGCACGCAGATGGCGGACTGGCGTCGCCGCGGCGTGCCGGTGCCGCGCGTATCGGTGAACCTGTCGGCGATCAACTTCGAGCAGCAGGACCTGCCCACGTTCATCGGCAGCGTGCTCGGCAAGTGCGGCCTGTCGCCGGACGAACTGATGGTCGAGGTGACCGAAAGCGTGATGCTGGCGCAGAAGCCGGAAGTGCTGGCCAACATCGATGCGATCCACCGGATGGGCGTGAGCCTGTCGATCGACGATTTCGGCACCGGCTATTCCAGCCTGAGCCATCTGCACCGCCTGCCGATCAGCGAACTGAAGCTGGACATGAGCTTCGTCCGCGACCTGGAGCACAGCGAATCCGCGCGGGCGCTCACCACGTCCATCCTGCGCATCGGCGAGAGCCTGTCGCTGAAGGTCGTCGCCGAAGGCGTGGAAAACGCCGCGCAACGGGCCGTGCTGGCGTCCCTCAACTGCGATCTGCTGCAGGGCTATTACGTCTCGCGCCCGTTGTCGCCGCATTCGCTGGAACGCTGGGTCAGCCTGCAGCCACCTGCCGAGTGAGCGAGGGAGGCCCGGCGCCTTCCAGCAGGAAGCCGAGCGCATCGGCGCACGGCGCCGCCACCCGGAACTGCAGCAGATCGTCGGCGCGCGTGCGACCCAGGCTGACCGCTGCGACCGGCAGCCCCTGGCGCACGGCGGCATGCACGAAGCGCAGTCCCGAATAGACCATCAGCGACGACCCGACCACCAGCATCGCGTCGGCACGACCCACATGCGCCATCGCCGTCTCGACGCGGTCGCGTGGCACGTTCTCACCGAAGAACACCACGTCGGGCTTGAGCATGCCGCCACAGGTCTCGCATGCCGGTACCTGGAACGTACCGAAGTCCATTCCCTCCAGATCCGCGTCGCCGTCCGGTGCCGTGCCTGCCTCCAGATCGAGCCACGCCGCATTGGCCTGCGCCAGGCGCACCTGCAGCCGGGCACGCGCGGACGATGCGCCGCACGCCAGGCAGACCACGCCGTCCAGCCGGCCATGCAGATCGATCACCGATGCGCTGCCGGCGGCCTGGTGCAGACCATCGACGTTCTGGGTCAGCAGCAGCTCGCAGCGGCCTTGCGATTCCAGCGCGGCCAGCGCGCGATGCGCCGCGTTCGGCCGGGCGTCCGCGATGCGCGGCCAGCCCAGCAGGCTACGCGCCCAGTAGCGCTGGCGTGTGCCTGCGTCACCGACGAAGGCCTGGTAGGTCACCGGCGGCGTGCGCTTCCATGCGCCCTGCTCGTCCCGATAGTCGGGAATACCGGACGCGGTGCTGCAGCCCGCCCCGGTCAACACGAACAGGCGGCGGTGCGCCGCCACGAAATCCTCGAGTCTCGCGTCGTCCATGCCGGCAGCATAGGCCATGCCGGCGTCGGCCCGGATCAGGGTCTGGGCGCGGGACAATAGTTGCGCAGGTAATCCATGTGCGCCGGCATCCGCTGCACGTTCCCCAGCACGTGGTGGCGTACGCCATCGAGAAAACGCTTCAGTTCATCCGGTGACAACACGTCTGCCGTCGGGTGGTAGCGCTTCGGCACGATGCCCTGCCCCATCATCACCTGGATCCAGGAGTTCTCGCCGAACAACTCGCCCGGCACATGGAACACCGTCCCGGTTTCGCGGAACAGCTCGATGCGGTGGCTCAGCGTGGCGGGAATCTCCATCTCCGCGATCTCGCGCCAATAGGGCGAGTCGCGGCGATCGGTGAGGTGGTAGTGCATCACCACGAAATCCCGCACGTGCTGCAGTTCTTCATCAAGCCGTGCGTTGTACTCATCGATTGCGGGCTGGGTGATCACCTGCGGAAAGTTCTGCAGCAGGTGCACGATGCCGCGCTGGATCAAGTGGATGGTGGTCGACTCCAGCGGCTCGATGAAGCTGCCGGCCAGTCCCAGCGCCACGCAGTTCTTCGCCCAGCATTGCTGCCGCTGGCCGGGCTTGAAGCGGATCGGCCACGGCTGCTTGATGACCTCGCCCTCGACACTCGAGAGGAACTGCTCGCGCGCCTCGTCGTCGCTGATGTGGCGGCTCGAGTAGACGATGCCGTTGCCCACGCGGTGCTGCAGCGGGATGCGCCACTGCCAGCCGGCGGTGCCCGCGATGGCACGGGTATACGGCACGGCATCGCGCACCGCCGTGGTCTGGGTGGCCAGGGCGCTGTCGTTGAACAGCCAGTGCGACCAGTCGGTGAACCCCACGCCCAGTGTCTTGCCGATCAACAGCGCACGGAAGCCGGTGCAGTCGATGAAGAGATCGCCTTCGATCGTGTCGCCGTTCTCCATCTTCAGCGCGGTGATGTAGCCCGATTCCGCGTCGGTCAGGACCTCGGCGATCTTGCCTTCCACGCGCGTGGCGCCATGGCGTTCGCTGAACTTCCGCAGGAACCTGGCGTACAGGCTGGCGTCCATGTGGTACGCATAGTTGAGGCCCCCGTTGGGGAGATGCGCGAAGCGGTCCTCCGTCGCCGCCTTCAGTTCAAGGCAGTAGTCCTCGTAGCCGCTGGCGGTACCTTCGTTTCGCCCGCGCAGCCAGAAATGCTGGAAACCGGTCGTTCCCCGCTCCTTGCCGCTGAACCCGAACGAGTGGATGTAGCGATGGCCGACATCCAGCCAGTTCTCGAACGAGATGCCAAGCTTGACGGTGCCCTGCACCGCGGCCATGTACTCCTGCTCGCCGATGTCGATCATCCGGTGGAAGCTCAGCAGCGTCGGGATGGTGGCTTCGCCGACGCCCACGGTGCCGATTTCCTCGGACTCCACCAGCGTGATGTCCAGCGTCGCACCCAGGACCCGGGAGACCGCGGCCGCAGCCATCCAGCCTGCCGTCCCGCCGCCGGCGATGACCACGCGCTTCACGCGCCGGTTGCGGATGTCGTTGTCGTGGTCGCTCACGAGCGGATTCCTTGGTGGTCTCTGGTCAGCGGTTGATGCGTTTGAGCAAGCGTGCGCGAAGATCGCGGGCGCGCATCTCGTCGAAAGGCGAAAGCAGGCGGCGAGCGTGTTCGGGGATGTGGGCGGCGGTATCGGCGTCGGCCTCGAACACGTAATGGCGGAACACCTCTTTCCAGGTCTCGCGCTCGTGCGGTGGCAGGTCGCGGATGGCCACCAGTGCGTACATGAGCACGTTCATCGGCGTGTCCATCCAGTCCGGCGCGTCGCGCCACCAGTAGTTGACCAGCACGTTGAACGGCTCCAGTCCTTCCATGTGGTGCCACCACATGCTGGGGATCAGTACCGCGTCTCCCGGCTCGAGTTCGCCCACCTGCGCATGCCGCATCGCTTCGGCGAAGCGCGGGAAACGGTCCAGATCGGGCGCCGCGAAATCGACCAAGCTGATGGCCTGCCCGGCGGGCGTGAGGTCCAGCGGACCGATGTACAGGTTGCGCAACTGGTCCGGGGGAAACAGGGTGACGCGGCGACGCCCCGCCACCACGCAGGCGATGTTGTCGGGGACATCCTGGTGCGCGGCAATGCGGGTGCGGTTGCCGATCCAGATGCTGGCCAGCGGATCGCGCCCGCCCAGGGACAGGCCGTTGTCGTCGCTGAAGCCCGGCAGCCAGGTATCGATCGTCGTCGACGCGACGTAGATCATCGGTGGCGACGGATGCCCGGCGTACTTGAGCAGCGTATCGAGCACTGTGCCCAGCGGAATCTGTTCCTGGCGGAAATCGAGTCCGCTCAGGTCGTGGTTGTAGAACACCCTTCCGCCGACCTCGGGGGCCGCGACCGTCGCGACCACCGGCGGCGCGTCCTTGCGTACGAAGCCATGCAGATAGGCCACGGCCGCCTGCGGCGATTCGCGCGCTGCCGCGGCCATCGGCCAATGCGCAACAAGCCCTCGCAGCACGACCGGCCCGGATGAGGCCGGCAACACGCTGGACAGCGCATCACCCACATCACCGCGCTGCTCCCGGATTGGCTTAGCGTCCGCCAGCACGGCTCCGATTCATCCTGTCGATCAGGGAACGGAAGTTCGAAATCGATGCCACCGCCATGAAGATCGGCTCCAGGTGGCCCGCTGCGTGCAACTGGCCCAACGCCTTGGCATCGAGGCCGCGGAGGCGGTCTTCGTTGATGGTGTAGTAGCCGGCCAGGCGATTGAGCGAGCCATCATCCAGCTCCACATCCAGCGCGAAAGATTCCAGCAAATCGAGTGCCATCAGGGCATCGACGAAGGCAGGCACGCGTTCCAGCCCGTTGTGCAGAGTGAGAAGCACCGAGGCGGTACGGTCCAGGTACTCGGTGTTGCCGCCGTGTTCGCGGAACAATGGCTCGCCATCGGTGCGGCCGACCCTGGGATTGTCGAGGTCGATATGCACCGTCAACTCGTCGCCGTTTCTCCCGATCAGGAACGGCTGCCGTTCGATCGCCAGCGGCAGGTAGTGCGCATCCCAGCGCTCGCCGTCGAGGAACAGGTTCCGCCCTTCTTCGAACCCGAGCAAGGCGACCGGCGACAACACACCGTGGGCGTCCTTGCGGAACACGATGGGATAGCAGGCCTGCAGGTCGCGGAACTCGGCCGGGAACGTGGCGGCAAAACCGACATCGTCGCCCAGCGCAGCGCTGCGCCGGGTATCGATCTTCAGATCCTTGTGGTCGATGTTGTTGACCTGGGCGTGTCGGGGCATCGTTGGGCTGTCCTAGATGCGCGGCATTCCGCGCGTCATCACATGATCGAGCATCTCGCGATGCCCGGGCAATGCCGCCAGCATCTTCCTTGCGATGTCGGCGGACTGGCGGAAGTACTCTTCGGAGCGCCGCACGTCATCCATGCGCCGCGTGGTCGGCCGTGCGTCAGGCATGAATCCCATGCCGTAGAGGATGAACTGGTAGCTCGCCGAAGGGAACACTTCCTCGACCCGGTTGAGGTCGTAGCGCGAAGGCGGCTGATGGCGCCAGAACTCGAGCAGATCGCGCAGACGCTCCGGGATCGTTTCCGGCCTGCGGTTGTCGCGCCAGTACGCGCTGTCGTCGCGCTTGCTGAGCACGTAGTGCAACTTCAGGAAATCGACGATGCGATCCCAGCGGTAGCTGAACGTGTCGTTGTAGCGCCTGGCGACGATGTCCACGGCAGCGCGCGTGGCGGGCATCTGGTCGGCCAGCATGCCCGCGGCGAGTTCCACCATGACCAGCGACGAGGCTTCGAGCGGCTCCATGAAGCCGCTGGACAGGCCGATGGCCACGCAGTTCCGGTGCCATGCCCCCCGCCTGAAGCCCGGACGTATCACGATCTTTGGCAACGACTCGATGTCCTGTTCGCGCCCGCCTGTCGCTGCGATGTAGCGGCGCAGTGCGGCCTCTGCGGCCTCGTCGGTCGTATGGGTGCTGGAATAGACATGACCGATGCCGCGCCGGCTCTGCAGCCCGATGTCCCAGATCCATCCCGCCTCCTGCGCGGTCGAGATGGTCTGGCAGGCGATCTCCACGGAAGGATCTGCGTAAGGCACCCGCGTGGCGATGGCGCGGTCGTTGAACAGTACGTCTTTCTGCGATTCTATTTCGACGCCGTAGTGCTGGCCGATCAGCAGCGCCCGCATGCCGCTGCAGTCCACGAACAGGTCACCTTCGATCGCCCCATGCTCGCGCGTCCGCAACGCCGCGATGTCGCCGTTTTCGTGCGTTTCCACTTCGACCATGTGGTCCGCGATGTGCCGCACGCCGAGCTTCTCGACGCAGTGCTTGCGCAGGAACACGCCAAGCTTGGCGGCATCCAGGTGGTAGGCGTAATTGGCCACGGACGCCCATTCCGGCGTGGCGAACTGCTTGGGCGACTTGCCTGCCTCGCAGAGATGTGCCTGGAAGCACGTCAGCATGCTGAAGGGCACGTCGCGGTGCGCCATCCAGCCGGTGGCCAGGTGGGTTTCCAGGAATCCCGGTGGCAACACGAAGGGATGGTGGTAGTAGTCGCCCTCCACCTCTTCGCGCCAGTGGACGAACTTGGATCCCTGCTTGAACGCTGCGTCGCACTCGCGGATGAAATCCGTTTCGTTGACGCCGGTCCTGCGCAAGGTGTCGCGCATGGTCGGCCAGGTGCCTTCACCCACGCCTACCGTCGCGACATCGGGCGATTCGATCAGCGTGATCCGCAACCCGGTGTCCGAAGCGGCCTGGTGCTCGGCCGCCAGCACGGCGGCCGTGAGCCAGCCGGCAGAACCGCCTCCTAGGATGACTATGTGCCTGACAGGAAGATCCACGCTGCTCCCTCGTGTGTGCGCTCGCCTGGCGGCATGCATGACGCCCGCCCCAAAAACCAAAGCCGCTGAAAACCAGCGGCTTTGGCGATGCCGCCCAGGCCAGTGTAGGGCCTGGGCAAGCCGTCGAACGTCAGCGGAAGTTGTAGCGGAAACCGAGCATGTAACGCGGGCCGGTCTGAGTGCCGTAGAACAGCGTGTTCTTGTTGCGTTCACTGAGGCGCATGGTTTCATCCGTGAGATTGATGCCCTCGAACTGGACCGAGAAGCGATCGCTGAACTTGTAGCCGACGCTCAAGTCGAGCTGCCCATAATCCTCGACATACACCGGATTGTTCTTCGCGACGTCGGAAGCATCGCCGTCGTATTGCGCGTTGAGGAACTTGTCGCGCCAGTTGTACGCCAAACGTACCTGCCACGGCCCCTTGTCGTAGAAGCCCACGAGGTTGGCCGAGTCGCTCAGGCCGATCAGCACCTGCTGCGGACCCTTGGCATTGTTGTTGTAAGACAGGCTGTCGCTATCGACGATGGTGTAGTTGGCGGCCAAGCCGAAACCGCTGTCGCCGAACATGTGCTGTACGCTGAGCTCGAAACCATTGAGCTTGTGCGAACCAGCGTTGCCCGGGATGGTAACGTTGTACACCACCAGCGGGTCGCCGGCGACGCCGGTGATTTCGCCGGCACTTCCCGCCGTGCTGTCCACGCCCGGCTGACCATCGAAGTTGGCGAAGATGTAGTCGCGGATGCACCCCACGTCCGCGCTGCCGCAACCTCCGGCGCCGATGGCAGCGTTCCAGTACGCCCCACCCACGGGCGTGGGTAGACTGAACAGCGTGTCCTGGAACGATCCCGCACCACTGTCGATGTAGTTGGAAATATTCTTGCGGTAGTACCCGACCGAGAAGTAGCTGGCATCGGCGTAATACCATTCGTACGACAGGTCGATGTTCTTCGACAGCAGCGGCTTCAGGTTCGGATTGCCCGAGTTGCCGCTGCCGCCGTTGACGCGAAGCAGCGGGCTGACGGTCTGTCCACCCTGGATATCCTGCCAGCCGGGACGGCCGAGCGAGTGGCCATAGCTGGCGCGCAACACCATGTCTTCCGTAAGTTCGAAGCTGGTATCGATGTTCGGCAGCACGTAGTCGTACTCGCCGGTCATGGTGGTGAACGACTTGTCGCCCATGTCGGTGAAGAACTCGTTGTCCGCTACCCAGCGCACGAGGACCGGGGTATCGACCTGGGCTCCGGATTCAATCTCGGTCTTTTCGTAACGCACGCCCACCGCCAGGTTGACGGGAATCCGTGTCTGCCAGCTGGTGCTGTACTGCAGATAGGCGCTGCGGGTTTTCTCAGTGGTACGCAGGTCGGCACGATTGTAATCGTCTGGGCGACGTGCCAAGTCCGGCCTGCCGGTGAAATTACCGACGGCCTGGCGCATGCGCTCGTAGTCGAAGACCAGGACTGACTGTTGAAACGCGGATCCTTGTAACCGGGGAACGCATTGAAGTATCGCGACATGTCGTCGATCTGCCAGAGGCTGTCGTCGAAATCGGATGCAGACCCAATCCCGCCCCAGTCCGCATTCTCGTTGATACCCCATGCCGTCCGGTTCTTGACCTCGGTATTGGCGACGCCGAACTTCAGGTCGGAGTAGTCGCCGAACTTGAACGTACCGCTCAGCTGGCCCTGATCTACTTCGCCGCGCGAGTAGCCGTTCACGAACTGGCGGCCGGTCGGGCGCGCCTGCGACGGATTCACGCCCGTGACACCCGGCGCCAGCTCGTAGCTGAGGATCGGCAGTTCGCCATCGAAATAGACCGTCGTATCGCCACGGATCCAGGCGGCGGTACCGATGTTGCCCGACGTCCCCCAGTCGCTATCGGGCTTCAACTCAGCGGTGGAGCGGTGATAGTCGAACGCCAGGTCCAGCGCGTCCGACACTTCCCATTCGACGTTGAAGCCAACCGATTCGTTCTCGGCCTTGGTTGCGCTGATGCCGCCAGCCATGGCGAGATCGCTGCATCCCTCGTAGGTACCGTTGGCATTCTGGGTGCCGGTGCACGGGATGTTTTCACGGTAGAACACCGGACCCGCGGCAGGGCCGTCGGTCCAGGCACTCTCAACGCCGACGAAGTTGAACCACACCGACATCTCGTTGCGGCGCGTCTGGATCTTGTTTTCGGAGTACGTGTAGTCCAGCGTCGTGGTGATGCGGTCCGTCGGCGCCCACTGCAGGGTCACCTGGCCATTGGTGCGCTGACGCGAGATGCCATTGACGCTGTAGTTGAGGTTCTGCGGTACCGAGTACAGATCGGCCGGACCGGGCAGGTTGGCATTGCCTGGCGTTCCCGGCGCGATCGCACCCCAACCACCCTCGCCACCGAAATGCGTGCGCCAGCCCGCGGTCACGCCGACCTGGCTGAAGCCACTGTCGCGTTCCTGGTAGCTGCCGTTGACGGCGATACCGAACTTTCCATCGGCGAACGTCTGGCTGAAGATGCCCGACATCTCACCGGTCCAATCGTCGCCCTGCATGATCTTCGGCAGGTTGCCGTTGGACGTGTCGTGGACGGTCTTCACACCCACATTCGCCAGCGTCCCGCTTTCCAGCGGCCGGGCCGTCTTGATGTTGATGGTCGCGCCGATGCCGCCGGTCGGATTGGAGGCCAGACCGGTCTTGTAGACCTCGATGCCTGACACCGCTTCCGACGCCAGGTTGGCGAAATCGAACGCGCGCGAGTTGGAAGCGGAGAAACCGTTCAACAGCGCGCCAGGCATCTGGCGGCCGTTGAGGAGCACGAGGTTGTGGTCTGGCCCGATACCGCGCACCGTGACCTTCGAGCCTTCGCCACTGGGCGTGCGATCGATCGATACACCGCTGATGCGTTGCAGCGACTCGGCGAGGTTGGTATCGGGGAATTTGCCGATGTCCTCCGCGACGATGCCATCGACGACACCTTGCGCATCGCGCTTGAGGTTCATCGACGACTCAAGGCTGGCCCGGATACCGGTGACGACGATGGTGTCGAGCTCGGTGGGATCTGCCTGTTCGGCGGTGGTGGGTGCGGGACTTGCACTCTGCGGCTCTGCCTGCTGCGCCCACGCGGGGCCGGCGAGCGCCAGCAACAATGCGGATGTCAGCACCCGCTTCCTTGGAACGGATTGCACTTGCTTCATGGACTTTCCCCTCTCCGGAAATTCACGAATGACGTGGATGAACGTGCTCGAGGACCCCTTCGCCCCTCACATTGGGCCGCATTGGACGCGCGATTGACAGCGTTGTCAACTTTTCGCCAATCGACTTACATAAGCGAAAAAACCGCTTGTTTTAAGCCATGAAGTCGATGTTGCGACGCAGCTGAAACCGTTTTCCGGACTATCGACGCAACACGACTTCACAACATTTTTTTCTGACCGCGACGCCTAAGGTTTTCTATTGGTATGGCATCCGGACATGATGGACGCCAATGCCGTGGCACGACCACAGAGGCCAGAAAAGGTCCAGATCGACCAGCGCCGACGCACGCGTCAACGCTTGGCGGGTGGCTGTGTCGACTCGCGGAAAAGGACTTCGTGCTCGACGTGCACCATGCAGCCACCGTCATCGGCGCGGATGCGGGCCAGCAATTGCAGCGTCGCCAGCCGGCCCATTTCCGACGTGGGCTGGCGTACCGTCGTGAGCGCGGGATAGATGTGGCGCGCGATGGGCGTGTCGTCGAAGCCGCATACGGAGATATCGCGCGGCACCGCCAGGCCACGCTCGCAGGCGGCGCGGATCACGCCCGCGGCCATGTCGTCGTTGGCGGCGAAGATGGCTGTCGGCGGTGCGGACAGATCGAGCAACCGGTCGCCCGCCTCGATACCCGATTCGAACGAGAAAGCGCCCTGCACGACCAGGTCGGCGTCGTAGTCCAGCCCCGCCTTGCGCAGCGCATCCTTGTAGCCCTTGTAGCGCCACTGGCATGCACCGTGCGCGGGCGGTCCCTTGATGTGGGCGATGCGGCGATGGCCTTGCGCCACCAACCCCTCGATCAGTTCCAGCACCGCTGCCGTCTCGTCCATCATCACACCGATGCGGTCGCTGGGATGCTTGGGCGCGATGCAGGCGAACGGCACGTCGTGCGATTCCAGGAACTCCAGCACCACGGGATCGTCCGTCAACGGCGGAATCAGCACCACGCCATCCGGGGAGAAATGCTCGAACACGACTTTCAGGTCGTCGGCCTTGCGCTGCTTCGGCGCACCCACGGGTGCCAGGACCAGGTTGTAGTGGTTGTCACGACAGGCATCCAGCATGCCGCTCTGGATCTCCATCAGGTAGTTGCGCGAAGGATTGTTGTAGACCAGCGCGATCACGTAGGAACGCTGGCCCGCCAGGCTGCGCGCCGACAGGTTGGGGCGGTACTGCAGCTTCTCGACCGCGGCCATGACCCGCTGGCGCATCTCGTCGCGCACGTTGGGCTCGTTGTTGAGCACGCGCGACACGGTCTTCATCGAAACGCCTGCGGCGGCGGCCACATCCTCGATCCGACTACGCATAAGACGGTTTCCGCTCCACTTCATCCATCCCTTCCGACAACGAGGCCGGATTCTGACAGCGCCACGCGTCGGTGGGTATCGTGTCCATCGCGAACAGGACCGGCAGGCGACGCACCTCCCATGCTGCATGGCAGCACGCCGCGCGACGCACAACACGCAAAATCCCCGCTGCACGACGCGCTCGCGCGGGCGCCGACACCGCCCGGTTGACAGCATGGTGTAGCAACTGTATGACAGCGCTGTCAACTATCCGATCCGACATCGCCCGCCGTACTGCGCGGGACGCCGTGTCGCGCCCACGAGGACCCTGCCGATGCGCCATACCCCCCTGTTCGCCGCCGCCGTGCTGGGCCTGTCGATGATGGCGGACGCGCCTGACGCGCGCGCCGCCGGCGCACCCGCCATCGTCACCATCTACACCACGGCACAGGACAGCACACAGCGGCTTGCGCGCACCGGCACCGCCACGCTGAAGCCGGGCCACAAGCTGACCGAGGTGGAGAACTCGATTTTCGTCGACCCGTCGAAGCGGCACCAGGCGCTGCTCGGCATCGGCGGCGCGATCACCGATTCCACCGCCGAGGTCTACGCCACGCTGTCGCCGGAGAAGCGCGCCGAGTTCATGCGTGCGTACTACGACAAGCAGGACGGGATCGGCTATTCGATCGCGCGTACCACCATCCACAGCTCCGATTTCAGTTCCGCCAGCTATACCTACGTCGAAGAGGGCGACAAGGCGCTCGCCACGTTCTCCATCGACCACGACCGCCAGGCGCGCATCCCGATGATCAAACAGGCCATCGCGGCCGCCGGTGGTGCATTGCCGTTGTACGCCAGCCCGTGGAGCGCGCCGGCCTTCATGAAGACCAACCGGCACATGCTGAAGGGCGGCGCGCTGCTGCCGGAGTACCGGGACGCATGGGCGAACTACTTCGTGAAGTTCATCCAGGCCTACGAGAAGGAAGGCATCCCGATCTGGGGCATCACCATCCAGAACGAACCGATGGCCACGCAGACGTGGGAGTCGATGCTGTACACGGCCGAAGAGGAGCGCGATTTCCTCAAGCTGCACCTCGGCCCGACGATGCATGCCGCCGGCTATGCGGACAAGAAGATCATCGTATGGGACCACAACCGCGACATGATGCTGTACCGCGCGCAGGTGATCCTGGGCGATCCGGAAGCGGCGAAGTATGCGTGGGGCCTGGGCTTCCACTGGTACGAGACGTGGGCCGGCTTCGATCCGATGTTCCGCAACGTGGCGGCGGTGACAGAAGCCTTCCCCGACAAGCCGGTACTGCTGACCGAAGCGGCGGTGGAGAAGTTCGACCCGGCCCGCTACCAGCACTGGCCGAACGCCGAACGCTACGGCACGTCCATGATCAACGACTTCAACAACGGCGCCGTGGGATGGACCGACTGGAACATGCTGCTCGACCAGACCGGCGGCCCGAATCACGTCGGCAACTTCTGCTTCGCGCCGCTGCACGCCGACACGCGCACGGGCGAACTGATCTACACGCCCAGCTACTACTACATCGGCCACTTCTCCAGGTTCATCCGGCCGGCAGCGCGTCGCGTCAGCACGGCGAGCAGCCGCAGCACCCTGCTGGCCACCGCCTTCGTCAATCCCGACGGACGCCTGGCAACGGTGGTGATGAACCCGACCGACAAGGAGATCGCGTACAACTTCTATGTCGGGCAGGATTCGGCGGTGGTAACGATTCCTGCCCGCGCCATCCAGACGCTGGTACAGTAGGCATGCGCGGCGCACGGCGCTTCGCCCTGCTTGTGCTGGCGACCGTCGCCGGCACGGTGCAGGCGGCCGAACCGTTCCCGTGGCCCGACGGCCAGAAGGCCGCCGTCAGCCTCGCCTACGACGACGCCGCACCGTCGCAACTCGACAACGCGATTCCCGCGCTCGACCGTCATGGGCTGAAGGGCAGCTTCTACCTGACACTGGCGGCCGACACGCTACGCACGCGGCAGCAGGAATGGGTCGCCGCCGCGCGCAACGGCCACGAGCTCGGCAACCACAGCCTGTTCCACCAGTGCTCGGCCTCGCTCCCGGATCGCGCCTGGGTGGAACCGCAGCGCAACCTCGACACCACCACGGTCGGGCAGATGGCCGACCAGATACGGCTGGCGAACGTGATGCTGATGGCGCTGGACGGCCGCACCACACGCACCATGACCGTGCCCTGCGGCGATACGCAGGCGAGCGACGGCAACTATGTCGATGCCGTCGCGTCGGAGTTCGTGGCGATCAAGCGCGGCAGTGGCGGCGTGGTCGCCGACATGGCCACGCTCGATCCCGCCGCCGTACCGGTCGATGTGCCCGTGGACGTGACCGGCGAACAGCTGATCGCACGCGTGGAAGAGGCCGCGCGTCGCGGCACGATGGTCAGCTTCACCTTCCACGGCATCGGCGGCGACCACCTCGCGGTGTCGAACGAGGCGCATGAGCAGCTGCTGCGCCATCTCGCCGCGCACCCGGATGTCTACTGGGTGGCGCCCTTCATCGACATCATGCAGTACGTCGCTTCCCGGCAGCCTGCGAAAGACGCATCACCGCCCTGAGCCGGCTGTACGTCAGCCGTCCGCCCACAGCCAGCGCAGGCCGACGGTGAACGTGCGGTCCGCACCCGGTTCGTAAAAGCGCCCGTTGCCTTCGTTGACGATGACCGACCCGATGTGGAAGCGGTCCAGCGCATTATCGATGCGCGCGAAGCCCTGCAGGCGTCCACTGCCTACCAACCAGTCGCGCGCGACTTCCAGGTTGAGCAAGCCATAGCCGGGTGCCCGCTCACTGCCGGTATCGTTCACGGTCACATCACCCACGCCGAGCAGCTGCGCCGCGGCGTTCCAGTGTGCGCCCTGCCAGCGCAGCCGCAGCGAGGCCTGCTGCCGTGCGACGCCCGGGATGCGGGTACCGGCCGCCACCTGCACTACGGGCGACGTACAGCCACTCGCCGTGCAGATGGGAAAGCTGTCGCGGAAGGTCGCATCCAGCCAGGTGTAGGCGGCCTGCAGTTGCCAGGCCTCCGATAGCGGCATGTCCGCCTGCATCTCCACGCCCTGCCGGCGGGCGGCGCCGACATTGCGGAAGCTGCTGCGGCCGCCGACATTGCGCGCGACCGCCAGTTCGTCGTCGGTATCGGCGCGGAACAACGCGGCTTCGACGCGGGCGCCGTGCTCGCCGCGCCACTTCATCCCCAGCTCTGCATTGCGGGTGGTCGCCGGGCGCAGGTCGAACGCTAGCCCGGCGCCGCCATCGGCGCGATAACCGACCTCGTTGAACGTCGGCGTTTCGAAGCCGCGGCCGAACGAGACATACACGCGCCACGCATCCACCGGCGCGAACACCACGCCAGCCACCGGCGTCGTGCGCTCGTAGGCCACGCGGCCGCTGTCGTCGGGATTGCCGGTCGCGATGTAGTCGTCGTCCGAACGGAAACCGACCCGGCTGTGGCGCGCGCCCATCAGCAGCGACCAGCGCGGTGCGATGCGCCACCACGCCTGCGCGTACTGGTCCACGTTCCATACCTGGTTGCGCTCGTCGCGACGCAGCGCACCGCGCACGCCCAGCGTCGTGCCGACGAAGTTCTCGTAGCCGCGGCGATGCTGGCGCTGGCGGTCCGCATTGGCGCCTGCACTCAGTTCGAACGGGCGCCCGGCCAGATCGCCGCTCCACGACCAGCGCAGGTCGGCGCCGCCGTAGTCGTTGTCGAGATCGATCACGCCACCGGAATTCAGCCGGTTGGCCTGCGCCGCGATCGGCAACGCCAGGTACTGCTCCACCTCGCGCCGTCCGCCATAGGCCATCGCGCGCAGGCGGTGACCGTCGGCGAAGGGCCACTCGTAGACCGCGCCCAGCTGGTCCTGGCGGACGGATTTGCGCGTGTCGTACTGGGTCGCGACCGGCGAGGCCTGGCTTGGATCCTGCCATGCCTGCACCCGCGTCAGGCCCAGGGGATCCTTGGCATTGGGCGCATTGAAATGGTTGAGCAGCAGGTCCAGCGTGCCTGTGCCGGGACGGAACCGCAGCTTGGCATTCAACGATTCCCGTCGCGCCGCACTGTGGTCGCGGTAGCCCTGCGTATCCAGCACCGAGGCGGCCACGCTGTAGCCCAGCACGTCGCCCGCGCCACGCAAGCGCGCGCCGATCACGGTGCTGTCGTGGCTGGCCACGCTGGCCTGCACGCGCGCTTCGTGTCCTTCGTCGGGAATATCGCTCCACACCTGGATCACGCCGCCGGAAGAGTTGCCGTGCAGTGCCGAGAACGGGCCGCGCAACACCTCGACGCGGTCCGCCGCGAGCATGGTGACGTGCGAGACCTGTCCCTGCCCGTCCGGCATCGTCGCCGGCACGCCATCGGCGTACAGCCGCAGCCCGCGCACGCCGAAGGTCGAACGCGCACCGAAGCCGCGGATCGACAGCTGCATGTCCTGCGCGAGGTTCTGCCGTTCGCGCGCGAGCAGACCGGGAATCCCGTCCAGCACTTCCGACAGCGCCGCCTGCGGACGCGCGCCGCCGTCGCCCAGCGCGACCACGCTGGTCGAGGCCGGCGCATCGAAGGCGTCCACCGTCTCCAGCCGCGTCGCGGTCACGACCACGCGATCGAGCGTTTCCATCGGCGCCGCCGGCTCGCCCGTGGATGCTGCCATGGCACCTGGCGCCAGCAGCGCAGCACCCAGCAGCGGCGACACGCGCGACCTCATGCGCATGCGCGGATCACCCGAACACCAGCTTGCCTTTCATCATCATCCAGTGACCCGGTACCGAGCAGAAAAACGTGTAGTCGCCGCCCTTGCGCAGCGCCGACGTTGGGAAGGTGAAGGTAGTGGACTGGCCACCGCCCACCACCTTGCTGGCCGCGAGCACGCGCGCGTCGCCCTTGGGTACATGATCGCTGCTGGAGGGAAGCTTGCCGGCGGCGGTGGCGAGCGCCTCGAGATCGGCGGTGGTGGTCAACACCCAGTTGTGGCCCATCACGTCGGCGGGAAGGGCGCCAGTATGCCGCAGCGTCAGTTTCACCTGCGTGCAGTCGGCGGCGATGCGGATCTCCTGCTTGTCGAACTGCATCGCATCGTTGCTGCCGATGGCCACGTTGCAGATCTTGGCCGCCGCGTGCAGCGGAAGCAGCGCGAGCAAGGCCACCGCGAGAGAAGGGATCGTGTAGTTCGGTGACATGGGGGAGTGCCTGAAAATCGTGGTGATTGCACTGCGCGACCCCGTCATCGGGGCCGCGCAGTCAGGAGACAACGGTTGCGCGGATCAGTCGCCCAGGGCGAACACCCACACCGAACCGCCTTCCGGCACCGCCTTCTCCCATCCCGCCAAGCCGTGCATCTTGCCCTGGATCCATTGCGCATCCACACCCCAGCCCGAGACCACGGCGATGTACTGCTTGCCATCGACGGTGAAGGTGCTGGGCGGCGCGATGATGCCGGACGGCGTGGGGAACTCCCACAGCAGCTTGCCCGTCTTGGCGTCGTACGCACGGAACATGCGGTCGTTGGTGCCGCCGGCGAACAGCACGCCACCGGCCGTGGTCATGATCGAACCCCAGTTCCACGAGTGCGGATACTTCTCGCGCCACACTTCCTTGCCGCCGTCCACGCTCCACGCCTGGATGCCGCCGATGTGGTCGAAGTCCTTCTTCACCGACAGGTCGAGGCGGTTGATGTCCACGCCCGCCGACCATTGCCCCGGGATACGCGGCTGGATCATGCCGGTCAGGGTGAGGCAGTGGTTGTCGTTGTACGGGATGTACAGCATGCCGGTCTTCGGGTTGTACGCCTCGTACGGCCAGTCTTTGCCGCCCCACAGGCTGGGGCAGTAGGTGCGCGTCTTGCCGGTCGCCGGCTTGGCCTCTTCGTTGTAGGTCGGACGGCCGGTCTTCGGATCGATGCTGGTGAACACCGTGTTGGTCACGTACGGCTCGGACTTGTTGTAGGTGATCTGGCCCTTGTCGTCGCGGTCCAGCCAGTACAGGCGGCCGTTGCGCTGCGCGCTGATCAGGCCGGAGACCTTCTTGCCGTTGCGGTTGAACTCCACCAGCGTCGGCGCGTTCATGCCTGCCCAGTCCCACGAATCGTTCCAGTGGTACTGGAAGTGGCTGACGATGTCGCCGCTTTCCGGATCGAGCGCGAGCACCGAGGCGAGATACAGGTTGTCGCCCGGACGCTGGTCGCCCAGCCACGGTGCGCCGTTGCCGACGCCCCAGTAGATGACGTTGTTGGTCGCGTCGTAGTTGCCCGGCATCCACATGGTGCCGCCGCCGTTCTTCCACGCGTCCTTCCACTCGCCGTCCTGCGGCCACGTCTCGAAGCCCTTCTCGCCCGGCCCCGGAACGCTGTAGCGCGTCCACGCCAGCTTGCCGGTTTCGGCATCGAACGCCTTGAGGAAGCCGCGCACGCCGAACTCGCCGCCGGACGGTCCGATCAGCACCTTGCCCTTGACCACCAGCGGTGCGGACGTGATGTAGGCGCTATCCTGTTCCCAGTCGCAGACCTGCGCTTCCCACACCAGCTCACCGGTCTTCGCATCCAGCGCACTGAGCATGCAGTCGATGCTGCCGACGTACACCTTATCGCCGTACAGCGATACGCCGCGGTTGGTGCGATGGAGCGCGCCGAGGCCTTCCGGCACTTCGCGCACGAACTTCCAGCGGACCTTGCCGGTACGCGTGTCGTAGGCAATCACCTGGTTGTGCGGCGTGGCCACGAACATGTAGTCGCCGTTGACGATCGCGGGCGCCTCATGACCCGAGTTGACGCCGGTGGCTGCGGACCACACCGGCCGCAGCTTGGCGACATTGGCGGTGGTGACCTGGTCCAGTTCGCTGTAGCTCCAGCCGGCGTAGTTGCCCTTGGTCAGCAGCCAGTTCGCCGGCTCCTGCTTCGCCAGGCGCGCGTCGGTGACGGGTTGGTAATCGGCCGCCGCGAGCGGGGCCGAAGCGAGGGACGCGACAAGCGCGGCCGTGATGAGTTTCAGGTGCATGGGTCTCCTCCCGGGTGAAGCGTTGGTGTGTGTGGTGCAAAAAGGAACGTGGATGTGGAACGGCGCGCTGATCAGGTGGTCGGCGGACCGAGCGGTCCGTCGAACTTGCCGCTGACCACCAGCGCGCCGTCCTTGATCGTCACCGGCAGCATCGCGAGCCGGCGCGTGGCCGGCCCGGTGGTGACGGCGCCGCGGTTGGCCGCGTCGAATACCGAGCCATGGCAGTTGCAGACGATCTGCGTCTGGCTCGGGTGCAGCGTGGTGATGGGACAGCCGTAGTGCGTGCACAACGACGAGAACGCGACGATGCCGTCGGCGGCGTTGCGGGCGCTGGTCGGCTTCAGGTCGGCCGGCTTCAGCCGCACCACGGTCAGCAGGTTGGCTTTCGAGATCAGCACCTTGCCGGTCGCCGGATCCATCGGATACGCGAGCACCGGCGGCTTGCCGACTTCGATATCGGCAGGCTTCACTTCCTTGCCCGCCTTCGGCCCGATCATGAAAGCCAGCTTGTCGCCCGGCTCGGGCTTCGGACTACGCGTGGCGGGCGGTGCGGCCGCCTGCGCCTGCGCACCGCCGCTGACCGCGGCCAGCGGCGCCAGCGCCGCCAGCGCGAGGGCGCCGCTCAGCATGCTGCGTCGCCCCTTGTCGTCGGGATGTCCGGCGCATGCGCACGCGCAACCGCCCTGTTCTTTCGCTTCGCTCATCGTGGCTACTCTCTTCTTCAGGGCGTCTGCAGGTAGACCACATGGGTCTCGGTGAACTCGAGCAGGCCGTGCTTGCCGTCGGCACCGCCGATGCCGGACTTGCGCCGGCCCGCGTGGAAGCCCTGCATGGCTTCGAAATGCTCGCGGTTGATGTAGGTCTCGCCGAAGCGCAGCTCGCGTGCCGCCTTGAACGCGGCATTGATGTCGCGGGTGAAGATCGACGACGTCAGCCCGTACTCGGAATCGTTGGCCAGCGCGATGGCCTCGTCGAGGCTGTCGACCACCTGGATCGGCAGCACCGGCCCGAAGATCTCTTCGCGCATGATCGCCATGTCGGCGCGCGCGTCGACGATCAGCGTCGGCTCGTAGTGGAAGCCCTTGCCCAGCTCGGCCGGCTTGCCGCCGGTGACGATGGTGGCGCCGTCGCGCTTGGCCTGCTCGACTGCCGCCGACACCTTGTCCAGGCCGGCCTGGTTGACCAGCGGCCCCATCTGCAGGTCGTCGCGTTCGGACGGATCGCCGTACTTCGTGTCGCGGAACAGCTTCACCAGCCGCTCGACCAGCGCTTCGTGCGCACCGCGCTCGACGTAGACGCGCTCGGCGCAGTTGCAGACCTGCCCGGTGTTGATCACGCGCGAGTCGTAGATCGCCTTGGCCGCCAGGTCGAGATCGGCATCGGCCAGCACGATGGCCGGGGCCTTGCCGCCGAGTTCCAGGTTCACCCGCGTCAGATTGCGGCCGGCCGTCTGCATGATGCGGCTGCCGGTGGCCACGCTGCCGGTGAAGGTGATCAGGTCGACCTGCGGATGCTCGACCAGCGCCTGCCCGGTGCTGCGGCCGAGGCCGCCGACCAGGTTGAACACGCCCTTCGGCAGGTCGGTCTCAGCGACGAGTTTGGCGAACTCGTACGCATTGATCGGCGTTTCCTCGCTGGGCTTGATCACGATGGTGTTGCCGGTGATCAGCGCGGGCGCCAGCTTGCGGGCGATCAGGAAGAACGGGAAGTTCCATGGCAGGATGCCGGCGACCACGCCGATCGGCTTGCGGAACAGGAAGATGTTCTCGTTGGCGCGGTCGCTGGTGAGGATCTCGCCTTCCAGGCGGCGCGCCCACTCGGCCATGTAGTCGATGTAGTCGGCGGTGAAGTCGACTTCGACCTGCGCCAGCTGTTGGATCTTGCCCTGCTCGCGGACGATCACGCCGGCCAGGTCCTGGCGGTGCTCGCGCAGCTTGGTGGAGATCTTGCGCAGGTAGCCGGCGCGTTCGATCGGCGCCAGCTTCTCCCACGCCGGCTGCGCGCGCCGCGCCGCGGATACCGCGGCGTCCACGGTCGCGGCATCGCTGTCGGGAATGCGCGCCAGCAGGGCGCCGTCGGCCGGGTTGGTGACGTCGACGGTCGCGCCGCCGCCGGCGACGAACGCGCCATCGATGTAGTTCTGGTAGGTCTGTGTCATGGGGTTTCCTTGGCTTGCGTTGTCCTTGCGGGCGCGCCGTCCATGGGGAACGGCGCGCCGTGTGCGGCGATCACCACACGTAGGCGTACTTGAGGTTGAAGCTGTCGTTGACGCTGTGGTTCTTGCCGTCGAGCGAGGTCGAGTAGCGCAACGTGATCGACTGGTTGTCGAATGTATGCACCATCAGGCCGGCGCCGGCGTCTACGGCCCAGCCGGTCGGCAGGCCGTCGTTCGATTCCGTGTGCTCGGCATCGAGTGCCAGGAACGGCTCCAGCCGCTGCGACGCGCGGTAGGCGAAGCGGTTGTTGGTGTGCAGCGTCAGGCCGGGCTGGATGCCACTGTCGCGCCGGCTCTGCCAGACGAAACCGGCGTCGCCGGTCCAGCCGAACTTGTCGCCCATGCGCCAGTCCCAGAAAAAGCTAGAGAGGTTCTTCCAGTTGGTGTCGCTGACGCGCTCGGTGCCGGTGGGGATCTGCACGAACGACTGGAAGCCGAGCGTGGCCTTCTCGCTGGGCTTGTACCAGATGGCGAAGCCGGTCAGCGGATCGCCGATGCCGCTGATGTGGCGGTCGCCTTCCGGGGCACGCCGGTTGCGGATGGAGACCTCGGGCACGATCACTTCCCAGGCCACGCCGATCTTCTTGTTCGATTCCGGCGTCCAGAAGCGCACGTACTTGGACAGGCCGGTCAATGCCTTGCTGCCGGAACCGTCGACGCGGTCGCCATCGGCGTTGAAGATGCGCCCGTTGTCCTGGTACGTGGCGTACTGCACGAACACGTTGAACGGCTCGAAGCCGACCGGCAACTCGTATTCGCGCGGACCGATCACGTCGAACGTGGTCTGCGCGCTGGCCGTGCCCGCGATCGCCAGCAGCGGCAGCAAGGCCAGCGGCAGCAGGCGCGGCAGCGACGGCATCGTCTCTCTCTTCATGGTGGTGCTTCCCTCCCGAGTGAATGGACCGCCCGGCTCGCGGAACTTCGTCCGTGCGGCGGCGGTGGTTCCGGGACCGCTGCGCACGCGCATCAGGTCCACGCAGGCGTTAGCGCAAGCCGCGTGCCACGTTGCAGTGCAACGGAGCGTTGGGCGTGCATGCGTGTCGAATCAATGACTTGTCGCCAACGGCATCGGCGAATGCCGCAGAATCCATGCGGCAGTGCAATGCGTATGCGACAGGTAGGTGCGACCACCTGTCGCAGCCCCCTGCGACAGGTGTCGCACCCCGCCGGCCTTCAACGTCCGCATCGACGGCGCAAACGAAGACGGCCCGTCATGGACGGGCCGTCGGGTCATCGCATGGCAACCACCATGCGGAGCAGCAGGAAAGCGGCGTTATTCCGTCTGTGTCGGCGACACGATGTCCAAGCGCTTCATCCGCCGGTAGACCGTGGCGCGACACGCGCCCAGGTCGCGCGCGGCCTCGCTGATGTTCCAGCGGTTGCGGCGGAGCACCTCCAGCAACAGCGCGCGCTCGTCGTCGCCAACCGCAGCCTCGCGCGGGAACGGGATCACCGTCGCCGTCATCTGCGAGGACAGCGCATCGTCTTCCATGACCTCCTGCGGCAAATGATCCACGCCGATGGTGGCGCCATCGGCGATCGACAGCGCATAGCACAGCGCATTGCGCAGTTCGCGAATGTTGCCCGGCCACTCGTGCCGCAGCAGTGCGGCGACGGCCTGCGGATCGATCTCGGCACGCACGCCCATCGCCTGCGCTTCCATCTTCAGGATGCGCTGGATGAGGAATGCCTTGTCGCCGCGTTCGCGCAGCGCCGGCAACGCCAGCGTGGCACCGCACAAGCGGTAGTACAGATCCTCGCGGAACGTGCCCGCCACGATCTGCCGGCGCAGGTCGCGGTGCGAGGCCGCGACGACATTGAGGTCCACGCGCACCGGGGCATCCGCACCCAGCGGCAGGACCTCGTGTTCCGCCAGCACGCGCAGCAGACGGGTCTGCAGCGGCAGCGGCATGTCGCCGATCTCGTCGAGGAACAGCGTGCCGCCATCGGAACGCTGGATCAGCCCCTTCATGCCCTTGCTGCGAGCGCCGGTGAACGTGCCTGGCGCATAGCCGAACAACTCGCTCTCGATCAGCGATTCCGGGATGGCCGCGCAGTTGACCGCCACGAACGGACGCTCCGCACGACGGCTGGCATCATGCAGCGCCCGGGCGAGGACCTCCTTGCCGGTGCCGGTTTCGCCCTGCAGGAAAATGCTGACGGGCTTGTCGACCAGGCGCGCCGCGCGCTCGAGCAGCTGGTCCATGCGCGGATCGCCGCCCGACAGCCGCGAGAGCGCACTGTCCTGCGTGGGATTCCGCTGCGCCTCGCCGGCATCGACGACCTGCATGCGCGGTGCAGTCTTGGGCGCAATCATCGACGCGTGGTAGCCCTGGCCGTCCCACGTGGTCACCACGCCACGCGAATCGTGCGACGTGCCCTTGGTCAGGCGCCAGATGTCGTCGATCCGCGTACCGAACACGCCGGTCAGGTGGTTCCCGACCAATTGCGCACGCGCCGCGTCGCGCGTGTGCAGCGACTCCAGGAGCCGCAGCTGCTGGCGGGCACCGCTGTTGGCACCGACGATGCGGCCGTCGCGGTCCACCGCCAGCATCAGCTCACCGCAGACATCGACCAGCGGACCGACGGTGCCGAGGCGCAGGATCCAGTGCGCGCGGAACTGGCGGATGAAGTTGGCGTCCTCGATCATCCGCGCGTGCAGCACGGTCAGGTGGCGGGCCAGGTGCAGGCTTTCGCGCCGATCGGGCGAAGAAAGCGCCGACACGTCCAGCGCACCCATGAAGGCGCCGTCGGGATCGTACAGCGGCGTGCTGGTACAGCTGAGCCCGATGTGGCCGATGTAGAAATGGTCCTCGCGGTCGCAGATCACCGTGGACTGCTCGGCGATGCAGGTGCCGATGCCGTTGGTGCCGGCATGGATCTCGTTCCAGTTGGCGCCCAGCGCCAGGCCGGCGCGGCGCAGGGGCGCATCCCAGGTGTCGTTGCCGATGAAATCCAGGGTGACGCCTTCCGCATCGGTCAGCAGCAAGACGTACCCGAGTTCGGAAACGTGCTTGTAGAGCTGCTCCATGCCGGCGCGCGCCACGTGCAGATGGTCTTCCACCTGCTGGCGGCATTCGCGCAGGCGCGAATTCGTTTCGATCCGCACGTCCGGGCGCATCGCCGGATCGAGTGCGTGTTCGGTGGCGCAGCGGCGCCACGAACGGTGGATCAGATCGGTATTGGCGTTGCTTCCGGTGTTCGGCGATCCCGAATGGATCACCCGCAATACCGTTTCGACGTGTTGTTGGACAGTTGCCATGCCACCCCTCCCAAGGCCGGCCGAAAACGCTCCCGCTTGCGTGCCGTTCGTGTGTATGGACTGCGGATGCTCCCGGTCCGCGGTCGGCTTGATCGTGTTCCCCTACTCCTCCCGTGTGTCGTGCGATGCGGTATTGCGCGCATCCCGCAGCCGCTCGCGCAGCGAACGCGGCGCGGGCGTCAAGGGAATGCGCGAGCGTGTCCAGCCACCCTGGCGCGCAGGCGTCAGGCCGCGCAGCCGGGAGGCGATCCAGGTAAAAAGGCGATACCGCATCGGGCTCGAATACAGCAGTCGCCACGCCTTCCAAGCGAGGACCTCCGGGATGCTACGCACTGCACCCTGTCCCTTCAACGCTTTGTGCTGCTGCATTGCGGGACGATGGTGCCGTCCGGCTTCGCGCAGGTGCATCAGCAATTCGGGGATGGGAATGCCGACGGGGCATACGTCGCCGCAGGCACCGCACAGGCTGGACGCGGTCGGCAGGTCGCGGGTCGACTCCAGTCCCAGCAGATGCGGCGAGATGATCGCGCCGATCGGTCCCGGGTAGGTCGTGCCGTACGACAGGCCGCCGATGCGCGCGTAGACCGGGCAGTGGTTCATGCACGCGCCGCAGCGGATGCACTGCAGCGTCGCGCGGAAACGTTCTTCTGCGAAGGCCTGGCTGCGGCCGTTGTCCAGCAGCACCAGGTGCACTTCGCGCGGCCCGTCCTTCTCGCCCTCGCGACGCGGCCCGCTGATGATGTTGAGGTAGGTGGTGACGGCCTGGCCGGTCGCAGAGCGCGTCAGCAGCGTGAACAGCGGTGGTACGTGTTCGAGTTTCTCGATGACCTTCTCGATGCCGGTGATCGCGATGTGCACGTCCGGCACCGTGGTCGAGAGCCGCCCGTTGCCTTCGTTCTCCACCAGCACCAGCGAGCCGGTCTCGGCGACCATGAAGTTGACGCCCGATACCCCGATCTTCGCCTGGCGGAACTTGTCGCGCAGCGCGACGCGGCCGATCGCGATCAGTTCGTCCACGTCCTCGGTATAGCCGGCGCCGGGAATGTGCTCTGCGAAGATCTTCGCCACGTCTTCCTTGGTCTTGTGGATCGCCGGCATGATGATGTGGCTGGGACGGTCGCCATCCAGTTGCAGGATGTACTCGCCCATGTCGGTCTCGACGCAGGCGATGCCCTGCTCCTGCATGCGGTGGTTCAGCTCGATCTCCTCGCTGACCATCGACTTGCCCTTGACCATCATGGTGGCGTCGTGGCGCGCGGCGATCTCCTGGAAGATGCGGTTCGCATCGGCCGCATCCTCGGCCCAGTGCACCTGCACCCCGCGCGCCTGCAGCGCGCTTTCCAGCTGTTCAAGCAGTTCCGGCAGCCGCGACAGCGCGCGCTTGCGCAGGTGCTCGCCCAGCGTGCGCAGGCGTTCGAACGCGTCCTGCTCGGGAAACTGCGCGGCGCGCTTGTCGGCCAGATAATCCATCGCGCCGCGGAACCCGCGACGCAGCACCGGATCGGCGAGCACCAGCCGCGCGTTGTCCTTGAACGCGACCGGATCGGCGGCGGGCCTTGTCGCGCTCATGCCGCGACCTCCGCGCGCAGCAGCAGGATGACCAGTTCGCGCGGGCCGTGCGCGCCGTACACCAGCAGGCGCTGGATGTCGGCCGTCTTGGACGGCCCGGTCACCAGCAATGCATTGGTGGGCAGGCCCGCCGCCCATTGCCGGTGGCGCATGGCCGCGTACAGCGTGGGCTGCAGGTCTTCCTCGCGCAGCACGGCGATATGCAGCGGTGGCAGCAGCGACAGCGTGCGCGGTTCGCGCGCGTCAGGCCACAGGATCAGGCTGCCGGTGTCCGCGATGCCGCCCAGCGCGGTGGTGATGCCGGCGTCGACGGTGTCGAACAACACCGGCTTGAGGGTTTCAATGGGCGCGTCGTACCAGTCCAGCGTCACCGCCTGCGCGGCAGCGTGCAGGCCGTGGACCAGCGCCGTGTCGCGACCCGCCATCAGCCGGCGCACGCCCTTGTCCGCCAGCACCGTGGCGAGTGCCGCTGGCCACGACGCGGCATCGGTCTCGATCACCTCGGCACGCCAGCCGCGCGCCTGCGCAATGAAGCGCTCGCGCATCGTGGCGGCCGATGGCGCGCCGGCATCGGCGTAGTACGCCGCCACGTCCGGCGCCGGGAGTTCGACCGGTGCGGCCGCGCGCAGCCGCGACAGGATCGAAGCGCGTGCTCGCGACGATACGACCTGCGTGCTCATGCGTCGCCATCCGGTGCCGGCAGGCCCCAGCGCTCGCGCAGGAAGCTGGCGATATGCCGGCCCTGCAGGGCGCTGTCGCGACGCGCCAGGGTGCCATTGAGGTTGAGCAGGCAGCCGCAATCGCCGCTGACGAAGGCATCGCAGCCGCTGTCCGTCAGCGCATCCACCTTGTCGCCGGCCATTGCGGCCGATATGTCCGGCTGCTTGACCGCGAACGTGCCGCCGAAGCCGCAGCACTCGGACTCGTAGGCCTGGATCTTCAACTCCACGCCGGGCAGCGCTTCGAGCAGTCGGCGCCCGCTGGCCAGCGCACCGGTCTCGCGGCGCCCGCTGCACGAGGTGTGCAGGCACACCGATACCGGGCCCGTGGTGGTGGCCGCAGGCATCGGCAGGTCGGTGGCCGCCAGGAAATCGCTGAACTCCACCACCCTCGCCCCGATGTCGCGGACCTGCGCCAGCAGGACGGGATCGTCCGCGAACAGCCGTGGCCAGTGGTGCCGCATCATCCCCGCGCAGGAGCCCGAGGGCACCACGATCGGCCAGCGCTGCGGGAACAGGTCCAGCTGCGCCCGCGCGACCTTGCGCGACTCTTCGGGAAAGCCGCTGGTATAGGCGGGCTGTCCGCAGCAGGTCTGCGCCTCGGGCAGGTGCACGCGGCAACCAAGATGTTCCAGCACGGCGATCGCGTCGAGGCCGGCATCGGGCATGAACAGGTCCACCACGCACGTGGCGAACAGGTACACGTCCCGACGAGGGGAGGAGCCGGCAGGATCTGGCGAGCGCATGGCGGGCGGTCCGGGTTGTCCGGCACGCAGTCTCCGACGGTCCTTCCTCCGCCGGTATATTGGTCTGACCATTCCGTTGCGGAGCGCATCGCCATGCCGTCCCAGGTCGCCCAGGTGGTCCTGCACCTCGAGCAGGGCATTGCCGCCGGACGCTACGCCGCCGGCCGCCGGTTGCCCGCCGAACGCACGCTGGCCGGGCACCTGCAGGTATCGCGCGCGACCGTGCGCGAAGCGATCGGCTTGCTGGTCGCCCGCGGCGTGCTGGAGCGCCGACAGGGAGATGGCACCTACGTGGTCGCGGCAGCCGAGCGGCACATGGCCGAGATCTGGCAGGACATGGCGCGCCAGCATCCGATGCTGCAGGCCGACCTGGTGGAATTCCGCGCGATGCTGGAAGGCCGCACCGCCGAACTCGCCGCGCTTCGCCACGACGACGACGATCGCATCCGCCTCCAGGCCGCCCATGCCGCCGTCGATGCGGCATACAGCGGCAGCGACCGCCAGGCACAGATCCGCAGCGATGTCGCCTTCCACCGCGCCATCGCCGATGCGACCCACAACCCCGTGTTCTCCTACCTCGTCGCCTCGCTGCTCGCGCTGCTGCACGACCACGTGCAGGCCAGCCTCGCCGGCCTGTCGCCGCAATCACCGGTTTCCCGGCAATTGCGCAGCCAGCACGATGCGCTCCTGTCCGCGATCCTCGCACGCGACGCCGAACGCGCGCGCGACACCGCGGGCGGCCACATGGATTACGTCGCCGTCCAGCTCAACGCGCTGCCTAAGGTATCGCGAGCGCGCAAGACGACGGGCTAGCACCCGCTGCTTGCGGCGCCTCGCCAGACGCGGGACGCTGGTCCCGCGTCTTCAATCACGGCGCGATGTAGATGGTCTTGCCTTCCTTGATCGTTTCCAGGACCTTGACCGACTTGATGTCATCGGGCGCAACGGTGAGTGGATTCTTGTCCAGGATGACGAGGTCGGCCAACTTGCCTGGCTCGATGGAGCCTTTGCGATCCTGTTCGAAATATTGGTAGGCCGCATTGATCGTGATGGCCTTGATGGCGTCCATCGGGCTGATGCGCTCCGATGGGCCAAGCGCTTCGCCGCTCCGCAATGTCCGGTTGACGGCCGACCACACCACCATCATCTGGTCGACGGGCACCACGCTGAAGTCGGTGTGGTTGGTGGGGCGCAGGCCCATGCCGATCGCGGTCTTCATCGGACTGATGAAGGACGCCTGTTCGAGCCCGCGGTTCTTGATGTGCGCTTCGCCAAAGAAAAACGTGTGTTCGGTGTAGAAGGACGGGATCATTCCGTATTCCACGTATTTCTGGAGCTGGTCCTTGCGGACGAACTGGGAATGGATGATGACCGTGCGGCGGTCCTTGCCGGCGGCGCCCGCGATTGCGGACTCATGACCCTTCAGGACGGCATCGATGCCGGCGTCGCCGTTCGCATGCGCAATGACCTGCAGGCCGTTGTCGTAGCAGGTCTTGAACATGCCGTTGAGCACCTCTTGCGGGAAGGTGGGTTCACCCCTCCAGTGCTTCTCGCCACTTGGACCTCCGGTCAGGTAGGGCGTCGTGAAGTAGGCGGTCTTTCCCTGTGGCGATCCATCGGCCAGGATCTTGCAACCACCCAGCTTGAAGCGATGGCCGTAGCGGCCGAAGGTGTTCGCCGGGTGCGCCTGCAGGACCTTCTCCAGGTCCCCGATGAAGGGATAGGAGATGACGTCGATGAAGAGTTCGCCACGATTGGCCGCGCGCTGCAGTATCTCCACGTGCGGCGCCATCGATGCGCCGTCCTGTGCGGTGGTGACGCCAGCAGCGGCATAGAGGTCCTGGGCGTATTTGATCTGGCTCGGTTCCTGGTCCCTGGACGAGGCAGGCAGTTGCTCATGCAGCGGAATCCACGCGGTCTCCATCAGGAGGCCGGTAGGCTCCTGGCTGCCCGGCTTGCGCGCGATGACGCCACCTTCCGGTGTCTTGGTCGCCGCCGAGATGCCGAACTTCTTCAGCGCGGCGGAATTGAGCACTGCGCCATGGGTCGATACATGCACGACGATGACCGGGTTGTCCGGGAATGCCGGGTCCAGATCGTCGCGGGTCAGCGGGTGGTCGCCGGGAAGCATGTTGTCGTCGTAGCCGTAGCCCAGGATGATGTCGCCGGGCTTCTTCGATTTTGCTTCCGCAAACCGCTGCAACTCGGCAACGATCTCGGCAGCCGTGCTGGCAGGGCCTACCGGTGGCGCGGTGATGTTGGCCTGATCTTCCATCGCCATGCCATTGATGAAGTGGCTGTGCGGGTCGATGAAACCGGGCAGCAGCGTCCTGCCTTCGAGATCCACCATCCTCGTATCCGCGCCCTTGGAACTCTCGGTGAGTTCACTGAGGCGGCCTACGGCGATGATTTTCCCGTCCTTGATCGCGATGGCTTCCGCGCTGGGCTGCGCATCGTTCACCGTGATTATCTCACCGCCGAAATAGATCGAATCGGCCGCCTGGCCGGCGGCTGCGGCAGTCGAACCGGCGGGCGCTGCTTCGGCAGGTCCCTTGGAGCAACCGGCCAGCGCAAGAGCGGCCAGGCTTAGTCCGATGGCAAGCATTTTCACGGCGGATCTCCATGCTGGATGGATCAGGTGGGTGGTGATGCTGTGTCTGACGGGGTTGCCGGAGGCAGTTCGGCGACCGGCTGCCCCGTCCAATGCCTGGAAATACAGGCCGCGAGCTTCAACGATTGCGGCAGGTCGACTGCGTCACGCTGTGGGTCGGGATGCGGCCAAGCGCTTGCTCCCCAGTGCGAGTGGCCGTGTCCAGCGTAGTGCCGGGACGCGCCAGGCGCCAGAGGCGGACGGACTCAAGAGGCAAGAGAACGGGATTCGACCAGGCGCCCATCCTCCAGATACGGCCCGATATGGAAGCGCGGCAACTGGATCAGGCCACAGCAGCGCAGCGCACCGAAGAGCGGCACGGTGATGGCAGCCGCAAGTCGCCGTACGTACGCCTGACGAGCACGTCCCGGACGTCTTGCTTCAGCACACGCCTACGTACAGGCCGGCCTGTCCAACCCGTTGACCAGCCTGGAGGCCAACCGCTTGCTCGGCAGCCGCGGTGGACCGCGCCCAGCGCTCGCTTGGATCGCGTTCCATCGGGCGATGCCGGCTTCCGGCTGCGGATTCGAATGCCGACCCGGACGCTACCCGACCGCTACCGGCTGCCATCCGTGAATGAAGGTGGCGCTTCGCTCGTTCGCTCGCCCACCCATACCTGCATTTCCACCGTCTGCAGCCAGCCGTAATTGGTCAGGAACGCCACGTCGGCAGCATCACGACCATAGGCGACCACGATCCGGCCGCCACGGGGTGCCGACTGTGTCGGGTCGAACGTATACCAGCGGCCGTCCAGGTACGCCTCGAACCAGGCATGCAGGTCCATGGGTTCCAGCCCGTACAGATACCCAACCACCATCCGGGCGGGAATGCGCAAGCTCCTGCATAGCGTGATCCCGACATGGGCGTAGTCGCGGCAGACGCCTGCACCCGCCTCCATGGTACCCAGCGCGTCCGTGCTGGCGTCGCTCACGCCGTACCGGTACGCGATGTGCGCGAGGATCCACGCCACGATCGCACCGACCTGGCCGCTGCGGGGATCGGCCGCATCGACGATGGCCTGCGCCTGGTTGAAAGCACGATCGCTCGGGCAGTAACGACTCGGCAACAGATACTGCAGTACGTGATCGGGCAGGAGCGCGGCCGGTGCCGGCGCGACCCACGGCGCAATGGCGACGTCGCGCTCGGTCTCGACCTCAAGCTCGGCGCGGATCCGCATGCGCCCACGCCGCACCACGAAACGCTGGCACAGGTTGCCGAACACGTCGACGAACTCTGTCGGGCGAACGTTGGGATCGAAGGTATAGGTTTCGCTGATCAGCCATTGCGCTTCGCCACTGCGGGGCCGCAGCATCGCCACCACCGCGCAGTCCTCGACCGATTCAACTACCAGTTCGCATCCGGCAAGCACGCGCATGTTCGACCCGATGGCAGATGGAAGTTCAATACGAGGGCATCGTCGGTTCGATACGCAGCCGACACTGCTGCCCGCATCCTCTCATATGCCGTCCAAACCCTGCGTTACGCGCCGATGAAGCGCACCGTGGACAAGTCGCAGCCCTGCCGCAGCACGGGGATCCGTAGACGTGGCGGGCAGCGGCTGCGTATCCAGCCACGCCTGCAGTTCTGCGCGCGGCATCGGCCGCGCGAACAGGTAGCCCTGGAAGTGATCGCAGCCGAGGCGAAGCAATAGTTCGCGCTGCTCAAGTGTCTCAACCCCTTCGGCCAGGGCACTCATCCCCATGACATGCGATATCTCAATGATCTTCCCGAGAAGCCGCTGCGCGCTTTCCTGCCTTGTCGCCTCGACCAGGAACTGCCGATCGATCTTGAGCTTGCGGACCGGGAGCGTGCGCAACGTCGCCAGCGAGGAGTAGCCCGTTCCGAAGTCGTCGAGCGCCCAGGAAGCACCCGTCGACTCCAGTTCCTCCATCCGTTCGATCATCGCCGCAGTATCGGTGGACAACGCGGACTCCGTCAGTTCGAACTCCAGCAATGCCGGATCGACACCGGCAGCCCGAATGATCGCGGAGACCGAAGAGACCAATGCATCGTCCAGCAACTGCACCGGACTGATGTTCACTGCCAGGCGCAGTGCCTGCGTCCGGGGATCGCCGGACCAGTGCTTCAGGGTCTCGCAGGCCTGGCGAAGCACCTCCAACCCGATTTCGCGGATCAGCGCGCTTTCCTCGGCCAAGTGGATGAAGGCATCGGGCGACAGCAACCTGCCGGATGGGTGCCGCCAGCGGACCAGCGCCTCCGCACCACTCACGATGCCGCTGTCGCGCACCTGCGGCTGATAATGGATCTCGATTTCACCGTTGCGAACGGCCCGCCCCAACTCGCGCTCCATCCTGAGCCGTTTTCCGCTGTCGATCCGGTAGATGGCAAAGATCGCGGCCAGCAGCATCATTGAAATCGTCGTATTCGCCCTCGCCCCCCATGCGCGCACCTCCACCGGCGGCGAGATGTTGGGCGCAAGCGAGTCCAGCGCGCCTACCGCGAATGCGGCGAAAGCGCCAAGGCACGCCATCGGGAAGAACAGCGCGCCGTAGCGCTCGCGCCGCTCGAAAGTGAACGCCGCACCCGCTGCAAGCGGCAGCAGGAAGAGATGGGCGGATCGTGGAACCCAGGCGATTGGCGCGTCGATCAGTGCGATGGCGCAGATGACGGCGAGGACCCCATGCGCGACGAGAAGAAGCGATGCGCCGTTGCTCCGCTTGCTGCAATAGATGGCGAGTACGCCCACCCCTGTCAGGGCGACGAAGACCACCGACAGCTCTTGGCGCCCGAAATACAAATAGCAGAATGTCCACGCCAGCCCCAGGCTGACGCATGCCGCGCCGGCCAGTGTGAGGATGGCCGCCACCTTTTCTCTTCTCGGTTCGCTCTGCAGTTTCATTCTCAATGTATGCGAGCGCGCCGACGCCTCGTCCCCTGACCTGTTCGCCATCGTCGAGGCGCCTCATGCACCACCACTGCTGCGCCATCCGGGCAGTCCAGGCCTGCGCCGGAAGACCATGCTGGGGGAGCGGTGGGAGTGTCTGGCAATGGCGCCGAAACGGCAGGGTAACAAAGGATCGGATCACACCAGTAGTGTCATTTTCCCGGCGCAGCAACCGTCAATTTACTGTCGGCCTGAAGGTGGCATTCGCACAAGAAAGGGAGGCTTCTGTTGTGCAAGCAATGCATGTGGAGGACGGGTCAAATCCGTACGCCAGTCGCGTGTCGTGTTGAGCCGCCCCAAGACCAGCCGCGTCAACTGGCATGCTTCCGTGCCAGCAGCTGAATTGTCTTCAAGGTTGGCCTGCATAGCCAAGCACGCACGCTGTATACGCTGCGATGTTTATCGACTGAATCCCTGGCAGAAAGCCGCCAGAGCGTTCCATCCGGTCGTCGTAGAGGCAAGTCGTTGCGACTATTGCCTTTCCTGTCATCGCAAGTTGAAACAATGTTCCAACTTGCGAGGTCGGCATCAAAACTCAACTTGAGGGGATGCGATTGGTGGGCCCACCAGGACTCGAACCTGGAACCAAAGGATTATGAGTCCTCTGCTCTAACCATTGAGCTATAGGCCCCCGCCGCGGCGATTGTACCGGAGGCGACGGCGGACAATGGCATCGCGGCGTGCAGCGTGCGCAGCTGCAGCGCGCGTTCGAGCAAGAGGGGAGGCGCCATTTCCTCGGGCGTGCGCAGCCATCCCGACGTTCGCAGGACGTCGCCCACGCGGGGGGACGCCGTCACGAGGTTGATGGGGATGGACAGCAGCATGCCCAGCACCACTGGCGCCATCCACGCCGCGAGTGCCGGCGACACCAGGTAGGCGAGCACGCCAGTGAAGATGCCGAACACGGTGAGGCCGAGATAGCGCCGCAGCAGGCTGCCGAGCGGGACGCTGCCGTCGTCACGGCGCTGCGTTTCCCAGCCCGAATCGCGGCCCGCCAACACCTCGGCCACGCCGCGCGATTGCACGTACATGGTGACCGGCGCCATCAGCGCGGCCATCGCCGTTTCCAGCAAGGCGCTGCCGGCGATGCGGAACGCGCCGCCGCACTGGCGGCGCAAGGCCGGGTCGAGCACCGTGGCGATGCAACCCATCACCTTGGGTGCCAGCAGGACCGCCATCGTGAAATAGAACACCCAGAGGAAACGCTCCGGATCACCGCCACGCCAGTACAGCGCCGGCGTGAACCCCTCCAGATGCAGCTGGCCCAGGTTGAAGCCGGCTTGCTGCAGCGGAATCGCCAGCCCGACAAGCATCAACATCGCCCACATCGGCGCAGTGAAGTAGTGCCCGATCCCCACCAGCAGGTGCAATCGGCTGACCGGGTGAAGGCCACGCGCGGGCAGCACCGCGCCGTGCTGCAGGTTGCCCTGGCACCAGCGCCGGTCGCGGACCAGCATGTCGGTCAACGAAGGCGGCCCCTCCTCGTAGCTGCCGCCAAGCCCGGGCGCCATGTGCACCGCCCAACCACCGCGGCGCAGCAGGGCAGCCTCGACGAAATCATGGCTCAGTACCGCGCCTTCGAACGGTTTGCCGCCGCCCAGGTGCGGCAGACCCGCATGCCGCGCAAACGCCGCCGTGCGGATGATCGCGTTGTGGCCCCAGTAGTTGCCTTCCGCACCGTGCCACCACGCGATGCCGTGCGCGACGACCGGGCCATAGACGCGTCCGGCGAACTGCTGCATGCGCGCGAAGAACGTGCGGCCGTTGACGATCATCGGCAACGTCTGGATCAGCGCCAGCGTGGGGTGCCGTTCCATGGCCGCAGCCAGCCTCACCAGCGTATCGCCGGTCATCAGGCTATCGGCATCCAGGATCAGCAGGTGCGGATACGCGCCGCCAAAGCGACGGACCCAGTCGGCGATGTTGCCGGCCTTGCGCTCGGTGTTCTTGTCGCGACGACGGTAGAACACGCGCGCATCGTCGCCCAGCCGATGCCGCAGCGCGCGCACTGCGGCGACCTCGTCCTGCCGGACATCCTCGCGCGTGGTATCGCTGAGGATGAAGAAGTCGAAGCGATTCCCCTGTCCGCTGCCGGACAGCGATTCGTGCATCGCCTGCACGCCCGCCAGCACGCGCCATGGATCTTCGTTGTAGGTCGGCACCAGCAAGGCCGTGCGCGTGGTCAGCAGCGGCAACGGCGTCGCTTCGTCGATGCCGAGCGCAGGCGCCCGTCCAGACACGATCTGCACGAAGCCCGCGAGCGCACTGGAGAACGACAATGCGATCCAGGCGAACAGCGCGACGAAGAGCAGCAGCAGGACGCCTTCCAGCACATCGATGCCGTCGCCACGCAACACCCACCAGACTTGATAGGTCGCGAACAGCGTCAGCAGGAGCGCGGCCCCCATGACCAGTGCACGCCGCAGGCCGATCCCGGCGGGCGACGTGGGCAGCGATCGCGCGGACCGACCGCCGGTCCGCAGTGCCTGCACCGGCATGGGCAGCGGCGACTCCGGCGGCAGCCATGTGGATTGCGACGAGTAAACGGGGCGATGGCTGCTCATGGTCAGCGGCTCCAGCGATACAGCCAGGTTTCGGACAGCGGCACGTGGCCCTCCAGCACGCGCGCATGCAGTTCCACATCACGTCCATCCGCGCTTTCCGCATGCGGACGGAACTCGAAGCTGAGGCGCCACCCCTGTGTTTCCGGATTCGGATAGACCACCGCACCGACGACATCGCCCCGCGTGGCCCAGACATCCGGCATCAGCACCGCGTCCCTGGGCGTGGACGCAAGACGCCCGCCGTCGAGATCGATCACCACCAGGCGTCGTGCGGGATCCGGAGCCGCGCCGATGCGCGTATCGGTGACCACCGCGAGATCGGCTTTCCAGCGGTGCGTGTCGCACCAGTGCATGCGGTAATCGAAACGGTGTTCGCGGCCGGCGCGCAGCGGCCGCTCCGGCCGCCAGAACGCAACGATGTTGTCGTGGTATTCGTCGCCGGTGGGAATTTCCACCAACGTCACCGCGCCTCGCCCCCAGTCGCCGATCGGTTCGATCCACAGGCTGGGACGCTGGTGGTAGCGCGCTTCGATGTCGGCGTAATCCGCGAAGCTGCGCTTGCGCTGCATCAGGCCGAAGCCGCGGGGTCGCGCATCGCTGAATGCACTGGCCTGCACGCGCGGCGGATTGCTCAATGGGCGCCAGATCTGGTCGCCATGGCCGTTGAGGATCGCAAGACCGTCCGAATCGTGCACGGCGGGCCGGTAGTCGTCCGTGCCGACGCGGTCGCCGGCGTCGAACTCGAACATGCTGGTCAACGGCGCGATGCCGGCACGGGTCAGGTCGACGCGCGGATACAGCCTCGACTGCACCTCGATCACCGTGTCGGCACCCGGCCTCATGTCGAAGCGGAACGCGCCGGCGACGCTCGGACTGTCGAGCAACGCGTGCACGACCAGATGATCGTCGCCTGGCGCAGGCTGCTCGATCCAGAACGCGCGGAAGACCGGAAACTCCTCGGCGCCGGCATCGCCACTGCCCAGCGCCAGGCCGCGCGCCGACAAACCATAGGCATGGCCCTTGCCCAGCGCGCGGAAATAGCTTGCGCCGAGGAAGGCGACCAGTTCGTCGTAGACATCCGGTCGATTGAGCGGCGTATGCACGCGGAAGCCGGCGAAGCCCAGATCGCTGCCGAGTTAGAGCTTCACGCCCGGCGGGAACGAAAAGAATTCCGGCGTGTACGCGATCGGCGTCGCGCGACCAGCCTCCACCCGATACAACTCGACGCGCTGCTTGAAGAGGAAGCCGCGATGGAACATCTGCAGCTGGAACGGCAGGCCTTCTTTGCGCCAGATCGCCTGTGCCGGGTCGAAACGCAGGTCGCGATAAGCGTCGTACCCGGTATCCAGCGCGGCAGGCAGTCGCTCATCCGACGCGCGATACGGCTGCGCCGCCATCGCCTGCGCGAGACGTGGAACCGTTTCCAAGGTGAATCGCATGGCGTCCGTCGCGCTGTCCGCCGCCATTGAGGCCTGTGCCATCGCGCGCGGCATGCCGCTCAGCAATGCGATGGCGAGGACGGATTTCACTGCATCCCGTCGCTGCACGCGGAAGTCTGGCTCGTGGGGCAAGCCAAGTGTAGGCACGCACGCGTGACGAAGATGGCAAGGCTCGCGTACCGGGCATCGCACGCCATGCACCAAAAAGAAACGCGGCCCATCGGGGCCGCGCTTCATTGGTGCAACGGGACGCGGTCTGCAGCGTCAGTCGATATCGAGGAAGCTGCGAAGCTGCTCGGAACGCGACGGATGGCGCAGTTTGCGCAGCGCCTTCGCCTCGATCTGGCGGATGCGCTCGCGGGTGACGTCGAACTGCTTGCCGACCTCTTCCAGCGTGTGATCGGTATTCATGTCGATGCCGAAGCGCATGCGCAGCACCTTGGCTTCCCGCGGGGTCAGGCCGGCGAGCACGTCACGGACCGTTTCCGACAGGTTGATGTTGGTGGTGTTCTCGATCGGGGACTCGACATTGGTGTCCTCGATGAAGTCGCCGAGGTGGGAATCCTCGTCGTCGCCGATCGGGGTCTCCATGGAGATCGGTTCCTTCGCGATCTTCATGACCTTGCGGATCTTGTCCTCGGGCATGTCCATTTCTTTCGCCAGCTCTTCCGGCGTGGCCTCGCGGCCGTACTGCTGGAGCATCTGGCGGGAAATGCGGTTGAGCTTGTTGATCGTCTCGATCATGTGCACCGGGATGCGGATGGTGCGCGCCTGGTCGGCGATCGAACGGGTGATCGCCTGGCGGATCCACCACGTGGCATACGTCGAGAACTTGTAACCGCGACGGTACTCGAACTTGTCCACGGCCTTCATCAGGCCGATGTTGCCTTCCTGGATCAGGTCGAGGAACTGCAGGCCGCGGTTGGTGTACTTCTTGGCGATGGAGATGACCAGGCGCAGGTTGGCCTCGACCATTTCCTTCTTGGCCTTGCGCGCCTTGGCTTCGCCATAGGCCATCGCTCGGCTGATGTCCTTGATGTCGGCCAGCGTCAGGTGCATGGCCTGTTCGACGGCGATGGTGGCCTCCTGCTCGGCGACGATCTGCTCGCGCACGTCGCGCAGGCCCGACGACCACTTCTGCTTGCGCTTCAGTACTTCATCCACCCAACCGAGGTTGGTCTGGTTGCCTTCCCACGCCCGCAGGAATTCCTTGCGCGGCATCTTGGCGACGTTGGCGCACAGGTGCAGCACGCGACGCTCATGGTCCTTCACCTGCCCCACCACCTCGCGCAGCTTGCGGACCAGCGTGTCGGTCAGCGGCAGCGGCAGTTTCAGGGTGACGAAGGTTTCACCGAGATCGGTACGCAGCTTCGCGACCGCCTTGTTGTCGGCACCATGCTTGGCGTACGACTTCTTGAACTTGGCGTAGCCGTCGGCGAGCACCTGCATGCGGCGCGCGACCTCTTCCGGGTCCGGACCGGTCGGCGCGGCTTCCTCTGCCGCGTCGTCGTCGCCGTCCTCTTCGTCATCGGCGTCTTCGGCCGCATCGGCGACCTCTTCGGCGGCCGGCACTTCCGGTGTCGGTTCCTCGACGTCGTTGAACCCGACGACGACTTCGGCCAGGCGCTTCTTGCCGGCCTTGTGCAGTTCGTACTCTTCCAGCAGCAGCTCGATGGACCACGGGAAGTTGCCCAGCGATGCCTGCACCTGGCCCAGGCCTTCCTCGATGCGCTTGGCGATGGCGATTTCGCCTTCGCGCGTCAGCAGCTCGACGGTGCCCATCTCGCGCATGTACATGCGCACGGGATCGGTGGTGCGGCCGCCTTCGGTATCCAGCGAAGTCAGCGCGGCGGCGGCTTCTTCGGCCGCGGTCTCGTCGACTTCGCGGTTGCCGGTGTTGCCGTCGGCGAGCAGCAGGGTTTCGGCATCGGGTGCGACTTCATGGACATCGATGCCCATGCCGTTGATCATGCCGATGATGTCCTCGATCTGCTCCGGATCGACCAGGTCGTCCGGCAGGTGATCGTTGACTTCGGCGTACGTCAGATAGCCCTGCTCCAAACCCTTGCTGATCAAGAGCTTGATATCGGACTGCTGCGCAGGACGTTCGTTGGCCATGGAGGTTGCGCCACCGGGAGTAAGGAAGGGAGAACCCCGTATTATACCAGCCCGGACCGGCTTGGGTTCCTGCAGCCTGACTCCCGGCAAAGGTGGAACGTCAGGGGCGGAGCAGGAAGGTCACGGGCCCGTCATTGACGAGGCTGATCACCATATGGGCGCCGAAGCGGCCCGTTTCCACCCTGCCCGCATGCTTTTCGCGGCAGAAAGCGACCAGCCGGTTGAAGCCCCGTTCAGCCTCTTCGGGCGGAGCCGCCGTCGTGAAGCTGGGACGCATCCCCGAGCGGGTATCGGCCGCCAATGTGAACTGGCTGACCAGCAGCAACCCGCCGCCCGTGTCGGCCAGGGACCGGTTCATGCGGCCCGCTTCGTCGGCGAACACGCGATAGCCCAGCAGCCGCTCGGCCATGCGTGCGATCTGGGCCTCCGTATCGGCAGGCTCCAGCGCCACCAGGGCGAGCAGGCCGCCACCGATTTCGCCGACGACGAGATCGTCGACCGCCACGGAAGCCCGCGTCACGCGCTGGATCAGGGAAAGCATAGAGAGCCTCCGGGTCGGGGGCGACAGGATAGCGGGGCGCCCTGCAGACAGGAGCGATTGCGCGGGTTGGCTACACTCGGCGGATGAAACCCGACACGCTCGCCGCCATCGGCTACCACGCCGCCTCCCTCCTCGGGCGCCTTCCCTGGTCCTGGCTGCGCACCCTCGGCGACGTCATTGCATGGGCCTGGCGGCGGGCGGATGCGCGCGAAAGCCGGGTGGCCCGCCGCAATCTCGAAATCGCCTACCCCGAGCTGTTGCCCGGCCAGCGCAAGGACCTGCACCACGCCATCCTGCGCACGACCGCCCGGCAGGCGCTGGAAACGCTCCGCTTCTGGACCCGCCCACCCAACGAGAACCTCGCCTGCCTGCGCGAACGCCACGGCGAGGCGCTCTACGACGCCGCGCTGGCCAGCGGCAAGGGCGTGATCGTCGCCGCGCCGCACTTCGGCAACTGGGAACTGCTCAACCAGTGGCTGGCATCGCGCGGTCCGCTCGCCATCGTCTACCGTCCGCCGGCATCGCCAGCGGGCGACGCGTTCCTGTTGCGCGTGCGCGGCGCCGACAACATCCGCCAGGTGCGCGCCGAAGGGCCGGCCGTGCGGCAACTGTGGAAAGTCCTGAAGGACGGCGGCGCGGTCGGCATCCTGCCCGACCAGCAACCCAAGGCAGGCGATGGCGAATTCGCCCTGTTCTTCGGCAAGCAGGCGTTGACGATGACGCTGGTGTCGCGGCTCGCCGAGCGCACCGGCGCCACGGTGTTGTTCGCCTGGTGCGAGAGGATCGGACCTGGCCCGGATTTCGCGTTGCACATCGAACCGGCATCGCCGGCGATCGCCGACGCCGATCCGGTGGCCGCTGTCACCGCGCTCAACGAAACCGTCGAGCGGATCGCGCGCCGCGATCCCGCGCAGTACCAGTGGACCTACAAACGCTATACGCTGCGGCCTCCGGGCAGCGGCGAGGACACTCCCTACCGCTGACGCCGCAGGGGATTGGGGAACACGACGCGACGACGACGTACCCTCGACGCTTTCCACGCACCAAGGACGCGCCAGCCGCCATGAGCGACCACATCGAGAATTCCGCGGCCGACGGCGCGCCGCAACCGGAGTGGCATGCCCTGCCTCCCCGCGGCGCGTGGCTTGCCGCGCTGGGCGGCGCGATGCTCGTGTTCCCGGTGGGTTTCCCGGTGTTCTTCATCGCCCGCGCCACCGATGTGCTGTCGCCCTGGTTGGCCGTGGCGGTAGCTGCCCTGGTGGCTGCCGCGGTGGGCGCGTGGATCGCCGTCAAACGCCACCGGCGTACGCGCTGGCGCCTGGACGACCGCGGTTTCGCGGTGCGCCGCGGCAACTGGTGGCAAAGCGAAACCCACGTGCCGATTTCCCGCGTCCAGCACCTCGACCTCAAGCGCGGGCCGCTCGAGCGCGGTTCGCGGTTGTCCACGCTGGTGGTGCATACGGCGGGCACGCGGATGGCCGCGGTCTCGGTGTCCGGGCTGGATGCCGACGATGCGGAACGGCTGCGCGAACGCCTGGCGACACAGGTCGACCACGACGACGCACTGTGATGGAAGACGTCGCGCAGGACGCATCGCCGGACGAACGCCGCCTGCATCCCTGGTCATGGCTATTCGTGCTGCTGCAGCAGCTCAAGCAGTTCATCTTCCCGCTGGTCGCACTGATCGTGTTCGGCGCCCGCAAAAGCAGTGGCGACGGCGAACTGTGGGCGTCGCTCGCGCCCGTCATCGGCATCGCCGTGCTGGTGGTGCTGGCGATCCTGCAGTACTTCACCTACCGCTACACGATCGGGCGCGACGGCCTGACGGTGCGCGAAGGCCTGCTTCACCGCTCGCGCCGGGAGATCCCGTTCTCGCGCATCCACAACGTGGTGGTCCACCAGTCGCTGCTGCACCGCGTGTTCGGCGTGGCCGAGGTGAGGCTCGAGTCGGCGGGCGGCGTGAAGCCCGAGGCGCAGATGCGCGTGCTCGGCCTGCGCGATGCGCTGGTCCTGGAGAACCTGGTACGGCACCAGGCACGAGGCACCACCGCCAATGCCAACGCCACCGAGTCCGACTCGCCGGGCACCGCGCCGGACGAGCGCGCCACCACCCTGCTTTCGCTGAGCACGATGGAGGTCATCCGGCTGGGACTGATCTCCAACCGCGGCATGATCGTGGTGGCGGCGGGCTTCGGCGCCATGTGGCAGATCCTGCCGGAGAACAGGATCGAACAGGTTTTCCGCCAGGGCGCGCAGCAGGCGTATGGCTATGCCGAAGACCTGCACCTGGGCTGGCTCGGCGGCGCCGCCGGTGGCATCGCCCTGGTCGGCATTGCGCTGACCCTGGTGCGGCTGCTGTCCGTCGCACTGGCCTTGTCGCAGTTCCATGGTTTCCGGCTGACGGAAGAACCGCGCCGCCTGATGGTGGAACGCGGCCTGTTCACTCGGCTGCGCACGAGCGTAGCGCGCCGGCGCATCCAGGCATGGACGCTGCATGAGGGCGTGCTGCACCGCCTGTTCAAGAGGCGCTCGCTGCGCATCGACACCGCGGTGGCGGAGAAGTCCGGCCAACAGGACAGCCGTGCCCTGAAGGACGTCGCGCCTATCGCGCCGCCCGACGTCTGCGATGCCCTGATCGGTCACGTGCTGCCGCAGGTGCAATGGCCACGCGACGACTGGCGGGCCGTGCATGCGTCCGCGCGCTGGCGCCTGTGGCTGCCGTCGCTCGCGTGGCTATTGCCGGCCACGCTGCTGGCTGCGTGGCAGGTGGGCGCATGGGGATGGCTGGGGCTGGCATGGATGCTGTTCGCCGCCGTCGCCGCACGCCGGCAGGCGCATCGCATGGGCTGGACCATGGACGACCAGATCGTGGCGGTGCGCAGCGGCTGGTGGTCGCGCTACTGGCGCTTCGCCGAGATCGACAAGCTGCAGGCATTGCGCCTGTCGCGCTCGCCACTCGACCACCGCTTCGGCACCGCAACGCTGTGGCTGGACACGGCCGGCGCGAACGGGATCGCGGCGCCACTGGCGCTGCGTTTCGTGCCCGTGGCCGATGCCCGTGCCGTCCACGAACGATTGACCACTGCCCTTTCGCGACGCCGCCTGCACTGGTGATCCGGCGACGATACGGACCTTGACCCCATGACACCGCCACTTCCGCTTTCCGCCGTCATCATCACCAAGAACGAGGTCGACCGACTGGGGCGTTGCCTCGCTTCGGTGCAGGGCCTCTGCAGCGAGATTCTCGTACTGGATTGCGGATCGGACGATGGCACGGTCGCGCTGGCGCGCTCGCAGGGAGCGCGCGTCGAACACCAGGATTGGCTGGGTTTCGCGGAGCAGAAGAACGAAGCCATCCGCCGCGCCGCCCAACCCTGGCTGTTGCTGCTGGATGCGGATGAGTGGCTCGCCGACGGCAGCGCCGACCAGCTGCGCGCCCTGTTCGCCCATGGGGGCGTGGAGCAGGCCGACGTGTGGCGCCTGAAGCGGTGCAACTGGTTCCTCGGCCGCATGCTCCGCGGCTTCGAACGCACCGAGCGCCTGGTGCGGCCGGATCATCGTTACCTGCCGATGCGCGTGCACGAGAAACCCGACCTGGCCGGCAAGCGGGTGAAGGACGTCGACATCGTCATCGAGCACAACACGGCACGCACGCTGGAAGCGCACCGTGCGAAGAACGCACGCTATGCGCGCCTCTGGGCCGAGCAGCGGCACGCCGACGGCAAGCGCTGCTCCGCGCTCAGTCCGTGGACCCACGCCGCCGCGTACTGGCTGAAGGCGTATGTGCTGCGCGCCGCCTGGCGCGATGGCCGCCAGGGCTGGTGGTTCCATGCCAGCCACGCACAGGCCGTCATCGACAAGTACCGCCACCTGCATGCGCTGGGGAAGATCCCGTGAGCGGCGCGGCGCGTCCGTTGATCGTGCGCTGCGGTGCGCTGGGCGACATGGTGATGCTGACCACGCTCATTCGTCTGCTGCATGCACGTTACGGCCAGCGCGTCGACGTACTGACCACCGGCGCATGGACACCGCCCCTGCTGGCGCCGATGCCGGAAGTCGGCGAGATACATCTGGTCACCAGCCGCAATACGCCCTACCTGCTGTGCCCGAGCCAGTGGAGCGCCGTTCGCTGGCTGCGCAACCGGGGCCGTGGACCCGTGTACGTGTGCGACACGGATGCACCGACCCTGCGCCTGCTCGCGCGCGCGCCGCTGCATGCGGACGATATCGTGCAGCGGCGCAAGGACGACGACGAGGACAACGGCGTCACCCGCCTGTGGCCCGACCGCTGGCTGCATTTGGGGATGCGCGACCCGGCGCATTCCTATGGGACGGCGCAGGTCGATCCGCAGGCATTCCGTTTTCCGTCGCTGCGCGTCACCGACGAGGATCGCCGCGACCTGGCGCGGTGGCGCTTGGGCCACGGGCTGGAAGGCCCGTGCGTCCTGTTCCAGCCCGGCAACAAGCGCACCCACAAGCGCGGCAACGTGGCCACGGCCTCGCATCCCAAATACTGGCCGCCCGAGGCATGGGCCGAGGTCGCCGCCGCCGTCTGGCAACGCTTGCCCGAAGCCCGCATCGTGCTGTGCGGCTCACCCGCCGAGTACGGCGTGCTGGACGAGATATCGGCCGCCACCGGCCGCGATCCGCGCCTGCACAACGCCGCGCGCGAACTGCCGGTACCGCGCCTGCTGGCCTTGCTCGAACAGGCACACAGCCTGGTGTCGGTGGACACCGGACCGGCACACGCGGCCGCCGCGCTGGGCTGTCCGCTGGTGGTGCTGTTCGGAGCCGCCTCGCCAGCGAAATGGCGCCCGATCGGACCCGGCGCGATCAGGGTGCTGGGTGGAGAGCGCGGCGAATCCAGTCGCGTGCGCGACATTCCTGCAGCCGACGTGATCGCCGCGTGGTCGGCGCTGCCGGCACGCGACGCCGGCTGAGGCGCGCCTTCAGCCGGCCGGATTGCCCGCGGACTTGTCGATGCCGTACGGCGTCCAGGTGATGCGCTGCGTGCGCGTCTGCGCACGGATCGCCAGGTTGCGTTCCACCGACTCGCGCGTCTTGTAGCCGCGCGCGTGGTCCAGGTGGACGCAGACGGCCCGGTGTCGGATCTGCTTGCCGCGGACGCCGTGGTTTTCCAGGCGTTCCCCGAGCTCGCGGTCCGGTCCTCCGTACTTCATCCGCTCGTCGTAGCCGTTGATCGCCAGCAGGTCCGCCTTCCACGCCGACGAGTTGCAGTTGTTGAACGTCGGCTTCGTGGTGGTGATGGTGTCCAGCAACATGCCGCCTACTTCGCCTGCACCCAGTTTCAGCGTATTGGACAGGCCCAGGCGGTCCTGCGCGCGCAACCAGCTGCGGTCGAAGCAGCGGCCATCGCGGATGTCCTCTGCCTCGATCGCCTTGCTGAGCTTCATGCTCAACTTGCAGTAACCGCCCGACAGGAAGCGGCCCGGTTCGGCCTGCTGCGCATGCACCTGCACGAAATCGCGGCGCGGAATGCAATCGCCGTCGGTGAACAGGATGTAGTCGTGCCGCGCCTCCACGATGGCGGCATTGAGGATTTCCTGTCGGCGGTAACCGTCGTCCTCGTGCCATACATGCCGCAACGGCACCGGATAGTCGGCGGCGAAGCGCTCCACCAGCGTGCGGGTCGATTCACGCGACCCGTCATCGGCCACGATGAGTTCGAAATCACGCCACGTCTGCCACCGGTAACCCAGCAGCACCTTCTCCAGCCACTCCTCGGCGTTGTAGGTACTGGCGATGACGGTGATCTTCATGGTGCCCCTCCACACGTCCACTGCGTCGACGCCCCCTCGGCGCGACGCTCATTCCCGCACAGATTGTCCCTCACCCGGATGACAGCCGGTAGTGCCGTCCGTCCCGGTCTCAGGCCGGCCCCCAGTAGCCGATGCGCCGGCGGATCTTCAACTTGCGCCACAGGTTCATCGGCTTGGGCTTGGGGTTGCGTGCGCCCGCAGCGATGAATGCGTCGATGGCCTCCAGCACGCGCTCGCTCGAACGGCCATCGCGGTAGGGATGCATGCCGTCGGCATAGTCGACAATGGCCCGCATAAGTTCCGGCGGCCGCGATAGCGCACGGCGGATGGCCGGCTCGAACTGCGCTGCATCGTCGATGTCGATCAACTGCGGACCCGGGCGCCGGTTCTTGAACGTCACCACCGGCTTGTACGTGAGGAGGAACTCGTTGAGCGCGGACGAGGTATCCGAACACATCATGTCGACCTGCGGAAACAGGTCCAGGATGTTGTCGTCGTCGGCGAAGCGCAGGTGCTCGTTCTCGAGTGCGCGGAACTTGGCCACGGTGTCCGGATTCATCTTGGGATGGAAGGTGACGATCCACGTCAACTCACCGCTGCGCGACAGCCGTTTCACTTCCTCGTACAGTGTCTCCGCCGCACTCCAGGAAGGCGAGAAGGTGGAGTGGTACAGGATGACGGGCGGATTGCGCACCGGCGGCAGTCCTCCCGCGATGTCGTGCATGAAGGGATCGATCTTCGGCCAGCCGGTCTCGACCACTTTGAAGTGGCCGACCCGATCGGCAATCTCGGAAAACGCGCGCGTGTCGTTCGGGCCGGTGGTGCAGTACAGGTCGAAGAAGCCGCGGATATAGATGTGCCGCGGCTTGCCGGCATCGAAACCATGGAAGGTCTCCACCTTCACCCCCGGGAAAAAGTGCGGCACCGCATTGCTACCGGTGATCACCGCAATGGCATTCCATCGCCGCACGTCGTCGGTCGTGGTCAGCAGTTTCTCGTCCGGACGCAGGTCCTCTGCGCCGGGACCATCGAAGAACCATGCCGCCTCGTCGCCGCGCGCACGGATGGCGTCCTGCAGCGGCCGCAGGATGGCGAGCGCGTAGCGCTCCGAACCGTAGAGGAGGTAGTGCTTGGCCATCAGTGTTCCAGTTCGTGGCGGGCGAGCTTGCGGTGCGCGGCATCGACGGAGGCGGGATTGTGCTGCATCTCGTAGTAGCGCATGCGCTTGTAGGCGGCGTAGCTGGCTGCGGTCTGCGCGATGATGAAGCCACGCCAGCCGTCCAGGAAGGCCAGACGCAGCAGGTAGTCCTTGATGAAGGCGGACAGGTAGACCAGCGGTGTCAGCCACATGCGGACCGGTCGCTGCCTGTCGCGCCAGTCGAGCGCCTTCAGTTCGCTGTAGCGCAGCACCTTCAGCTGCTTGTGCACCAGGCTGGGATTGTCGGCATGGTTGAACGGCGCCTTGAATTCCACCGTCTCGCCATCGAACCGCAGGGATTCGTGCACGCGCGCATCGGTCCAGCGTGCGCGGCCACGATGGTAAAGCCGCGCCATCCGCTCGCCGACCATCGGCCGGTACCAGCGCATCGGCGCCCCCATCAGCCAGGTGCGGCGGCGCAGCCAGGCGCCGGCCTTCGCCGACGCCATCAGCCCAGGTAATCCTTCCTGGAGTTGCGCCGCCAGTTCGGGGGACAGGAACTCGTCCGCATCCAGCACCAGGATCCAGTCGTGGGCGGCCTGCGTGCTGGCGAAGTTGCGCTGGGGGCCGAAGCCCAGCCAGTCCTGGTGCACCACCCTGGCGCCATGGGCCCGGGCGATGGCAATGGTGTCGTCGGTGCTGCCGCTGTCCACCACAAGCTTTTCCGCGGCAAACGGAACACTGTCGAGGCAACGGGCGATATTGGCCGCCTCGTTCTGGCAGATGACGACGAGGGAGGCGGGCAAGAAAGACATGCGATGAGCTTAGCTGTTCTTCAGCGATCCAGCATCGGCCCGCACAAGGCGCTCGCCATCAGCAGGGGGACGTCGCTCTATCGCACGTCGATCAAGGGGCCGAGTACGCTCGGCGCCCAGCACACGTGGAACTGGACTCGTCGGAGGAGACGCGCGTGCGGAGACAGCCGTCGAGTCAGCCCCGTCTGACAGCACGGACGGATCTGATCTCGGCCATGCCCCTGTTTCTCTCCGGTCGGGGCTGGCCAACCTGACTGAAGGCTGTCTTGGCGGCTGGCAGTCGCTGACGCCGTCCCGCGGCGTCAGGAAAATCAGTGTCCCACCCAACCGAATGGAATCGGCTCGCGAGCCTTGCTTGCGAACCGCGTCCATCCGCAAACCCCTGGCCCACCACGGATGATAATCCCTTCACCGACCCGGCACCCCGAGACGCCTGTCGCAGGATCCGCCTGCGATGCCTTCTCCCTTCTGCCCGGCTCGACCACACGCCCCCTGAGCGTCGCGCTGGTTTCGATGACGCCGATCTTCCCGGCGAAGGCCGGGCACAGCGTGCGCATCTTGCAACTCTGCAGGGCGATCAAGGCGCTGGGCCACGAACTGACGTTCATCCATGTCGCCTCCAAGCTGGATACACAGAAGCCCGATATAGCGTCGCATGTCGCCTTTTTCGGCGAGCGGCACTTCCTGCATCTGGACAATGGTCCGCGACAGGCTCGCTTCGCCTTCTGGCTGCGGGGCAAGTTGAGACGTCGTTGGCGGAAGATCCTTCGTGGATTCGGGCATGACCATAGCCACTACTCCGGGCTCGACGAGAACTGGCGCAACCCATGGTCACACCAACTACGGGCCATGGATCGGCGGTTCGATACCGTCGTCGTCGAGTACGCTTTCAACTCCCGCGCGCTTGACGCATTCCCGGCCTCTACGCGCAAGTTGCTGGACACGCACGACGCTTTTGCCGACCGGCATCGCCCTTTCGTGGCACGCGGTTTCCGAAAGGGCTACTGGGTTTCGCTCACGCCCCAGGACGAAAACCAGGGCCTGCGTCGCGCTGACGCCGTGATCGCCATCCAGGCACAGGAAGCCGAGCATTTCCGGGAGCAATTGGCACAGTACGAGGTGAGCGAACGCAATCCAGAAATCGCCGTCGTCAGTCATTACATCGGCCTGGACCAGCCCTTGCCCGACCACGGCGTCGACCATGCCGCGCTCTATCTCGGCACCAACATGCTGTCGAATCAGATATCGCTGCGGCAGTTCCTGGAACACGTGCTGCCACGGGTAGTGAGTTCGATCCCGGACTTCAGGCTCAGACTGGCCGGGTCGATCTGCAATTGGGCGCCCGATATTCCCAATGTGGAAAAGCTCGGTTTCGTCGACGACCTGCGTGCCGCCTTCGCCCGCAGTCCTTTGTCGGTCAATCCAACCATCGCCGGGACTGGCATCAACATCAAGCTCCTGGACGCGATGGGGGCCGGCGTACCCACCATCTCCACGGTCACCGGAGTACGGGGCCTGGGCGGAGAATTCAACAACGGCCTGCTGGTGGTGGCCGATCACGACCACGCCGCTTTCGCGGACCATATCATCCGCCTGTCGAAGGATGCGGGCCTGCGCCGGTCGCTGGGCCTTGCGGCGTTCGCCGATGCGCAGCGCTGGAACGAACGGCAGTTGGCCGCGCTGGACCACTGCCTGCGTGGTGATGCGCTTACGGACACCGCTCCCGGCCACGTTGCGCGCTGGCGCGACCGCACGCCCCCACCATTCCCGACCGCCACATGAAACTCCTGTACACCAATTTCCACAGTGGCAGCGGCGGAGGCCACACCACGTACATCCGCGAACTGGCGCGTGGGTTGTCGATGCGGAGGCACGAGGTGCATGTCGCTGCGCCCGAGGACAGCCGGCTGCTGCGTGAAGCACGGGAGACCCCGGGTCTTCACGCCTTCGCTCAAGCCTATCCAAACGGCCCGCGCATGCTACCCGCGCGCAGGCATGCCTGCGCGCGCCTGCGCTCCTATCTCCAGGCGCACCGCTTCGATATCGTGCACGTGAACGGGTCGGCCGATCATCGCCTCGTGATCGCGGCACTGAGTGGCCTGCATCCCCGCCCCTTTGTCGTACTGACCAAGCACAACACCAAGCCAATGCGCGGCCTGCAGCATATGTGGCGCGCCCGTGCTGGAACCGACAAGGTGATCGCGGTGTGCGAATTCGTGCGCCGTCAGCTGATCCATACCGCGTACCGCCGCTGCCAACCGGAAACCATCTACAACGGCGTAGACACCGCGTTCTTTTTCCCCAATGAAGCGATAGACCGTACGGATGAAAGCCAGCTTTGGATCGGCAGCAACGCCGGGACGGCGGACTACAAGGGGTGGACCGACCTGATGGCGGCCTTGGCATTGCTGAAGCCGGACGAACGCGAACGCATCCAGGTCGTCATTGCCGGCCACCCTCCATCGGCGGATCAACGGGCGATGCTCGCGCGATCGGGCTTGCAGGATCACTTCCATTTCCCCGGCCTTCTGGACGACGTCCGTCCGATGATCGCCCGTCTGGATGCCGGCTTCGTACTGTCCCATGACATCGAAACGATCTCATTCGCCTGCCGCGAGATGATGGCAATGGGAAAGCCCGTAATGGTGACGGACTACGCCGGCCTGCCGGAAAACATCCGTCCCGGCACCGATGGCTGGCTTGTGCCCGTGCATGGATATGCGGCGATGGCTGCGGCGCTGCACGACATGCTGAACGACCGCGAAGACCTCCTTCGCCGTGGCAACGCGGCACGCGACCGGGCGATCGCCGAATTCGGTATCGAAACATTCCTCGATCACACCGAGACGGTCTATTTGCGCCTGCTGGATGAGACAACATCACCCGACTCCGAAAAGCCCTACGCTGGACCCCGGGTCCACGAAAAAACTCAGCGGGGAAGAACGCCGTTCGTCGCTTAGCAAGCCCGCATGGACACCAGAGAGGTGTTCCCAACCGGCTGTAGATCTTTCCTGATCCGCTAGACATCTGGAGAACCATTCGCGAGGAACGCCAGCTCTGCAAATGCGCCTCTTGGGCCGAGACAACTGCGTCGAACGGACGCCTGCCAGCCAGTCCGTTCGTACCCGCCTCCCGCTGCCCCTGTGCCTTTTGCCAGTGACTTTCCCAAACTCACGCTGGTGAACGAACCGGACCGGACTCGGCACCGGAAGGCACCATTCCCATGCCCAGCAACAATCCTCCGAACACGACAAACGCACTCGTACTGAGTGCATGGGCGAATATCGACTGGGTCAGTCCCGACACTATGTAGGTCGCCACCAACATGCCGACCGTCCATGCCGGCCCGATGGGCAGGTAGAGGTGATCGCGCCGGATCTGTCGCGCAGCCACCCAGAGCGGCGTCAGGTACAGCATCGCCAGGCCGGCGATGCCGATCAGTCCCATCGTGGCGCCCCACTGCGCAAGGTCGTTGTGCGCGTGACCGAGCCCGCAGAAGTGCCGCTGCACATCCTTGCAATAGGCGCTCGCAGCGACCCGGTCGGCGAAGGTCCCGACCCCGGACCCCATCAGGGGCGACTCGCGGAACGCGTCCCAGGCGACCGAGAGCAACGCTATGCGCGCACTGATGGGCTGATCCACCGCGCCGACGGCGAAGCCGGACACGTCCGCATGCAGTTGGTCGAGCCGGAACCGGCTGGACAGCCACGGTATCGTCCACATGGCGGCGAGCAGTGCAGCCAGCAGGCAGACCGCGCCCCCCAGACGCCACCAACGGCGGCGGGACGCCGTGCCAACCAGCAGCATGAGCATCACCAGCCCAAGCCCGGGCAGAACGCCACGGCTGCCGCTGAGGATGACCACCACGTTGGCCAGCACGATCACCACGGCCAGCAGCAGCCGCCACGGCCACCCGTCGCGGGCAGGACGACAGAACACGGCGAGCACCAGCAATGCCAGCACCGCATTGGCGAACACGATCGGGTTGGCATCGCTGCCGGCCCGTTCGACGCCCAGCGACACCTGCGCGATGGAGACGACGAACGCAATCAGCAAGCCTGCCAGTGCGCCGTACCACAAGCCCGACATGCGGACGCGCGTTGTCCACGCGAGCCACGCACACCACGGCAACAGCAACGCACGCGAAGGATTGTCCAGCACCGAAAACGGCGCGCCATCCTTCCACCTGGACACTGCCACGACCGCAATCACACCTAGCGCGCCGGCCAACAGGACGTACAGCGCACGTGGCGCAGCCCGCCCGCTGCGCCACGCATCAGGCAGCGCGACCAGCGACGCGGCGAGCATCAGCGCGACGAAGACGGAAAGGCCTTTCGGTACGACCAGGAGAGCAGCAGCACTGAAGCCTGCCAGCCATACCAGCCAGCGCGCGACATCCTGTCGACGTGTACTCCCTACCTGCATGCATCGGATCCTACGGTTTGCAACGGCACGATCATGGACACAGCATCCAGAACGTTTCGCAGCGCGAAAGTCTGCGCTTTTTGCTCTGGCCGGAAGTCAAGCCTGCGTGAACACGCCGGCTGCGGCCAAGGCTGAATTATGCCGTATGCGCCGATGCGGAACCCGTACTCTCCCGCGACTCACTCATGTAACGCGACGTCCTGCAACACGATTCACGTTTTACGCAACGCGGCGTAGAAGAATCCATCCATCTGCTGCTCTCCCGGAAAACGCTGTCGGCCGCCGCCTTCCGCGTGGCCCCACGTGTCGTCCAGCACATCCAGCCGTGCGTCGGGATGTCGCACGCGGAAGGCATCAAGCTGCCCGGCGTTCTCCATCCGCAGCAGCGAGCAGGTGGCGTAGGCGAGAACGCCCCCGCTTCGCAACACGTGCCACGCGGTATCGAGCAGGCGCGCCTGCAGGACGGTCAGCGCCGCCAGATCCTCCTCCCGCCGGTGCAGCAGCACGTCCGGCTGCCGGCGCACGATGCCGGTCGCCGAGCACGGTGCGTCCAGCAGCACCGCATCGAACGGCTGTCCGTCCCACCAGATCGCCGCATCGGTCGCGTCGGCGGTCCGCAGTTGCGCCTCCACACCAACGCGTTGCAGCGTTTCGCGCACACGTTGCAGGCGACGTTCGTCCACATCCAGCGCCAGCACCTGCAACGTTGGGTCGCGCTCCAGCACGTGCGCGGTCTTGCCACCGGGAGCAGCGCACATGTCGAGCACGCGCGCGCCAGGGGGAAGATCCAGGAACAGATCCGCGACCCGTTGCGCCGCGCCGTCCTGCACCGAGACATCCCCCGCCGCGAACCCCGGCAATGCCGTGGCCGCCACCGGCGCATCCAGCACCAGGGCGTCGGCCATGCCGTCGACTGGCTCGGCGGCGATACCGGCCTCCAGCAGGCGCTGTCGATACGCATCACGGGTGCCATGCCGCCGGTTGACGCGCAGCCAGAGCGGCGCCTCGCGCTGGCTCGCGGCAAAGATCTCATCCGCCTGCGCAGGCCAGTCCTCGCGCACCTGCTGCCGCAGCCAGGCGGGCCACAGCGCATCGGCGGGCACATCCGGCAGGCCCTCGCGCTGCGCACGCCTGAGCAGGGCATTCACCAGTTTGTCCTGGTGCGGCCGACCGAGCGCACGCACCGCTTCGACCGTCGCGGAGAGGGCGGCATGGGGCGGCAACTCCATCACCACTAGCTGCGCGAAGCCCACATGCAACAGCGCGCGCAGTTCGTTGTCCGCCCGCCCCAGCGGCTTCGCCATCCACGCAGCGAGGGCGGCTTCGCCGCAGGCACGCGAACGCAGCGCCGCGAAGCAGATCGCCTCCAACAGCGCGCGGTCGCGGACGTCTTCGATCCGGGGCAGGTTCGTGGCCAGTTCCGCCTTCAGCGAACGGCCGCGGTGCATCACCGCGTCCACCACGCGGGTCGCGAGGACCCGTACCGCGACCCCGGCCTGGGTGGTCATGGCAGCACCAGGTCGCGCCGCGCGTTGAGGTAGTCCGCCGCGGTGATCGCCTTGCCGCCTTCGCGCTGGACCACGCGCAGGCGAAGCACACCGGCGCCACAGGCGATATCCAGGCCCTGCCGGCTGGCGGCGAGCAAGGTTCCCGGCGCCGCCGCATGCGCCTGGTCGGCCGCGACTGCACCGTGGATGCGCAGGCGCTCGCCGGCGACCTGCGCTTCGGCGACCGGCCACGGGTTGAAGGCACGGACCTTGCGCGCCAGCACCTCGGCGGGTTGCGTCCAGTCCAGCTTCGCCTCCGCCTTGTCCAGCTTGTGCGCGTATTCAACGCCCACCTCCGACTGCGGGTGCGGCGGCAGCCTCACGCCCGCCCGCAGCAGACCCAGCGCATCGCGCAGCACCTGCGCGCCGAGGTCGGACAGGCGGTCGTGCAGTTGCCCGCCGGTATCGTCCGGCCCGATCGGCAGACTCTGCGCCAGCAGCACGGGGCCGGTATCCAGACCCGCCTCCATCTGCATCAGGCAGACGCCGGTCTCGTCGTCGCCGGCCTCGATGGCGCGCTGGATGGGCGCGGCGCCCCGCCAGCGCGGCAGCAGCGAGGCATGCACATTCCAGCAACCGTACTGCGGAATGTCGAGCACGGCCTGCGGCAGGATCAGACCGTACGCCACCACGATCATCACGTCGGGCTGCATTTCGCGCAGCGCGTCCTGGGTGGACTTCTTCTTCAACGACAACGGCTGCAGCACGGGGATGCCACGCTGGATCGCTTCCAGCTTCACCGGCGACGGCGTCAGGCCACGCCCGCGACCGGCCGGCCGGTCGGGCTGGGTGTAGACCGCGACGACTTCATGGTGGGCATGGGCCGTGCGCAGGCAGGGAACGGCGAAAGCCGGCGTGCCGGCGAAGACGATTCTCATGGGGGATGACTTCGGAAAGGAGAGGACGGAACCGGCGGGAGCATCCCGTACGCCCGGTTCCGCGGCGCGGCGATCAGGCCACGTGCTTGCGTTGCTTGGCCAGCTTCTTGCGCACCATCTCGCGCTTCAGCGGCGAGAGGTAGTCGACGAACAGCTTGCCGTCCAGATGGTCCATCTCGTGCTGGATGCACACGGCCAGCAGACCGTCGGCGCGCAGTTCCTGCGCCTGACCCTGGCGATCAAGGAAGCGCACGGTGACCTCGTCGGCGCGGGTGACGTCGGCGAAGATGCCGGGCACCGACAGGCAGCCCTCCTGGTAGACCTGCTCGCCCGCCTTGTCGCTCAGCTCGGGATTGATGAAGACCTGCGGCTGGTTCTTCTCTTCGCTGATGTCGATGACCATGAACCGCTGGTGCACGTCCACCTGGCTGGCCGCCAGGCCGATGCCGGGCGCGTCGTACATGGTCTCGAACATGTCGTCGAGCAGGCGCTGGAATGTGGACGACGTCACATGCCCGGCATCGACCGGCACGGCCTTGGTGCGCAGGCGCGGATCGGGGAATTCGAGGATAGGGAGCAGGGCCATGGTACGTCTCGGAATGGGGGCGCCAGTGGAATCCGGCAAGGCCTCACGAATTCTAACGCGGGCGCTTGCGTTGCGCCGGGTTTTCTGGACTATAGTGCTGACCACCTGTCGGGGAATCAGGTAGATACCGCCATGTTTAAATATTTTCGTACGGTTCTCGCCGTTGCGGCGCTGACCGTCGGCACCTATGCGGCTGCCGCCGAGATGGCGGGAAGCCATCCTGATACCTATGTGGTCAAGCGTGGCGACACGCTGTGGGACATTTCCGCGCGCTTCCTCAAGAAGCCGTGGCTGTGGCCGGAGATCTGGCAGGCCAATCCGCAGATCCAGAACCCGCACCTGATCTATCCGGGCGACGTCATCAGCCTGGCCTACCTGGACCGCGTGGCGGTGCAGCCCGGCCCGCGCCAGGAAGCGCCGCTCAACGCGATCCCGCTGTCCGACATCGAGGCCTACCTGAAGGACCGCCGCGTGGTCGACAGCTTCGAGCAGCTGCCGCATGTCGCCGGCCTGGACGAAGACCGCCTGCGCGGCTCCGGTGGCCACAACATCTATGTCCGTGGCCTGGATGGCGTGCAGGCCGGCCAGCGCTTCCTGGTCGTGCGTCCCACCGCCAAGTTCACGGACAATCCGCGCGCGCAGGACCTCGATTTCCGCGGCCGCACGATCCGCGGCGAAGTGGACCAGTGGAAGGACATCGTCGAGCAGTCCGGCAAGGGCGCATTCCTCGGCTATGAACTGGTCAAGGTCAACGTGGCCACCTTTACCCGCGGCGTCGTGCCGGGCACCGAGGTCAGCACGCTGCTTGCCGATATCGGTGGCCACGAAGTGCGCGTCGGCGACCGGCTGATTCCGGTCGACGCCCAGCCCTACGACCTGCACTTCTTCCCGCACCCGCCCGCCAGCGATCCGGCCGGCAAGCTGCGCGTGCTGGCCGTGGCCGACGCCTTCACCTCGGGCGGCACGCGCGACGTGATCGCGATCTCCGGCGGCCGCCTGGACGGCGTGGACAACGGCACCGTGTTCTCGATCTGGCGCAATGGCAGCCACACCGCCAACCGCATGGCCTACCCCCAATCCTCGCGCATCAGCGAATCGCCGAAGTCGGGCGCCGGCCGGGTCAGCCTGCCCGACGAGTACGCCAGCCATGCGATGGTGTTCCGCACCTTCGACAAGGTCAGCTACGCGCTGGTCATGGAAAGCGCGGAAGCCACCCGCGTCGGGTATGAGCTGAAGCATCCCGACGCGACGTACTGAGCCGCGTCAGGCAATTCCTACGCAAGACCGCGACGGCGCCCGAGGGCGCCGTCGTCATGTCCGGCCTAGTCTGGCCGCATGCCCAACGACGACCTGATGGCGCTGGCCCGCCTGGTACTGGCCGGCGGCCCCGTGCTGCCGCGCCGCCGCCTGCTGGAGCGGCGGGAATCCCCCACTTCCGCGCTCGCCGCCGGTGCGGGCGCATGGCGGACGGAAGGGCTGGACGCCGCCCAGATCGGACGCTTGCAGGGCGCGGACACGGACGGTGCGCTGGCGCGCACCCGGCGCTGGCTGGACGCACCAGGCCATCACCTGATCGGCTGGCACGATCCGGACTACCCCGCGCCGCTACGCGCGATGTCCAGTCCGCCACTCGCCCTGTTCGTCGACGGTGACCCCGCCCTGCTGTGGCGCCCCGCCGTCGCCATCGTCGGCAGCCGCACCCCGACCAGCGGTGGCCGCGACAATGCCCACTACTTCGCGCGCGCGCTGGCGTCGGCGGGCATCGTCGTGGTCAGCGGCATGGCGCGCGGCGTCGATGCTGCGGCGCACGAGGCGGCGCTGGCCGCGGGCGCCGGCACCACGGTCGCCGTGGTCGGCACCGGCCCCGACCTGGCGTATCCCCCGGCCCATGACCGGCTGCGCGACCGGCTGGCGGCGCACGGCGCCGTGGTCAGCGAGCATCCACCCGGCACACCGGCGCTGCGCAGCCACTTCCCGGCACGCAACCGGATCCTCGCCGGGCTGGCGCTGGGGACGCTGGTCGTGGAGGCGGCCGAGCAGTCCGGCGCGCTGATCACCGCCCGCCAGGCCGGAGAGGCGGGACGCGAGGTGTTCGCCATTCCCGGATCGATCCACAATCCCAAGGCCCGCGGCTGCCACCGCCTGCTTCGCGACGGCGCGGCGCTGGTGGAGGAGCCGCGGGAAGTCATCGCCGCCCTCGCCCATTTGGCCGCGAACCTCGCCGACGCCCTGCGGGCGCGGCTCGGCGAGGCTGAATCCGGGGCGATGGCGGGCGCGGGCGAGACGCCCCCTCGACTCGACCCCGACTACCAGTTGTTGTGGCAGGCACTCGGTCACGACCCTACAGGTATGGATCAGCTCGTCTCACGCACCCGATTGACGGCCGCGGAACTGTCCTCCATGCTGCTGGTCATGGAACTGGATGGCTTAGTAACGGCGGAACACGGCCGATACCAGAGAAAGACCGGTTTCTTCACCTCCACAGCGTCGATGACGCAGGCCGAGGGGCAATGAAAGAGAGCATCCTGGATGTACTGCTGTACCTGTTCGAACACTACTTCACCGAAGATGCGGACCCCGTCCGCGACCGCGACTCTCTCCAGAACGGCCTGATCCAGGCCGGTTTCAGCCCCGCCGAAATCAGCAAGGCCTTCGACTGGCTCGATGCCCTGGCCGACCAGCGTCCCGCCGCCTCCACGCCGCGCGTCGGTGGACCGACCCGCGTCTTCCACGGTCCGGAACTTGAGAAGCTGGACGTCGAATGCCGAGGCTTCCTGCTGTTCCTGGAGCAGCACGGCGTCCTCGATGCGGACCAGCGCGAGCTGGTGCTGGACCGTGCGATGGCGCTGGACCAGGACGAGCTGGACCTGGACGACCTGAAGTGGGTCGTGCTGATGGTGCTGTTCAACCAGCCGGGTTCCGAAGCCGCCTACGCGTGGATGGAAACCCAGATGTTTGCCGACGAGCCCGAGCCGGTACACTGAGGCGTTGATCCGCTTCAGGGGGAAGCATGTCGGGTTGGTATTACGCCGACCGGAACCGTGAGCAGCACGGTCCGGTCTCGTCGGATGAACTGGTCACCCATTTCCGTTTCGGACGCGTTGCGCTGGACAGCCTGGTCTGGCGCGAAGGCATGGCGCAGTGGCTGCCGCTACGCGACGTCGCCGACGAACTCGGCCTGAACCCGGCACCCGTCGATGTCGGCAGCACTCCGCCGCCCGTGCCGCAGGCCCCCTCCGCGTCCGCCCCGCATGAGCGCCTGGGGCAGCCATCCGTTGCACCCGCCACCAAGCCCGGCATGTCGGGCGGCAAGATCGCCCTGATCGTCGCGGCCGTGCTGCTGGTGCCGTGCCTGGGTATCGGCGCCATCCTCGCGGCGATCTCGCTTCCCGCCTACAACGACTACACGCTGCGCTCGAAGGTCTCCCAGGCCATCGCCGAGAGCGAGCCGCTGAAGCTGCAGGTGGAAGCGATCCGCACGGGCGAAGGACGCTGTCCGGGCAATGACGAGGACGGCATCGGTGCCCCCGAAAGCTATGCGGGCACCTACGTCACGCGGGTGGTCGTGGGCGAATTCGACGATGGCACCTGCGGTTTCGAGCTGGAATTCGGCAATACCGGCAACGCCGCGATCGATGGCCGCAAACTGTGGCGGGACATGGGCAGCGACCACGACGCATGGAACTGCTCGTCGGAAATCGACAACAAGTGGCTGCCCTTGGACTGCCGCGATTGAACGACGTCGGCGCGGCGACGCGGGCCGCGCTTTTCACCGGGGAATGACACGATGACGCAGTGGTACTACGCCGATGCCAGCGGGCAGCGGCAGGGGCCGTTCTCGGCCGAGGAACTGGCAAGCCATGTGCGCCACGCGCGCCTGGGAGCCGCATCGCTGGTGTGGCGGGAAGGACTGCAGGACTGGCAGCCGTTGCGCACCGTCGCCGCGGAACTCGACCTGCAGCTCGACGCCATCGACGCGCCTGCCGCAGATGTCGCGGTGCCGGCGCCCGACGCGCCCTACACGCCGCCGAGCGCGGACCTGGCCTCCTTCCAGCCCGTCGTCGCCGGCCATGTCGTGCAGGCCGGCCTGTGGAAGCGCTTCGCCGCCAGCTGCATCGACAGCATGGTCACCACGATCATCAGCTATGCGCTGATGATTCCGCTGATGCTGATCGGCGTCGGCGTGATGGGGGCGGGCGGTTCCGACAATCCGTTCGCCACGGGCGCGGGCATCGCCTCGATGCTGGCCATCTATCCGATCCTGTTCCTCGCACCGTGCATCTACTTCGGCTGGATGCAGTCCTCTTCGTTGCAGGCCAGCCTCGGCAAGCTGGCGGTCGGCATCAAGGTCGCGCGCACCGACGGCCAGCGCGTGAGCTTCTGGCGCGGCTTCCTGCGCTCGCTCGCCTATCTCGTCTTCAGCATGGTCACCTGCGGCCTGGGCGTGCTGATCTCCGGCCTGATGGTCGCATTCACCGAGCGCAAGCAGGCGCTGCACGACATGCTCTGCGACACGCTGGTGGTGGACAAGTGGGCGTTCACCGCCTTCCCCGAACGCCAGCGCGACGAACTGGGCGTAGTCACCATCGTGATCCTCGTGCTGGCCGCGCTGATGATCGTCGGCAGCCTCGCCATCTACGGGCTGCTGGGCGCGATGCTGATGAAGGACCTCACATGACCACGTGGTACTACGTCGATGCGCAGCAGCAGCGCCAAGGCCCGGTCGATGGCGCCACGGTGGCCGACCTCTTCCGCGACGGCACGCTCAGCCGCACCTCGCTGGTCTGGCGCGAGGGCATGGAGCAGTGGACCGCGCTGGTGAACGTCGCGCCGGAACTCCGGCTGGACGTGAGCGCGCACGCTCCGGCCGCACCCGAGGCGGCCGAAACGCCGGGGGCAGCCGAAGTGGAAGCCGAGCGCCCGCTGACCGGTCGCGCGGTGTTCACCGCCAGCGAGCCGACCTACACGCAGCCCGCGCCCGTCATGCGGGCCGAGTCCGCGATATCGCCGGGCGATTCCCCGTATGCCGCGCCGCGTGCCGACATCGGGGGCCTGGCCTCCGGTACGCCCGTCAGCGGTGGTCACGTGGTCTACGCGGGGTTCTGGAAACGCGTCGCCGCCAGCTTCATCGATGCGTTCGCGATCGGCATCCCGGTCGGCATCATCGCGGCCATCGTCGGCGGACTGCTGGGCTTCGGAAGTTCCTTCTCCAGCGGCTTCTCCGGGGCGAACGATGCCTTCAACGTCGGCGAAACCGCCATCTCCTATGTCCTGTCGGCCATGGCATATGCCTGGTTCCATTCCAGCGCCGGCCTGATGGCCACCCCGGGGAAGCTGGCCATCGGCATCAAGGTCGTGCGCACCGACGGCGACAGGATCAGCTTCCTGCGGGGGTTCGGCCGCTATTGGGCGTCCTTCCTGTCGCTGCTCATCCTCGGCATCGGCTTCCTGATGGCGGCCTTCACCGCGCGCAAGCAGGGCCTGCACGATTTCATCTGCGACACGCTGGTGGTGGACAAGTGGGCGTTCACCTCGCAACCGGAGCGCCAGCGCGAAGAACTGGGCCCCGTGGCCCTGGTGATCCTGATCCTCGGCGGCCTGTTCCTCGTGGGCGCGGTGATCCTGATGATCGTGGGCGTCGCCGCCCTGGCCTCGATGAGCCGGTAAGCCGCCAGGCGGGGCGCCGGGCGTGACCGGGGGCGCGGCCCGGGGGCCGGCTTGGGCGATCCGGCTTGACAGGCCGACCCCGGCCGTGACACCACTATAAAAAGGAAAACTGAACGCCCGGGGCCCCCGCTCCGGGCGTCCGCTTCTCTGGCGCCGGTATCTGGGCCACCCTTGCCGGCCCCGGACGGCCCACCCGAACTCCCCTGAACCCCTGACATGCCCAAGCACCTGCTCATCGTCGAGTCGCCCGCCAAGGCCAAGACGATCAACAAATACCTCGGCAAGGACTTCACGGTCCTGGCGTCCTACGGCCACGTCCGTGACCTGGTGCCGAAGGAAGGGGCGGTGGATCCGGCCAACGGGTTCGCGATGCGCTACGACCTGATCGAGAAGAACGAGAAGCACGTCGATGCGATCGCCAAGGCCGCCAAGACCGCCGACGACATCTTCCTGGCGACCGACCCGGACCGCGAAGGGGAGGCGATCAGCTGGCACATCGCCGAGATCCTGAAGGAGCGCGGCCTGCTCAAGGACAAGCCGCTGCACCGCGTGGTGTTCACCGAGATCACCCCACGCGCCATCAAGGAAGCCATGGGCCAGCCGCGGCAGATCGCCGGCGACCTGGTCGATGCGCAGCAGGCGCGTCGCGCGCTGGACTACCTGGTCGGCTTCAACCTGTCGCCGGTGCTGTGGCGCAAGGTGCAGCGCGGCCTGTCCGCCGGCCGCGTGCAGTCGCCGGCGCTACGCATGATCGTCGAGCGCGAGGAAGAGATCGAAGCCTTCATCGCCCGCGAGTACTGGAGCATCGAGGCCGAGTGCGCGCATCCGCGCCAGGCCTTCACCGCGAAGCTCACCCGGCTGGACGGGCAGAAGTTCGAACAGTTCACCGTCACCGACGGCGATACCGCCGAAGCCGCGCGCCTGCGCATCCAGCAGGCCGCGCAGGGCGCGCTGCACGTCACCGACGTGACCAGCAAGGAACGCAAGCGCCGTCCCGCGCCGCCGTTCACCACCTCCACGCTGCAGCAGGAAGCCTCGCGCAAGCTCGGCTTCACCACCCGCAAGACCATGCAGGTGGCGCAGAAACTGTACGAAGGCGTGGCCATCGGCGACGAAGGCACCGTCGGCCTGATCAGCTACATGCGTACCGACTCGGTGACGCTGTCGCAGGACGCGCTGGCCGAGATCCGCGACGTCATCGCGCGCGACTACGGCACGCAGGCGCTGCCGGACAAGCCGAACGTCTACGTCACCAAGTCGAAGAACGCGCAGGAAGCGCACGAAGCTGTCCGTCCGACCAGCGCGCTGCGCACGCCGGCGCAGGTGGCCAAATACCTGAGCGACGACGAGCGCAAGCTGTACGACCTGATCTGGAAGCGCGCCGTCGCCTGCCAGATGGTGCCGGCCACGCTCAACACCGTCAGCGTCGACCTGGCCGCCGGCAGCCAGCACAGCTTCCGCGCCAGCGGCACCACGGTGGTCGATCCGGGCTTCCTGGCCGTGTACGAGGAAGGCAAGGACCAGAAGGCCGCCGAGGACGACGACGAAGGCCGCAAGCTGCCGCCGATGAAGCCCGGCGACACCGTGCCGCTGGACCGCATCCACGCCGACCAGCATTTCACCCAGCCGCCGCCGCGCTTCACCGAAGCGGCGCTGGTCAAGGCGCTGGAGGAATACGGCATCGGCCGTCCTTCCACCTACGCCTCGATCATCCAGACGCTGATCTTCCGCAAGTACGTGGAAATGGAAGGCCGCGCCTTCAAGCCCAGCGACGTGGGCCGTGCGGTCTCCAAGTTCCTGTCCGGCCACTTCACCCGGTATGTCGACTACGACTTCACCGCCAAGCTGGAGGACGAGCTCGATGCCGTCTCCCGCGGCGAGGAGGAGTGGGTACCGCTGATGGAGAAGTTCTGGGGCCCGTTCAAGGAACTGGTGGACGAGAAGGCCGAGACCGTCGACCGCAGCGAAGCCACAGGTGCGCGCGAACTGGGCACCGATGCCAAGTCCGGCAAGCCGGTCAGCGTGCGCCTCGGCCGCTACGGGCCGTATGCGCAGATCGGCGACAAGGACACCGACGAGAAGCTGGAGTTCGCCTCGCTGCGTCCCGGCCAGTCGATGCACACCATCACCCTGGAAGACGCGCTGGAGCTGTTCAAGCTGCCGCGCAAGCTGGGCCAGGACAAGGATGAAGAGGTCAGCGTCGGCATCGGCCGCTTCGGTCCGTTCGCCAAGCGCGGCAGCGTGTATGCCTCGCTGAAAAAGGAAGACGATCCGTACACGATCGACCTGGCGCGCGCGGTGTTCCTGATCGAGGAAAAGGAAGAGATCGCCCGCAACCGCATCATCAAGGCGTTCGACGGCAGCGACATCCAGGTGCTCAACGGCCGCTTCGGCCCGTACATCAGCGATGGCAAGCTCAACGGCAAGATCCCGAAGGACCGCGAGCCGGCCTCGCTGACGTTCGAGGAAGTGCAGAAGCTGCTGGAAGAGACCGGCAAGCCGGTACGCAAGGGCTTCGGCAAGAAGGCGCCGGCCAAGAAGGCCGCGGTGAAGAAGGAAGCCGCGCCGAAGAAGGCCGCGGCCAAGAAGGCACCCGCGAAGAAGACCGCCAAGAAGACGGCCGCGAAAACCGCGAGCACGAAGACCGCGGCGAAGAAGACGGTGAGCAAGGCCGCCAAGGCCGCCGCCGACGACGACGCACCGTTCTGATCCGCCGCTCGAAGGACACGAGCCGACCATGCCCATCGAACGGACCATCGAGGAAGCGGCCGAGACGATCCGCAGCGGCGGCATCGTCGCCTACCCCACCGAAGCCGTGTGGGGACTGGGCTGCGATCCGTTCGACGAGGGTGCCGTGCACCGCCTGCTGGCGATCAAGCAGCGCCCGGTCGACAAAGGCCTGATCCTGATCGCCGCGACGGTGGAGCAGCTCAAACCGCTGATCGACGTGTCCGCGGTACCGACCGATCGCCTGGCCGAGGTGCTGTCCAGCTGGCCCGGCCCGCATACGTGGGTGATGCCCGCCACCACGCAGGCGCCGCGCTGGATCACCGGCGCGCACCGCGGCATCGCCGTGCGCGTCAGCGGACACCCGATGGTGGTTGGCCTGTGCCAGGCCTACGGCGGTGCGCTGGTCTCGACCAGCGCCAACCTCAGCGGCCAGCCGGCCGTCAGCGAACAGGCGGCGCTGGATCCGGCGCTGCTGTCGCGCGTCGACGCCGTGGTCCCCGGCGCCACCGGCGGCCTGGACCGTCCGACCGTGATCCGCGACGCATTGACCGGCCTGTCGCTGCGTGACTGACGGCCATACGGGCCGCACCCTCGCCTTTCCATCGACCGCCCCGGCGCGCACCATGCGGACATGCGCCACGTATTCCTGCCTCTGCTGATCGCCCTGCTACCCGGGTTGCCGCCGGTCGCTCACGCGCAGCCGGCAACCAGCGCCCAGGTCACCATCTACCGCTGCGTTGCAGCCAACGGCACCATCGCGCTGCGCGACTCGCCGTGCCTGAAGGGCGAACGGCAGGAAGTGCGCGCGATGCAGCGGCCACAGGATCCGCCACGGCCCCCTGCGGCCGCGGCGCCGGCGCCGACCCCGCTTGCCGCGCCACCGACACCGCCCACCCGCGTGGTGTACCTGACCCCGCCGAAGCCGATGTACGAATGCAGGTCGCCCGAAGGCCAGACCTACACGAGCGACAACGACGACGGCAATCCGCGCTGGGTGCCGTACGGCATCGCCTACCCGGCGTATCCGTCATGGCCACGCGGTGGCGGCAGCGTCTCGGGCAGCGTGTCGATCGGCAACGGCAATCTGTCGTTCGAAAGCGGGGATCGCCGTCCACCGCGTCCGCCCGGCGGCGGCCACCCCCACGGCCCCGTGTTCTTCCCCGGTGGCACCTGGGTACGCGACACCTGCCATCCGCTGCCACAGGACGAAGTGTGCGCACGCCTGTCCGATCGCCGCTACGAGATCCTGCGCCGGTACGGCGCGGCACTGCCCAGCGACCGCCGCACGCTAGACTTGGAACAGCGCGGTATCGATGCGCGCCTGGCCAACGATTGCAGATGAGCATGAAACCCGCCGTACGTTCCTTCGTCCTGTTGTCGCTCGCCAGCCTGTCCTGGCCATTCGGCGCCCCAATCGCCCATGCCGACGTGGTCATCTACCGCTGCACCGATGCCAGTGGCGCGCTGACGCTGCAGAACGCGCCATGCCCCAAAGGCATGAAGCAGGAACAGCGCACCATGCAGGGCATCAATACCGTGCCGATGGGTTCGGGCCAGACCGGCACTGCACCCCAGGCGACGCCCACCGCCACGCCTGCGCCCGTGCCGGCAGCTGCGGCCACCACGTCGCCCGGTGCAGCACCGGCGAATGCCCCTGCACCGCTCGCGCCCGACGCCAACCGCCTGCCGCCGCCGGTGCTGTTCCAGTGCACGACGTACGACCGTGGCAGCTACGTCACCGAAGACAACGAACCCGCGTCGCGCTGCGTGACGCTGCGTACCGTGGGGCTGGATGGCAACCCGCAATCCGGCGCCGGCGAGGCCTGCGAGATCGTCCGCGATACCTGCGCGCGGGTACCCGACGGCGCACTCTGCGATGCATGGAAGAAGCGCCGCGACGAAACCGAAGTCGCCTTCCGCTTCGCCCGCCCCGAGAACGCCGAGAAGAACCGCACCGACTACGAGCGCGTCGCGCGCATCGTCGCCGAAAGCAGCTGCGGCCAGTAGACCGCGCTCAGCCGCGTGCCAGCGACTGCAGGTGCCAGGCGTCGCGTAGCTGCCCCTGCATGCCGGCCACCAGCGCATGCATCAGCAGCAGGCGCTTGTCGGCGCCGGGGTGGCCGGCGCGCACGGCGCGCGCAGCGTCGATGCCGTCGCGGTGATACGCCGCCAGGATCTGCACGGCGAGTTCGTCGCGTCCCGGCGCACGCGTGACCGGCTCATGGCCCAGCGCGCGCACCATCGCCTCGGCGGTGGACCACGTCGACCATGGGTTCTGGCCCGTGACCAGTCGGCCATCGACGACCGTGGTGTCCACGTACATCGGGCCTTCGACGTAGTGCGCTCCTTTTTCCCGCAGGCGATCCTGCAGCAGATAGGGGAACCGCACGCGTGCATCCTTGATCAGGAACAATTCCTCCGCGTTGCTGAAACCCGCCACGCGGCGACCGCGCAGCAGCGGCGTGCCATCGTCCAGCGCCACCTCCAGCAGCGCCGCAGGTCCGTGGCAGACGGCGCCGATCACGCCACCCGCCTGGTACACCTGACGCACCAGTCGCTGCACATGCGGGTCGTCGGGGAAATCGAACATCGTTCCCTTGCCGCCAACGAAGTAGACCGCGGCATAGTCCGCAGGATCGACATCGTCCAGCCGCAGGCTGCCATCGAGTTTCCGGCGCGCATCGGTATCGTTGAGGAATGCGTAGTCGGCGGCGACCATGTCTTCGTCGTCGCGCCGCATCGGCGGCGATCCACTGCGGGGACTGGCGATATCCACCTCGTAGCCGTTGGCCTGGAACACGTAGTAGGCCCGCGCCAGTTCCGTCAGTTCGAAGCCTGCCTTCTTCTCCCCATCGGGGAAATGCGCCGTGCTGGTGACCACCGCCAGGATGCGTCCGCGCGTGCGCGGCATGGCATCGCGCGTGAAATCCAGGTCCGCCACCGTGCTGTCCGCACTCGCCGGCGGCTGGCCATCCAGGTCCAGCGTGTACACGTAGGCGAAGCCGCTCACGCCCACGACCAGCATGCCCGCCAGACAGGCCAAGAGTCCGCGTTTGATCCAACGTTTCATGTCCGCTCCCGTGCTTCATCGGTACATGCACGCTATCCGTCGCATGTAAAACGGACTTCAATCGCAATGACGCACGCACTGCGGCATGCCCGATAGACTCCGGCGTTTCCCTCGCAAGGACCTCCGATGCCGCACGACCCGATGCACCGCCTGCAACGCGAGATGCGCGTACTGCGCCTCTATGCCGCCGCGCTGACCCTCGCCTTCGTCGCCGTGCTGCTGACGGCCTTCAAGGCACCGGACCCGCACTTCGAACGGTTGACGGTGGAACGGCTGGACATCGTGGACGCCGATGGCGCGTCGCGCGTGGTGCTGGCCAACCAGCAACGCTTCCCGCCACCGATGTTGAACGGCGAGACCTTCAAGCGCGCCGTCACCCCGGCGGGCCTGGTGTTCTACGACCGCAGGGGCAACGAAGTCGGCGGACTGGCGCTGACCGACGTGGAGGGCGGGAAAGTCTCGGCACTCGCCTTCGACAATCCCAACATGGACGCCATCGGCCTGATGACGCGCATCGGCGCCGACGGCGAGCCGATCAGCAGCGGCCTGCAGATCAACCAGGCCGTGCCGTCGCACGTGAAGGTGCTGGACGCCGCGAAGCAAGCCACGCGCCGCATCGTGGTGCAGAACGAACGCAACGACGCCGAGATCCTGCTGGCCGATGCCAGCGGCAAGGACCGCATCCGCCTGCGCGTGGACCGCGACGGCGACGCCCGCATCGAAGTGCTGGATGCCGACGGCCGCGTGGTGTTCAGTGCGCCGGAGGCGGTGGCTCAGAAGCCGTAACGCAAGAACCCCCCATCCACCGCGATGCATTCGCCGGTGACATAGCTGGCGGCGGGCAGGCAGAGGAAGGCGACGGCGGCGGCCACTTCTTCCGGTTCGCCGATACGGCGCATCGGCGTGCGTGCGACGACTTCGTCGTAGTAGTCCGCATCCGACAGCGGACCGGAGGTGCGGCGCGTGCGGATGTACCACGGCGCGACGGCGTTGACGCGCACGCCGTCCTCGGCCCATTCGGCGGCCAGGTTGCGGGTCAGCTGGTGCAGCGCGGCCTTGGTCATGCCGTAGGGCGCGCCGCTGCGCACGGCGGTGATGCCGGACACGCTGCCGACGTTGACGATGCTCGATGCCGCGTGGCGCGTCAGCAACGGATGCGCATAGCGCGAGAGTTCGAAGGCGGAGAACAGGTTGGTCTCGAAGATGCCGCGCCATTCGTCCTCGGTGTAGTCCACCGCCGCACGGGTGACGTTGCCGCCGGCGTTGTTGACCAGGATGTTGAGGCCGTCGCCGTGGTCTTCCACCCAGTCGAGGATGGCGCGGCGGTCCTCGTCATCGGCCACGTCGGCGGCCAGGGTCACGAGGGTTCGCTCCGGGAACTCGTCGGCCAGGTCGGCGCGCGCGTCCTGCAGCGCATCCTCGTCGCGCGCCACCATCAGCACGTCCGCGCCGAAGTCCAGCAGCTCGCGCGCGATCGCCAGTCCTATGCCCGCGCTGGCGCCGGTCACCAGTGCCAGTTGCCCTTCCAGTCGCCACCGGTTCGCCGCCACATGCGTCTCCTTCATCGATGGGCGTAGCATAGCGTCACGTCACAGGAGGACCGTCGCCATGACCAGGCTCCGCCTCACCCTGCTTGTCGCGCTGCTGCTGGCCTGCGCCGCCTGCCGCGCACCCGGGCCGCCACCGGCCGACGAGCCGCCGGAACCGCAGGCAGACGCAGCCAGCGTGGCGGCCTGAAACAGGCTGACGTCACGCGATACGCGAGGGGAATGACGAACACAGCGGCGGGATGGCCGGCGTGTGCCGCGCGATGGGTCGTCCTGCGATCCTGTCGATGGACATCGCCGATTCCGGCCGCCGGCCCGGTTTGACGCGACGCACAATCCTGCGGCTACACTCCATCGCGTCCCCATCCGCACGACCGGGCACGGCGCGCCATTTCACTTTTCCCGCCTTCTTTCGTCTAGCTGTCTATGGAGCCCGCCCGCCACCCCGCCGACGAGGCCGCCGATCCTGCCCAGGTGGCCGGATCCGCGGAGCCAGCCCGCCCTGCGCCATCGGAGACGGGAGCGAGCCAGGCCGCCGACCTGGTCCGGAACCTCAACACGACCCTCATCCGGTCGCTGCAGTTGCGGCTCGGCTCGTACGAGGACGCCCGCGAAGTGGCGCAGGAGGCCTACGCCCGCCTGCTCCACCTGGGCAACGATCAGGTCATCAGCTTCCAGCGCGCGCTGTTGTTCAAGATCGCCCAGAACCTGGCCACCGACCTGCTGCGGCGACGGGCCTATACGGAACTGCCCGAACCCGACGGCGTGGACCTCTGGCCCGACCCCGGGGCCGACCCGGAGCGCTCGGCCAGGGCCCGCTGGGTGATGGAACGGTTGCCGGCGGTATTGGCCGAGCTGCCACCCAAGTGCGCCGACGCCTTCCGCCTGGTCCGCATGGAGCAATGCAGTTTCAAGGAAGCCGCCGAACGCCTGGCGTTGACGGACAGAATGGTGCGGATCCATGTCGCACGAGCGCTGGCCTTCTGCCAGATGCACTTCGATGAACTCACGGACGACCGGGAAGGCGCTGACCATGCGTGACCACCTCAGCACCACCCGCGCGCAGGCGCTGCAGGAAGCTTCGGAATGGTTGATCCGCCTGGGCGACCACGACCTGCAGGACGCCGACATCGACGCCTGGAACGCATGGATGGAAGCCTCGCCGCTGCACGCGCAGGCCTTCGAGGACGTCCACCTGCTCTGGGATGCCGCCGCCGGCGTCGATCCCGCGCAGGTCATCGCCGCGCAGCAGGCACGCGCCGACAACGAGGCGGCAACGGCCGTGGCCAGCGCGCGCGTGGCGGTGCCGGCACCGGGCGTCACCCATGCCTCCTTCCAGCCCCGCTCGACAACGGCCCCAGCGCCGCGCACGGCAACGCGCACCCGGCCGCGCCGCTGGCTCGCCTTGGCCGCCAGCGTCGCGATGCTGGCCGTGCTGGTCGGCGCGCTGAAGTTCAGCACTCCTGCTGCACCGACCGAGATCCGCCTGGCAGCGGAAACCGGCACGCCGCGCAACATCGATCTGCCCGACGGCTCGCGCATCGACCTGGATGCCGGCAGCGAAGTCGTCGTGCAGTTCAGCAGCCAGCGTCGCCAGGTGGAACTCGTCCGCGGCCAGGCCTACTTCGCCGTCGCCAAGGATCCGGCCAGGCCCTTCGAAGTCCGTGCAGACGGGGCGCTGGCGCAGGCGCTGGGCACGCACTTCAGCGTTGCGAAGCGCAATGAAGGCATCCGCGTGATCGTGACCGAAGGACATGTGCAGGTCAGCGATCTGCGGGCGCATGGCGGCGGCATCGCCAACCACGTCGTGCAGCTCGCCGCCAACCAGAGCGCGACGCTGCGCGAAGGCGGGCCGCTGGACGGTCCAGTCGAGCTCGACGCGGCGTCGACCCTGGCCTGGCTGCACGGGAAGGTCACGTACCGCAGCGAGACTCTCGGCAACGTGGTGGCCGATCTCAACCGCTACTCGCGGCGACCGATCATCCTCGAGGACGCGACGCTGGCGCAGATGCGGGTGACCGGACGCTGGAGCACCACCGACCTGGATGTCTGGCTCGACAGCGTCGCCCAGGCGCTCTCGCTGTCCGTCGTGCGTCGCCAGGACGAGATCCTGCTGGTGTCGACCGTGCCGAGCACCCGCCTGCAGGACGGTAGATCCCCGGCACCGCAGGGCGCCGCGACGGTCCGGAGATAAGGGAGACCCGCAGGAACCTTGAGCGCGCGTGCAGTCCGACCGGGAGCGACGGTTCCCCGCGCTGAGCGACGGGGACAGGGTTCCTGTTGGCTGCGCATCATGCTGCTGCTCGGCCTCACCTGCTTTATCGCGGTCTCGCAGGCCCAGGATCGATCGGCACGATCGTCGTCGTTCTCCATCGCACCGCAGTCGCTGGAGGACGCGCTCATCGCATTCTCCGAACAGTCCGGCATCCAGTTCGTCGCGATCGGCGACCTGAAGACCGCCCCCCGCACTCCCTCGGTGCGCGGCGTGCTGGACAACGAAGACGCCCTGCGCCGCCTGCTCGCCGACAGCGGCTTCGGCTACACCTTCCGCGCCAATGGCGTGGTCACCATTTCGCGCGACCTGCCGGTCCGGCGTCCCTTGCCCGCCACCCAGAAGACGGTGGCGGCACCGGTACCGACCGATCTGGCCGGGGTACGCGTGACGGCCAGGCGTCGCACCGAGCGCAGCATCGATGTGCCGCTCGCAGTCACCGCACTCGACGGCCCGCAGCTCGATGGCATGGGGATCGCCAATGCTGCGCTGGCGATCGATTCGGTACCGGGGGCGTCGACGGTCGATATCGGCGGCGGCTTCACCCAGGTGCAGATCCGTGGCGTGTCGAGTTCGCTGGGCGGCAACGACAATGGCTATTACCTCGACGAGATTCCGTTCACCGGCGTGACGGTGCCGTGGCATCCCGACGCGCGCGCGTTCGACCTGGACCGGGTCGAGGTGCTCAGGGGACCGCAGGGCACGCTGTTCGGCGAAGGCTCGATGGGCGGCACCGTCCGCATCCTGACCCGTAAACCCGAACTGGACCGGTTAGCGCTGCTGGCACAAGGCGGCTGGTCGACCGCGAGCGGCGGCGGCGGCGGCTGGTCGGCGAAGCTGATGGCCAACCTGCCCGTGCTGGAGGATCGCCTCGCCGTGCGCGTCGTGGCAACGGACGAATCGCTGCCGGGGTGGGTGGACGATGCCCGCGATGGTCGCCGCGACATCAACACCCAGCACGTCCGCACTCGTCGCGTCCGCGCCACCTTCCTGCCGGTGCCGCGGTGGCGGCTGGATGCCGCGCACTGGTCCTACCACTCCAGCGCACCGGGCGGCGGCTATGCCGCCGACGATGCCATGCAGGTCGCGTACCACTACGGACGCGACGCCGACTGGACCACCTCCAACCTGGTGAGCACGTACGAAGCAGACGCGTCGGCCATCACCTACACCTATGCCGAAGCGGATCTCGCGCAGCACCAGCAAGGCGAGATCCTGCCGTATACCGCCTACGACGCCGCGATCGACATCGGTGTGCGGACCCACGAGCTGCGCTGGAGTTCGACCGGCCAGCGCACCGTGGCGTGGACCGTGGGCGCTTACCGTCGCCAGGCGCGGCGCCTGGATGCCAGCGCCATCGGCGACGTCGCACCCAGTCGCGCACGCCAGGAAAACGAAGGCGGCGCGGTCTTCGGCGATGTCACCGTGCAACTGCCGAATCCGGCATGGAGCATCAACCTCGGCCTGCGCTACTTCGAAGACCGGGTGCAGGGCGTGTCGCTGACCAGCGATGCGCAGACCACGCTCGACGAAGCGTTCCACAGCTGGAATCCGCGCCTGGGCGTGGCGTGGACGCCGGCGGACGACACCACGGTCTACGCCAGCCTCGCCAAGGGTTTCCGTTCGGGCCAGCTGCAACCCATCACCTCGTTCCTGCTGGCGCAGGCGGCCGGGATCGAGCTGCCGACCCGCATCGCCGCCGACCGCATCGTCACTGCCGAACTCGGTGCGAAGGCGCTGGCACGCGAGGGCCGCGTGCTGCTGGAGGCGGCCGTCTTCCGGAGTCGCTGGCGCGACGTGCCGGTGCGGGTACCGGTGACGGACGTGTTCAACGGCCTGATCAACTCCGATGGTGCGGCGATCCACGGCGCGGAGATCGGGCTGACGTGGAAGCCACACCACAGCCTGTCCTTCCAGCTGGAATCCGCGTGGGTCGATGCCGCCTACACCGCCGACGTCGCCGGCACGGCCATCACGCGCGGCTCGCCGGTCTACAACACGCCACGCCTCACCTGGGGCGCCACCGGTGAATACCAGAGGGCGATCGCCACCGGCATGCAGGGCGTGGCGCGCGCCGGCGTGCGTTACCACAGTGCGCGGCAGGCCTCGCTGACGCAGGGATCGCCGGGCGACGACATCCTGTCGGCGCACGTGCGGCTGGGCGTGGAAACCGCGACGGGGTGGAGCCTGGCGTTGTACGGCGACAACCTGACCAACGAACAGGGCGCCGACGACGCGCGGACGACGCGCGGTGTGGCGACACGACTACGGCCGCGCACGCTCGGCATCGAGCTGGAGGTCCGTTACTGATGCAACAGAAATTTCCGTAGCGAAAATTTCATTTTCGATTCACTTGATCGTCACGGCTTTCTGAGAGGGCTGGACGTTCGCCGCCTGGTCCTCGATCGCGCATCCGCGCCCCCAAGACGCCAGGAGAGTTCACGTGAATCGCATCGCCCGTTCTTCGTCCGTTACCGCCAGAGTGCTTCCTGCCCGAAAGGTCTTGTGCCTGGGTGTCGCCACCGCGCTGCTGTTCGTGGGCAATGTCCATGCGCAGGACAGCGAGGCCAGCACACCGACCGCGACGGAGACGCAAGCAAAGCCGGACAGCGTGAAGGAACTGGGCGCCGTGACGGTCACCGCGCGCAAGCGCAGCGAGCGGCAGATCGACGTGCCGATCGCGATGACGGCGGTGACCGGCGAGCAGATCGACGCGTTCGGCATCACCAACGTCGCCGAGATCATCAGCATGACCCCCGGTGCCGGCTCCGTCGACAACGGCGGCGGCTTCACCCAGGTGCAGATCCGCGGCGTGTCCAGCTCGCTCGGCGGCAACGACAACGGCTACTACCTCGACGAGATTCCGTTCACCGGCGTCAGCGTGCCGTGGTATCCCGAAGCACGTTCGTGGGATATCGACCGCGTCGAAATCCTCAAGGGCCCGCAGGGCACGCTGTTCGGCGAAGGCTCGATGGGCGGCACCGTCCGCATCCTGACCCGCAAGCCCGACTTCAACGAATTCGGCGGCGCCATCGAAGCCTCGGCCTCCACCACCCAGGGCGGCAGCGACGGCTGGGGCGGCAAGGCCGTGGTCAACATTCCGCTGATCGACGACCGGCTGGCCGCGCGCGTCGCCGTGACCGACGAGAAGCTGTCGGGCTGGACCGACGACAACAACACCGGCAACAAGGACATCAACGAACAGCGCGTCAAGACGGGCCGCGTGAAGGTGCGCTTCGCGCCGGTCGACCAGTGGACGATGGACCTGGCCTACTGGACGTACAAGTCCGAAGCACCCGGCGGCGGCAACGGCGCCCTGGACAACCTGACCACCAATTCGTTCTACAGCAACGACGACGAGTGGCACACCGCGAGCTTCGTCAGCACCTACGACTTCGGCGGCTCGGAACTGTTCTATTCGTTCGCCGATGCGGAACTCGACTACGCCAACGACGGCATGCTCAACCCGACCACGACCTACGTCAGCAACATCAACCTGCAGGTGCGCACGCAGGAACTGCGCTGGTCCTCAACCGGCGACCGCACCGTGGACTGGACGGTGGGCTACTACCTGCGCGAAGCCGAGCGCAACGACGCCTCGAAGGTCGGCACTGCGGCACCCAGCAGCTCCAGCCAGACCAACGACGCGTACGCCGTGTTCGGCGAAGTCACCGTCAAGCTGCCAGACCCGCGCTGGGCGGTGACCGGTGGCATCCGCTATTTCAGCGACGACGTGGACGCCATCTCGGTCTCCACCACGCGCACCTCCACGCTCAACGCCACCTTCGACAGCTGGAACCCGCGCGTGTCGCTGTCCTACAAGCCGGTGAACGACACCACGCTGTATGCCAGCGCCGCGCGCGGCTTCCGTTCCGGCCAGCTGCAGCCGATCTCGTCCATCCTGCTGGCCGAAGCCAACGGCATCGAACTGCCGTCGACGATCGATCCGGACTCGATCACCACCTACGAACTCGGCGCCAAGTCGCTGTTCCTCGACGGCAGCCTGCTGGTCGAAGGTGCGGTGTTCTACAGCGACTGGGAAGGCGTGGCCGTGCGCGTGCCGATTACCTCGACCATCAACGGCCTGACCAACTCCAAGGGCACCGAGAACAAGGGCGTGGAGGTCAACGTGGTGTACACGCCCAGCGCGTCGCTGATGCTGCAGGTCGGCGGTTCGATCATCGATGCGACCTACGTGGCCGACGTGCCGGGCACGCCGCTCAACAAGGGCACCGACGTCTACAACGTGCCGCGCAACAGTTTGACTGCGTCGGCTGCCTACAGCTGGGACATCGCCAGCGACCTGCGCGGCGTGGTGCGCTCGGGCGTGGTGTACGACTCGGCGCGCGAAACGGCTCTCACCGCCGGTTCGCCGGGCGACGACATCACCATGCTCGATGCGCGCATCGGCGTGGAATCGGACAACGGCTGGTCGGCCTTCCTGTACGGCGACAACCTGACCAACGAAGACGGCGCACTCAACGCGCGCACCACGCTGGGCGTCGCCAACCGCCTGCGTCCGCGCACCTATGGCGTGGTCTTCCGCTACAGCTTCTAACCCACCCCGGCCGGCGTCCGCTTCGCGGGCGCCGGCCCTCCGACGGGAACGATCACATGCATATCGATATCAAGGTGCCGCGCCTCCATGCGCTGGCGCTGCTCGCCCTGGCGGCCTCCGCGCCTGCGATGGCGGACGCCGCGGACGACCAGTGGCTGGAAGCACCGCACGGCGCGCAGGCGCTGGAATGGGCGCGCGCGAAGACCGCGGCCTCGCAAGCCAAGATCCGTGCCATGCCCACGTACGCGACGGTCAAGGCCGAACTCGCCTCTGCGCTGGCCACCGGCGCGGCCGAGCCGGACATCACGCTGATGGGCCAGCGCGCGCTGCGCTTCCTGCGCGATGCCGAACATCCGTACGGCCTGTTGCAGCTCGCCCGCCGCGGCGACGACGGCCTGCCGGGCGCATGGCGCACCGTGCTGGACGTGGGACAGCTGCGCAAGACCGAGAACGCGCCGCTCGAACTGCAGGCCTACGACCTGTCCAGCGCCTGCCTGGCGCCCAGCTTCAGCCGCTGCCTGCTGCGCCTGTCGCCCGCCGGCGGCGATGAAGTCGAGATCCGCGAGTTCGACCTCGACCAGGCCCGTTTCGTCGATGGCGGTTTCCGCACGCCGAAAGCACGCGCGTTTGCAGAATGGCTGGGGCCGGACCAGATCATGGTCGAGCACACGGCCGATGGCGCGCCGAAGACGATGGCGGGTTGGCCCGCCTCCGTCCGCCTGTGGCACCGCGGACAACCGCTGGCCAGCGCGCGCGAGGTCTACGCAGCGGAACCGTCCGACGCGATCGTGCAGCTGTTCGCCGTGGGCGAAGGCGCGCAGCGGCGCGGCATCATCGTGCGCGCGATCAACTACTCCACCTTCGACGTGTTCGCGGTGACCCAGGACGGCCGCATCGAGCAGGCCGCGTTGCCGCGTTCGCTGAAGCCGATGGCCGTGCAGGCGCTGGTCGGCGACCAGGTGGTGGTGCAGCTCGGCACCGACGAGGTCGTCGAAGGCACGGCGTATCCGGCCGAAACCCTGCTGGCCTGGAACAGCGATCCGTCCGTGCCCGCCGGCAAGAAGGTCACGCGCATCTACACGCCTGCCGACGGCGACTACCTTGGCGGTCGCAGCGACATCGCCAGCGCGCAGGGCAAGCTCGCGTTCGTGGTCAATCGCCGGCTGGTGCCGCGCGTGCTGCTCGCCCACCCCGGTACCGATGGCTGGACCGTCGACGAAGCACTGGCCGGACAGCCGGGCGACACCATCTCGGTGCGCGGCGGCGGCAGTTCCGATGACGAACTGATCGTCGCCACCAACGGCTTCGTCAGTCCGCGCCGGCAGGAACTGTTCCGCCCCGGCCAGCCGCTGCGCCTGCTGGCAAAGGACCGTGCGCTGTTCGAGGAAGGCCGCTACGTCACCGAGATCCGCACGGCCACCTCGCGCGACGGCACCCCGGTGGACTACTACCTGTTGCATCCGAAGACGCCGGCCACCGGTCCGCAGCCGCTCTTCATGACCGGCTACGGCGCGTTCGGCATCTCCTACCGTCCAGGCTATTTCGATTACACGGTCGGTGGTCCTGCGTTCAAGTTGTGGCTGGACCGCGGCGGATCGCTGGCGATCCCCGCGATCCGCGGTGGCGGCGAACGCGGCGAGGCCTGGCACCAGGCGGCCATCCGCAAGGATCGCCAGCGCTCGTACGACGACTTCATCGCCGTCGCGGAACAACTGGTGTCGACCGGCTACACGACGCCGAAGCAGATCGGCGTGTTCGGCATGTCCAATGGCGGCCTGCTGTCGGCAACGCTGGGCACGCAACGCCCGGACCTGTTCGGCGCGGTGGTCAGCGACGTGCCGCTGACCGACCTCATCCGCATGCGCCACATGGGCATGGGCGCGGCGTGGATCAACGAGTACGGCAATCCCGACAAGCCCGACGAAGCAAAGGCGATGCTCGCGTACTCGCCGATGCAGAACGTGCGCAAAGGCACCACGTACCCGCCGTTCCTGGTCACCATCTCGACGGAAGACAACCGTGTCGGCCCCGGCCACGCGCGCAAGCTGGCCTCGCGCCTGTTCGACGCAGGCGCCCCCGTCTACTTCCTCGAGGACGAGGAAGGCGGACACGGCGTCAGCGATGCGTTCCGCAATCCGGAACTGATGGCGCTGCGCATGACCTTCCTGATCGACACGCTGATCCCGGCCCACGCCGGCACGCCCTGAGTGCTGCGCCTCCGGCCCGCATCCGCGCGGGCCGGAGGTCGATCGCATTCAAACGACGGCATCGGGCGTCACGCATCCGCGCCGCCCGCATGGCCATTGGCCTTCCCCGGCCTGCACGCTTCCCCTCGAAAGATCGCGATGCGCGACGTCCCGCCGAGCACGGTGCATCGCATGCGGATACGCGACGCGCCACGCTCTGAACTCGAAGCGTCATGTGCGGAGCGCCGTCGCCTACGGCGTGCGCGATGCCCCAAACGCAACGGGCCGCGCGGTTTCCCGCGCGGCCCGTCGATCACACGATGTCGCTGGAACTCAGAATCCGCAGAAGCAGTACGCCAGGCTCTTCACCGGGGCACCGTTGCGGTCGTTCACGGCTTCGTCGACGAAGCGCAGCTGCGCTTCCATCTCCGGCAGGCTGCGCGCCAGCAGGGCGCGGGCGAAGTCCGAGTCCTTCAACCATGCCGCGCCGATGCGGCTGCCGGCGAGGCCGCTCATGAGCTGCGAGAACGGCGAGGACATCTTCTCGATGTAGCGCACGCGGTAGGCATCAGACTCACCCAGCTTGGCGCGCTTGGCGGCATCAGCCACCGCCGCATCGAAACCGGCCAGTTCGTCCACCAGGCCACGTTCCTTGGCCTGCGCACCGCTCCACACGCGGCCGCGGGCGACGGCGTCGACCTCTTCGACCGGCTTCTTGCGCGCCTCGGCGACCTTGCCGGTGAAGTCGGCATAACCCTTGTCGATGACCGACTGGATCACCTGGCCCACGGCCGGGTCCAGCGGACGGGTGATGTCGAACGCGCCGGCGAAGCGGGTGGTGCCGACGCCGTCGGTGCGCACGCCGATCTTCTCCAGCGTGCGCGGCACGGTGGGGATCATGCCGAAGATGCCGATCGAGCCGGTGATGGTGGACGGGTCGGCGTAGATGCGATCGGCATTCATGCTGATCCAGTAGCCGCCGGATGCGGCCAGGTCGCCCATCGAGACGACGACCGGCTTGCCGGCCTTCTTCAATGCGGCCACTTCGCGGCGGATCTGCTCGGAGGCGTACACGCCGCCGCCGGGCGAATCCACGCGCAGCACCACGGCCTTCACGTCGTCGTCGTCGCGCGCCTCGCGCAGCAGCGCCGAGGTGGACAGGCCACCGACGCGGCCGGCCGGCTGGTCGCCGTCGGTGATCTCGCCTTCGGCCACGATCACCGCGACCTGCGGGCGCTTGTCGAGCGGATTCTTCCTGGCGTCGATCTGGGTCAGGTAGCCGGTCAGGCCGATGGCGCGGAAGCCGGTTTCGGAATCCTCGTCGGCCACGCCGCGCTCGATCAGCAGGTTCTCGACTTCTTCCTGCGTCTTCAGGCCGTCGACCAGCTTCTGCTGCAGCGCGTACTTGGCCAGGTCGCCACCGGCGGCGGCGACGCCTTCGGGCAGCGTGTCGATGCCGGCGGCCAGCGCTTCGGGCGTCGTCTTGCGGACCTTGGCGATGTCGGCCAGCAGCCGCTGCCACACGTCGTTCATCCAGAACAGGTCGGCTTCCTTGGCTTCCTTCGAGGCGCCGTCCAGCACGTAGGGTTCGGCGGCGGACTTGTATTCGCCCACTTTGAACAGGTGCACGTCCACGCCCAGCTTGTCCTTCAGGCCTTCGCGGTAGTACTGGCGGTAACGGCCCAGGCCCTCGAGGACCAGGCTGCCCATCGGGTCGATGTAGACCTCGTCGGCCTGCGCGGCCAGCAGGTACTGCGTCTGGCTCATGTTCTCGCCGAAGGCCACGATCTGCTTGCCCGAGGCACGGAACTTCGCCAGTGCGGCGGCGACTTCGCGCAGCGAGGCGTAGCCAGTCGGCTGCAACTGGTCCACGCGCAGCAGCATGCGTTCGATCTTCTCGTCCTTCTGCGCCGCCTCGATGGCGCGCAGCAGGTCGCGCAGTTGCACTTCCCCGGCGCTCTTGTCGCCCAGCGCCTTGGCCAGCGCGCGGGTGGCGGGATCGGCGGTGAACTGTTCCACCAGGCGGCCTTCCGGCGCCAGCACGAAGGTGGTGCGCTCCATCAGCGGCTTCGTCGCACCACTGCCGGCGGCGATGACGAAGACGATGAAGATCAGGAACAGCAACCCGAAGAAGATCAGGTTGAGGATCAGCTTGCGGGTGAAGTTCAGCACGTCCCACAGGCCGACGAAGAACGTGACGACCGGGCTGCGACGGGGTGCGGGTGCGACTTGGCTCATGGGGAACTCCGGGAAACTGGGATCACTTTAGCGTGTCGTGCGTGAGGCTTTCATGCCCCGTTGGTCACCGTGTCCACGGCGGGAGGCGCGGCAGCGGCCTGCCAGCGCCGGCTGCTGCGCTCGAAGCGCCACCCCAGCAGCACGGCGGCGGCGGTCAGACCGACGATCAGGCCCAGCCACATGCCCTGCGGCCCCCAGCCCAGGCCCAGGCCGAGTCCGGCGCCCAGCGGCATGCCCAGGCCCCAGTACGACACCACCGCCAGCCACATGGGCACGCGGGTGTCCTTCAACCCGCGCAGCGCGCCGGCCGACAGCACCTGGATGCCATCGGGGAACTGGAACGCGGCGGCGAACAGCAGCAGCGTGCCGGCCAGCGCGGCGACGGCCAGGTCGTCGGTGTACAGCGACACGACCAGATCGTGGCCCAGCAACAGGAACAGCGCCGAGCACGCCTGCGTGGCCAGCACGATGACGTAGCCCGCGTGCGCGGCGCGCCTGACGCCCAGCGTGTTGCCCGCACCGACGGCATGGCCCACGCGCACGGTGGTGGCCTCGGCCACGCCCATCGGGACCATGAAGCACAGCGCCGACACGTTGATGGCGATCTGGTGCGCGGCCGCAGGTATGGCGCCGAGGCGTGCGATCAGCAGCGCGGTGACGATGAAGAGGCTGCCTTCCATCAGCACGGTGATGCCGATCGGCAGGCCGGTGCGCAGCAACTGCATGATGGGCGCACGACGCGGCGGGTCGAACTGCGCGAACAGCTGCAGGTCGGCGAAGCGGCGCGCGCGCGTCAGGTAGATCGCGAACGCGATCGCTTGCAGCCACATCGTCAGTGCCGAGGCGATGCCCAGCCCGCCCGCGCCCAGCTCCGGGAACCCCAGCTTGCCGAAAGCCAGCACGTAGCCGACCGGCGCCAGCACCAGCAGCCCGCCGAAGCCGAGGATCATGGTTGGCAGCGTCCAGTGCGTGCCTTCGCTGAGGTAGCGCATGCAGAAGTAGAACGTCAGCGCCGGCACGCCCCAGCGGATGCCGTGCAGGAAGGCGGTCGCACCAGGAATGATGTCCGGCGCGATGCCGAACGCGGCCAGCGCGTACGGCGCCGCGCTGAGGAAGGCGAACATCAGCAGGCCCAGGCCGAGCGACAGCCACAGCGCCTGGCGGAACAGCGGCGCGATCTCGGCACGGCGATTGGCGCCGTCGAGCTGCGAGACCGACGCAGTCAGCGAGATCAGCGTGCCGATCGGCACCATCATCGGCAGCCACAGCAGCGCGGTGCCGACGGTCACCGCCGCCAGCGTGGCGGTGGCGTGGTGGCCGGCGATGACGTTGTCGACGAAGCCGATCAGGCCGGTGGAGACATGGCCCAGCACCAGCGGCAGGGCGAGCGTGCCCGTGGCACGCACTTCCTGGCCGAAGCGCAGGGTCGGGGAAGAAGAAACGGACATGAGGATCAACCGCCGGACTGCGGCCGCGCGGCGTCGCGCTGGCACCGGGTCACGGGAGGCCGGTATCTTACCTGCTCGCCCGCCGCGCCACCCGAACGCCCCATGACCCCATCGCACGATGCCGACGCCGTGCACGCCCGCGCGTGCGAGAACTGCAAGACGCCGCTGCAGGGGGGCTACTGCCACGTCTGCGGGCAGAACGCGCACAACCCGCTGCGCAGCTTCGGGCATGCAGTGGAAGAGGTGTTCGAGTCGTTCTGGCACCTGGACGGCCGCATCTTCCGCACCCTGCGCACCCTGCTCTCCCCGGGCAAGCTGGCCAACGCCTACCTGGCCGGCCACCGCGCGCCGTTCGTGGCGCCGCTGCGGTTGTTCGTCATCCTCAGCGTGCTGACGTTCTTCGTGGCGAAGTTCACCGTGCACCTCGGCGAGGTATCGATGCCGACGCCGCCCCCAGTTGCAGCGGGGAACGACGGCGCAGGTCCCAACTTGATGGCCGATCCGGATGCCGGTGGCGTCGACTTCACGCGACTGAAGACCGTCGAGGAGGTGGTGAAGCTGCGCGACAGGACGGTGGAGGACCTGGCCTCGGTTTACGCCGGGATGCCGGCCGGCCTGGGTTTCATGCGCGAACGCATCCAGAAGAACCTCTTCTCCACCCAGCGCCGCGCGCGCGAACGCATCGCGGAACTGCAACCCGATCATCCTGCGCTGGCGAAGCCGGACCGCTTTCCGGAAGGGAAGCCGCTACCCGGCATCCCTGCCGGCTCGCTGATCACCGTGAACGACAAGCCGTTCGATGCGAAGACCAATCCCGTCGACGTCAGCTGGCTGCCCGGTTTCGCCAATCGCTGGCTCACCGGGAAGCTCGCCCGCGGCGAACAGAACATCCCGCGCATCCAGCAGGATCCGGAGCATTTCAAGAACGTGCTGATCGGCTCGGTACCGTCGGCCTTGTTCGTACTGGTGCCACTGTTCGCGCTGCTGCTGAAGCTGTTCTACATCGAGACACGCCGCGTCTATCTGGAGCACCTGGTGGTGGCGCTCTACAGCCATGCCTACCTGTGCCTGTGCGTGCTGGCGATCTGCATCTGCTCGGCGATCAGCGGGCTGCTGCCGGCGACGGCATGGTGGGGGCGATGGCCGCTGGGCCTGCTGCAGACGCTGATCTTCTTCTGGATGCCCGTCTACCTGTTCTGGATGCAGCAACGCGTCTACCGCCAGCACTGGATGTTCACCGCATTGAAGTTCTCGGTACTCGGTACGCTCTATTTCATGATGCTGGTGACGGCGATCGTGTTCCTCGCGCTCACCACCTGGGTCAACGCCTAGCGATCACGCCGCTGCCGCAACCACGCGCGGCGCTGGCCCGCGGGCACGGCGAGCAGTTCGCGGCGGAAGCCATCGCGGTCCTGCGGCGGCAGGCGCTGCGCCAGCGCGGCCAGGTCATCCCGCTGCTCCGCGTCCAGCTGCCGCAACAAGGCCAGCAACCCGTCGCGCTCGCCAGGCGGAACATAGGCGAACAGCGGCTGCAGCCGCGGCCAGTCCGCGCCGAGATCGGGACCCAGCCGCCAGCCGCGCTGCTGCATCGCGTCCAGTACGGCGAACTGCGTACGCAAGGCGGCCTGATGTTCCGGCGGCAGTGCGGCGATCTCGTTGGCGGCACCGCGCAGGCGCGCGCGCTGCACGTCGTCCAGCGCGCGCCACGCCGCATAGCGGGCGCGGCGGTCTTCGCGTTCGCGCACGCTCAATGCCTCCCACGCCTGGCGCGGCGATGGCGTGGTGTCCGGCAGCGCAGGCGACCGCGCGGCACCCCGTATCGGGGTGGCGTCCTGCGCGAACGACAGCGCGATACCGGCCACGCCGGTCATCAGCATGCACAGCAGGATGCTGGCCGCACGCCGCCTAGCGGTCCGCATGGGCGACCTCTGCAGCGGGTGCCTGCGCGGCACTGCCGGTGGCGACGTACCACGCCAGGAAATCCGCCTCGCGGGCGCGGGGTTCATCGACATCCGCGAGCAGGGCCGCATCCGGATCGGAAGCCGACGGTGCGGCGGTATCGGCGTGGGTCGCTGGTGATCCGGCGGGCGGCAGTTCGTCCACGGTGATCACCGGGTCCGGCGGCAAAGCCTGCACGCCGTCGTCGTCCGCCGGCGCGGCCACCTGCGTCGTCGCTGACGGCAGCGATGAGGAACGCCACCACCAGAAGGCCGCGGCTGCGGCGAGGGCGACCAGCAGCACCACGACGACGGCCATCGGGACCCAGCGGCCCCGGCGCGGCGTTTCGCCTGCGACGGCGGGGATGGCGGTCGCCTCCCGCGGCGGCAGGCGTATACCGGCCAGCGCCTCTTCGCGCAGGCGCGCCAGCGTGGCCAGACGGTCGGCCGGCAGTTCGCGCAGGTGCTGCTGGATGGCCTCGGCCAGCGTGCGCCAGCCGGCGGCATCCGGATGACCCAGCGTGTCGCGCGGGCAGGCGCGAGCGAGTGCGTCGCGGTAGGCGGCGCCTTCCAGCCCCAGCACCCCGGCGGCCTCGGCTTCCTGCAGGCCGCCGGCCAGTCGCAGCAGCAGCGCCGACCGGTCGGCGGGTGCGGACGACGCCAACGCCGAGAAGTCCCCCGGCCAGCGCGCGTTGGGACCGTCCGCGCGCAACTGCGGGGTTGCGGCCAGCAGCGACCAGAAGCGCACCGGCCAGTCGGCCATCGGCAGGGCTGCCGCCTTCGCCCGGAAGGCACGCAGCGCGGCGGCGAGGGCGACATCGCCGCGCTCCGCATCACCGCACTGGAGTTCGGCGAACACCGCGCCCCGGCGCTCACAGCCGCGCAGGAAGGCGGCGAGCGCGGCGGGTGCGGGGGAAGAGGAAGAGTCGGAAGAGGCCATCGTGGAACCGGTTGCGGACGCATCGATCATAGTCACCCGGCGCACCCGTACGGACGCTTGACAGGCCGCCGGAATCTGCTCTCCCCGACGGCACAAGGGTTTCCGGGAAATAACGTTGTGCACAGCAGTCACCAAACCGTCACCGAGTGCCTTCATCCCCTGCCATGGCCCAATGTGTCAGCCGGGTTTCACGGCTAACCCAATGATTTTGATAGAAAAAGACTTGCTGGCACTTTTTTGACCAAGGTGACCCGGATGCTTGCAGGACCGTCATCGCGCCGTGAAGCATTCGCGCCATGCACAGATTTATCCACAGCGCGTGTGGATAAGCCGGAATCTCCTTCTGGGATCGGCACTTGCGTGATTATCGTCAAAAAACTGACAGGACATGAGCGCAACTGCGTGAGACCAGACCTGCGGTCTGGCGGCCCGATACACTGCACCCGATGCCATCCCTTTCCGTCCTGCGCGTCGCCCTGCCGGTCCCCCTGCCGCGCCTGTTCGACTACCTGCCCCCGCCCGGTCACGACGCCTCGCCCGGCGATGTCGGCAAGCGGGTAAAGGTGATGTTCGGGAACCGGGCCCTGACCGGGTTCGTGGCCGGGGTCGATGCGCCGACCGACCCCGGCCTGGAACTGCGCCCGGCCGATGCCCTGCTCGACGACGCGCCTTTGCTGCAGGGCGAGCTGCTGGATTCGCTGCACTGGCTGGCGCGTTACACCCACGCCCCGCTGGGCGAAGTGGTCGCGACCGCCCTGCCCGGCGTGCTGCGCCAGGGCGAGGCGCTGCCGGACACCCACGCCTGGCACTGGCGGCTGACCGAGGCCGGCCAGTTGCAGCGCGACCGCCTGCGGAACGGCAGCCGGCCGCGCCGGCTCGCCGACCTGCTGGCCGGGCACGGCACGCTGGACGAAGACGCGCTGGACCTGCACCTGGACAGCGGCCGCGCCACCGCCCGCGACCTCGGCAAGCGCGGGCTGGCCGAACGCATCCCCGCAGCGGGCACGCCGTCGGCGCCTTCGCCACGCGCGGGGCCAGCGCTCAATGACGAACAGCGGGTGGCCGCCGAGGCGATCGTCGGCACGGCCGGCTTCGGCGCGCTGCTGCTCGACGGCGTGACCGGCAGCGGCAAGACGGAGGTCTACCTGCATGCCATCGCCGACTGCCTGCGCCGTGGACGACAGGCGCTGGTGCTGGTGCCGGAGATCGGCCTGACCCCGCAGACGCTGGCGCGCTTCCGCGAACGCCTCGGCGTGCCGGTGCACGCGCTGCATTCCGGCCTCAACGATGGCGAACGCGCACGCACATGGGCGGCCTGCCTGCGTGGCGAGGCGCGGGTGATCGTCGGCACGCGCTCGGCGGTGTTCACGCCGCTGCCGGAGGCCGGCCTGATCGTGATCGACGAGGAACACGACGGCAGCTACAAGCAGCAGGACGGTATCCGCTACCACGCACGCGATTTCGCGCTGGTGCGCGGCAAGGCGCTGGACGTGCCGGTGGTGCTGGGCAGCGCCACGCCGTCGCTGGAAACCCTGCACAACGCACGCAGCGGGCGCTACGCGCACCTGCGCCTGTCGCGGCGCGCGGGCGATGCGCAGCCGCCGGCGGTGCGCGTGCTGGACGTGCGCAAGCGCGCGCAGCAGGCCGGCCTGCTGGCGGACACACTGCAGGCGATCCGCCAGGCGCTGGACGCCGGCGGCCAGGTGCTGGTGTTCAAGAACCGGCGCGGCTACGCACCGGTACTGCTGTGCCACGACTGCGGCTGGAGTGCGCACTGCAAGCGCTGCGACAGTCCGATGACCGTGCACGCCGGCGGCAAGCGCCTGCAATGCCATCACTGCGGCGCGCGACAGGCGGCGCCACCGGCCTGTCCCGACTGCGGCGGTCTTGCATTGCAGCCGCAGGGCATCGGCACCGAACGGCTGGAAGAACTGCTGATCGAACAGTTCACCGACGTGCCGGTGCTGCGCGTGGACCGCGGCACCACGCAGAAGCGTGACGGCCTGGCCCAGCAACTGGCGAAGCTGGGCGATGCGCCCGGCATCCTCGTCGGCACGCAGATCCTGGCCAAGGGCCACGACTTGCCGCACCTGACGCGCGTGGCGGTCGTCGGCGTGGACGAGGGCCTGTTCTCCACCGATTTCCGCGCCGGCGAGAAGCTGGCGCAGCAGCTGATCCAGGTGGCCGGCCGCGCAGGCCGCGCGGGCAAGCGCGGCGACGTATGGTTGCAGACGCACCATCCGGACCATCCGTTGTTGAACACGCTGATCAACGGCGGCTACCACGCCTTCGCCGAGGCGGAACTGGAGCAGCGGCGCATGGCCGGCTTCCCGCCGTTCGCGCACCTCGCCCTGCTGCGCGCCGAAGCGCAGCACGTCGACGCGGCCCAGCAGTTCCTGCAGGCGGCGAAACAGGCGCTGCGCCGGCACGACGCCGCGCTCGAGATGCACGGCCCATTGCCGGCACCGATGCCGCGTCGCGCCGGCCTGCATCGCATGCAGTTGCTGCTGACCTCGCCCGAGCGCCGCGCCCTCCATCGCACGCTCGACCTCGCCTTGTCCGACCTCCACGCCTTGCCCGAAGCGCGCCGCACGCGCTGGTCGCTCGATGTGGATCCCATGGACCTCTATTGATGACGCAGACGCCCCATGCCGCCCTGACTCCCGCCCAGCGCCTGCGCAGCATCTTCAGCGGCTCGGTCGGCAACCTGGTGGAGTGGTACGACTGGTACGTCTACGCCGCGTTCTCGCTGTATTTCGCCGAGGTGTTCTTCCCGGGCGGCGACCGCACCAGCCAGTTGCTGAAGACGGCGGCGATCTTCGCGGTGGGCTTCCTGATGCGCCCGCTCGGCGGCTGGCTGCTCGGGCGTTACGCCGACCGCCACGGCCGCAAGCGTGCGTTGATGCTGTCGGTGGTGATGATGTGCGGCGGCTCGCTGATCATCGCCTGCACCCCGGGCTACGCGAGCATCGGCATCGCCGCACCTATCCTGCTGGTGCTGGCGCGCCTGCTGCAGGGCCTGTCGGTCGGCGGCGAATACGGCACGTCGGCGACCTATCTCAGCGAGATGGCGACGCGCGAACACCGCGGCTTCTGGTCGAGCTTCCAGTACGTCACGCTGGTGATGGGCCACCTGATCGCGCTGGGCGTGCTGATCGCGTTGCAGCGCGTGTTCCTCACCGACGAACAGTTGCGCGAGTGGGGCTGGCGCATCCCGTTCGCGATCGGCGCGGTAGCGGCACTGGTCGCCTTGTGGTTGCGCCGGAACATGGTGGAAACCGAGTCGTTCTCGCGCAGGGAAACCGGGGCCGCCGGACAGCAACGGAGCGAAGGCACGCTGCGCGCCCTTCTGCGGCATCCGCGTGCCGTCCTCTCCGTGATCGGCCTGACGATGGGCGGCACGCTGGCGTTCTATACGTACACCACCTACGTGCACAAGTTCCTCGTCAACAGCGCCGGCATGGCGGCCGAGACGGCCAGCCTGATCAATGCCGCCACGCTGTTCTTCTACATGCTGCTGCAGCCGGTGGTGGGCGCGCTGTCGGACCGGATCGGGCGCCGCCGCATCCTGATCGCGTTCGGCGTGCTGGGTACGCTGTGCACCGTGCCGATCCTCAGCCAGTTGCAGGACGTGCAGAGCGCCACGCAGGCGTTCTGGCTGGTAATGGCGGCGCTGGTGATCGTCAGCGGTTATACCGCGATCAATGCGGTGGTGAAGGCCGAACTGTTCCCGGTCGAGATCCGCGCGCTCGGCGTCGGCCTGCCGTATGCCCTCACCGTGGCGATATTCGGCGGCACCGCCGACATGGTCGCACTGTGGTTCAAGGACATCGGCCTGGAGACCGGCTTCTACTGGTATGTCACCGCGTGCATCGCGTGCTCGTTGCTGGTCTACCTGTGGATGCCCGACACCCGCACGACCTCGCTGATCGACCGCGACCCCGCCTGACCGGCGGGTGGTGCGTGCGACAATCGCATCCGGTGACAGGAGCACGGAACATGCAGGCAGCACTTCCCCATGTCGTCATCGTCGGCGGTGGTTTCGGTGGCCTCTGGGCCACGCGGGCATTGGCCCGCGCACCGGTGCGCATCACCCTGATCGACCGGCACAACCACCACCTGTTCCAGCCCTTGCTTTACCAGGTGGCTACCGCCGGCCTGTCGGCGCCCGACATCGCCGCACCGCTGCGCCACATCCTGCGCGGGCAGCAGAACGTGGAAGTGCGGCTGGCCGAGGTCGCATCGATCGTGCCGCACGACAAACAGGTGGTATTGGCCGACGGTACCGCGCTCGCCTTCGACTACCTGCTGCTGGCCACGGGCGCGACGCATGCGTACTTCGGCCACGACGAATGGGCGCCGCACGCACCCGGCCTGAAAACGCTGGACGACGCGCTGCAGTTGCGCCGCCACCTGCTGCTCGCCTTCGAGCGCGCCGAAGCGGAAAGCGATCCGGAGAAGCGTGCCGCATGGCTCAGCTTCGCCATCGTCGGCGGTGGACCGACGGGCGTGGAGCTGGCGGGCACGCTGGCGGAGATCGCACGGCATACGCTGAAGAACGAGTTCCGCCACATCGACCCTTCGCAAGCGCGCGTGCGGCTGGTGGAAGCCGGGCCGCGCGTGCTGGCGTCGTTTCCCGAGGCGCTGTCGGACAAGGCACGCAAGCAACTGGAAAAACTGGGCGTGGAGGTCGTCACCGGCACGCCGGTCAGCGACATCACCGACGAGGGCTACCAACTCGGCGACACCTTCGTGCCGGCCAGGACAGTCGTCTGGGCTGCCGGCGTGGCGGCGTCACCGCTGGCGCGCTCCCTGGGCGTACCGCTGGACCGCGCCGGACGCGTGCTGCTGCAGCCCGACCTCAGCGTGCCGGGCCATCCGGACATCTTCGTGGCCGGCGATCTGTCGGCGGTGACGTCGGATGGACGACCAGTGCCCGGCGTGGCGCCCGCCGCCAAGCAGATGGGCCGCCACGTCGCGCAGGTGCTGCGCGCACGCCTGTCGGGCGGCGCGTCGCCCGGCGCGTTCCGCTACCGGGACTACGGCAATCTGGCGACCATCGGCCGGATGGCGGCCGTGGTGGATTTCGGCCGGCTGAAATTCTCCGGCCTGCTGGCGTGGTGGTTCTGGCTGACCGCGCACGTGTTCTTCCTGATCGGCTTCCGCAACCGCCTGGTCGTGCTGCTGAACTGGTGCTGGGCGTACTGGAGCTACCAGCGCGGCGCGCGAATCATCCTGGGGACGGACGAGGAGCCGGATCAGGCCGGATCCACACGGCAGGCATAGCAGCCGCGGCGTGCGTTGTGCACGTGCAGGTAGGCCACGCCTTGTGCGTCCAGCAGGCGTTGCAGGTGGGGAAGCGCATCGATGCCTTCCACCACCTCGGCGTCGAGCATCGCGCCTTCCGTGTCGTAGGCGCGCAATGAAAGCAGGCGGCGCGGAAACGAAGGCGGCAGTGCGCGCCGGAACTCCGCCGATGGCGCCTGCAGCGCGGCCTCGCTGACGAAGATCGGACCGCTCGCGCGATACGGACCGGCGACGTCGTGGTGCATGTAGGGAAGCAGCAGCAGGCTCTCGCCCTGCCTCGCATCCTGGAGCGTCACGCGGCAGGGAAACCCATGGTCTGCATCGGCCACGACGCGGCGGATGTTCCGCGTGGCCAGCGCCGCGGCATCGAGCGAGAAGAGAGGACGGAAAGGGTCGGGCGACAGCCCGCGGATAACGAACGACATGGCGCCACTCCGAAGTGAAGAGGCGCCATGCTCGCGCCGCGCATGCGATCCGGCTATCCGGATCTTGCGCGGCTTACCTGGAGCTCAGCGAATGGCGCGTGCCGTCGGCCATGACCAGCTCGCCATCTTCGATGCGCTCGTTGTCGGCATCGACGGTGATGAACTCGGCTTCGAGTCGGCCAGTGCCCTTGCTGCCTTTCAGGTCGAAGATGTATCGCTCACCCTCCGCCGACCACGACGCGTCGCGATCGAAGGCCGCCTCGCGGATATCGCCGATATAGCGCTGCACGACCGGATGCGCCTGCATCGCCGCATTGGCCTGCAGCACGAAGATGCCATCCTGGCGGGCGAACGTCTCGGGAGCTTCGCCCCGGTCCGTGTCGGTGCGCGGCGATGCGCGTTCGCCTTCCCTCGGGGCCTCGCCTTCGAATGCGATCTCGCGGCCATCCGCCAGTGTCAGCACTCCGTGGCCCAACCGCTCGGTATCGGCATCGACCGTGATGAAATCCGCGAGGATGCGGCCGCTCCCCTTGTCTCCGGCCAACTCGAAGACGAACGCATCGGCGCCCTCGGCCTCGCCGCTCGCCATCAGGTCGAGTTCGAACTTGCTCAGCGTGCCGATGTGCTGCTGCACCAGCGGATAGCGCTGCGCGGCGTCGCGCGCCTGGCGGGTGAAGATGTTGTCCTGCATGCCGCCGAACAGGCCGCTGCCAGCGACGCTTTCCTCGGACTCGTCCGCACCGCGCGGCTCGCCTTCGAACGGCAGGCGCTGGCCATTGGCGAGTGTCAGCACGCCCTTGCCCAGGCGTTCGGTGTCGGCGCTGACCGTGATGAAGTCGGCTTCCAGCTGCCCGCGCCCCTTATCGCCCACGAGATCGAACACGAACGTATTCATGCCAGGCGCGGCACCGGTGGCGTCGGTATCGATCTCGAAGGTCGCGATCTGGCCGATGTGCTGGCGGATCAGCGGATAGCGCTGCGCTGCCTCCTGCGCCTGGCGGGTGAAGATGTCCTTGCCCTGCTGCAGCGCCTCCTCGGCGTCGTGCGCGTGGTCATGGATCTCCGTTGCCAGGGCGTCGGCATCGCCCTCGATGGCGTGCACGGTGCCATCCGCCATCACCAGCGTGCCCGGCCCGAGCGCTTCCTGCGTGGCGCTGACGGTGATGAAGCGGGCATTGATGCGTCCCTTGCCACGACTGCCTTCGACATCGAACACCAGCACGTCCGGGCCGGGTTCATCCATGCTGGCCGCGTCGTCCAGCGTCACCTTCCGGATCGCACCCAGGTGCCTCGACACGACAGGATCGCCCTGCATGGCCGCACGCGCCTGTGCATCGTATTCCTCGCGATCGATCGAGAACCGTACGCCGCCCCGCTCGCTGGACGAGGTGGTGTCCGCATCGTTCGCCGCCCATGCCGTTCCGATGCCCGCCAAGGCGATCAGCGCCGCTGCGACTGCAGCGCTGAATCCCACGCCCAGCCACCCTTGCCTTCCCCAACCCATGTGATGCTCCCTGTGCCTGTGTCCGATCCGGAACGTTGCGTAGTGGATCACAGTTGATGCAGCCGATGCACCCGGACAAAAAGGAAGAGGCCCGTCTCCGGGCCTCTTCCGATGCTCACTCGAAGCGGGTCGATCAGGCGGCGAACAGCGCCTTCATCTTCTTCAGCGCGTTGGCTTCGACCTGGCGTACACGCTCGGCGGAGATACCGTATTCGTCGGCCAGTTCCTGCAGCGTGATCTTGCTGTCGCCATCCAGCCAACGGCGCTTGATGATGTCGCGCGAACGGTCGTCCAGGTTCGCCAGACCTTCGCGCAGCAGCTCCATCTGGTTGTCTTCGCTGTCGGCACGCTCATAGGCCTGCGACGGATCCTCGTCGCGCGCGACCAGGTAGCTGGCCGGCGAGGGCGGCGCATGGTCTTCGTCTTCGTCGGACGGCGCATCGAAGCCGATGTCGCGGCCGGACAGGCGCGACTCCATCTCCATCACTTCACGCTCGGACACATTGAGGTCCTTGGCGATGGCGCTGACCTCTTCGGCATTCATCCAGCCCAGGCGCGTCTTCGACTTGCGCAGATTGAAGAACAGCTTGCGCTGCGCCTTGGTCGTGGCGACCTTCACGATGCGCCAGTTCTTCAGGATGAACTCGTGCATCTCCGCACGGATCCAGTGCACCGCGAAGCTCACCAGGCGCACGCCCATGTCGGGATCGAAGCGCTTCACCGCCTTCATCAGGCCGATGTTGCCTTCCTGGATCAGGTCGCCCAGCGGCAGGCCGTAGCCGTTGTAACCGCGCGCGACATGCACGACGAAACGCAGGTGCGAATGCACCAGCTCGCGGGCGGCGTCGAGGTCTTCGTCCTCGCGGTAGCGGTGGGCGAGCGCGCGCTCGTCTTCGACCGACAGCACCTGGATCTGGTGCACGGCGCTGATGTAGGCATCCAGCGAACCCAGGGCACTCGGGATCGGCAGGTTGCTGGTGACCAAGGCGGTAGTGGCAGTGTTCTGGCTCATGGGCAAGGATGTTAGCAGTCGGGGGGTTCGACTGCTAACCACCCAGGAAGTTCCCCATCGTTCCAGCCGTGCAACAACGGCGGCTTCCGATCGAAGTGGACAGAAGGCCTTTTGAATCAGCAGCTTGCGGAAGCCGTGTGCATTGCGTTCCGATCACCCGCCGCCAGCCTGCGAACCTTGAACGCCTTCGTTCAGGTGCGAGATGGCATCGGCACGATCGAAGGTGGCGTGGTCGTCCCCTGCCGCTCCAGGACGGCCGCGGCCAACGGATCCGCGCCAGGCAACCGGGAAGGATGAAACCCGGGGCGCAGGTAGTCCCGCAGATGATGAAGCGTCCGACGCCCCATGCCATGCCCGCCGCCTCCAAGGTGATGCGTCAGCTGTCGCCATGTGGCCATGCGCCACAGCCGGCGGTCCTGTGCGAGCAGCGATGCTGCCAGGGCAGTCAAAAGGAGATAGAAAAGGGTGCTCGTCATCATCGCGCCCAGCAATCGCACCGGGTAACGCGGCGAAACGGCCTGCAGCAGATCGAATGCCACCGCCCGATGCTCGATCTCCTCGGCGAAATGCCACTCCATGAGATCGCGCACGCGCGGATCGGCGCCGGAGAGGATCGATTGCCTCAGGAACTCGTATCCCAGGAACGCGTTGATGTGTTCGACGCAACTCACCAGCGAGACGCGCAGCCACAACGGGGCGATCCGATCCATGACGCGGAAGATGCGACGATCCACCGCCTGTTCGATGCCTCGGTAGGCGTAGCCCTGCGCATCCAGGTTGTCCCAATAGCGTTTGTGCGCCACGCCGTGTTGCGCTTCCTGCCGGATGAAGGCCCGGCAGCGCCGGCGCAAGTCTTCATCGCGCAACTGCGGCAGGCACGCGTTGAGCGTGCGGATGTAGAAGGCTTCGTTCGCGGGCACCAGAATGGTGTAGGCATTGAGCAGTGACGACACCACCTCGCTGCCCGGCAGCCAGTGCTTCGGGATGTCGCCGGGAAGAGGGGAGGCAAATCGCCTGGCCGTGATCGATTCTTCCATGACACCGTCCTCCCCGGACATCGACCGAACTATCGCGCCGTTCAACGTGAAGGAACGCCGCCGGCAGGACCTTGATCAGCCTGCAGGCGATGCCATCGCCTGCGCCTGCCTGATCACGCGCAGCAGGTTGCCGCTCCATATCTTGCGGACGTCCTGCTCGGTGTAGCCTGCGGCGAGCAATGCCTCCGTGATACGCGGAAGTGCACTGACGTCTTCCATGCCAGCGACGCCGCCGCCGCCATCCCAATCCGCACCGATGCCCACATGATCGACGCCCGCAACCTTCAGGATGTGCAGCAGGTGCGCCATGTAGTCGTCGAATGTGGCTCGTTTGACCGGATAGCGCGCCTCGATGACCTGTCGCTCAGCCAGGTAAGCGGTCACACGGTCCGTCGAAAGCGTGCTTTCCGGACCGTACTTCTCGCCAAGGGCATCCATCGCGGCCTCGCGCTCGGGAATCTTGGGGATATTGATGAGATAGCCGCCATAAGCATTCACGTGGATGACGCCACCTTTCGCTGCGAGTTGCCGGAGCCGTGCGTCATCGATGTTGCGGGGATGGTCATACAGCGCATCCGCACTCGTATGCGAAAGCACGATCGGAGCTCGCGATATGGCGAGCAACTGATCGAATACCGCATCGCTGGCGTGCGAGGCGTCCAGGACGATGCCGAGGCGATTGGCCTCCGCGACCAGGGCGCGCCCGGCTGGACTCAAACCTTTCCACTCCGGCCCGGCAGGATCGGTTGATGAGTCGCCGAAGTCATTGTTCCGCACGTGCGTGATCCCGAGCATCCGAAGCCCCAACCCGTAGTAGGCGGTGAGCAGGCTGGGATCGCTGGCGAGAGGCGCTGCGTTCTCCATGCTGATGAACGAAACGCGCTTGCCGGTACGCGCGATGCGTTCCGCATCCTCGGCCGTAAGCGCAAGCTCGATATCTCCCGGGTTCGCCGCAAGCATTTCACGGATGCTCACCAGACGATCCAGTCCGTGATCGCGCGCCGCGCGCTTGCCGGCCTCGTCGCGGGCGCCCTGCGCCGTGTAGATAACCCAGAAACCGCCGTCCAGACCGCCTGCCTTCATTCGTGGAAAATCCACCTGGGACAGGTCGCCTTCGTGCTGGTGGTTGTCGGCAATGCTCCAGCCCGGACGGCGGAAGTTGGCCGGCGTATCCAGATGGGTATCGAGCACAATCGCGTCCTCATGCACGCGGCGTGCATCCACGGACTCGCTCGCTGCGGCACCATCGCTGCAGATCATTGCCAGCACGCTGACCAAGACCACTCGATTCAACGTCATCTATTCGTCCCTCCCAGGATGGAACCCGATTGTTGGCGAAAGCGACACAAGAAAAAACCCCCAACCTTTCGGCTGGGGGTTTTGGGGTAAAGCCCCTGGCGATGACCTACTCTTGCATGGCTTAAGCCACACTACCATCGGCGCGGCTGCGTTTCACTTCCGTGTTCGGGATGGGAACGGGTGGGACCACAGCGCTAATTTCACCAGGGAGAGGGTTGGAGCGTCGCCATCCAGTTAACGGATTAAGGCGCCAATCTCTCATAGGGTCTTGTGACGTAGCGGGCATTGGATTTTCTCTGACGATATCGTCGAGTCCAAGGCCACTTGAGGTTATATGGTCAAGCCGCACGGATCATTAGTATCAGTTAGCTCAATGGGTTGCCCCACTTACACACCTGACCTATCAACCACCTAGTCTTGATGGTTCCTTTAGGGGGCTTGTGCCCCGGGAGATCTCATCTTGAGGCGCGCTTCCCGCTTAGATGCTTTCAGCGGTTATCGCTTCCGAACATA